>Ga0182021_10003724_pt1 | contig 17934 bp, 9 predicted proteins | sample 612E3MmetaG_FD_120493 | JGI IMG/M metagenome (GOLD analysis project Ga0182021, IMG submission 120493) | Permafrost microbial communities from Stordalen Mire, Sweden - 612E3M metaG (Illumina Assembly) | ecosystem: Environmental > Terrestrial > Soil > Wetlands > Permafrost | place: Sweden... | reverse complement strand
CTTCAACTGCATGACGTGAGCGACCACCTCGTCGCCGTTTTTGATTTCTTCGAGGTACGTGTACTGCTGGCCCAGGTACTGCCCAAGTGACGGCGGGGAGGACGGCCCGCGTTGGGCGTTGGAGAGCGAATGGAGAAGCTCTATCTGGCCAACACGGCGGCCGCTACCACGCCTCTTTGCTTGGCCGGCTTTCACCATCCGCGCGGCCTCTGCCGCGTGAACGCGGTAGACGTGGTCACCCGCAGATGAGATTACTTGCACTCGCGGAGCAAATCTGTCTGAACGTGGAACGGCCATAAAGGGTGGGCGGGCAGGTTAGAACTGGGCAACCTGTGGACCTATGACGCTTCCCGCAACAGCGCCAGCAAACTTACGCGCCGATCATGGCCCAAAACATAATCGATGTCAATACGTTTTATTCGCTTTGTTTTCAAGGTGGGAGGAGGTGGTACCAAGTAGGAGTTGGGCGATGGATGAAAAAACACTCGCGCGACGTCTTGGCAGGTATCGCAACGACTGCCAATCCGCGGTAAGAGCTGCTTCACGAGTTTAGGGACCGAAAAGTTGAGGAATCATCTGAGGCACGGCCCAACCATTGAGTCGCCAAATTAAGTAAATGATGCTAACAGCGATGTACGATATACCAAACCAATATGCCGGCAAATCAAGGGAATCAAAAAGATCCCGCCCTGTCGTTGGGTCGCGGGGCCCACCCTTCAGGTAGTGAGCGTTGTCGTGGTAGGCGGCCGCAACGAACACCCATACAAACATCAACACCGGCACGAATAGAGCAGCCACCAATGCCAACTTAACAAGGTGACGAACGGGTGCTGCGGGAATTCCGGAGATCGCAAACGAAGTCATGATGGTCAAGATAGCAGCCATGCTCATCAACGCTGCCCTGCGGTACGAGCGAGCCTTCGCCGTTGCGAAACGCTCCGCTGCTTGCTTTGCTGCCTGGGCCTTCTCACGGGCGAGAGTGTTCGATACCTCTTCCGCACGACGATAGTACTCCAAGCCCTCTTTTCCAGCGTTTGGCTCGCCACAATGAGGGCATACACGTGCCTCGGAGGATATCTTACGGTCACAAGTTGGGCATTTGACAAGTAACGACATCAAGCAGCCTCCCGAGATTGCCGTGATTATGGATTGTGATCTCTGTTCCGGCTTCCAGTCACCGTCGATTTTACCTCATGGATTCGAAGGGTCGGTCAGGGAGTCCGAAACTTGGCCCCTTGGCCAAGAGAGCGTTTGCGCTAGACACCGCCTTGCGCGATGTCCTGTTCACTTTCAGATCGTGGGGAAGAAGAATGGATTATTTTCCCTTCTGCCGACTTCTGGACCACCACCGCTAATCCAGAGCCCGCGGCAGTTTGCCCTTCGGCTTCCTTTCCGGCGCCTCTCGTCGGCCGCACGCCAGCGCGCGGCGATCTCGTCGAGGGCGCGCCGCGTCACTTCCGACCGCGCCCACGTGGCCCACGTTGCGCCGGAGAGGACTAGTTGGACGCCATGGCCGCAACGGGCGCCGCGCCACGCGCGGGGCGACCGGCCAGCGCCACCATGATCTGCATATAGGGGGCCGACAAAAATCTTGTCGCTTCACTGTAGTATGGTGCAGTCTCAAGAACAGTCGAAAAATCGTGGTGATCCTGGTGTCCTGGTGAAACCTCGTCGTTACAGCGAGTTACGGTCACCAGGATTCGGAGTCCACGGTGGGCTATGGTGGCGACAACGAGAATACCGAGGCTGGACTCCATTTGGACTCCACGGAGGCCTTTTCGATGCAATCACATAGCGACCAGTGGTCGTCTATCTGGCGTGTCATGTACGCGGTAGGGGTGGTGGCCAGGGACGGAATTGAACCGCCGACGCCAGCCTTTTCAGGGCTGCGCTCTACCAGCTGAGCTACCTGGCCGGGGAAGTTTCAGTGTAGCAGCCCGGCTACGCCTTCTGCAATGTTTCCAGCACTTCGCCGGTCTGCCGCTGGATGTCGGCGTGCAGGCTGTTGCCGTGCGCGTCCATGGTCACGATGGCGGCGAAGTCCTTTACCCGGAAGTGCCACATGGCTTCGGGGATGCCGAACTCCATCAAATAGACGGCGGGGACTTCCTCTACCGTGCGCGCATAATATTGCGCGGCGCCGCCGATGGCGTTCAGGTAGACGGCGCCGAACTCCTTCAGCGCGGCCAGCGTCTTCGCGCCCATCCCGCCTTTGCCGACGACCGCGCGCACGCCGTAGCGCCCGATTACATCGGCTTCGTAAGGCTCCTCCCGGCTGCTGGTGGTGGGGCCGGCGGCTCTCACCCGCCAGCGGCCGCCCTCCTGTAACATCACGGGGCCGCAGTGGTAGAGCACGGCACCGTTGAGATCGACGGGGGGCGGGTTCTTCATGAGGTAGGCGTGCACGTTGTCGCGGCCGGTGAACATGTCGCCGCGGATCAGCACCACGTCGCCCACTTTCAGCGCGCGCACCTGCGCCTCGGTGAGCGGCGCCGTCAGAGTGACTTCCCGGCCGGTGAGAGGGAAGCCCTGGCCTCGCGCCATGCGTTCGATGGGCCGCGCCGGATCGCGGTACAACCATTTCGTGATGGCGCCGGTGGCGGCGTCCAGCCGCACGCCCAGGCGGCGGAAGGCCCAGCAATCGTAGGCCACCGAAACGAAGAAACTGGCGGGCAGGCGGTTGGCCGCGGCGATCTTGCAGCCGATCAGCGACACCTTGCCGCCGAATCCCATGGCGCCCACGCCCAGCTTGTTGGCCTCTTCCATGATTTCGGATTCGAGCTGGGCCAGCACGGGGTTGGGATTCACATCGTCGAGCGTGCGGAAGAGCTGGCCCTTGGCCAGTTCGTAGCCGTGGGCGCGGTCGCTGCCGATGCATACGCCGAGGGCCCCGGGCGCGCAGCCTTGCCCCTGCGCCTGCCACACGGCGTGGAGGATGCACTTGCGAACGCCCTCCAGGTTGCGGTCGGCACGGCCCAGGTGGGCCAGCTCGCACGGCACCGAATACTGGATGTTCATGTTCTCGCAGCCGCCGCCCTTGAGGATCAGCCGGATTTCAATCTCATCCTCTTCCCACTGCTCGAAGTGCAGCACGGGGGTCTCTTCGCCGAGGTTGTTGCCGCTGTTCTTCCCGGTGATGGAATCCACCGAGTTGGGGCGCAGCTTGCCCAGCCGCGTGGCCTCGGCAATGGCCTCGCGGATGGCCTTGCCGATGCGGATCTGGTTGACGCCGACGGGCGTGCGGATCAGGAAAGTCGGCATGCCGGTGTCCTGGCAGACGGGGCCGGTGTCATCCACCGCCATGTCGATGTTGGAGAGGATGATGTCGAACGCCTGCGAAGATTGCGTGGCCGGCGTTTCGATTTCAGCCGCCAGCGACATGGCGGCGCGCACGTCGGGCGGAAGGTTAGTGGAGGTCTGGGTAATCAGTTCCAAGAGACTGCCGGCTAGGAATTCCATAGAGGGTCCCCCCTGGCTTATTGTAACCGTCAATCCAGCTTGAAGCGGACGTCGGCTACCATGCCGGGGCGGATGGCGGGGATGGTGCTGTTGAATTCCACCAGCACCTGGGTGCCCTTGATCTCCTTGATATCGCCGGTGATGCCGGGGATTCCGAGATCGGGGACCAGGACCAGCGCCGGCTGCCCGGGGCGGAGGCGTTGTAGAACGGGCGGTTGGGGTTCGAGGGCCACTTCGAGAGCGTAGGTATCGGTGGCGATCTGGAACAGGTTTTCGCCGAACTCCTGGGCGGGCTTGCCGATTTCTCCGCTGCGTCCCACCAGCAGGCCATCGACGGGAGATTGGACATCGGCGGCCTCCAAAGCGGCCTGGGACTCCTCCAGGCGCTGGCTCTCGCCGGCCAGGATCTTCTGCAAGGAGGCGACTTCCTGAAGGGCGGCCTGAACGCGGTCGGCGGTGGCGCGCGCGGCCTTGTCCATTACCGCGGACTCGGCCCGCGCGCTGTCGTATTCGCTCTGTGCCTTGTCGAAGACGAGGCGCGGCGTCGCGCCCTGGCTGAAGAGCAACTGCTGGCGCGAATGGGCGGCTTCCGCGCGGTCCATGTTGAAGCGGGCGCGTTGCGCTTCGGCGTCGGCGCGGGATTGTTCCAGGCGCGCGGCGGCCACGGCGGCCTCGGCCCGGCTGATGCGCTCCTGGGCATGCTCCACGGCGCTGGAGGCCGCTTCGCGGGAGCTTTCCAGACCCAGACCGCCGATGCGCGCCAGCACCTGCCCCTGGTAGACCTGTTGCCCCACGTCCACCAGAAAGGCGTCGATGACGCCGCCGGCCTGGGCGCCCACGCCGACGACATGCTGCGGGCGAATGGGGCCCGAGAGCGTAACCTGGTTGGCCGACAACACCGCGGCACCGGCCGCGCGAATCGGCGGCGGCGACTGTGCCGGGTGCCGGTGCCACAGCGAGAGCAGCCCGCCAGCGACGCCGGCGAGCACCGCCGCCACGGCGAATAGCGCCCATTTGCCCCGCATACCCAATGATAGAGTAACACCATGAAATCCTTTTCCCTGGGGCGTTTGACGGGCGTCGTTGGGCGCGTTGGGAACCTGACCTTCGGGGGCGGCGACCCCACCATGGCGGCGCTCTACTCGGAGCTGGTGACCACGCGCGGCTGGCTGGCGCCGGAAACCTACGGGCTGGTATACGCGCTGGCGCGCATCACGCCAGGGACCAACGTGCTGGCGTTCTGCGCCGGCGCCGCCTGGGAGCTGGCGGGATGGCCGGGCGCACTGCTGGCGGTGCTGGCGGCGGCGGTTCCATCGGCGGTGTGCGTGGTTCTGTTGACTCTGGGCTACGAAGCCTGGAAACAGAATGCGGTGGCCATGGCGGCCATCGCGGGCACGCTGGCGGCAGCCGTGGGGCTGATGGCCACCAGCGCGTGGCAGCTTCTGGCCCCTTCGCTGGCCACGCGCGATTGGCGAAGCATCGTGCGGGCGCTGGCACTGGCCGGGGCGGCGGTGTGGCTGCCACTGCGATTCGGCACGTCGCCGGTGGCGGTGCTGGGCCTGGCCGCGGTAGCGGGTTATGTGTGGCAGGAGCCACAGCAGTGAACCCGCTGCTGGTTCTTCTTCTGCTGTTGAAGGCCTCGGCGACTTCCTTCTGCGGCCTCACTTCCCTGCCCGTGGTGCGGCACGACTTCGTGGAAGCGCGCCACGCGATGACGGACCGGCAACTCAACGCGGCCGTGGCGGCTGGGAGAACGGCTCCGGGGCCGAACGGCCTCTACCTGGTGAGCGTGGGATATTTCGTGGCGGGCTGGCCGGGAGCATGCGCGGGTTGCGCGGCGTGCCTGGCGCCGGCGTTTCTTATCATTCCGATCCTGCACTATCTGGGCCGGCGCGCGGAGCGTCCGCGGGTGAAGAGCGCCATCCAGGCGGTGACGTTGGCGGCAGCCGGGCTGGTGATAGAGGCCACCGTTCCGCTGGCGCGCGACGCGCTGACCGGCTGGATCCCGGTAGGGATTGCGGTAGCGGGCTTCCTGTTTCTGGTGCTGACCAAGCGGGAGACGCTGTGGGTGATGGTGGGCGCGGCGCTGGTGGGGCTGCTGGCGCTGCGGTAGGGTTTGTGGGACAGACGATCTCCGGCATTATCGGACCCGCAACCGGGGGTTTCTGTCGTCTGTTGGGATGGCGTGTGGGGCAGGCAATCTTGCCTGCGGACTCGCTTTCAGCGGGTCCAGCCGCCTGAAAGGCGGCCTGCTTTTTCGACTTCGTCAACCCGTCGCCGCTTCGAAGACCAGGCGCAGATACGATTTCGCCTGATACTCGATGCGCAGCGGGAGCGGACGTTCGGCTCCGCTGGGGATCCAGAGGCGAAACTCGGTCTCCTTGCCTCCGGCTTCGCGGCGCAGCCGTCCGGCGACGCGAACCACCTCCACCGAACCCGCGATCAGGCGGCGTTCCCGGAAGTAGGCGGTCGCTTTGGCGTCCACCGACCGTGTCAGGTGGAGGCGGTAAGGACGGCCCGAGTAGTTGAAGCGGCCCTCTTTTCCATCGGGCCGCACCAGCATCCCGGCCAATTCCTGGAGGAAGGAATGCATGGTCTCGACGGCGGGGCCACCGGCCCGGACCTGCGCCACGGAGGCCAGGGCACGGCGCGCGCGTTCCACCAGTTCCACGCGGTTCTCACCGGAGAGGGCTGCCGGGGCCGGGAAATGGGCGATGGCAGTCTCGGTTTGGCCGGGGGCGAGACGGGCCTCGATGGCCGTGTAGACCTGTTCCTTGGCGCCCGAATTCAGCGCCTTGCGCGCGGCTTCCGCGCTCTCCTCCGGCGAAGCGGTGATCAAGCCGAAGTAGCTGCACTCCGGCATTTCACTCCCTGAAATGCGCGCCATCTCGCGGATGAATCCCAGGCGGTTGAGGCCAGCCGCGCGGGCCGGCGTCGAGAACCCGTTGAACTCGAGCAGGCGGGCCGCGCCGCCGGCGTCGTATTCCCGCCACAAGACGCTGCCGCCGCCGACGCCTTCGCGCCGCAACAGCGGTATGCCGAACAACAGCACCTGGGCGTCGGCACGGTAGCGGCGCTCGAGGCTCAGCTTGGGCGCCGGCTCGGCGCTCCAGAGGAGGCGGCCGGGCTGGTCCGGTTCCGCCGCGGCGCAGGCTCGCGCGAATGCGGCTCCAACCAGGCTCCGCCCGAAGGCGCGTCGCGACAAGAGCGCCGTCGACAGGCGAAAGCGTCTGTCCCACCTTGGTCTCATTGCAGTTCGATCCGCGTCACGCTGGCTTTGGGAAACGTGTGCGAGAATGTGGAGCCGGTGCCGGCCAGCTTGAATTCGGCGGGGACCACGGCTTCGGGGCGCTCGTCGTCGTTGCCCACGTAAATGTTGTCGGCCGCGAGCAGCGTGCCGGATGCCGAGTGCACGGTGAATCCCGAGAGCGCAATGGCCGCCGGGATGTCCGCGGTGAGGCTGCGGTTCACACCGAACAGCGTGATCTTGTCGCCAGCTTGATTGGCCACCGCTACTAAGTCGAGATACGGCACGTCGGCGACGTCGGGGGTGCGGGGCGACCCTTCCCTGACGCTGTATCGGGCCACTTCCACTTTCGTCGCGAGCAGGTTCGCGACGTCGGCGTTCGAGTACATGCGGAAAGCCCAGTAGGAAGGGACGCCATAAGTGATACCGCGCTTCTCCCACAACCGCCCGAACTCCACGGCGCCGGTCATGTTGGCAATGGGCACGAAGTCCGCGACGCGAATCAGCGTGTTCAACATGCCGGCCAGCCAGATGGCGCCACCCAGGTTGCGGTACTCGGGGAGGTGGGGCGCCGGGTAATCGGGAGGCGACGACGAAAACGGAGCGCGGAACAGGTATTCGGTAAGCGCGATGCCGACGCGGCCTTTCATCCTGGCGTCCGCATCAATCTGGTTCTTCATGTCGTGAAACAACCGCTCGATGCCCACGGGCATGGCGAACATGGCTTCGGCCACGAACTCCGGGGACGGGTCCTTCTTCCGCACCCCGCCGGCGTCCACCACCAGATGGGCGGCGAGGTACTCGAAGTATCCCGGCCCGGAAGAGAGCTGGGCGGCGTTCCATGCCTGGAACTTATCGGGGTCCTCGCCGGTCGCGATCAGTTTCGCGGTGGGATCGACCTTGCGCACGGCCTGGGAGAATTCGCGCGTGCGGGCCGCGAGCCGTTCCAGGGTAGGATAGCCGATCTGGCCGTTGCCCCACAGCTCATTGCCGAGCTCCCAAGTCAAACCCGCGCTGCCCCAGTGGGCGTTGACGTACTTCACCCAGTCGGCGGCTTCCTCCACCGTGCCGCTGCCCAGGTTGACGCAAATCTGCGGCTGAGTTCCGGTGAGCCGGCAGAAATTCAGGAATTCATCGGTGCCGAAGTGGTTGTATTCCGGCTGGCCCCACGCCTGGTTCAACATACTCACGCGCTTGTCCATGGGGCCGACGCCATCCCGCCAATGGTAGCCGGAAGTGAAATTCCCGCCGAACCGCAGCAGCGGAAGTTTCAACGCTTTCGTCATGGCGACGGCTTCCGGATTCAGGCCGTCCATATTGTCGGCGGGGTACAACAGCGCCTGGTCGATGAGAACCCGCGCTTCGTCGGATACCGTCACGGCGAAATCGGCGGGTTCGCGCCGGGCGAGTTGTCCCTTGGCGAGTTCCAATGCGTACTCATACCGCCGCCAACCGCCAGAGGTCAGCTCGATGGGCGCTTTCGCGAGCACCTCATCGGGACGATTGTGCCGCCGCAGCGAGACCTCGATCCGCTTCCCGCCACTCACCGGTTTCGCCCAGATGCTGCCGGTGTAGCGAAGCACTCGATGGACGGGCGGATAGATGGCCTGGCGCACGCCGGTCTCTTTGCCCGGCAGCCCCATGATCAGCAGCGAGCGCCCGGAGTTCGCCGCGTCTCCCCAGCGGGGCTCAAAGCGCGCACCCTGTGAATAGAGCGACTCCCACGGGATGGGCAACCCTAGCCGGGCGGCCTGGACCAACTCGGGCCTGCCTTGCATCATATGGACGATGGCCGACGCGCTCCAGAGGTTTTCTTCGAAGCTGGGGTTATCGAGCAACTGGGCCCACAGGCCGCCGGTATAGATGGCGCTTCGGAGCGGCTCGGTGAAGCCGCCGAACACCGTCCGCGGCACCGCGTGCACCACCTTCCGGGCGTCGATTTCGATGGTCGCGCTTGGCTGGGCGAACAGACGGGCGCATGCCAACGCGAGGAGCAGACCTCTGGAGTGAAGGTTCATACGGAAGTGAAGGTAGCACGGCACGGTACGGGGTTCAAGGCGAGGGGTAGCACCGGTGTGTCGGTGAAGTCGTAGAGGTTGTCGATCGGCTTGCCGTCGAACTCCACCATTACGTCACCTGCCTTCAGGCCGGCTTTGGCGGCGGGGGAGCCTTCGCGCACATCGGCGAACTTGACGCCTTTGGTGCCTTCGCCGAAGTCGGGCACCGAGCCGAAATAGGGGCCATAACCCGAGGAGCCGCCCACCGGGCCGGCGGCCATATCCGGATGCGACGCCGGGGCCACGCGAACGAATTGCGGTTTCTCGCCGGCTTCCCGCAGTTGTTCCGTGATATCCGCCACCAGGCGAAGCACTTTCACGGCGGCGGGAGCGTCGATCTTGTCCCACGTGTCGCTGGGCTTGTGATAGTCGGCGTGCAGGCCGGAGAAGAAGAAGAGCGCGGGCACCTGTTTGGCGGCGAAGGAGACGTGGTCGCTGGAGCCTTCGAAACCGGCGTTATCGGAGAAATCGGCGTTCAGGTGGAGCTTGGCGACGGCCGCTTCGAGCATCGGCCGCAGGTTGGTTCCGGTTCCCACGCCGCCGATGTAGAGCTTGCCGCCGCGCATGCGGCCGATCATGTCCATGTTGAGCATGGCGGCGGCTTTCTCCAGGGGGAGGTCGGGGTGAGCGGCGTACCAGGCCGAGCCGAGCAGGCCCAATTCCTCGCCCGCGAACTCCAGGAACAGGATCCCGCGCTTCTGTTTCGGCTGGCGCGAGAACCAGCGCGCCAATTCGACGACTCCGGCGGCACCCGAGGCATTATCGTCGGCGCCGGGATGGACGGTGCCGGTCATGGAAGGCCCTTCGAAATGGGCCGCCCGTGGTATCCTTTCTCCCGAAACGTTACATTTGGAAGTGGGTGTGCGTCTTCCCCGGATGCCTCCGCCGCGATCGCGGGCTAGAAGGCGGCCGGCCGCATGGAGCCTAAAGGAGCAGCGTAATGGTTGGCAGCGGGACATTCTGGTACGTCCGGATATGGCTGGCGTCGCTCGCGTTCATGGGCGTGGCGCACGCTTGGGATTCCGTTCACGGTCCCGAGATCGCCCGCCCGGCGGCGGGGATCGGCAGCATCGGAGGCGCCACCAACGCCGATTCGGCCGGGAAGAAGGCCGGCGCGGACGATGGGCTGCGGCAGGCTTTGGAGCGCGCGAGGTACTCGCTGGAGGATTCGGGCCATGGGACCTGGCGTGGCGAAAACCCGGCGCAGCGGCTGACCCTCGAGTTTGACGGCCAGGAAGCGCGCCTGAGCCATCCCGACGGCAGCGTCGCCCTGCATCTCACGGGATGTGGTTACGGCGAGCGGCTCCGGAAGCCCCCAGGCGCGAGGCTGACCGGAACCGGCAACCGGGTGGAGTACCAGCGGGGCGATCTCACCGAATGGTACGTGAACGGATCGCAGGGTGTGGAGCAGGGTTTTACCCTGGCGCGCCGGCCCGGAACAGACCGCGACAGCGATCCACTGGTGATCGCCCTCGGCGTTTCCGGGGAGTTGCTGCCGGCCCAAGGGCCGGGTGAGGATTCGGTACGGTTCGAGTCTGGCAAGGGAGTCGTATTGCGTTATGGGGGCCTGACGGCCTGGGATGCGCGCGGCCACGTCCTGCCCTCGCGGCTGGAGGTGCGGGCGGGCGAGGTCCGGCTGATCGTCGAGGACCGCGATGCGCAATATCCATTGGTGGTGGACCCGACGTGGACGCAGCAGCAGGAGTTGACCGCTTCCGATGGCGCGGCGAGCGACTATTTCGGGCGATCGGTGTCGGTGAGCGGGGACACAGCGGTGATCGGGGCTTACTACAAGAATGCCACCCAGGGCGCCGCGTACGTGTTCGTCCGCAGCGGAGGGGTGTGGAGCCAGCAGCAGAAGCTGACCGCCGGCGACGGCGCGACGTCCGATTATTTCGGCTACTCCGTCTCGGTGAGCGGGGACACGGCAGCGATCGGCGCCTACAGCAAGACGGTCGGCTCGAATTCCTCCCAGGGCGCCGCATACGTATTTGTGCGTAGCGGCACATCGTGGAGCCAGCAGCAGAAACTGACCGCTGCGGATGGCGCGGCGTACGACAATTTCGGGGCTTCCGTCTCGGTGAGCGGGGATACGGCGGCGATCGGCGCCTACAACAAGACGGTCGGCTCGAATTCCTCCCAAGGCGCCGCATACGTATTTGTGCGTAGCGGCACATCGTGGACCCAGCAGCAGAAGCTGACCGCTGCCGATGGCGCGGGCAGCGACGAATTCGGCGCCTCCGTATCGGTGAGCGGGGACACGGCGACGATCGGGGCTTACGGCGGGAATGTCGGCTCAAACTCTCAGCAGGGAGCCGCGTACGTATTTGTGCGTAGCGGCACATCGTGGACCCAGCAGCAGAAGTTGACCGCTTCCGATGGGGCGGCGAACGACGATTTCGGCTGCTCGGTGTCGGTGAGCGGGAACACGGCGGCGATCGGGGCTTGGGGCGCGAACAATGAGCAGGGAGCCGCGTACGTGTTTGTGCGCAGCGGCGGAGTGTGGAGCCAGCAGCAGAAGCTGACTGCTTCCGACGGGGCGGCGTCCGACTATTTCGGCAACTCCGTCTCGGTTACCGGGGATACGGCGGCGATTGGGGCTCGCGGCAAAACCGTCAATTCGAATACCTACCAGGGAGCCGCGTACGTGTTCACGCGCAACGGCGGAGCGTGGAGCCAGCAGCAGAAGTTGACTGCCGCCGATGGCGCGGGAGCCGATCAGTTCGGCATCTCCGTCTCGGCTAGCGGGGACACGGCGGTGATCGGGGCTTATTACAAGGCCATCGGTTCGCGTTCCAATCAGGGGGCCGCGTACGCGTTTGTGCGCCCCAGGCTGGGCACCAATTCGCTTCTGGTTGGCAGCGCCGCCGGCACTTCTTCGGTCGTGCTGGCCTACAGCGGCGCTTGGACCGCCACCGCCAATGACGGGTTCCTGCACATTGCCGCCGGGAGCCTCAGCGGTACTGGCAGCGCCGTGGTGGTGTTCACCTACGATGCATTCACGGGTACCGGAACGCGCACGGGCACTCTAACCATCGCCGGGCTTACGGTCACCGTGACACAGGCGGGAACGAACTACATCGGGCCGGCCGGGACGACCACGCTGGTATCGTCGGGCCTGGCTAATCCCAGCGGCGTGGCGGTAGACGGTTTCGGCAACGTCTACATCGCGGATACCGGCAACAACGCGATCAAGGAGTGGAGCGCCGCGACGCAGCAGGTGGCCACGCTGGTGTCCTCGGGCCTGTCTAGTCCATATGGCGTGGCGGTGGACGGCTCCGGCAACGTCTACATCGCGGATTATGGCAACAACGCCATCAAGCAGTGGAACGCTGCGACGCAGCAGGTCTCGACGCTGGTCTCCTCGGGGATCAAACCGATCGGGGTGGCGGTGGACGCTTCCGGCAACGTCTACATCGACGATTACTACGGCAGCGCCATCAAGCAGTGGAGCGCCGCGACGCAGCAGGTGACCACGCTGGTCTCATCCGGCTTGGCTTTTCCCTTCGGGCTGGCGGTGGACGCTTCCGGCAACGTCTACATCTCGGACACCACCCATCTGGTCATCAAGGAGTGGAACGCCTCGAGCGGCTCGGTCGCTGCGCTGGTGTCGTCGGGGCTGAACCACCCCACCGGGGTGGCCGTGGATGGGTCCGGCAACGTCTACATCGCGGATAGAGACAACCACCAGATCAAGCAGTGGAGCGCCTCGACGCAGCAGGTCGCCACGTGGGCGTCGGCCGGCGTTCCGTATGGGGTGGCCGTGGACAGCTCCGGCAACGTCTTCATCGCGGACAACAGCAACGGCATCGTGGAGATCCCCTGCGCTTTTGTGGGCCCCGCCAGCTTGACCGAGTCCGTCTCGGCCGGGTCCGACTCGCTGCTTCAGGTGGTTCCCTCCACGACCTCGCTCACCGGGGTGTTTGCGCCCAGCAGCGACCAGAGCTGGCTCACCATCGGAACCATCGCGAGTGGAGTCGTCAATTTCTCCTTTACGGCAAACACGTATGGCTCCGCCCGCACGGCGCACATTACGGTGCTAGGCCAGCAGATCGCGGTCACGCAGAACGGATTGGTGGCCCAGACGATCGCCTTCGGGGCACTGGCGAACCGGTCGTTCGACCCTGGTTCATTCACCGTCGGCGCGACGGCCTCCTCGGGCCTCGCGGTGAGCTTCGCCTCCACTACCCCGTCCTTCTGCACGGTGTCGGGAGCGATAGTAACGCTGGTCGCTGCGGGCACCTGCACCATCCAAGCGACGCAAGCAGGCAACGCCACCTACGACCCCGCGACGCCGGTGGACCAGAGCTTCCAGGTGACGCCGGGGAGCCAGACCATTAGCTTCGGCGCGCTGGCGAGCCAGCCCTTCGGCACTACGCCATTCCCGGTCGGCGCGAGCGCCTCCTCGGGCCTTGCGGTGAGCTTCGCCTCGACTACCCCCTCCTTCTGCACGCTATCGGGCGCAACGGTGACGCTGGTGGCGGTGGGCAACTGCACCATCCAAGCGGCGCAGACCGGCAATTCCAACTGGGCCGCCGCGACGCCCGTGAACCAGAGCTTCCAGGTGACGGCAGGGAGCCAGACCATTAGCTTCGCCACGCTTTCGAACCAGCCCTTCGGCACTGCGCCATTCAACGTCGGTGCGACAGCGTCCTCGGGGCTCGCAGTCGGCTTCGCTTCGACTACACCCTCCTTCTGCACGCTATCGGGCGCAACCGTGACACTGGTGGCGGTGGGCACCTGCACCATCCAAGCGACGCAGACAGGTAATTCCAACTGGGCCGCAGCGACGCCGGTGAACCAGGGCTTCCAGGTGAAGGCAGGCAGCCAAACCATCACCTTCGCCACGCTCTTGAACCAGCCGTTCGGCACAACCCCATTCAGTATCGGCGCGACCGCCAGTTCCGGGCTGACAGTGAGCTTCGCTTCGACTACGCCATCCTTCTGCACGGTGTCGGGCGCAACCGTGACGCTGGTGGCGGTGGGCACCTGCACCATCCAAGCGACGCAATCCGGCAACACCAACTGGGCTGCCGCGACAGCGGTGAACCGGAGCTTCCAGGTGACGTCAGGCAGCCAGACCATTACCTTCGGCGCGCTCTCGAGCCAGCCCTTCGGCACTGCGCCATTCACCGTCGGCGCGACGGCCTCCTCAGGCCTCGCGGTGAGCTTCGCCTCCACTACCCCGTCCTTCTGCACGGTGTCGGGAGCGATAGTAACGCTGGTCGCTGTGGGCACCTGCACCATCCAAGCGACGCAAGCAGGCAACGCCACCTACGACCCCGCGACAGCGGTGAACCGGAGCTTCCAGGTGACGCCGGGGAGCCAGACCATTACCTTCGGCGCGCTTTCGAGCCAGCCCTTCGGCACCGCGCCATTCCCGGTGAGCGCGAGCGCCTCCTCGGGCCTCGCGGTGAGCTTCGCTTCGACTACGCCCTCTTTCTGCACGGTGTCGGGCGCAACGGTGACGCTGGTGGCGGTGGGCACCTGCACCATCCAAGCGACGCAAGCAGGTAATTCCAACTGGGCCGCCGCGACAGCGGTGAACCGGAGCTTTCAGGTGACGTCAGGCAGCCAGACCATTAGCTTCGGCGCGCTGGCGAGCCGGTCGTTCGACACCGGTTCATTCCCGGTCGGCGCGAGCGCCTCCTCGGGCCTCACAGTGAGCTTGGCTTCGACTACGCCCTCCATCTGCGCGGTGTCGGGCGCGACCGTGACACTGGTGGCGGTGGGCACCTGCACCATCCAGGCGACGCAAGCCGGCACCGCGAACTGGGCTGCGGCCACGCCGGTGAACCAGAGCTTCCAGGTGACGCCGGGGGGCCAGACCATCACCTTCGGCGCGCTGGCGAGCCGGTCGTTCGACACCGGTTCATTCCCGCTCGGCGCGACCGCCTCCTCGGGCCTTGCGGTGAGCTTCGCTGCGACTACGCTCTCCATCTGCGCGGTGTCGGGCGCGACCGTGACACTGGTGGCGGTGGGCACCTGCACCATCCAAGCGACGCAAGCAGGTAATTCCAACTGGGCTGCGGCCACGCCGGTGAACCAGAGCTTCCAGGTGACGCCGGGGGGCCAGACCATCACCTTCGGCGCGCTCTCGAACCAGCCCTTCGGCACTGCGCCGTTCACCGTCGGCGCGACGGCGTCTTCGGGCTTCGCGGTGAGCTTCGCTTCGACCACCCCGTCCGTCTGTACGGTGTCGGGCGCGACCGTGACACTGGTCGCTGCCGGCCCCTGTACCATCCAAGCCACGCAGGGTGGCAACGCCAACTGGGCTGCCGCGACACCGGTGAACCGGAGCTTCCAGGTGACGCCCGAGAGCCAGACCATCACCTTCGGCGCGCTCTCGAACCAGCCCTTCGGCACGGCGCCGTTTACCGTCGGCGCGACGGCGTCCTCGGGCTTCGCGGTGAGCTTCACTTCGACCACCCCGTCCGTCTGCACGGTGTCGGGCGCGACCGTGACACTGGTCGCTGCCGGCCCCTGTACCATCCGGGCCACGCAGGGGGGCAACACCAACTGGGCCGCCGCGACACCCGTGAACCAGAGCTTCCAGGTGACGCCCGAGAGCCAGACCATCACCTTCGGGTCGCTGGCGGATCGACCCTTCGGCACAGCGCCGTTCACCGTCGGCGCGACGGCGTCTTCGGGCTTCGCGGTGAGCTTCGCTTCGACCACCCCGTCCGTCTGTACGGTATCGGGCGCGACCGTGACACTGGTCGCTGCCGGCCCCTGTACCATCCAAGCCGCGCAGGGCGGCAACACCAACTGGGCCGCCGCGACACCGGCGAACCGGAGCTTCCAGGTGACGCCGGGGAGCCAGACCATCGCCTTCGGGTCGCTGGCGGATCGACCCTTCGGCACGGCGCCGTTCACCGTCGGCGCGACGGCGTCCTCGGGCTTCGCGGTGAGCTTCACTTCGACCACACCCTCCGTCTGCGCGGTGTCGGGCGCGACCGTGACGCTGGTCTCCGCCGGCCCCTGTACCATCCAAGCCACGCAGGGCGGCAACACCAACTGGGCCGCCGCGGCAAGCGTTACGCGAAGTTTCACCGCGACCAAGGCGACGCCCACCATTACCTGGCCCGCGCCTGCCGCGATCGCCTATGGAACGGCGCTCACATCGGTTCAGTTGCGGGCCACGGCAAGCGTGCCCGGCACATTCGTCTACACACCGCCCGCGGGGACGGTGCTCGGGGCCGGCACCAACCAGGCCCTGTCGGTGGCCTTCACGCCAATCGACGCCACCGATTACAACACGGCTTCCGCGGGCACCGCCATCAGCGTCGGCAAGGCCCCCGCCACGGTGACGCTGGGCAGTCTGAGCGCTACTTACGATGGCACGCCCAAGTCCGCGACGGCGACTACGGCGCCTCCAAACCTGGCGGTGACCTTTGCCTATAACGGAAGCGCGACGCCGCCCAGGGCAGTCGGCCTCTATGCGGTTGTGGCTACCGTCGACGATTCCAATTACAGCGGGTCGGCCAGCGGGACACTGACTATCGGCGGCGTACCGACCACGCTGGCGACCAGCCCCAACGGGCTGCTGGTCAGTGTGGATGGCGCGGCGGCGAAAGCGGCTCCGTTTGCCGTGGCCTTGACTCCCGGCGCGCATACCATCGCGGTCTCGCCGACGCAGGCGGGGGCCGCGGGAACCCAGTATGCGCTCACCGGCTGGAGCGACTCCGGAGCAGCCTCGCATGCCATCACAGTGGGAGCGACCCCCGTCACGTATACGGCCGCCTTCAAAACGCAGTATCAACTGACGACTGCGGCCTCGCCCGCGGCCGGCGGCAGACTGACTCCAGCGAGCGGAGTCTTCTATGATGCCGGTTCAGTAGTGCGCGTGCAAGCGACCGCGAATGCAGGTTACCAATTCGCGAACTTCTCCAGCGGCTCGATCGGCGCCGCGAACCCACAGAATGTCACGATGAACGCGCCGGTCAGGGTGGTGGCGAACTTCACGCCGCTGGCGCCGGCCCTGGCGGCCTCGGTGGGAACCAGAGTCGACGGAAACCCCGGAATCACGCGGCTGGCGACCCTGACGCTCACCAACACGGGCCTGGGGGCGGCCACCAATGCGACCATTGCCAGCATCACGGCGATCGCCGATGTGGCGGGCTCCGGCGCCGTCTCCGTGACATCGGGAACGCCGGCGAATATGGGCACGATTGCGCCGGCGGCATCGGCTTCCGCTACCGTCGCTTTCAATTGGCCGGCGAGTGCTACCCGCGTCAAATTCACTGTGAACTTCACGGCCGACGGCGGCTATTCCGGGTCCACCAGCATCACGACTTACCGCTAACCGGGAATACTCATGACGACCATACCGGGACGACACATCTTCATGGCGCTGATTGCGGGGCTGGCCGCGTGCACCAATCTGGCGGCGAGCACGCTCCCCGCCGGAGACTCGCTCTCCATCCAGTTCGATTCCCCGAATGGCGCGGTGCATGGGCCGCCGGGCGCCACCGTGGGTTGGGGATTCATCATTACCTGGACTTCAGCCTCCGACTGGATCGCGTTTACCGATAGCAGCCTCGGCTCGGTCGACCAGGGCGAGTCCAACTCAAGCCTGCTGAGTCTTTATACCGACTATCTGCAGAGTGATTCCGCCCTCGCCGCCGGCGGTTCCAATGGCTCTACCCCGATCACGATCACGTGGACGGAGACTTTCGACGGACTCTCGCAGGGCGTTGGCTCCTACCGGATCAGCGACGTCGCTCAGGTGGGCGCGGAGGATCACGGGCAGATTACGATCGATTATGACGTCTGGTACGGCGAGCCAGGGGAGTCTGACAGCGTGGATCTCGGCACCGGCTCCTACTACGGGCCGGACACGGCGTTCAGTGTGATCGTGGATGAGATACCCGTGCCTGAGCCAGCTTCTTTTGGTCTGTTCCTGTCCGGAGCAGCCGCCATTGGCGTAGCCGCGTGGCGCGGGCGGAAGGCCAGAACCAATTCCCTTCGGGCTTAAGAACGCCTCTCCCTGAGATGTTTGGGCTTGCGTAGGAGCAACACCAGCGGCAAGATCACCAGGAATATGACGCCCATCATCCGGAACACGCTCAGGAAGCTCAGCACCGCCGCCTGTTGCCGCACCTCGCCATAGATCATCGCCACGGCCTGGCGATTGGCGGTCACCGGGTCGGCGCCATTGCGCATCAGCAT
>Ga0182021_10003723_pt1 | contig 17934 bp, 17 predicted proteins | sample 612E3MmetaG_FD_120493 | JGI IMG/M metagenome (GOLD analysis project Ga0182021, IMG submission 120493) | Permafrost microbial communities from Stordalen Mire, Sweden - 612E3M metaG (Illumina Assembly) | ecosystem: Environmental > Terrestrial > Soil > Wetlands > Permafrost | place: Sweden... | reverse complement strand
CCTGCCCGGAGCGGACCTTCGTGGCCAAGCGCGACGCCGCCGGGCAGTGGCGGCGCATATCGTATGGCGATGCGCTGCGCCATGCCCGCAGCATCGGACAGGCATTGCTGGCCCGCGGCCTGTCGGCCGAGCGGCCGCTGATGATCCTGTCGGAAAACGATCTCGAGCACGCGCTGCTCGCGCTCGCCGCCATGCACGTCGGCGTTCCCTACGCGCCGATCTCGACTGCGTACTCGCTGATCTCGCAGGATCACGAAAGGCTGCGTTTCATCAGCCGGCTGCTCACACCGGGGCTGGTGTTCGCGTCCCATGGCGAGCGCTATGCCAAGGCCATATGCGCGGCGATTTCCCCAGGCACCGAGCTGGTGGTGGCGCAGGCGCCGCCGGCGGGCAGGGCATGCACCGCGTTCGGTGATCTGGCGGCGACCTCAGCCGGCGCGCAGGTCGACGCGGCGTACGCGGCGATCCGGCCCGACACGATAGCGAAGTTTCTATTCACCTCGGGATCGACGCAGCAGCCGAAGGCGGTGATCAACACGCATCGCATGCTCAACAGCAACCAGCAGATGATGCTGCAATGCATGCCGTTCCTGGCGGAGGAGCCGCCGGTGCTCGTGGACTGGCTGCCCTGGAACCACACTTTCGGCGGCAATCACAACTTCGGCCTGGTTCTGCACAATGGGGGCACGCTGTACATCGACGAGGGCAAACCGATTTCCCAGTTGATGCATCACACCGTCGCCAACCTGCGCGAAATCGCCCCGACGGTCTATTTCAATGTGCCGAGGGGTTTCGAAGAGCTCGTTCCCGCCCTGCGCGCCGACGCCGAACTGCGGCGCAATTTCTTTAGCCGCATCAAAATGCTGTTCTATGCGGCGGCGGGATTGTCGCAGCCGGTATGGGACAGCCTGCACCAGCTTGCCGAGCAGACCGCGGGCGAGCGCATTCTCATGATCACCAGCCTGGGCATGACCGAAACCGCGCCGTTTGCAATTTGCGCGAATTGGGAGGTGGGGCGCTCGGGCGAAATCGGGCTGCCCGCGCCGGGGCTGGAGATCAAGCTGGTGCCGGTGGAGGACAAACTCGAGCTGCGCTATCGCGGCCCCAACATCACACCGGGATTCTGGCGCCAGGATGCGTTGTGGCGCGAGGCCCTCGACGGCGAAGGTTTTTTTCGCAGCGGCGATGCGGTCCGCTTCGTGGACGCGGACGCGCCGGAAAACGGACTGATGTTCGACGGGCGCATCGCCGAGGACTTCAAGCTCGCCACCGGTTCCTGGGTGAGCGTCGGGCCGCTGCGCGCCAAGGTCATCGCGGCCGGGGCGCCCTACGTTCAGGACGTGGTGGTCGCGGGCGCCGACCGGGACGAAATCGGGATCATGATCTTCCCGCACGTCGAATCGTGCAGGAAGCTGGCCGCCACACTGCCGCCGCAGGTGACGCAGGCCGAAGTCGCGCGAGATCCCGCGGTGCAGGCATATTTTGCCGCCCTGGTAAAGCGCCTGGGTGCCGACAGCACCGGCAGCGCTTCGCGCATCGCGCGGGCAGTGGTGCTGGGCGAACCCTTATCGATCGATCTGGGCGAAGTGACCGACAAGGGATCGCTCAACCAGCGCGCCTTGCTCAGGACGCGGGCGGCCGTGGTCGAGGAACTGTACGCGCCGCAGCCGGCGGCGCACGTGATCGTCTGCTGAAGCGAGCGGGCATTGCGCGCTGCGCGCGCGAACCGGGTTTTCTGTACGGATAAGAAACATCCGTACAGAAAACCCGGTTATGAATAGAAACAAGGCGGCGCGGGGTTTTATACAAGATCGCCGATTGCGTGCGGACGACATTTCGTCCGTGCGCAATCGGTGATCCGCGCGGACGGTTCTTCGTCCGCGCTTCGCGATTGCAGCCTCGCTCAGGCCCGCCGCTTGTCGCTTACCCGCAACGCCAGCGCCATCGCCGAGTCGCCCGCGGCGCAACCGGTGAACAGGCCCGTGCCGCCGCCGCGCAGCATCAGTTCCTCGATGAGTTCGATGACGCTGCGCATCCCGGTGGGGCCCTGCGGATGCCCCCAGATCAGCGAGCAGCCATAGGCGTTCATCTTTTCCAGCGGAAAGCCGGTTTCGCGGTTGAACACGACGTCATTCACCGCGAACGGGTTGTGCGTGGTGACGGCGTGCACGTCCTTGAACTCCAGCCCGGCCGCTTTCAGCGCCGCGCGCGCCGCAGGCACCGGCGCCATCGGCATGTAGCCTTTTTCCACGCGCGCCATGCCGAAGCCGAGCAGCTCCACTTCGATATTGCGATCGGCTGCGTATTCCTGGGCCCGCTCGCGCGTGGTCACGATCGCGCCTGCGTTGCCGTCGGCCGGATGGGTCTGGCCGCCGAAGGTCACCGTGCCGTCCGGCTTCACCGGCTTTAGTTTCGCCAGCGCCTCGGGCGTGGTGTGGAATATCCCTTCGTCCGCCGAAAGCGTGCCGGTCTGCTTGCGAAAACCGGCGTCGGTGATGCTCACATCCACCATGTAGCGGCGCTGGAAGGCGCGGTCCTGCGCGAGCGCCTGCTGGTACTGCGCGTAGCGCTGCAGCACCACGTCGTGCTGCTGTTGCGTGGTGATGCCGAAGCGCTTCGCGGCGTTTTCCCCGGTTTCGATCATGGCGTTCTTGGCGTGGGGATCCTTGTTGAAGTTGTCCAGCGTCCAGGATTCGGTGATCCCCTGGCCGCCGGGCGCGGTGCCGTCCGGGTAATACACCACCGGCCCGTTGGACATGCGGTCGGCGGTGACGACGAGAGCGCAGGAGGCCGAGCCGTCGGCGATTTCCTGGGCCGCCATCTGCAGCGAGCGCGCGCTGGTGGCGCAGGCCTGCTGCACCGTCGGGCCGGTGACGCCTTCCAGTCCGATCATGCCGGTGACCCAGGGCAGGCCGTAGAAGCTGCTCGGCTGCGGATTGGTCAGGCCGAGCACGCCCAGGTCGATCTTCTCCATCGGAAATTTCTTCGACTCCAACGTTTTCTTTGCGACATTCGCCGCCAGTTTCAGGCTGTGCAAATGCGCCAGCGAACCCTGCCATTTGGCGAAAGGGGTGGACCAGTAGATGCCGTAGGGGATGAATGCTCTAGCCATGATGAGTCCTCGGTTTCAATGGTGAATGGGGTCAATCTGCCCGGCTGGCCTGCCATGCGGCGAAGCTCGAGCCGGCCCGGGCCAGTTTCTCCAGCAGCGGCGCGGGGGTCCAGTATTGCGGATCGAGCGTGCGCCGGAATTCCAGTATGCGCTCATAGATCGTTTTCAGCCCGACGCTGTCGGCGTAGAACATCGGACCGCCGCGGTATCGGGGGAAGCCGTAACCCGAGGTATACACCACGTCGATGTCGCTCGCCCGCAGCGCAATGCCTTCTTCGAGCAGGCGGGCGCCTTCGTTGATCATCGCGTAGAGGCAGCGCTCCTGGATTTCCTGTTCGCCGGGCTGCCGGCGCTCGACCTTGAGGCGCTTGCCTTCCGCCCACAGCATTTCGACCACCTCGGGATCGGGGATGCGCTTGCGCGCGCTGTCGTAGCGGTAATAGCCGCGGCCGGATTTCTGTCCGAGCCAGCCGCGATCAAAGAGCATGGCGTCGGGCCGGTAGAAAGTCGGATCGGCGGGCAGCAGATGTTTGCGCTCCAGCCGGGTCAGGTAGCCGATGTCCACGCCGGCCATGTCGAACACCGCCAGGATGCCCATGGCCATGCCGAACTTCTCCAGCGCGCCGTCGACCTGCTCCGGCGTGGCGCCTTCCAGCAGGCAATGCTCCGCCTCCCGCGCATACGGGTCCATCATGCGGTTGCCGATGAAGCCGTAGCACACCTTTGCCACGACGCCGGTCTTCTTGATCCGTTTCGCGGTTTCGAGGGCGGTGACCAACACGTCGGGCGCGGTGCGCTTGGCGTGCACGATTTCGAGCAAGGGCATCACGTTGGCCGGGCTGAAAAAATGCAGGCCGACCACGTCCTCTGGGCGCCTGGTGACCGCGGCGATCTCGTCGATGTCCAGCGTCGAGGTATTGGTGCCGATGATCGCGCCCGTGCGCACGACGGTATCGAGCTTGGCGAATATTTCCTTTTTCAGCGCCATGTTCTCGAACACGGCTTCGATCACCAGGTCCGCAGCGCCCAGCGCCGCATAGTCCAGGGTCGGGGTGACCAGCTGCATGCGCTGCTCGAGTTGTTCCGGCTTCAAGCTGCCGCGCGCGACCGAGCGCTCGTAGTTCTTGCGTATCGTCGCCATGCCGCGGTCGAGCGCCGCCTGCGTTGCGTCGAGCAGGGTCACCGGGACGCCGGCATTGGCAAAGCACATGGAGATGCCACCGCCCATGGTGCCCGCGCCGACGATGCCCACGCGGGTCACGGGGCGGGGTTTGACGTTCGCGGACAAGCCGGGAATTTTGCGCACTTCGCGTTCCGCGAAAAACAGGTGGCGCAGGGCGCGCGCCTCGGTTGCCGGGACCAGTTTGTCCGATAGCGCGGCTTCCGCCTTGAGTCCCTCGGCGAATGGCAGTGTCACTGCGGCCTGCAGGGCGTCGAGCAGCGCGAGCGGCGACTGGCGATTGCGCATGGTCTTGGCGACCTGGGCGCGCTTTGCCGCGATGAGCTCTGCGGCGTGCTCCGCGCCGCGCACGGCCTGATCTCGCGTGCGCCGCGGTCCGGCGCCGCGCGCGACGAGTTCGCGCGCGAACGCGATCCCGCCTTCGATGATGTCGCCGGTGACCACAGCGTCCACCAAGCCCAGTTCGCGCGCCTTCGCGGCCGGCATGGGCTTGGAGGACAGCATCAGATCGGCCGCCTCCTCCAGAGGGATCAGGCGCGGCAGGCGCTGCGTGCCGCCCGCGCCCGGAATGATGCCCAGCGTCAGCTCGGGCAGGCCGAAGCGCGCCGTTTCGTGCGCGACGCGGTAATGCGAGGCGAGGGTGATCTCCATGCCGCCGCCGAGCGCGGTGCCGTGCACCGCCGCGACGACGGGGCAGGCGCTGTCTTCGATCAGGCCGAGCACTTCGTGGTAGCCCGGGGCGGCGATGCCGCTGTCGAATTCTCCGATGTCGGCGCCGGCGACGAAGGTCCGGCCCTTGCAGCCGATCACGATGGCTTTCACGTCCTGCCGCGTTTTCAGGTCGGTAAAGGCCTGCTTCAATCCGGCGCGGACGTTCTGCGCCATGGCGTTGACCGGCGGGCTGTCGATGGTCACCAGCGCGATGTTGTCGGAAATCGAAATGCTTACGGCTTCGGCCATGTGCCAGGCTCCTGCTTTGTAGGTTCGTCGGATAGTCCGGAATACGCGGGCCGCCGCCGGACCGCCGTCGGCGGACCGGCGGCCGCAGCGCGCTGCCCCGACGCATTGGACCAGGCGAAGGCTGCAGCTTAGCTGCCTTGCACTAACGTGTCAAACGACCGCCCAATAAGGCACTTGGGCGAAATATGGTGTGACCGCGGTCGCTCGGCGCCCGGCTCGGCGCGAGGCTCGCGCCGGTTTCAGCTCATCGGCTGGGCGTCCGCCGCAGCCAGGCCATGCGCTGCGTCGCGAGAGCCAGCGACAGCGTCACCGTCGGCAGCAGGCCTTCGGGCACGTTGGCGACGATGATGCCGATGGCGAAAAGCAGGTTCTCCCAGGTGGGCAGCCCCAGCGCCTCACCGATGGCGAACATGGCGGCGCCCATGCAGGTGGCCAGAGCCGCGACGATGCGCGACAGGCGCGCGATCTCGCGCTGCAGCGGCGAACTGGCTTCGCCCGCCGTTTGCGTGAGGTGGGCGATCCTGCCGAACTCGGTGCGCATGCCGGTGGCGTACACCACCGCGCGCGCCTGTCCCGACACCACCGAGGTGCCGGCGAGCGCGATGTTCTTTGCGAACAGCGGCGACTCCTCGCTGCTCGGCTCGGTATTCCGCGCCTTGGGCAGGGACTCGCCGGTGACCGTCGCGGTGTTCACGCGCAGCGCGAAGGCCTCGACCAGCCGGCAGTCGGCCGGAACCAGGCTGCCCTCATCGAGCAGCACGATGTCGCCGGGCACCAGCCCGGTGGCGAGGGTCTCGGTGATCTCGCCGCCTCTCTGCACCTTCACTTTCTGCGGCAGCAACTGGCGCAACGCCGCTACCGCCCGCTCGGCCTTGTATTCCTGCCAGAAGGAGAAAATGCCGTTGATGAGAATGACGCCGACGATCGCGACTCCGAGGCTGGCCATGCCCTGGCCGGGATCGAACCGGTCGGCGAGGAACGCCAGCGCCGCTCCAGCCCACAGGATGATGGCGAAAAAATGGGTGAACTCGCGGGCGAATCCGAGGAGCAGATGTTCACGGGCCAACTCCTCCACATGATTAGGTCCGAACTCCAGCAAGCGGCGCGCGGCCTCGGCCTGCGCCAGGCCGGCGAGGGAGGTTTTCAGACTGGCGAGAGCCTCGTCGGCGCCGAGCCTGTGGATGTACACGCCGCCCTCCCGTGGGCTAGCGGTATACCAGCACCGGAAGCTTGCAGTGGGTGAGCACCTTGGTGGTTTCGCTGCCGATCAGCAGCCCGGCGAGGCCGCGGCGGCCGTGTGAGGCCATAAATATGAGGTCGCACTTGTGCGTCTTCGCCGCCTCGATGATCGCTTCATGAGGTGAATCGCTGCTGGCGCACGCAGTGGCACACCGAACCTTCGCCGCGTCGGCCAGTTGCTTCACCTGGCCCAGATACTTTTCCGCCTTTGTGTTGACCTGCTTGGTGTATTCGGCGAGCGACGTGAAGCTCGCGGGTATGAAATCGCCGGAGATGTCCGGGCGATACGGCGGCGCCGCGTGGAACGCCGTGATGCGCGCGCCGTTGGTGCGGGCGAAGCGCACTGCTGCCTTCGCTGCGCGCGCCGACAGGCGGGAGCCATCGGTCGGAAGCAGTATGTGTTTGAACATGCCCTAACTCCTTTCGCGAGGGAGACGCCCTACATGATAACGAGTGGGACTGGCCGGCAATTGACAAAAATCACAGCATGAATCCTGGCGCCGATTGGGCGGGGCAAAGGGGGGAACCTGTTACATGTTGAAACAATTGCTTACGCCCGCGGCAACGAAAACTGATTAGTCTACGCATTGCACTAGCCATGTCCGCTTGCGCGACGATACCGGACTCAGACGTTCGTCGCGCACATGCATGGCATTTGGATCATCTGGTCAACCCGCTCGTGAACTATGGAGGCATCTATGAACAAGCTACTCAGCAGGACATTGATATCCGCATTTCTCGCCGCAACTACCGCTTCGTGGGCAGTCGCTGAAACAACGCCGAATTCGAATGCCCCGGCCGCTTCCGGTCCGGCGCGCACTTTGGCCGATCGCCCTTTCAGCCGGCCGACCGAGCGCGTTGAAGCCCGGTTGGCTTACGTAAGGACTGCATTGAAAATTACCGAGGCCCAGCAATCGCAGTGGGATGCTTATGCCAATCTCGTGCGCAAGAACGCGCAGGACATGGAACAACGGTTCAAGGCTAGACAAGCCGGTGAACCCGGGCGCCCGGCGCACCAACACCACAATGCGATCGAGCGTCTCGAACGAGCGCAGGCCTTCCATGCCGAGGCGGTTACGCGAATCAACCAGCTCCTGGCTGCCGAAAAACCGCTCTACGCGGTCCTGTCACCGGACCAGCAGAAGGTGGCGGACGCGGTGCTGAACCCGCATATGCAGCCCAGGGGGCGCGAGCCGATGCACGGTCGCGGCGGATTCGGCCGGGGCTAGGGGGCTGCGGTACTGCGCCAGCTGCAAGCAAGGCTGAAGGGCGGTTCCCCGCGGCGCCCGTGCGGCAGGCGGGGCGCCGATTCGCGACATGCGGCAAATTGACTATTCTCAACATGGCGCGAGGCGGGTCCGCGTATGATGAATGCGAATCTGGGCTGTTAAGCTTGGATCCGTTCAGCGTTTTCTCGCCTGGAGACAGTATCCGCCATGAACAAGAGCGAATTCAATATTGGACGCGCGAAGAGTCTGGTAGAGGAGATTTCCGAGAACCTGGCTGCGTTGCCAGAGGACCGCGCGAAGTACACCCAGTTGCGGGCCGAGGTGGAAGACCTTAAGGCTATGCTCGGCGGCGCCGACGTTCACATCCCGATGATCGAGGACAGGATGAAATCCGTGCACGGCTTGTTCGACCGGGCGGCCGTGGAGCTACGTGCGGACGGCATTCGGGTAGGCATGTTCCTGAGCGAAATCGGCCGCATGCTCGGACTGGACTGAGAGCCCGCCGGCGGCGCCGGCGCAGCGCGCATGCCGATTGCAATGCGTTCGTAGCTGGCCAGCAAGCGCGTAATTCGCCTCCATCAGTCGAGCGATTTGTGGAAACGCAGCACCGCGATTGCTAACAGCCCAAAGCTCAGCGCCGCCAGCGCCAGCATTTGCGGCCACAGAACGTCTATGCCTACGCCCTTGAGATAGGTGCCGCGGATGATCACGAGAAAGTAGCGCAGCGGATCCACGTAGGTAATCCACTGCAGAACCTGGGGCATGCTCGCAATCGGGAAGCTGAAGCCGGAAAGAATGAACATCGGGTTGAGCACGAAGAAGTTCGATGCGAACGCCTGCTGCTGGGTCATGCAGATCGTCGAGATCAGCAGCCCGATGGCCAGCACGCTTAGAAGAAACAGGCAGGTTCCGAGCAGCAGTACCAGCGGATTGCCCTCGAACGGGATATTGAACCAAAACGTGCCGACGCCCGCTGCGATTGAAACCTCCAGGAGCCCGATCAGGAAAAATGGCAGCGTCTTGCCGATGATGAACTCGACCGGCCGGATCGGCGTGACCAGTATCTGTTCGAGTGTGCCGACCTCGCGCTCGCGTACGATCGCGAAGGCCGTCAGGTTGACGATCGTGACCAGAGTCAGCGTGCCGATCACGCCCGGCACGAAGAACCAGCGGCTGTTCAGGTTCGGGTTGTACCAGTAGCGCTCCTGCATGGTGACCTGCACCAGCGGGTGTCCCAGCGCGCGTCCGGTCCGCTGCGCCAGATCGCGTGCATAACCCTGCCCGAACGTTCCGGCGATCTGCCCGACGTAACCGAGCGCGATCAGCGCGGTATTCGAATTGGTGCCGTCCACCAGTGCCTGGATGGGCGAGGTTTGCCCCTTGCGCAGCAACTCGGCAAAACCCGGGGGAACCACGATCCCGACCTGCGCGTCGCTGCGTTCGACGGCATCCTGCGCCTCTCCGCGCGTCCGGGCGACTGTCGTTACTTTGAACCGGCTGCTGTTCGTGAACGCGGCGATCAATGCCCGGCTCTCCTGGGAATGGTCCTGGTCCAGCACCGCCGTCGAGACGTTGAACACCTCGAAAGTGGCGGCATATCCGAACAGCACCATCTGGACGATAGGCGGCACCAGCAGCCGGAAGCGCGCGGAGCGGTCGCGCTTGAGTTCCAGAAACTCCTTGATCAGCAGCTCGACAATGCGCCGGAACATGGCGTCTTCAGTCCAGTGTCTTGCGAAACGACCGGGCGGCCAGCACCACCAGGACCATCGCGTAAAGGGCGAGGCAGAGCATGGGCAGCGCGAGTTCGCCTACGCCGGCTCCCTTCAGAAACACGGACTTGAGGATGGTCACGTAATAGCGGCCGCTGACCAGATAGGTAATTCCTTGCACGATCACCGGCATCTGGTCGATCGGGAAAGCGAAACCGGACAGCAGGGTCGTGGGCAGCATGGTCAACAACAGCGAGACCTGACTTGCCCCGACCTGGCTGCGAATCGACACCGAGATGTAATAGCCGATGCACAGTACCACCGTCAGGAACAGGCTGGTGGTAAAAAACAAAGTGGCCAACGTGCCGCGGAAAGGCACGTCGAACCAGAACACCGCCAATGCCAGGCAGATGGCGGCATCGGTCATCCCGATGACGAAATAGGGCAGCAGCTTGCCCAGCATGAGCTCCATCGGCTTGACCGGCGTGGACACGAGCAGCTCCATGGTGCCGCGCTCCCACTCGCGCGCGATGGTCAGCGACGTCAGTTGCGCGCCCACGATCGCCATGACCAGGGCGACGATGCCGGGGACGATGTAATTGCGGCTTTCCAGGTCCTCGTTGAACCATACCCGCGCCTGCACGTTCACGGGAGTGAGCGTCTGTATGGTGCCGCCTTTGCGCTGCGCCGACTCCAATTGCAGGTCGCTGGAAAAGCCGGAAATCACCGCGCGCGCATAGTTCGCAGCGATGTTCGCGGTGTTCGAGTCGGTTCCGTCAATGAGCGCCTGCACCGTGCCCGTGCCGCTGTCATTCAGTCCCTGCGAGAATCCGGCAGGAATGACGATGGCAAGCCTGCAGGTGCCGTCATCGATGTCGCGCGCAACTTCGGTATAGCTATGGACAACCTTGCGCACGGAGAAGTAGCGCGATGCCGCAAACTGCTTCAACAGGCCCTGCGATTGCTGGCTGTTTTCGCGGTCGTAGGCGCACAGGGGTATATGTTCGACATCCAGATTGATGCCGTAGCCGAGCATGAACATCTGCATCAGCGGGATCAGCAGGGCGATCATCAGGCTGCGCGGGTCGCGCACGATCTGCAGGCTTTCCTTGACGGCGATTGCTTTGATCCGGCGCGGCTTCACGCTGGCTCTCCCCGCGCTGCCGCTGCGGCGCCGACCAGGTGCACGAAACTGTCTTCCATCGTGGGGTCGATGCGCCGCGCGGTCGCGCCGGCGATGCCGTGACCGGTAAGGTAAGTGACGAGCGCCGGAGCGCGCGTCGCTGCATCGTCCACCAGCACATGCAGCGCGCTGCCGAACACCGCGACATCCTTCACGCCGGGCGCCGTCTGCAGCAGATCGATGGCGTCGGCGATGCCTTCGCGCTCGATGATCAGCAGTTCTCCGCCCAACGAGCGATGTCTCAGTTCCTGCGGTGTGCCCAGTGCTATCAGGCGCCCGCGGGTAATGAGGGCGACGCGGTTGCAGTATTCGGCCTCGTCCATGTAGTGCGTCGACACCAGAACGCTGACGCCCTCCGCGCCGAGGGTATGGATCAGATCCCAGAAGCGGCGCCGCGAGCCGGGATCGACGCCCGAGGTCGGCTCGTCGAGGAACAGGATCGCCGGCCGATGCAGGATCGCGGCGCCGAGCGCGAGCCGCTGCTTCCAGCCCCCGGCCAGCGTGGCGACCAGCGAGGTTTCCCGCCCGGCGAGTCCAGCCATTTCGACGGCGAAGCGTATGCGCTCGTCGAGCTTGTCGCGCGGCACGCCGTAGACGCCGCCGAAAAAACGCAGGTTTTCTATCACGCTCAGGGTGTTGTACAGCGAAAACTTCTGCGACATGTAGCCGATGCGCTGGCGCACGGCATCCGGGTCCTTGGTAACGTCGATACCGGCAACCAGCGCCCGGCCGCCGCTCGGACGCAGCAATCCGCACAGGATGCGAATCAGGGTGGACTTGCCTGCGCCGTTGGGGCCGAGGAATCCCATGATTTCACCGCGCGCAACATCGAAACTCACGCCATCGACCGCGACGAACGTGCCAAAACGCTTGACCAGGCCGTCGACGATGATCTGAGCACCCGCGTCGCCAGGCATCAGTCCTCCGCGTTCTGGTCGAGCAGTGCGACGAACAGGTCCTCGATCGTAGGCGCCACCTCCGCAATGCGCGTCGCCTCGACCCCGGCGGCGGCGAGCGCCTGCGCAAGCTGCGGGGTCCGGCGCCCGGCATCGTCCACATGGACATGCGCGCCGTTGCCGACCAGCAGCACCCCCTGCACCCCCGGCAGCGGCTGCACGACCTCGCGCACCTTCCTCGGCGCGGGCGCGGCGATCTCCAGCATTGCGCCGGGCATGCGCGCCTTCAGCTTGGCGGGGGTATCGCAGTACATCATGGTCCCCCGGTGCAACAGTGCGAGGCGGTCGCAGCGCTCGGCCTCGTCGAGGTAGGCTGTCGAGATCAGCATGGCGACACCCTCGGCCCGCAGCGAATAGAGGATCTGCCAGAACTCGCGGCGCGACAGCGGGTCCACTCCCGTGGTCGGCTCATCCAGCAGCAGGACGCGCGGCGTGTGGACCAGCGAACACGTGAGGCCGAGCTTCTGCTTCATGCCGCCCGAGAGCTGGCCCGCGAGGCGCTTGCGAAACTGGGTCATGTCCGATGCGGCGAGCATGGATTCCGCCCGGGTTTCCCACAGCTTGCGCGGTACCTCGAACAGGTCGGCGTAGAAGCGGATGTTCTCCTCCACGGTCAGATCTTCGTAGAGGCCGAAGCGTTGCGGCATGTAGCTGACATGGCGCTTGGTTTGCTCCGGGTGGGCCAGCACGTCGATGCCGTCGATGACGATGCTGCCCGCGTCCGGCCGCATTACGCTGGCAAACATGCGCATGGCGGTGGTCTTGCCCGCGCCGTCGGGCCCGACCAGACCGAAGATCTCTCCGGCGCCCACCGAAAAGCTCAAGTCATCGACCGCCGTCACCGCGCCGAAGCGCTTGGTCAGTCCACTTACTTCGACTGCCGCAGCCGCGGGGCCGTTCATCGCGATTCGGACTCGGCCAGCTTGATCCTTGCGTCCGCCGGCATGCCGATGACGAGCTCATGGTCGGGGTTGGCGACGTCGATTTTGACCCGGTAGACCAGGGTTACGCGCTCGGCATGCGTTTCGACGCTCTTCGGCGTGAATTCGGCTTTCGATGCGATGAAGGAAACCCGGCCTGAATACTGCTTGTGCGGATGACTGTCGGTGGTGACTATGGCATCCTGCCCGAGACGCACCCTGCCGACGTCGGTCTCGTTCACGTAGGCGCGCAGCCAGATGTGATCCAGGTCGGCGATCGTCACCACCGGCGTGCCGGGCACCACCACTTCGCCGAGTTCCGCCTGCCGCACGGTAACCACGCCGTCGAATGGCGCCGACAGGGCGGTGTAGCCGTGAACGATGCGCGCCAGCGCAAGCGCCTGCTCGCTGCTTTTCACGCCGGCTTGGGCCACCTTGACATTGCGATCGGCCACGGACTCGAGGGCGCGGTCGCGCTCGAGCGCTGCCGCTGCCTGCTTGAGCACGGTATCGGTCTGGTCCAGCGCCGCCGCGGAGAGGAACCCCTGTTTGCGCAGTGCAAGGTTGCGACCGTAGTCCAGGTTTCGCTGGCGCAGTTCGGCTTCGTCGACAGCAATCGTCCTGCCCGCGGCTTCGAGGCTCTTGCGGGATGTATCCAGTTGCCGTTGCTGAAGAGCAAGGCCGGCCTCGGAGATCAAGACTTGCTGGCTGTAGTCGGCATCGTCAACCGCGGCAAGCAAGGTTCCCTTTTTTACCCACTGGCCCTCGTTGAAAGGCAGCTGGACAATGCGCGATTGCACGGTCTTGAAGCTGAGCACGCTTTCATGCGCTTCGATGTTGCCGGACAAGAGGAGCGAATTGTTGTGGCCCGCGGAGTTCAACCGGGCGAGGATAGGCTCGCGGAACGCCGTGCCGGCGATCCCGGCAAGCACCGCCGCAACCACAACCGCAAGGATGACTTTTCTTCCCGTGTTCATCTGCGGTAACAAGGGATGATCGACGCGATCCGCGGACTCGCTGAATTGGACATATTATTTCTCCAACCGCATCAAAGCCGAAGCAGAATTCCTCCACGGATCATTTTTATCCCCTAAGCGCCTAAAACTGTTGATATATGTCAAATGCAACTGCACGCTGGTGCAATCTACTATAGAACATCCAATCCAATGCGCGAGCAGCAATGAGCGTGTACCGGAAAATTCTCGTCCCCATAGATGGCAGCCCTACTTCGAACCGGGGGCTTATCGAGGCGATTCAACTGGCCAAAGATCAAGGCGCGACCCTGCGGCTGGTTCACGTCCTCGACGAACTGATCCTCGGGGCGGGCGCGGAGGCCGTAGTATATCTCGGGAATACCGTGGACCTGCTGCGCGAGGCGGGGGAGCAGGTCGTCGCCGAGGCGGAAGCTGTGGTGCGGGCGTCAGGCCTGAAGCCGGAATCTGTCATCCGTGAAACCATGGGCGGGCGGGCTGCCGATTCCATCGTGGCGGAAGCTAGCGCATGGGGCGCGAACCTTATCGTGCTCGGCACGCACGGGCGCCGCGGCGCCAGTCGCCTCGTCATGGGAAGCGACGCCGAGGAAATAGTCAGAACGGCGCCTGTTCCGGTGCTGTTGGTCAAATTCAACGCTGCGACTGGCGCGTCGCGCGGGCGGTGAAGCGCGCAGCAAGGCGGCGCACCGCCTTGCGTTGTTACGGCGTCGAGTGCGCCTTGACATCGCCGCGCTGGGTGCGCGCCACTTCCTCGAGCTTGCGCCCTGCGGCATTGAACGCGTCGCGCAGCGCCACGTAGATGTCCTCGTGATGGTCGCGGTCGATGGCTATTTCATGCCCCGACACGCGAATGTCTAGCCGCACGGTGAACTGCCTGCCCTGCTTTTGGTGGCGATCGAGTTCCTCGACCACGACATGGCAGCTCATGATGCGCGGATGGAATTCCTCGAGCTTCGCCGCTTTGGCGCGTATGCGCGCCTCGACTGCGTCGGACGGCGGAAAATTGCGGAAGGTAATCTGCAGAGGAGTTTGCATGGTGGCCCGTGTTGATTCGTTAAAGTAATGTGCTCGGGCGCCGCCGCGCCTGGAACCCCGGCCGGCGCGCTCAACTTAACCATGCGCTTTCTGGCGGGGCCCAGCTTGATTATTGTCAAATGCAGACGCCGCCAGCGGATGCCCGGCCGGCGATGCCCGCCGCGTGTGCTGCACGTGCCTTTCAGCGGTGATGCGGGAGCGGCGGTTCGGGCCGCCGCCAGATCAACTCGCCATCGCGATACACCTCGCGCACGCGGTGATAAGGCACCGCGTGCACCGAGCCGTCGGCCTCGATCGCGTCGAACGATCCGGGGCTTTCCGTCTGGAACTGAATTCGAGCCAGCGGCACCCTCACGATCTGCGCCTCGATGTGGTCGAGATAGCCAATGATGAACTGGCCGCGGCCGAACTCCGGGTCCCAGCGGATCCGGCTGAGCAGTTCCTGGATCGGGATCATGTCGGCCGCAAGCGGCGGCGCTTGTGCCGGTTGCGGGTATCAGACCAGCCCATGGCGGTGCGCCCCTGGCGCGAGCAGCGCAAGGCGGCGCGCGGCTTCGAGCATGGTGCGCGCGGCAAACGTCGCCGCGTCGAAGCGCGCCTCGAGCAGCAGGCTCTCATGCCGGCCTGCCGTAGCCGTCGCGCGGCGCTCGAGCACGATTCCCGACCCGGCCGCCTGCAGCGTGGCGAGATCGGGAACCGCAAACACGTGGGCCCGCGCATCGACGAACAGCGGATCGGCTTCGATTGCCTGCGCTACGGCGCCGATATCGGCACCCTGTTCCAACTCGACGTACACATAGCGCTGCAACTCGCCGCCCGGCGCCCGGTGTTCGGTCGCGAGCGCGTCCCTGACGCCGCTGGCCGCGGCGGCGATCGCGCTGTGATGCAGGCTCAGCCCGGGATGTTTTTCGCTCATGGTTTGCCCGCGCGGGATCAATGTTTCAAACGCGCGCCGGATCAGCGGCAGCACGCCCGGGTCCCATCCCGCGCCTACCACTGCCGCGACGCGATGGTTGCGCGCGGCGCGATCGATGGCGTCGTGGTAGCCCTGCAACGCGTGTTCCGCAAGGCGCGCGCACTCGACGAGCGGAACGTGCTGTTGCAGGATCTCGCGCGCCATGCCGAGCGCGGCGTCCGGCGGCACGCACAACAGGACGGCGTCGACCTGCTTCAAATCCCTCAGGTGTGCTGCAAGCGCAACGCGCTGAAACGGAGCCGGCAAGGCGCCGCCGGTGCGGCGCACCACGCCCGCGAGTTCGAGATCCCCCGCTTCGAGGAGGGCCAGAGCGCACGCGCGGCCCAGGATGCCGAAGCCGACGATCGCCAGTCGGGCGCGCTTCATGCCGCTGCTCCCGGCCTCTTACCATTTGTCCCGCATACCGGTGTGACGCCCGCCATCTCGTGGTCTCCGCTGGAATTCATATTGAATCGCTGGGCGGGACGAGCCTGTTGACGAATGTCAAACCGGGGCAAAGGGCAATTTCGGGTAAAATTTTAGCTTGAAGGCGGGTGCCTGGCCGGATGACTTCGGAGGTTTTGCATGAGAAAACTCATCATTGGCGTCTCCGGCGCGTCCGGGGCGGTGTACGGCATCCGCGCCCTGCAGGTGCTCAGGGACGTCCCCGACATCGAGACCCACCTCATTCTGTCGCCCTCGGCGAAGCGCACCATCCTCGAGGAAACCGACTGGGAGGTGGCTGCGGTGGAGGCGCTCGCCGACGTCGTGCATAGCCATCGCGACATCGGCGCGGCGATCGCGAGCGGCTCGTTCCAGACCATCGGCATGCTGGTTGCGCCGTGCTCGGTCAAGTCGCTGTCCGGAATCGTCAATTGCTACAGCGACAACCTGCTGGCGCGCGCGGCCGACGTCTGCCTCAAGGAGCGCCGCCGCCTGGTGCTGCTGGTTCGGGAGACGCCGCTGCACCTGGGACACATCGAACTGCTCGCGCAGGCGGCGCGCTACGGGGCCGTAGTTCTGCCGCCGATGCCGGCTTTCTACCACCGGCCGCAAACCGTCGCCGACATAGTCGATCACACTGTCGGCAAGGCGCTGGACCAGTTCGACATCCCGCACCAGTTGTTCAAGCGCTGGAAGGAAACGGCGGGCGCGGCAGTCCCGAGTTCGGCGGTCGAGCGGTGATGCCGGCGGGAGGGCGCGCCCCGGGCGAGGCGTCCAGCAACTTCTGAAAATCGAATTAGCGTTCCAGCGCCTGCTTGTAGCGCAGGCGCGCCGCCTCTTCCTTTTTCACCTCGTCTATTTCTCGTATCAGCCCGCCCACGTCGGCGAGTTTTTCGCTGCGCGCGAAACAGCCGGTCAGCGCGACCTCGGGGTGCAGCTTTCCGCTCTCGTAGATCGACCAGATTTCGCGGCCGTAGTCGGTTGTCCGCAGTTCGGGGGCGAAGCGGCCGAAGTAGGTGGCCAGGTTGTCGATGTCGCGCTGGAGCATGACGCCGGCACTGTTGTTGCCGGCGGCGTCGACGGCCTGGGGCAGATCGATGATTACCGGCCCATCGCTGCCGACGAGCACGTTGTACTCGGACAGGTCGCCGTGGATGATGCCGGCGCAGAGCATGCGCACGACCTGCCCGATCAGGGTGCGGTGGTATTCCCGCGCCTGCGCTTCGCTTAAAGCCAGATCGTTGAGCCTGGGGGCGGCGTTGCCGTTTTCGTCGGTCACCAGTTCCATCAGCAGCACGCCATCGAGGAAGTTGTAGGGCCGCGGGACGCGCACCCCGGCGGCGGCAAGACGGTGCAGGGCGTCGACCTCGGCGTTCTGCCACGCCTGTTCCTGCTCCTGGCGGCCGTAGCGGGAACCTTTCTCCATGGCGCGGGCGCGCCGGCTGTTCTTGACCTTGCGGCCTTCCGTGTACTGGACGTTCTGGCGGAAGCTGCGCTTGTTGGCTTCCTTGTACACCTTGGCGCAGCGGATATCCGCGCCGCAGCGGACTACGTAGACGTCGGCTTCCTTGCCGCTCATGAGCTTGCGCAGCACCTCGTCGACGAGCCCTTCCTCGACCAGGGGTTCGATTCTTTTCGGGGTCTTCATGGGCGCCTTTCTGCGCTGCTCGGGCGCTAGGTGATGTGCGGACCGATGCGATTTTACGCTATCCGGCCACGCCTAATAGTTGATTACTTGATTAAGGTCAAACGGGCCGATGGCCAAATCGGCAGCATTCGAATTTCCGGCCGCGTCGATGACGAACTGGTCCGGGAGGGGAGCGCCATGGAAAAGAGCGAATGGGAAATCGCGTGGAATGACAATCTGAGTGTCGGCGTTCCCGAAATGGACGACGAACACCGGCAATTCATTTCGCGCGTGAACGACCTGAACAGGGCCGTCATCGAATCCGAAGATAAAGCGACGATCGAGCGCATGATGGACTTGATGCTGATGGAAGCGACGCATCATTTCTGG
>Ga0182021_10003721_pt1 | contig 17940 bp, 17 predicted proteins | sample 612E3MmetaG_FD_120493 | JGI IMG/M metagenome (GOLD analysis project Ga0182021, IMG submission 120493) | Permafrost microbial communities from Stordalen Mire, Sweden - 612E3M metaG (Illumina Assembly) | ecosystem: Environmental > Terrestrial > Soil > Wetlands > Permafrost | place: Sweden... | reverse complement strand
TTATCTGTGACTTCCACTAAGAAGTAGAGCAGATTAGTCTTCGAAGACCACACTACTTTGAACTTTCCCGTATAGTCATTCGAATCCAACGTTGCCCCATACGGAATACAACTTTCACCGATACTTTGCCATGGGATATTTAGCCAGCAGTCGTCATTACCTTGTCCATTAACCAGGGGAATAGGGGCTGCATCCTGGGCAATAATAGTATCTTGTTGAGTTGAACCTGTTTGAGATAGCGTTATTTGAATCATTGAAAGAATGATTGTGCAGATGATCAGGAGGAGATGGTAAGTTCGAATTAATCTCATTGATTCAGTGATCCAATTGCAATGCTTGTATTTCATTAAAATGAAGAAAGTGCGATAGAGTTATTTTTTTGAATTGACTATAAAGTAACCAATGCTAATGGCAAGTTCAATTGTGCTGATCATCAAGAGAGAAGTCTTCTTTTTCAAAGAATGCGAATAAAAATTAGTGCAACGGAAAATAGTGATATTGCTATATCTATCGCTATATAATATATACTTCTATGAAGATATAGAAATATGGGAAGGAAAGATTTATGGAATTATGACTTTCCCTTTTCCAAGGACTTATTAATATTGCTTGATTAATATCCCTTATTTACTTAAATAACAAACGTTTGCAGTAACGATTGCGAATATATAATATCAATTGATATTCAAAAAGTCAAACACTTAAGAACTGCATAATTTCAGATTATGAAAATAGGATTTGTTGGAATCGTGGGACACGTTTAAGTTTATAGAAAGCGATGAATTTTTTAAATGGTTTTTTTTTGTGATGCAACGAAATATAACCGCTGTTTTGGAGGTTGGCTAAATCTTCCTGCAATTTCCCTTGGGAAAAGGCATAATTTCAGAAGCGTCAACAGGTTTAGAAATTTGCAATCGTCTGACGTGTCTTTAATTGAAAGTGACACACGTAAATCTGGAAAAAAATAGGCTATCTTCAAGATCATCTATAGAGAATTTCCGGACGATAATGAAAAGGGATATTTCTTTGATTAGATATGGACTCGATATTTCATTAAAAGCTGCATTTCTAATGTGATCGGCTCCATATTATGATTGGTGACCCGGAAAATATTCGATAGTCAGTGTCGTGAAAGATATTTTACAAAATGTTGGAAAATTATAATAATTCCATAATATTTGTGAGCACCAATTGATAGGTTGACCATGGCGGAAAGAAAGAAAGTATTTGTAACTGGGTGTTTTGATATGCTCCACAGCGGCCATATCGCTTTTTTCGAAGAAGCCGCAAAATATGGAGACGTAAATGTCGGTCTTGGATCGGACGAAACTGTTTTCAATTTGAAGGGGCGTTATCCGGTAAATAATCAATATGAACGAAAATACATAATTGATGCCTTAGCCTGTGTTAAAGAGTGTCATATCAACTCTGGTTCCGGTATTATGGATTTTGTAAAAGAAATTGAGAAAGTGAAGCCACATTATTTTATTGTAAATGAAGATGGAAATACTATTGCAAAAGAGGAACTGAGTAAAAAGCTGGGAATTGAATACATCATTTTGAAAAGAATTCCTCATGGACGATTACCGATTCGTTCAAGCACAGAGTTGAGAAACGAATGTACAATGCCTTATAGAATTGATTTAGCGGGAGGTTGGCTTGATCAACCATTTGTTGGGAGACTGGCACCAGGCCCTGTTTTAACGATTTCCGTAGAACCAACGATAGAGTTTAATGAGAGAAGTGGGATGGCTTCAAGTACCAGAAGGAAAGCAATGGAAATATGGCACACTGATGTTCCACCGGGAAACAGAGAGCAAATCGCGAGAGTGTTGTTTGGTTATGAAAATCCACCGGGAACCCATATTATTGCAGGATCTCAAGACTCTATAGGAATTGTCTTTCCAGGCTTAAATAAAATTGATTATAACGGAGAATATTGGCCTGCAAAGATTTCAACCGTACATGATGAAGACATTTTGTCTTGGATTGAAGAACATTTATATTTAATTATGCTTGGTCCGCGAGAGAATAATTATCATGTTCTTGCAAATACTTTCATTAACAAAGGAAATGCTAAGGCGCTAAGCGTCGCTGCCGAGAAAACATGGGATGCACTTTTAGCAAAAGATCTGAAAAAATTCGGTGAGTTCATCACAAAATCGTTTGAAGCACAAATTAAAATGTTCCCGAATATGGTGTATGATGATATCTTTCATGTGATAGACAAATATAAGAACTCTGCATGCGGATGGAAATTATCTGGGGCTGGAGGCGGTGGATATCTTATTTTTGTTTCACAAGAGCCGATTAAGGGCGCGATACAAATTAAAATACGTCGAAAAACTCCATAATAATACTTGTAATTCATCCGATTATCTATTCTTTTTTATCGCAATGAATCCATTCAAATAAGATTGTTACCAATAAGAACCAGAGGAAACAATAATGGATCTCTCAAAAATGTTTAAAACTGAAGACGGCAAGAATTATATGTTCACATTCATGCTTGTCAGTACATTATTCTTATTGTGGGGAACTTGTAACGGAATGATTGATGTTATGGACAAGCATTTTCAGAATCTTTTGCATTTGGCGAAAGCGCAATCGGCATGGGTGCAGTTCTTACACCATTTGGGTTATCTTTTAATGGCAATACCGGCTAGTTGGCTGGCACGCAAGCTCGGTTATAAGGGTGGCATCATTTCGGGGTTGCTGCTTGTAGCGATAGGCGGATTCTGGTTCATACCTGCTACATGTATTTCAGCATTCTGGGCGTTCTTGCTTGGCGTATGTGTTATAGCAATGAGATTGACAATTCTTGAGACGGTGGCAAATCCATGTACGACTGCGCTTGGTCCAAAAAATTATGCGGCAACGCGTATCAATTTCGCGCAATCGTTCAACGGTGTCGGTTGGATTTTCGGTTCGATAATTGGTGGAGCGTTCTTCTACTCTTCGAGTGGCACAGAGATTGCATAAGGCCAGATCTACATTTCATACCTTTAGTAGTGTCAATCGTCGTTCTTTTTGATGTCTGTGGCATTTTACTTCGCCGATGTTCCTGATCTTAATACAGAAGATGAGTATCACCTAAGTGACTTGTCAGAAACAACTGCACAAAGTTCCATCTGGTCACACCCGCACTTTGTTGGTACAGTGTTAGCACAGTTCTTATACGTTGCAGCACAAGCGGGCATTTTTAGTTTTTTTATTAATTATATGATCGAGGAGATGCCGTCAATTTCGTATGGATTGGCTGGCAGCTGGTTATTCAAAGATCGCACTATTTTGCGCGAAGGTACTTATTACGTGAACGAGCAGGGATCTACCTTTCTGCTTGGCACAAGTGGATTTCCGCTTTTTCTAATCGGACGCGTTTCGGGAGCTGTAATTATGAGGAAATTGAAAGCGCATAGAGTACTCGGTACTTCTGTGGTTATAAATGTTTTTCTTTGTGGTATCGTCGTTCTTAAGCTTGGTTGGATTTCTGTAACAGCAGTGTTTCTCGTTTTTTTGTTTATGTCGATTATATTTCCGACAATCTTTGCATTAGGCATCTACGGTCTTGGTGTGCAGGCAAAGAGAGCATCAGGTTTTATCGTCATGGCTATCAGAGGTGGGGCAATCATGCCGAAGCTTATGGGTCATCTTGGAGATGTTTATAATATGTCTGTGAACTTCCTAATGCCTCTCGGTTGCTTCGCACTCATAGCGATATATGGATATTTATGGTCTAGGCTGAGCAAATCGGATGCTCAAATTAGCCTTTTTAATATGAAGGAACACTGAAGTCATTGATTGGGTATGGCTGACATAAACATTCAAAAAATGGTCTTGCACTAGCATATCGCAGCATTATTGACGAGATGCTATGTAATATCTACCAAAACATCAAATCTTCTGTAACATGAATGTATAAATGTCCGTATTTTGAGGAAATATAAAAAGTAGAAAATATTTATAAATCGCCCAACTTTTTTATGTGAAAAGAAGTCTAACTTTCAAAGACATTTATATCCAGCACTCATAAAAGGGCACTATGCGCATCATCTTTTATTCTCTCTTTGGAATACTCTTGGGTTTTATGCCTGTCTATGGATTTACACCAGAATTCATTAAACAAATTCATGCGGTTCGTCTAACTGAACCCTTGCACATAGATGGAGTTCTATCTGAATCGATCTACCAGCGGCCCGGAGTAAAAGAGTTTTACCAGCGCGATCCCAACCAAGGAAGCCTTGTATCCGAACCGACAGAAGTGTGGGTAGCATACGACGACGCAGCGCTGTATATTGGTGCCATGCTGAAAGATTCGCATCCGGATTCTATCATTGCCCGTCTTTCACGCCGCGATAACGATGTTGGCGGTGATCAATTTGGTGTTGGAATCGATTCTTATCACGATAAACGAAATGGATATTATTTTATTATTTCCGCGGAAGGGACACTCATCGATGGAACTCTCTATAATGATGATTGGTCTGATGCGTCATGGAACGGTGTGTGGGAAGCAAAACAGAAATTACTTCCGAACGGTTGGTCGTTGGAAATGCGAATACCTTTTTCCCAGCTTCGATTTGAAGAACAAGAAAAGTATGTCTGGGGAATTGCATTCGAACGAATGATCGGCAGAAAGAAAGAGCAGTCATACACAACGTACACTCCGCGCAACGAAAGTGGATTCGTGTCGCGAATGGCAGAACTTGTTGGCATTGAACATATTACTCCGCCTTCTCGCTTTGAAGCGACTCCTTATATGACAGGACGTGCTGATTACCTGCGGCACGCATCGGGTGATCCCTTCAATTCCGGTTCAAAATACAAACCTGATTTTGGTATTGATTTCAAACTCGGTCTCGGGAGTAACTTAACTCTCGATGGAGCGGTCGATCCGGATTTTGGTCAGGTCGAAGTTGATCCAGCGGTCGTGAATTTGAGCGACGCGGAAACATATTATGATGAGAAGCGTCCGTTTTTTCTTGAAGGCATGAATATTTTTTCATTCGGCCAGGGCGGAGTCAACAATTATTGGACTTTTAACTGGTCCAATCCCAGTCTCTTTTATAGCCGACGGATCGGCCGTGCTCCAGAACGGGGACTTCCGGAAAATGATTTTGCTGATGTTCCGATCGGTACCCGGATATTAGGTGCGGCAAAGCTGACTGGAAAAGTATTGAACGGTTGGAATGTGGGGATTATTGAAGCTGTCACAAACCGAGAATATGCACAGGTGGATAAATCAGGTGTTCAAAGTGATTGGGAAGTAGAACCATTAACCTCATACACAGTCGGACGTGTGCAACGAGATTTTGATGATGGAAAACAGGGAATTGGCATACTCGCAACATCAGCACATAGATTTTTTAAAGATGACGGTGTGAGATCTGCCGTGAACTCCGATGCATTCATTGGCGGGCTTGATGGTTGGACGGCATTTGATTCCGAAAAGGAATATATGATTTCTGGGTGGACGGTGTTCTCGCGCGTAACAGGAACAAAGGAACGGATACTTGATCTTCAGCAAGGGTGGCCCCACTATTTTGAACGTCCGGATGCAAGCTATCTTTCTATCGATAGTTCTGCCACATCGATGACCGGTTTTGCAGGCCGCTATACATTGAATAAGCAAAAAGGGAGATGGATGTTGAATGCAGCATTGGGATTTGTGAGTCCCGGTTTTGAATCCAGTGATCTTGGTTATCTCTCTCGTACAGATATTGTGAATTATCATGTCGCAACAGGGTACAAATGGAACGATCCGACACCGTATTATCGGAATATTGAACAGTATGGTGCATACTTTGTCAGCAGTGATTTTGGTGGAGATGTTACTTGTCGTGGAATCTGGGGAAGAACAAATTATCAATTTCCGAACTATCATACTCTCGGGATATATTATGATTATGTATTTGAAAGAGTTGACAATCAACGAACACGTGGCGGCCCGTTGATGTTTCTTTTTCCTGGGTATGAATATGGTTTTGATTATTACACAGACAACCGCAACGATTATATTGAAGAAGCATACTGGTACGCATATGAAGGCCGCTATAGCTTTTATCATAGTCTCAATTTGTATCTTACGATGCGTCCGGCTTCGAATATATCGATGACCTTTGGACCGGGATATACGTTGAATTCAGAGAACGCCCAATGGGTCGATGTTGTTTCAGATCCCTACGCTATACTCACATATGGGAAAAGATACATATTTGCCAAATTGAATTACAAAGAATTATCTGCACAAATTCGCGTTAATTGGACATTGACGCCGACCTTGAGTCTTCAGATGTTTATTCAACCGCTCTTTGCAACGGGAGATTATTCAAATTTCAAAGAGTTCGCCCGTTCTCGATCATATGATTTTCATGTTTTTGGACAAAACGGTTCTTCGTTTGCCGACTCAACGTTCAGCGATGGAAGCCACAAAATATATCTTGATCCTGATGGAGCAGGTCCAGCACCGATGATTTCCCTGAATCATCCAAATTTTAGCAGGATATCTCTGCGCGGCAATGCTGTGTTACGATGGGAATATATGCCGGGTTCAACTTTGTTTTTTGTATGGACACAAAGCCGATTCGATAATGATGGAACCGGAAATTTTGAATTCCGCCATTCTTTTGATCGCCTCATAGATGCGAAGTCAGATAACATCTTTATGGTAAAACTGACCTATTGGCTTGGGGGGTAGATGTGATACCTTCCGAAGGCCTCATCAGACTCGCAGTGACCTTCGGAAGGTTTTCATTATTCTACTTCTTAAGTTCTTCTAATGCCCATTCTGTTGCATTCAGCATTGCTTCACTTCCAACAGGTGAACCGGTCGCGTTCTTCATCCACAAATCCGGAGTGATACTCCCGGCTTTGACCATGCGTTCCACTTCAGTGCCCACATTGCCGCTCTTCTTTACCTGTGCTTCAATCTGGTGGGCGATCAGATAACCAATTGCATAATCAGGGATGTAGAGAAATGAATGAATGATGTGAGAATAAATTGCCAGCAGCACGACATCTTTCTTCTTAAAGACAGATGCATAATATGTATTCCAGATATCCTTCGCAATCTGAAGCATAGCAGCTTTCAGTTCTGCTGGTGTTGCTTTGGGATGATCATACATCCAATGCCAGATTCCCATGTCCAAAAGTGAAACACCTGCGATTTCGTAGGTCATCCAAAAATCATCGAGCGTCTTGAGCACATCGCTTTGCGGATCTGAAGTGGATAGGCCAAGCAAGTCAAGATCGTGTGCTTGAAAAACAAACGCAATGGCTTCGGTAAATGCAATATTTGGGACACCGTTGAGAAAATAATGATCAATATTATTCAATGACAGCGTCTGTTCTACATTGTGTCCCATTTCATGAACAGCAATGTTGAATCCCTTGTAATCCATACCATCTTTTCCTACACGAGTACGTAAGTGCGCTTTTGCCGAACGCATTCCTGCGCCTGCCGCATGTCCTGAGCCGCGCGCCGGATCGACTAGAATATTTTCGGCAATAGTCTCCGCGCGCTCTTTGCTGAATCCGAGTTTCATCAGCATTTTCGGGATATCGGCTTTGTAGGCATCGGTTGTCGGATATCGTTTCTTGACTATTTCATCAAGCTGTGCTTGCGAATATTTTCCCTTTACACGAAAACCGTTGTACCAAATATCGTACGGTTCAAGAGACCTTCCTAATCGTTCTTCAATAACTCTCGCTACTTTCGGCACGAGCGGCGAACTCAACACCGATTCGAGCATTACCTTTACGCTCGCTTCCGGAATTTCACGCTCCTCGTCGAATTTGCGCGAGATCAATGTTGGTGCAGTGGGAGAATACGGATCAACTTTCTTTGAAGCGAGGAAGGCTTTCAGCAATGTTGCATAACGTGTATCTGGTTCTGGTATGTTGCTGACTTTGAGATTTGCCTTGACCGGTGCATCGATATCTGTGACACCCGAAAGTTGCACTTCGTTCGTAAATGGATTCCAGTCCACATTCGGATTATTCACAACGACTTCCGGAATGGTTTGTGTAACAATCCGTTCCATCACCTGCTGGATCATTTTCTGTTTAGCAATTCCAAGTTCCTTGTCATTGTAATCAGCTTTCAATTCATCGCGCAGATTCCAATGTGAGAGCAGGCGCATCTTTGGAGGGAAGAGACGGTTGCCTTTTGCATCGATGAGATGATGCATGTAAATATTGTACTCAGAAATATATTGATCGGTGATAGAAGCGGCTTCCGCAATGGCCTGATTGACTTCTGCGGGAATACGTTTAGAAAAACGCTGTCCCAGCCGCACTTCTGCCCATTGGCGGCGCGACCATTGTTCACCGTTCGTCAACCGTTCATTAAGTGTCGTGAGCGGGAAATTCAACAGCACTATGAATGCGAGCTTGTTCTTAAAAAAATCATCCGTGATGTGTGCGTTCGGAGAATACGCAGCGAATATTTCATCGAATGAGTAGATCGGTCCAAGATCAAGCTCTGATTGCTGACGAAACGCAAGGCCGATTTCGTTCATGTGGCCGTTGAGTTGCTCAAGCATATTCTCGAAGCGATTGAACATAACATCAAGCGTTGCTTGATCACCGGCGAAGTTTGTGCGAACGAAATCCTCAAATGCAGCCTCATCACCATCTTCTGTACACCAAAAGTCGGCAACTTGGTTCAATCCTTGTTGGATACGAGTTTCCTGCGACTCACTATAGCGGATAGTAAGTTCTTTCTTCAGCTTCGCTTGGGAGTCTATCATCCATGCGAGCGGTATCTTCTGTGCTATCATTTGTGTTCCCAGAGAGAGAGTCAAGAACAATATGCTGACAAGATGGAATACATAACGATATGGATTTGCCATAAATTACTCCTCGGAATATTTTCATGAGATGAAAAAGACTTCACTGTTTCGGCTCAAACTTCCAATGGTTTTCGTTCGGTACGAAGTGTATCGATGGTTTCAACGGCATGACGCAGATGTGGAATGAAAATACTTCCGCCGACTATAAGCGCCACATTCAATGCATCATATAATTCCTCGTCTTTCCATCCTGCATCGATACATTGAATGAGATGATAGTCTATGCAATCGTTGCACCGGAGAACAGCCGATGCGACCAGGCCCAGCAACTCTTTTGTCTTGGAATCGAGGGTTCCTTCTTTGTAGGCAGCGCCATCCAAATTTAAAAAGCGTTTGATACCAAGATGATCGATTTGACTAATACGGTCGTTCATTTTTGCGCGGTAACTGCGGAACTCGTCAAGTTTTGTCGACATTGTTTATCCTTACAAAACTTCTTGTTTATTGATGATGAAATCCCGTTTGTTATGGTTAAGTACTTTTTTTAGGTGGAAGGAATGGAACATAATTTCTGTCAGTTCCAAGCACATGGTAGGAATACCACACTTTCAGATAGTGGAGAAGTTCTATTCGTAATTCATCCCCGCTGTTTTCTATTCTCAAAGCAAGACCAACCGTCTTCATAATAAAGTTAATGTGCTCCAATACATGCTGTTTCAGATTAGGGAAATGTACTTGTAAGAGATACCGCTCTTCTGTCGCAAAATGTATATAGGCATAATGAATGAGCGATGAGAGCGCCGTTGAAAATTTTGCTGCTTCGTATTTGCCTTCCTGCTCTTCAATCAACGTGTTGATCGTGTTGAGCAAACTTCGGTGCTGGTCATCAAGTTCCTTTACACCAACGGTATATTCATCTTGCCATTTAATAGTATTCATTGCCTGCGACTCCTTCCTTTTATGTAAATCCTTTATCCATGAGTGCTTTTTGATAATCTCGATCGGTTCCCATGATATGTTCCATATACCAGTCTTTTAAGTAATCGAGAATTTTTTGCTGGATATCCGGTTCTTTCTTTTCAATATCATGCACTAACTTCATCACTTCTGTTATGAATACAATGTGTTCCTGTCGATGTTCAACTAATTGAGGGTACTGTGCTTCTTGCATGTAACGCTCTTCAGTGGCAAAATGGATTTTTGTATAATCAACAAGCTGGTTGAGCATAGCGAAAAAATATTTTCCGTCTGTCCCGTATCTTCGCGATGCAGAAAGTTTACTAATGATGTCGAATAATCCACGATGTTGAATATCGATCTCTTTCACACCGATGTTATATGAATCTTCCCATTCGAGGAATTGCATACGTGTTCCTCCTGTCTTCTTTATGTCCTGATAAAATGCGGCATTTCGGATGGAATAGGAAGACTTAATTCAACAAAACCTGCATAGATTCCATCTCGATACCAAGGGGTCTGATAAATAAGTTTTTTTATTCCGTGTTTTTCGATAGTGTAATAATTTGGTTTCTCGGTTCTTAACATTTCCGCAAGCTGTAAGCGGGCCGGTTCAGGATGGCATTCAAGGAGGTTCTTGCCAAGAAGCTTTTCTCCGCCATCTTCTTTGAAGACATAGATCGCCTTATCGTTCATTTCAAGAATGGTCCCATGGATATCGCATACTGTAATTGCAACGGGGAATGATTTAATCCATTCATGATTCATTGAAGATTCTGTCTACCATTTCATTTTTGCACGGAATGCAACTATTTGTTGCATGTGAGATTCACCGTGTCTTGAATATAATTTTAGGACATCAAAAAGCGACACCTTGCCGTTTTCCAGATGAATCCCTTCTCTCGTCCAACTTGTCTCCGGCAGAGATCGTAAGAAAAGAACCCATCGTTCATGCAATCCTTTAATAAGCGTCAGGGTTGATTCAATCGGACCGCTCTTGCAATCTGCAAGAATTGCCCATTGATCTTGGTTATAAGACTTCAGGATTGGCTTTTCTTCAGTGGCGATAAGTTTCATCCGAGTGTACGCATTCATATTAGCATCGGCAATATGATGCGTAATCTGCCGGATGGTCCATTTGCCATCGCCAGTAGGTGTATCGAGTTGCTTATCAGACAACCCATGTACAGCAACGCTAAGAGCATTGGGAAGTCGCTCAATGGATTCAATAAGATTTTTATGTTCTTTCATAAATAGATTCCTTTCCATATAAATAATACATGTAGAGTTACATTCTCCAAAATGCCACCACAAAGCTATCCTTGAATGTGGACTTCAAACGTTTCAGAACTCCATAGATAAAATTTGCAGAAGCATAAAAATTGATGTATTCAGCGTATACAGAATCAAGTCGACACTGGGCGCCAATGTCGACCAACTCCTTCATTGTATATTCTCTGTAATGTCCAGGGTTCTCTCCAATTAATCGAATTTTCTCGTAAGGATTTTTCCCCTTGAGCAATAAAATGAAACGCTTCATAATCATTGCAGCATTGGGTGTTGTAACGAGAAGAATTCCCTTCTCGGTCAGAATACTGCTAAGAAATGCCAATGAATATTCCGGAGCAGTGTACAAATGTTCGAGTGTCTCCGCGAACACGATTAAATCAAATGGTGGCACAACCTTTGGCCAGCGACTGATGTCCTTAGAATTATTTAATTCAAATTTCACATGGGGAAGTGCCAGGGCAAGGGTGGAATCATTACGCTGACCCCCATGATCTGTCATCGTATCGAGCCCGAGTGTGGAGACATCTTTGTATTTTTGTTCCAAGAGTGTCGTAAAGTATGACGGCCCAACATCGAGCACTCGTGCATGAGGATCGGGGACTAATTCTTTACAGATTTCGAGTGTCCAGTGAAAACGATTATTGTGAATTAATTGATAGCGCCGAGCTGCTTCTTCGCCGGACGTACGAAGCCGCTCTTTCTCTCTCAGTTTTTCCATTAATATTTTTAACTGTTGCTGCTTTTTGTTCTTCATCTAGATGTCAATACCGCTATGGTTTAAAAAGGCCGGATTGTTTTGAACCAAGAAGGCCTGCCTTATATGAACGCTTATCGACACATGTAAGTTTCCGCGTCATTGCCGGTGTCATAATACGATATTTCCGAACACCATTCAATGCATCGTCAATAACATCCATGGCGCTGTCATGAATAAGCCAGTCAAATTTGTCAAAGCGGCTGAGGTTCAAGGAAGCCGTGTACCCAAGGAGAGTCCTTTCTCCAGCAATATTGAAATATGATTCAAAGTATGACATAATTAATTCGCGCAGACTTCGGTACACCGGTTCACGATATCGAAGTCCGGCAAAATTTGATTTTGCTACGGCACCCCAGCAGTTCTTTTGTCGAAAAACAGCAAGAATATGGTCGTCATCGCGGTCATTCGGCAGCATCTCTACAAGAAGCGGAGGAAAACCGATCATCTGCAAAGCGGCAGCAGCAAGGACTGCGCCATCGTAACAATGGGCTTTGTTATCCAGCAAAACACTTCGCGGGCATCGATACCGTTCCTCGGTACTATAAGGAAGTGAATCAAGAAATTTCTGTATCTTAACAGGCGAAGTAAGTTGAGAAAAAACTTTCAATTCTTTCTTATGAAGAAGAGATCGTAAGCGAGTTATCATATGCCCTTCCGTCGTTCGATGTAATTTTATCTAAGAGTAAAGTAATTCAGACTTGAATGAAAGGCAAGCAGAAACGAGAAAGAAAAGTGAATCATAATGCAAATAGTGTATAATCGGGATTCCGATTGGGGGCGAGTAATTAGGCCGCAGGCATAAAAGGTAAATAGTGGCGGTACTTCGTTATCTTCAGGCGAAGATGCTGAATAAATGAAGTTTTGATTTTCATTCGCTCAATAGCAGGCGACATCATCCCTTCATTATGGATGGTGGCAAAAATCGTTGCGTCAGGAAATAATTCGCAAAAGACTTCGAGAATCTTCTCGCCACCTCGCATTCCGGTGAGCCAATCATGAACAAGAGCGACTTTCATCGTTCTATTTTCTCCACAAAGCACTTCAATCTCATAGTGAAAGAAAATAACAAAAAAATAGACGTCATCATAGATGGCGGCTTGAGTTATGATCTCCTATCTGGCAGTTATTTTCTTCTCAATCGCGGCAACATCAAGAGTGCAACAATCACAATCAACACTCCTCCGGTTACATATGTTGCCCAAGGATTGGCAATACGGGATTCGACAGTCATCGTATAATCTGTAGCACAGAATTTTTTATCGTCAAATTTCCAAGATACCTTATTACCCTCAATCGTGTTTGCGTTCGTGTTTAAGATTATTCCCGGCATTACAACTTCGTTTATATATTTACCATCAACCCCATTCATAAATTCGAACTTGGGTATAAGTGATTTTTTTATACCATCAATTTGTCGCTCCAATTTATCCCTAAATTTTAGACCCAGTATTTTCTCCTGATCTTCTATATCATCTTTTTTGTCTTTGAAGAAATCAACACGTTTATTGAAAAAATCATCTTTTTTGGCAAGAAAGACACTTACAGGAAGCAGCGGATCGTTAAGACTCTTCACGGAATCAATGAGCTTACCATAGAATTCTTCAAAGATGTTTCTCATCCCAAACTCATCCAGTCTTTCTTTTAGCGCTTTGCTGGTATCTCCTTTTTCATATTGAGCGTATTCTTCTTTTGTTAAAAAAGAGTCAAGTGATATTTTCTTAAATGGGGAGTAGGATTTGTATGTCTCTTGATAATTGAAATACGTATAGAACCATCTGAATTTCTTTTCATATTTAATATCAATTCCAACTTTGCCTGTTCTTCTATATTCGTTGTTCATCTGGTTGACATCGTTAAACTTCTTACTGGCAACATAGATTTCTTCTTTCGATGAATCTCTCTCTATGTGACTCTCCCAGCTTTTATCGGTCGGGACTGGAAAAGATGACGATGTATCACTGACGTTCTTGACAAAAACTGTTCTCTCGCATGATCCATCATTATTAATTTTTGTTGTAGTCCTTTGCTCATGATTGCAGTCTGACGCAGTCAACATTACAAAGGTAATGGCCAGAGTAAATGGATATGCTATTTTTTTATTCATCGTCATTTTTCCTTATAGTGACTTTGTTCTACTTCTTTCTTTAACCGTTCGATTTCAGTTCGAAGCTTTTCAATTTCTTCATAATTTTTTGTATTCTGTTTCAGATATCCATCTTTAAGAAATCGATTCTGCATCTCATCCAATCTTTTGCGCGACGCTTCATCCAATGTTTTATAACTATTTAGCAATGCCTGCAAATCTTCTTTCTTCATTAGAATGAGTTTGTTGGTCAGTTCTATATATGCTTTACTCCCGTTAGATAATCCGTAAAAATCATACAGGAAACCTGGCACATTGACCCCGGGTAGAACTATGCTTGCCCGGTTGAAATCATGTTGTATGCCTAAACGTTGTTCCAGACTCACAATGGATTTCATATCGTTATATTCCATAAATAAATACGTCATTCCACATAAGAGAATCACGCTACCGCAAGCGAATCGAACGAATTTGATGCTGAATATATTGATCAAACGATCGAGGAATTTATTCGCACTGGCATCCGCCATTGATCTCTCGTTGCAAATAATTTCAGCGATAATCGATTCTGTCAACGCGTGCTCGTTTCGGATGCGGGGTGTTGCCTCCTTAATTCTATCAAGTATCCGATCAGCTTTCGATACCTCCTGAAAAATCGTTTTGCAAGTTTCGCAATCAGCAAGATGCTTCTTTAAGAATTCTCTTTCAGCCGGATCGAAGTCTTCGATTCTTGCCGAGTAAAGAAACTGTTGTAGTTCTTTGCATGTCATATACTTACCTCTAATCTCGCTAATTTCTTTCTGATATTTTGTCTTGCGAAGAACAGGTTTGTCTTTATTGCAGAGTCGGACATTCCGGTAATACCAGCGACCTCTTCAATGGTCAGATCTTGTATATCTCTCAGTAGAAAAATCATTCGCTGCTTTTCAGATAATCCATCGGCTATACGTTTGATCAACGCCGCTGTTTCTTTATTGGTCAAATCCTGTTCTATATTGGTACTTTCGATGTAATCGTCTTGAGATGAATTGTCATTCAATCTCGCAAACACACTCATTCTTCTCTTATTGGACTTAGCTTTGTCATAGCAAAGATTGACAACGATTTTGTACATCCATGTTGTAAATTTCATACTCGAATCGAAATCTTGTAGGTGATTCCAAATTCTGATAAAACTTTCCTGGACAACATCTTCGGCGTCATCTTCATCGCAAAAGAATCTGAAGGCAATAGCGTATGCGTATGATTGATGATCTCTGACGATTTTTCCAAAAGCTGTTACATCGCCTTTTTGAGCATCTTCAATGAGTTGCACGAGTACATCAGCTGGTTTATTATTCTGCATTCGAAGGTGTCTTTGTTCTTGCAATGATACGACACAAGAAGATAAAGGTTAAAGGGGAAGGATGCTATCCAACGGATCAGGACAAATCATTTACAGAAGTGTATGTACTCGCTTAGATGAAAGATTTAAAATGCGGCCACATTTCCGCCAGTGAAGATTTTGGTTTCTTACACAAGTATATTGCCACATCATAAGCATATTGGTTTTTAAAGTAAGCTACTTGTTCAACACTATCAAAGAACTTCCGCAAATAGATAGCATTGAAGCCAACAGCGAGAACCACTTCTCCGGAATAATCGCGTGTTCCCCACATCCAATAACTATTCCTGCCGCAAATTGCATTCGGCAAATCATGCTTCTGCCCGAAATGATCTACAGCGCCCGCTATGCCGTACCAGGAACCAAGGATCGCACATTTCTCTCTTTCTTCTTGAGGCAATTTGTTATACGCCTTTCCTATCGAATCCACAAGTTCTTCCCACCCAAACCGATATACAAAATGGAGCGGCAGAGTATCGCCCTCTCCGTTTTCCATTCTAAGCAAATTCCAAAGACCGAGTATCTTTGAGTACCTTACAAACTGATCAACTGGCAAAAGCGGAGTTGCAAGAGGCATAAGCAATGTACCAGAGACAACTATTGTCGACACTACAGCCCACTTAGGCCAACGGATCTGGTGCTTCAGCGAAAATTTTTCGATCGCAACCGCACCGGAACTGAGCAGGAGCGGGAAAATCGGCACAACATAATAGAACTTGGAGTTCTGTACGAAATAGACAAAAAGAAATACAACTGCTGTCCAGCCGAGGAATCGATACTTCTTCATTTCCTTGCTGAAAATTAAATACAAAACACCAGAAAGCCACAGCGGCATGGTGAATGGATTCAAGCCAATTAGTAATTGCGAGAAAAATCCAACGAGAGACAAATGGAGATTCTTTTGCTCCATTGCGTTGCGCATAAATTCAAGTGTTGGCCAATTATAATTTATTTGCCAGATAATATGAGGCAGGAATATCAAGAGACCGATAATACCGCTGACATATATCCAAGGTGATTTTAACAAGCTCCGTTGCCTTGTTATAAGGAGAGAAACTAGCAATGAAAATCCCAGCACGAAAAATGTGTACTTATTTAAAAGTCCAATCCCAATGAGAACACCCAAGACAATCCATTTTATAGGAGATGGATATTCTACAACTTTTAAGAACAAGACAATAAAAAGTGTGCACAGCATAATGTCAATCGGATTCATCGAGAAGAAGCTGCTGAGAGCAGGAAATGCGGGTGCAAAGCATATCGATAGCGCCGCAAGAGCTTGAGAGAATTTGCTGCCTCTAAGCAGCCTGGCAATCTCTGCCGAAAGGAGAACAGTGATGGCACCGACAAGTCCCGACAGGAATCTGAGACCGACCATCGTTTCACCAAATAGCCATGTGCTGATGAGCGTCAACAGAGCGACCATCGGAGGATGATCTACATATCCGAAATCTAAATGTTTGCTGCAGGCGAAATAATAGAGTTCATCTCCAAAGAATCCGTATTGTCTCGATCCGACAAAGATTAAAAGGAAAAATAATAACGCGACTGCGTATGGCACAGTGCTCAATCGGCAGAATAATTCCTTCAATTTTTCAACATATTTCTTTGAAGACGGCATTTTGTATACTTGTAGTGATTTGAGTGTGTGTTGTTCTACTGATTAATCTACATTCGAAATTCTAGGATTTGTCGGCTTTCCGCTCTCATCGATATCAAACGTCAGTTCTAAATTTATGTCTTCAATGAAAAATCTATTCTTTCTTATCGGGAGCAGACTGAATTTGTAAAAGTAATGAAGTCCCTCTACGATGAGTCCGTCCGCTGTTTCTGAAATGGTCAATATAGTGTCTCTGATACTATATCTTCCCACATAGCGATGCTGCTCTTCTCGGCTCAGTTCAATCGTACGCACCGCTGGGGATTCTTTAAGCGGAACAAATTCAGGATTCGAGATCGCATCTCCTGTTCGTGAGCAGAAAACCAGACAATAAATAAGAGTATCGACATCGCGTATATACTGGCCGCGATACGTATCGACATTGACAACGACAATTATTTCGCTGGAAGGGATCACACAGATTCGTTGCCCATTGGTCCCCGCAGCATAATACATTTTCATTCCCTTGAAATTTTCCGCGATCCACCAAAGAAACCCGTATGATATACCGGGTGTGGTTGTTGCGGAATAAGATGTGGTTGATTGTTCAATCCATTTTTGCGGAATAATTTGCTTTCCGTTCCATTGGCCGTGTTGCAGGAAGAGCTCTCCGAATCTCGCTGCATCCCGTGCCGACATTTTGAATACATAGCCGGGGTGGGAAGCATAGAGGGTGTCAAAATCATACACACCGTCCATGAGTCGGAAGTCTTCCATATACAAAGGATCTGCTATATCTTCTTTGAACGCTTCGAAGATATCTTTGTTCGTTTTCTTCCGGAAGATTGTACCAAGGACGTTGAAATCCCAGTTATTATAGTACCAGAATGTTCCGTGCGGGTGGCTGCCTCGCTGTGGGCGTGATTTCATCGCATCGATGCTCTCTTGTCCCGACGGCAAATAAATTCCCGAACGAGCATTCAGAAGATCACTCACCTGAGCCTCCTTTTCGTTTGAAGTGAGCGGGGTTATATCTGTAATGTTCAGGCTGCCGATCGTCTCTGCGGTATCGATCAT
>Ga0182021_10003720_pt1 | contig 17943 bp, 16 predicted proteins | sample 612E3MmetaG_FD_120493 | JGI IMG/M metagenome (GOLD analysis project Ga0182021, IMG submission 120493) | Permafrost microbial communities from Stordalen Mire, Sweden - 612E3M metaG (Illumina Assembly) | ecosystem: Environmental > Terrestrial > Soil > Wetlands > Permafrost | place: Sweden... | reverse complement strand
GCCGTCGCGGACACCGCCTGCATCGTGGCGCTGCCGCTCGTCATCGACCCCGCCAACGCGGGCCGGGCCGCTCTCGGGGCTCTGCTCATCGCCGTACTCGCCATCGGGATCGCCCTCGCGCTCCGGTGGGCCGACGAGAAGGACCACTGGGACCGGCTGCGCGACACCAGCAAGGACCACCACCTCGCCCTCGAGCTGCGGATCAGCCTCGTGGTGCTGTTCGGCCTGGCCGCGGTCGCTGCCCTCATGCACGTGTCCGTGCTGCTCGCGGGGTTCGCGGCCGGTCTGGCGGTCTCGTTCGCCGGGGAGCCCCACCGACTCGCGAAGCAGCTGTTCGCCGTCGCCGAGGGGTTCCTGGCGCCGCTGTACTTCGTATGGCTCGGGGCGTCCCTGTCGATCGCGGCACTGGTCAAGGACCCGCGCCTCGTCCTGCTCGGCCTCGTGCTCGGCGTCGGCGCCGTCCTCGTACATCTCGCGCTCGCGCTCTCTCGGCAGCGCCCGTTGTGGGCCATCTCCACGTCGGCTCAGCTGGGCGTTCCTATGGCCGCCGCGACGATCGGCGCCAGCACCGGAATGCTGACCTCGGGAGAGCCTGCGGCCCTGATCCTGGGAGCGCTGGTCACCATCGGTGCGCTCACGGTGGCGACAGCCCTGGCCTCGAAGCGGCCGGCGTACCAGGCGGCCCGGGACGCGCAGGGCCTCAAGGGGCGGCACGCACAGGCTCTCCCGCGACACGAGGCGCCGTCACCGGAGTGAGGTGTCAGGGGCCGCCTCGGCGGGAGCAGCGTCCTGACTAGAGCTTCCGTACGTACCGGTCGCCGTCGGCGGTGAAGCCCATCGACTCGAGGAACCTGCGGTGGGTGTCGGTGCCGGCCCGGGCGGCGATCTCGTGGAGACCGGCCGAGCGCAACGGTCGCGAGCCGCCCTTCTCGTACAGCCAGCGCCCAAGCCTGCTGTCTCGGAACGCCGGCAGCACGTAGTCCAGGTGCACGTTGAGGCGATCGTCCTGGCGGCTGCCGAGGAGCGCCCCGGCCGGCATCCCGTCGCGCATGTACACGTAGGCGACGTCGTTGGGCAGGTTCACGGTGAAGTCCGGCTGCGACTTGCGGATGTCCGTCATGTGCCCGGACAGGAAGTCGGTGAGGAAGGGTGCGTCGACCTCGACGGGCACCAGGTCGAACTCGTGAGAGGTGGTGAACTCGCGGTACAGGTACCACGCGTGGATGCACACGATGATGAGGTTGGTGATGAGGACGGGCCACGCGTGGATCATCAGCCCGTACGCCGCCGTGATGATCGCGCCGGCTACGGAGACCAGTCGCAGCGGGACGATGCGCCGCATGGTGAACGACAGCACCACGAGGACGCTTCCGGCATAGCCGATGAGCTCGATCATCGTGGGTGACATGACGGCATCGTACGGGTCAGCGCTACCCCTCGGAACGCTGGGTTCCCCGACGCTCGATGCGGCGCAGGATCGCCACCAGTCCGGCGAGGGCAACCACGTTGATCGCGACGATGAGACCGATCGCGGTGGCCGGGTTGTGCTCGTACGCGAGTCCGAGGGCAGCACCAGCGACCAAGAGCCCTAGCCCGCGCACCAATGCGAGCCACCCGAACCCCGCGGCGCGGCTCGTCGACGGCACGATCTCACTCACGACCGCCTTCACGGTCGAGTCCAGGACGCCGTTGACCACGCCCCAGATCGCGACGCCGATCCACAGCAGAGCGACGCTGCTCGTGAACGCGATCGCTGCGATCGCTGCCGCAACCGGAACTGCAACCAGCACGCGAGGGCCGTACGCGTCGTACAGCCGGCCCACGAGGAACCCGCTCAACCCGTCGACCGCCATCGCGACCGCGAAGAGCAACGGGATGGTGGCGTCCGCTGCCAGGTGCCGGTTCAGGGCGTGGAACGCGATCAACGGGAACGACGCAACGCCGGCGGAGAGGACCGCGACCACCGCGACGTACTGCCAGAAGGTCGCGGGCAGCCCTGTCGCGTGAGCGATCGGCGCGGTGTCGGGAGCTGTGGTGTCCTCGAGGGACGACTCGTACTCGCGGGGGTCGGGCACCCGCGACCGCAGCCAGAGCAGCATGCAGAGAAGCAGGACACCGGGGATGGCGAGGATGCCGAAGGCGAGCCGGTAGTCGCCGTCGCGCCAGGTGAGGATGGCCGCCAGGAGCAGCGGCCCGAGGAGGGCACCGGTCTGGTCGAGGGCCTGGTGGACCCCGAACGCGCTGCCGCGGCCCGTCTTGGCGGCTGCGTACGAGAGGAGAGTGTCCTTGGCAGGCGACCGTACGGCTTTGCCGAGACGCTCCGTGCCGTACATGACCAGTGCCGGCGCGAGCACGCCGGTGACGCCGATCAGCGGGACGCTCAGGACCGTCATCGCGTAGCCGAGGATCGTCCAGGTCCAGTAGCGGCGCGTTCGTCCGACGGCGTACCCGGTGAACACTCGTAGCCCGTAGCCGATGAACTCGCCGGCTCCGGCCACGATGCCGACGAGCGTCGCCGACGCGCCGAGGGTGGCCAGATAGGGGCCGATGATGCTCCGCGCCCCTTCGTACACCATGTCCGCCAGAAGGCTGACGACCCCGAAGGCGACGACGAAGTGCCAGGGGCGCATGAGCGTCGTCCGGCGTGTCGTGCGCTCGGGGAGCTGCGGGCTCATGGGCGAATGCTAGTTCCGGTCATCCTCGGGACCCGCACAACCTTGTGGTGCTGGGAACCGGTCACAGTGGTTGTGCGGGAGCTCGAAAGACTGTGCACGCGCCCTCGGAGCTGTGCGCGTGGAGCGGGCGTTCCCGGCGGGCTGTCGAACGCCCGACGCCCGCCGGGAAGAAGAGGCCGGGAAAGAAATGGGTCAGCTGGCCTTGCCGGCGGCGGTCGCTTCGGGCACCTCGACGAGCCGACCGCTCCGGACGTCGTAGATGTACCCGTAGACGGGGATGGTGCTCGGTACGAGCGGATGGTTTCGGATTCGCGTCACGTCCTCGAGCACGCTGGCGGCGTTGTCGGCGATGGTGAGCCAGTCGACGTACCGGGCCTCGGCAGAACCGGGACCCCTCCCGACGTCGACGAACGCCCCGTCGCGGATCTCCGCGGTCTCGAGGCTGCTCGCCAGCAGGCCGCGCATCACGTCGTCGGTGAACAGCTCCATGCCGCAGTCGGTGTGGTGCACGACGAACCACTCCTTGGTGCCGAGGAGCTTGTACGAGATGACGAGCGAGCGGATCGCGTCGTCGCTCGCCCGACCTCCGGCGTTGCGGATGACGTGCGCATCGCCTTCGCTGAGCCCGGCATACCCGGCCGGGTCGAGCCGGGCATCCATGCAGGTGAGGATGGCGAAGTGGCGGGCGGGCGGCAGTGCCAGGTCGGCCTTCGCGCCGAAAGTGGCTGCGTACGACTCGTTGGCGCTGAGAACTTCGGACAGTACGGACATAGGTGGTTCCTTTCGCTTCAGGGAGACGGCGTGCCCACGGCACAGCCAGGAGGGCGGCAGGCGGCGCGTCGATGCACGGCCCACGTGTGGTCAGAAGGCCGGACAGCCCGCTGCCGACACGTACCCCAGGTCCACCACGCGGCGCCGCGTGAGCGGGGGAGTCAGCATGGGGTGGAGAGTAACCGCGGGCACCAAAGGGGGGCGTGTCCAACTGCTGGTCGACGTGCTTCTGCACAGGGTCGACGAGGTCGACGGCGCAGCCGAGCTGGGCGAGCCACAGCGCGTACACCCCGGCGCCTCCGCCTACGTCCAGGACCTCAGCAGGCGCCGTTGGCAGCCAGCCCGTCAGCAGCCCCTCGTCCGGAGCATCTCCAGCGAAGCCGACCCCGTTCGTCGCTGCGCTCGTAGTAGTCGGAAGCAGCTTCGACCACCGCGCTGGCCTCCTCGGCTCTGCCGTCGGCCGCGGCTCCCCATCCTGCTGGACGGTTGCGCCAACTGCCTCGGCGAGCGGGACTGATCGAGCAGGTGGGGGCTCCGGCTCGCCGGAGGGATAGGGGGTTGGTCCGGCAGGTGGGTCCTGGCTTGCCGGAGGATCGGGGGTTGGTCGAGCAGGTGCTGGCCCTCGCTCGTCAGAAGGGTCGGGGATTGGAGCCAGAGGGCTGGGCAGGCTCAGATGGTGGGCCATCGCTGGTCGAGTTCTCAGGACGCGGGCCAGATCGGCTGATCCGCTACGGAGCCCTCGGTGGGTGTCGAACCCACGACCTTCCGCTTACAAGGCGGATGCTCTACCGCTGAGCTACAAGGGCGCAGACACAATCTGCAGGCACAATCTACTGGACTGCGTCCCATGCTCTCTGGCGGTTCGTTCGGCCGAGGCGAGTTCGTTGGCACGGCGAGCGGTGCGGATCGTGACTCCTCGATCTGGTCGTCCCCACTTCCGGTCGAGGGTCGCCGTGTACGCAGGTCGGGGCTCGGCATGTCGTGACTCCTCGACGGCGGGGCTGCTGTGGTCCCTGAGCGTGGGTGCCTGGGCCAGCCGGCGGGAGTCGCACGGGATGCGTAGCTGTACTGACCGCGCTCCGAAAGTGCGGTCGAGGGGTCAGGATCTGCGCGAGCGTCGCGTGGGGGTGGGCGTGTCGTGGCTCCTCGATCTGGACCGGCACTCCACTTCGTGTCGAGGGGTCATGATCCGCGGCGGGATGGGCCCGGGATCGGCGTGTCGTGGCTCCTCGAATCGACGTCCGTGGCCAGCGCGAGGCGGTACCAGGTGCAGGAACGCTCGTCAGATGGCCGTGGTCCGCATGGAACCAGGCACGCGGCGTCGGCTCAGATGCCGGGGCCCGACACGTACAGCACGCCTGTACCCGACACGGTGGCGCAGTCGCCCGCGCTGAGGAGTACGGACTCGCCGCGGTGCAGGTCGAGCGTCTCTCCACCTCCCGTGACGTGGGCGTCGCCGTCGAGGACCAGGCCGATGCGCGCGCCGGTGCCGGGCACCGGTACCGGCGTCTCGCCCGGGTCGACGCGCCACACGGTGAACTCGGGCGCGGAGGTGCCGTAGTGGTACGTGCGGGGGCCCACGGCCTCCACCGGAAGGAGCGTCGGCTCCTCAGCCTCGAACCGTACGACCCGCATCAGCTCGTCGACGTCGATGTGCTTGGTGGTCAGACCGCCTCGCAGCACGTTGTCGGAGTTGGCCATGACCTCGATGCCGACGCCGTGCAGGTAGGCGTGCATGTTGCCCGCACCGAGGGACATCCCCTCGCCGGGCTGGAGTGTGACGACGTTGAGGAGCAGCGCCGCGAGGATGCCACGGTCGCCCGGGTAGGCGTTGCCCAGCTTCACGAGGGCGCGCGCGAGGTCACCGAGCTCGGCGTCGTCCTCGGTGTGGTCCGCGGCGGCGTCGACGACCAGGTCGACGAGCCGGAGCCGGTCCCCTTCGAAGCTCAGCACGTCGAGGAAGACCTGCGCGAGCGCGGCCGAGCCACGGCGATGGGTGAGGGGTGCGATGACGCTGCCGAGCTCCTCGGCGACCCCGAGCTGCTCGATGAGGTACACCGTCCGCACCGGGTCGCGGAACCCGCACAGCCCGATGAACGGGGTGATGGCGATGATGGCCTCAGGCTTGGGCCACGCGTCGCGGTACGTACGGTCGGGTGCGTCGATCGGCACACCGGCCTCGTTCTCTCTTGCGAACCCCGCCTCCGCCTCCTCGCGGTTCGGGTGAGCCTGGATCGAGAGCGGCCGGTCGGCAGCGAGGATCTTCATGAGGTAGGGCAGACGGCCCCCGAAGCGCTCCAGCGTCGCCGTTCCGAGGATGTCCTTGCCGTCGGCCGCGATCATCGCGTCGAGGGGAGAACCCCCGACGAGGGACGGCGCGGACTCGTGGGCGCCCAGCCAGTATTCGGCGTACGGCTCGCCGGTGGCGTCCTGACCGAGTAGCCCAGGGATCGCTGTCGGGGAGCCCCACGCGTAGTGCTGGGCTCGGCCTTCGATTCTCTGCATCATTCCTCAGTCGCTTGGGGGTATCCGATCGCGGCCCACCCTAACCCTCGCGGCTGAGTGGACCGCCCGCGAGCCCCTATACCCAGCAAAGTGCAAGCTGATCGCGAGCCCGAACAGGGAATGACACGGGTGTGATTCCGGGGTTAGCATGTGCCCATGACGTCGACAGCTTTTCAGGTGGCCGGATCCGAGCTCTCGGTCCGCGATGCCGAGATCCTCGACTTCGAACGTACGTGGTGGCGGTCCCCGGGGGCCAAGGAACAGACGATCCGTGAGCGGTTCGACATGTCCCCGACGCGCTACTACCAGGTGCTGAACGCTCTCATCGACAACCCGGCAGCCCTCGCGTCCGACCCGCTGCTGGTCAAGCGGCTGCGCCGGCTTCGCGACGAGCGTCGCCGTAACCGCTCCGCCGCACGCCTCGACCTCAACCGCTGACGCTGCGCACGAAGAGACTGCGCAGCGGACGCACCGGTACGTCGACGTAGCCCCCATCCTTCAGGCCGGCTGCTCGCTCGAAGATGTTCTGGGCGGCCCTGTCGCCCGTACGGATCCATGACCAGCACATAGCCGTCAAGTACAGCGGCATGAACGCGGTTCCGCAGACCGTGTACTGCCACGTGTGCCGCTCCTCGTGGGTGACTGCCGGCTCACCGATCTCGGCGATCGTCCGCGGCGTGATGATGACGTTGCCGACCGTGAAGGCGCCTGCCACGGGGAAGGGCAACGTGTAGCCCTCGGCGTACCAGAGGCCCCTGGGCCCGGACGAGACGCGGGCGCGGCCCACTCTGGCGATCGCGATGCCGGCGAGGGTGCTGAAGTTCACCAGGTTGGCCATCGCGCGGAGCCTGTACACCGGGTTGTCCATGGCCACAGTGTCGCTGATGAGAAAGGCCGCCGCGATGTCTAGGGCTCATGAGGATGTTCTCATCGGAGTGGGCATGAACCTCAATAGAGGTTTGAGTGGTATCGGGCGTTTTGCGGGGACGTGTCTTGGGCTGTCCCCGTCGCGCACTACGAAGGGGGGATCAAATGCGAACGACTTCCAGAGCTGTGTGGGCAGTCGGCGGTGCCGTTGGCATCGGCGCGATCCTCATGGCTGCCAGCATGGCCCTCACCACGTTCCAGTCTCGGTCCCAGTCCGACGGGGCCGTCATCGTCGCCACCTCGTACCAGAGCCCGAACTCTGCGGCGCCCACCGCGAACCAGCTCCCCAACGCGCCCGTCCCGCAGCCGGGTGCTCCCGTTCCCACGTCCGGGCCGACCGTGCAGTCGACCGTCCTCGCCGACGGCACCACGATCACCATCGGCGTCGAGCTGCCCACCATCACCCTTCCGCCAGCCCCGATCCCGACCCCCGAGTCGATCGCCCCCGAGGCGGCGGCGATCGACGTGACCGTCCACGAGGCGCAGGTCCCGACGGAGGCTCCGGCCACCCCGGACGCCCCCGCAACAACGGACGCTCCGGCTCCCGCTCCGACTGAGACCGCTGTGCCGACGCAGACTGAGACCGTAGTGCCGACGCAGACTGAGACGTCGGTTCCGAGCCAGACGGAGACCTCGACGCCGACCGAGACGGCGACGCCGACCCAGACCGCGACGCCGACCGAGACCGCCACGCCGACTGACACGGCGACGCCGACCGAGACGGCGACGCCGACCGAGACCGCCACGCCGACTGAGACGGCGACGCCGACCCAGACCGCGACGCCGACCGAGACCGCCACGCCGACTGAGACCGCGACGCCGACCCAGAGCGAGACCGCGCGACCGACGCCGACAGCAACCGCGTCCTCCACCGAGACGGCCTCCCCGACCCCCAGCTGGTGGCCGACCTGGTGGCCGTTCCCGAGCCGGAGCCCGCATCCGACCGCCACCGCGACGTCCACCGTGGCTCCGACCGACGACCCCTCGGATCCCCGATCGACGGGATGCCCGCACGCGACGGCTACCCCGACCGCTGCGGCGACGACCCCCGTCGTGACGACCCAGCGCAGCAGAGCGACCGCCACCCCGACGAGGACGAGGTCGCCCAAGGCGACCGTCACCGCGACTCCTCAGGCTGCCACGAAGACGACCGTCGTCAAGCCGACAGCCACACCCACAGCGACCCGTACGGACGGCCGGAAGTCCACCCAGGCCACGGCGACTGCCACCGCGACCGCGGATCGGCGACCCACGTCGACGCGCACGTGGTCGTACGCATCGCCCCGCTGACCGACGTCAGCCGGTGGGTAGACTCACCGTGAAGATCGCTCCTGACCTGCCGTTCGAAGCCGTGAGCGTGCCGCCCATGCGTCCTACGAGGCGTGCGGCGATCGACAGCCCGAGGCCCGTACCGACCGCACGCGTCTGACGGTACTTCGCATGCAGCGCCCCGCGGTCGAAGGCGACATCCAGGTCCTCGGGCGCCAGGCCGGGCCCCGTGTCCGAGACGTCGACGACGTACGAGTGCGCCGCAGGCCGTACGGTCACCTTCACCCGACCGCCGGCAGGCGTGGCGCGCAGGGCGTTCTCGACGAGGCCGTCCACCACCTGGCGCAACCGCTGCGGATCGGCCACCACCGGGGTCGGCGTGGTGCCGTCCACCGTCAGCGCGACCTGCAGGGTCGCCGCCTTCGCCGACCAGGCCGTACGCACATCGTCGAGGAGCGCGCCCAGGTCGACCGGCACACCTTGGATCCTGAAGTCGTCGGCCTGCAGCCGTGCCAGCTCGAGCAGGTCCCGTACGAACGCGTCGAGGCGCTCCGTCTCGCGGACCAGCGTCTGGCCCACCTGCGGCAGCTCGGTCTCGGCGATCATCCCGTCCGACAGGGCCTCCGCGTAGCCGCGGACCGCGGCCAGGGGAGTGCGCATCTCGTGCGAGATGGACAGCAGGAACTCCCGTTGCCGGCCCTCGCTCGTCGCCAGCGCGCGATCCAGAGACGACAGTGCGGCGGTGAGCTCCGCCGCTTCCGCCGACGCCGGTGGTGGAAGGGCCACCCCGCGTTCGCCGGCGGCGAGCTTCCGTGCCGCGTGCGCGGTCTCGGTCAGCGGCTTGGTGAGCCAGCTGGCGAGACTGAGGGCCGCGATCCCTGCGACGAGGAGGCCGACGAGCAGGCCGAGCAGCAGCCGTCGCGTTGCCTGGTTGAGTGCGTTGTCCACCTCCGTGGTCGGCAGGACGGTCACGAGCCACGGACCGGCCACCGTGACGCGGGCCTCGACGAGAGCCCTCCCGAGCGAGCCCTGGATGGTCCCCGAGTACGTCCCGCGGGACGCGAGCGCTGCTCGGACCTCGACCGTGAGGTACGAGCTCGCCGCGCCGATGACGCGGCCGTTCGGTGGCTGCTCGATGAGCGCGAAACGGGTGCCGTTGATGAGGGCGTTCGCCGCGGTGAGCTTCGTCGGCAGCCGGTCGAGCGACGCCAGCAGGTCCGCCTGGGCGGATAGCCGGTTCTGCTCGCCCTGGACCGTCGACGTACGTGTCAGCGGCACCGTGATGGCGCCGGTCACGAGAACCGCTACGGCGACGATCGCCAGCATGACGAGCGTGACGCGGCGTCTCAGCGACGTAGGTCTCTTGGTCACCGAGGCTCCTCGGCGGTGTAGCCGACGCCACGGCGAGTCGCGATGGGACAGGCCTCACCGAGCTTGGACCGCACCTGCGCCACGTGGACATCGACCGTACGGCCGCCTCCGTAGTCCGCCTGACCCCAGACCGAGCTCAGGAGCTGCTCGCGGGTGAACACGCGACCCGGCGAGGACATGAGCTTGGCCAGGAGGTCGAACTCGGTCGCCGTGAGCGACACGGGCTCGTCGTCGACCCGTACCTCCCGCCGCGTCTCGTCGAGCCGCACCCTGCCCAGCTCCCGTACCGGAGCCGGCGGACCCGACTGGCGCCGCAGCACGCTCTTGATCCGGGCGACGAGCTCGCGCGGCGAGAACGGCTTGGTCATGTAGTCGTCGCCGCCCAGCTCGAGGCCGAGCACACGGTCGACCTCGTCGTCGCGAGCGGTGACGAACAGGACGGGCGTCCAGTCGTTCTCGCCCCTGAGCGTGCGGCAGATCTCGATGCCGTCCATGCTCGGCAGTCCCACGTCGAGCACCACGGCGACGGGCCGCATCCGGCGGATCGCCTCAAGTCCCGCACGGCCGTCACGCTCGACATGTACGCCGAAACCGGCGGCCGAGAGATAGCGACGCTGGACGTCGGCGATCGCCGGGTCGTCCTCGACGACCACCACCAAACCGGGCTGCATGGCTCCATTGAACAGCCCGCACAGGGCGCGAGCGTGGAGCGTGGCCGCCTCCTGACATTCCTCGAACACTTCGGTCACCGAGCGCGTACATCGACCTATCACGGTCATCCTGTGCCGGGGGCCGGCGATGACGAGAGGACACACCATGAAGACTTCGCTCAAGGTCGGGATCACCGCAGCCGTGCTCGCAGTGGCAGGGTTCGTCGCCGTGCCGCTGGCGACAGCCCAGGCGGCGCCGCAGTCCGTACCGGCCGCGGTACCGACCACGCCCAAGGCCGCCCCGTCGACGCCTACGACGACCTCGGCCTGTACGACGGCGCAGCACCTCGCGTGGATCTACAAGGCGTTGCCCGCGCAGCTTCGTACCGATCTCGAGGCGGCCAAGAAGCTCCCCGCCGGCGCTCAGCGCGACGCGGCCCTCAAGGCGGTGCTCGACAAGGCAGCGGCCGGCGCGTACGGGGACAGGGCGAAGAAGGTCGCGACCAGGATCGAGAAGCGCGACGGCAAGCTGTGGGCGAAGGTGCCGGCAACCCTCAAGACCGACCTGACTGCGATCGTGAACGCCGACGCCGGCCAGCCCACGCTCGACGCCGCGGCGAACGTCTTCGACAAGGCGGTCAGCGGTGCGTACGGAGACCTCGCCAAGAAGGTCGCGACCACCATCGAGGGCAAGAAGATGTGGACGTCCTGCACGGTGCGGTGACCGACAGGCGACCTAGTCCTCGGCCGGCCATTCCCACTGGGAGGGCCGGCCGCGGCCTGGTCCGAACCCCGCGTGGCGCAGTCCCGGCACCGTGGCCAGCTTCTTGTTGAGGTTGCCCCGGTCGGGCATGTCGCCGCCGAGCGCAGCCGAGACGGCCAGGGCGTCACCGACGGTGAACTGCTCGCCCATGAGGGCCCTCGTGAAGGGGACGTCGTTCCACAGCAGTCCGGCGATCATCGGCTGGCAGAACGAGACGATCTCGGCGTGGTCGAACGCCAGGGTCCCCGGGTCGCCGATGGGTCTCCACTCGACGGTCGGGGAGTCGTCGTCGGCCACGGCCCACAGCGTCGCGGAGAGCGTGGCTCCTCGTGGGTCACGGCTCGGCTCGTCGAAGAGGACGAGCTGTCCGATGGTCGAGGTGGTGAGCCCGGTCTTGGTGTCGAGAGCCCGTCGTCCCGCTGCTTCGAGCCGCTCGCCTTCGAGGAGGAGCACCCCCGGAAGGGCGAATCGACCCAGGAAGGGCTCGGTCGTCCGGCGGTAGGTCGCGAACTCGACCTCACCAACTCTCCGACGAACTGCGAGCACGTCGACGGAGACGAGGGACGTGCGCACGCTTTCACCCTAGACTGGTCGCGTGTCGAGCACTCGCACCACCCTGCCCCTCGTGCACTCCGGAAAGATCCGTGAGCTGTACGCGCTCCCCGACGACCAGCTCCTGCTGCTGGCCACCGACAACGTCTCGGCCTACGATCGCGTGCTTCCCACGCCGATCCCGGGCAAGGGCGCTGTCCTCACGCAGCTGACGACGTGGTGGCTCAGCCAGCTCGGCGACGTCATGCCGACCCACCTCGTCAGCTCCGACGTACCGGCTGATGTCGCCGGCCGCGCCCTGGTCGTCGAGAAGCTCGACATGATCCCGGTCGAGTGCGTCGTCCGCGGCTACCTCGCGGGTTCGGGCTGGAAGGAGTACAGCGAGTCGGGCACCGTCGCCGGACTGGCACTCCCCGAGGGCCTGCGGCGCGGAGAGCGCCTCGAGCGCCCGATCTTCACACCCGCCGCGAAGGCGCCGCAGGGCAGCCACGACGAGAACATCACGTTCGCCCAGCTCGTCGACCTCGTCGGCGAGCAGGCAGCCCTCGAGCTGCGGCGCGCGTCCCTCCGCCTGTACGTACGGGCCGAGCGCGTCGCCCGTGAGCGCGGGCTGGTGCTCGTGGACACGAAGTTCGAGTTCGGCCGTCGCGCCGACGGCACCCTGGTGCTCGCCGACGAGGTGCTCACGCCGGACTCGTCCCGCTACTGGGCGGCCGACTCGTACGCGCCGGGCACCGAGATGCCGTCGCTCGACAAGCAGCAGCTCCGCGACTGGATCACCAACGACTCCGGCTGGAACCCCGACTCGGGTCAGCCCGCTCCCGACCTTCCGGACGAGGTGGTCAGCAAGCTCTCGCAGACGTACGCCGACACGTACGAGCGCCTCACCGGCGCCCAGGTCCTGCCGTCGGCTCCGCTCGAAGCGCCCGACGAGGCCCCGGCCGAGGAGCTCGCCGACGCGACGGAAGAGACCCAGCCCGACGCGGTCCCCGCGCCCGAGGATGCTCAGCCGGCGACCGAGGAGCCGGTCGAGCAGTCCACCTTCATCGTCGACGTCATGCTCCGTGAGGACATCCCCGACGCGCAGGGTGCGGCGATCACGGAGACGCTCAAGGGACTCGGATACGAGGGCCTCTCCGTCCGCCAGGGAAAGCGCTTCGAGGTCGACGTCGACGGCGAGCTGACCGAGGAGCGTATCGACCAGCTACGGAAGGCGACCGAGGAGCTGCTCGTCAACATCGAGGTCGAGGACTACGAGATCTCCCTCGTCGGCAACTACGACGAGGAGCCCGAGCACGATCACGACCACCACGATCACGATCACTTCGGCCACGACCACGAGCAGCATGACCACGAGCACGGCGACCACGAGCACGGCGACCAGGAGTCCGTGACGGCCGAGGACCTACCACCGGCCGACGACACCGCGAGTACGGGCGGTCAGGGCGAATGAAGGTCGGCATCGTCACCTTCCCCGGAACGGTCGACGCGTCCGACGTCGCCAAGGCGGTCGGAGCGGTGGGGGGCGAGCCGGTCACGCTCACGCACGCGAGCGACTCGCTGACCGGCATCGACGCGGTGGTCCTGCCCGGCGGCGCGTCCTACTCGGACCACCTGCGGCCCGGCGCGCTCGCCCGGCACACGCCGGTCATCAACGCGGTCATCGCGCGCGCCCGTGAAGGCCTTCCGGTGCTCGGCATCGGCAACGGCTTCCAGATCCTCTGCGAGGCCCGGCTCCTTCCCGGCGCCCTCACCACGAATGCGTCCGGCGAGTTCATCTCGGCCGAGCAGCAGCTGCGGGTGGAGACCCGCGACACCCTGTGGTCGAACCAGTTCGAGAGCGGCGAGGTCATCCGGATCATGCTCAAGAGCGGCTCCGGCTCGTACATCGCGACGCCCGAAGTGATCGACCGGCTGGAGTCGTCGGACCAGGTGGTCTTCCGGTACGTGGGGGTCAACCCGAACGGGTCGATCAACAACATCGCGGGCATCACGAACGAGCGCGGGAACGTCGTCGGGCTCATGGCTCACCCCGAGTACAGCGTCGACGCGGCCACCGCTTCCAGCGCGGACGGACGCCGCTTCTTCACCAGCCTCGCGGCCTTCCTGGACGTCGTCTCGACCCCCCGGATGAGGCACGCGGCGGAGTCCAGCTGACGCGTCGGCGTCGACTTGACCACGTGATTGAATACTGAGAGGCTCTCAGGAAGACACTCGTCCTGGAGGTGCCTCGGTGGTCGCGCGCGTTGTACGTGCAGTGGTCGTGGCGCTGTGTGTCATCGCTCTCTCCGTGATCCCGACGCCTGCTCGCGCCGATGAGCGGGTCGTCATCCCCAACGCCTGCACGGCTGCCCACCCGTACGACGCCGCGAGCTCGCTGACCGACCTGAAGTCCGGGATCGAGACGAACTGGGGCTTCCAGCTCTCCGGCAAGTACTGGACCGACGAGACCTACCGGCCCCTCGTGGCCGTCATCTGGCGCACACTCGATGCCATCAGCTGCACCCCGTACCTCGACACCCTGCACGCGAAGGTGGGCACGCTGGAGCTGTCCGCGACCTCGATCGGGGGCTGGGTCGCCGGCGACTACGGGCTCACAAAGGCCGACGCCGTCAGCCTCGACTTCCCGCAGCTGCTCACCAACTACCAGACCGATCCCGGCCACGTGTCGCGGCTGTTCGTGCACGAGATGACGCACGCGTACACGCGTGACCGCTCGTCGAACCCGCAGTACTGGGCCGACTTCACCGCCCTGTTCGCGAAGAACGGTCGCTTCGGCACGTACGGCTACTCGGCGTCCGAGGTGTTCAGCGAGGTCGTCGGCTACTACGTCGCCCGTTGCGCGGCCAACAACCCGTACACGGTGAGCGAAGCGGCGTACTACAACTTCGCGAAGAACGAGGTCTTCGGCGGCAAGGAGTTCGGGCCCGCGCTCGGAGCGCCGCTGGCCTGCGGTACGAGCACGGCCGCCCCCGACGCGTACCAGTCGGCCAACGCGGCGGTCCAGGCTGCCGTCGCGGACCGCGAGGCGGCAGCCGAGGAGATCGCCATGAACGGCGCCGCGGTGTACGGCTACGAGTCGCTGAGCGCGTCAGGCACCAGCGACTCCGCCTAGACCCTCGCGACGTCCACCAGATCGGCGAGACCGGTGGCGACCTGATCCAGGAGGTCCGCACCGTCCAGCCCGTTGCCCCGCGCCGGCACGATCGGGTGGGTAGGCGCCAGAGCTGCCAGGCCCGCCGCGAAGGCGGCAGCCAGCGTGGCGCTGCGGAACACGTTGCCGAGCACGCAGACCGGGTCGTCGGTCCGACCGTCCACTCGTCCCAGGCCGGTCGTCACCGACGTGACGAGCTCGGAGGCCGCATCGCGGAGCACCTGGGCGGCGACCTCGTCGGTGGCGGCCAGCTCGTCGACGCACTTCGCGTACGCGGCCGTCCGCGCAACGCGTCGCGGGTCGGCCTGCAGCGTGAGGTACGCGAGCGCCGGGTCGCCGAAGTCCGCCCGTACGAGATCGAGCAGGGCCGTGGCTTGACCGCGGCCGTCGTACGCCCTCAGCGCCATGTCGATCGCGCGCCGTCCGATCCAGAATCCGCTCCCGGCGTCGCCGAGGATCCAGCCCCAGCCGTCGACGCGCGCCGCCCGGGTCTCCCCGGCCGCGAGGGTCACCACGCCCGTACCGGCAGCGACGACGCAGCCCGTACGGTCACCGAGCGCTCCGAGGTAGCTGGTCACCGAGTCGTGGGCCAGGTGGACGGTGCGCGTGCCGTGGTCGCGCAGCGCATCGAGCAGGGCGGCGGCGGTGTCATCGACCCCGAGCCCCGTCGTGCCGACGAGCACACGCACGGCGCCCTCGGGTGCGGCAGCACGTACAGCGGCGGCCAGCTGGGGGATCCGAGGCTTCGACGTGTCGATGCCGATGCCCTGCCAGACCCGCCCGTCGCCGTCTCGCACCCGGCACCCGGACTGTCCGCCGTCGAGCGCCACGCGTGAGGCCATGGCGGCAGCCTACCGGGCTGCCACCCAGCAGATCGTCTGCTTTCTGGGTGGTCTCTCCTGCGCCACAGTCCGTCCGATCCCTGGAAGTTCGGCCGAAGCCAGGGTGCACAACTACTGTGTTCCCATTCGTCACCCCAGGAGGAGATTTCATGACCGGGAGCATCGAGGGCGGGCCGGTCGGCCAAAAGATCTATGCGCGCGTTGTCGGGTGGCGCGACACGGCGCGACGGGTTCGCGGCAACCTGGGCTGGTTGCGGGCCAGACTGACCGCGCCGACGCCCTCGGGCGTGGCCGAGGCCCCGGGGCCAGCCTCCGCGCAACAGCTGGCAGACGTCGGCGCTGAGACGGCGCGGCTGCGCACGGAGGTCGACGCCCTCACCGATCACGTGCGGATGCTGACAAGCGATGTCGCGCACTCCCGCTGGGCGGAGCTGACGGCCAGGGCCGAACAGCCAGCGTCCGGTGAGCTCCCTCCGTTCGCCGCCTACTCAACGCCCGTCGCCAGTGACTTCTCCCACCCCCGCTTCTACGAGCTCTGTGCACTCCTGGGGCATCCTCCGATCTACCACCGCAAGCTGTGGGAATGGGCTTTCATCCTCCACAAGCTCATCGAAGCGGGTGTGATCACCGAAGGGTCCCGTGGACTGGGGTTCGGTGTCGGGACGGAGGCCCTCCCGGCGGTCTTCGCCGCCACGGGCGTGAAGGTGGTCGCCACTGACGCTCCGGACACCGACGCCTGGGCCGAGGGCAACCAGCACTCCGGGTCGGTGGAGCAGCTGCTCCACCCGGAGTGTGCGCCTGACGCGGTGGTTCGTCGCCAGGTCACTCACCAGGGATGCGACATGAACGACATCGACCCGACGCTGACGGGGTTCGACTTCAACTGGTCGGCGTGCGCCTTCGAGCACCTCGGCACGATCGAGCACGGGCTGGACTTCGTCGCCAACGCGATCGAGAAGACGCTGAAGCCCGGCGGCATCGGGGTTCACACGACCGAGCTCAACGTGCAGTCGGCGACTGACACCATCACCGAGGGCGGGACGGTCCTGTACCGGCTCTCCGACCTTCAGCGGCTCTCGGACAAGCTCACCGCGCGCGGTCACCATGTGGAGCCGATCATCGTGGGACCGCCCAGCAACGCCATCGACCTCCACGTCGACACAGCTCCGTACACGCCGATCCACCTGCGGCTCAAGGTGGCGGGGTACACGACGACATCGGTCGGACTCGTCATTCGTCGCGGCGCCTGACTCTCGCCTCGCCACCGTGGACCCGGGAGACTAGTTTCGTCGGTGTGGAGAGAAACACGTCGCTGCCGACATCATCACCCGAGGCGCAGGGAGTCGACCCCCGCGCCATCCGGGCCCTCGTCGAGGCCTGGGAAGGGAGCGGCATCAGACCGTTCGCGTTGACGATCATCCGGCACGGCCACGTGATCGCGTCGACCACCTGGGCGCCGTACCGGGCAGGCGACAACGTCCAGAAGTACTCCCTGTCGAAGACGTTCGCCGCGTCGGCGGTGGGGCTCGCGGTCAGCGAGGGTCTCGTGGACCTGGACGCCACGGCCTGTTCGTACTTCCCGGAGATCGCCGACCCGGGTCCCCGGGCGAAGGCGATCACCGTACGGAACCTGCTCTCGATGTCATCGGGCCACACGACGGACACGATGACGCAGCTGGACCCGGCCGACCCGGTCGGCGCCTTCCTGCGCATCGAGCCGGACGAGGTGCCCGGGTCCGTGTTCTGCTACAACCAGGGCTGCACGCTGACGCTGTCGGCCATCGTCACGAGGGTGACCGGCCAGCCGCTGCACGACTACCTGCGCCCGCGGCTGTTCGACCCGCTCGGGATCGGTGAGATCTCCTGGCTCCCGTTCGGCCCGTACGACATGGGCTTCGCAGGTCTGCACATCCCGTTCGACGCCGTCGCGCGCCTCGGGCTCATGCTGCTGCAGGGTGGCGAGTACGGCGCGTCACGCATCCTGACCCAGGCCTGGACCGACGACGCCATGAGCATCCACATCCCCAACGGGCCGGAAAACCCCGACTGGTCGCAGGGATACGGCTACCAGATGTGGAAGAGCCGGCACGGATGGCGGGGCGACGGCGCGTTCGGCCAGCTCTGCCTGGTGCTTCGCGAGGACGACCTCGTCGTGGCTGTCGGCGCGCAGGTCGAGGACATGCAGCTCGAGCTGGACCTGGTCTGGGAGCACCTGCTGCCCGGCCTGTCCGACGCGCCGCTGCCGGGACCGTACGACGACGACCTTGACGCCTTCCTCGCCGCCCGTACGTTGCCGACGCTGCGCTCCTCGGCGGAGCCCTCTCTCGGGCGGTACGAGCTGGTGGCCACGGGCGCCGCAGCACCCATGGTCGCCGCCACGGGCCGGGTGACGCTCGACGCCCGCGGCATGACGATCGACGACGGCCTCGGGCCGGTGACCGTACCGCTCGGCGACGGCGAATGG
>Ga0182021_10003719_pt1 | contig 17944 bp, 18 predicted proteins | sample 612E3MmetaG_FD_120493 | JGI IMG/M metagenome (GOLD analysis project Ga0182021, IMG submission 120493) | Permafrost microbial communities from Stordalen Mire, Sweden - 612E3M metaG (Illumina Assembly) | ecosystem: Environmental > Terrestrial > Soil > Wetlands > Permafrost | place: Sweden... | reverse complement strand
TCTAGTAGCTGAGCCGGCCTCGTCTGGCCGATGAACGGCGAAGTCATGCTGCTTCAGGCGTGATGTGCCACGCGGCAGCGAACGGAAGGCTAGTCCCGAACGTCGGAGCCGTTTACGGGTTTCAGCATTGATGCGTGGTTTCCCCCGACTGGACTCGAACTAGCACCGCCACCAGGCGTTCCTGGGGGCTTCCTGGAGCATCTCCCCCGAGAGGCTCTCCCTGCAGCAAGCGGCGATCGTCTATGCGCACAGCGGGGATCCCGCATCGGTGGGGGTCGTCGGCCATTCGGGCTCTTGAAGAGGGGTGCGAGCTGGAGGGCGGCCAGGACGCGGAAAGGGGTATGAGCGGGATCAGGACCTCGACGGTGGTCGTGGTTCCACCTGTGTGCGACGGAGACGTGACAACGGCGATTCAAGGTCGTCGCGGGGGCAGCTGCGGGTGACTGTGCGTGCAGGACGGAGCAAGCGATCGCAGGCCTTAGGGTGCGCATAGGATGCAAAGCGCCGAAAGCCGCTTTGCTGGAGAGCGAACTCCCTAGTCAAAGCGGCTTTCCTGCTGGTCGGGGTGACAGGATTTGAACCTGCGACCTCGTCGTCCCGAACGACGCGCGCTACCAAGCTGCGCCACACCCCGATTGGCCCTGAGGCCGAAGTGGAGTCTAGCCCATCACGAGCGTCGGCTCACATCGGGTTCGTACCGCGCGCGACGAGCGTCAGGAGCGTCGCTTCGGGGCGGCAGGCGAAGCGGTACGGCGCGTACGGGCTCGTGCCCAGGCCCGCGGAGACGTGCAGCGCGGCCGTGTGGCCTCCGAACGAGTGGGAGCTGAGCCCCTTGACCCTGGGGGTGTCGAGGTCGCAGTTCGTCGTCAGGGCTCCATAGAACGGCACGCAGACCTGGCCGCCGTGCGTGTGTCCAGCCATGATCAGGTCGAGGCCGTCGGCGGTCATGGCGTTGAGAAGCCGCAGGTACGGTGCGTGGGTCACTCCGATCGACAGCACCGCGGCCGGATCGGGTGGCCCGGCAACCTTCTCGTACGCATCGAGCTCGAGGTGGGCATCCTTCGTACCACGCACTTCGACCAGCCGGCCGGCGACGGTGAGCTCGACGCGGTGGTGCTCCACGTCGTGCCAGCCGCGCTCGACCAGGGTCCTCCGCAGCTCCCGATGGGGCAGGACCCCGCGCTGCGGCTTGGGGGACCTCGCGAGGCCCAGATAGCGCAGCGGATTCACCGGGTTGGGAGCGAAGTAGTCGTTCGACCCGAAGACGAAGACGCCGGGGACGGCGAAGAGGTGCTCGTACGCCTCGTACACCATCGGTAAAGCCTCGGGCTCGGACAGGTTGTCGCCCGTCGTCACGACGAGGTCGGGACGCAGGCCCGCGAGGCTGTCGACCCACCGGACCAGGTTGCCGCGGTCGGTCGACAGGTGCATGTCGGAGACGTGCAGCACCCGCATGGGCGACTGGCCCTCCGGCAGCACCGGCACGGTCACCCGACGCAACGTGAACGCCTGCCGTTCGATGAACACGCCGTACGCGAAGCAGCCGGCGCCGGTCAGGGCAGCAGCTGCGGCGACACGGCCGATCACGAGGGCTGGGACGTCGGCACCGTCGGTGCGGCGCCTGGCCTCGGGCCCTGTGAGTAGTTCAGGTAGCACGAGCCGCCCACGTACCCGTCGCACGTCACGCCGATGTACGTACCGCTGGCCGAGTTGTCGTACACGTTGCGGGGCGACACGGTGAAGCCCGCTGCCGTGAGAACCGCTGATGCCTGCGATGCCGACATCCCCGATGTGCTGGGGATCGCCGCCTTGGTGCCGTGGATGATCGAGTCGGGCGGCGTCGTGAAAGGCGTCGCCGGAAGGTTGGCGACGGCCTTGGTCATGGCAGGCGTCCAGATGTCGCCTGCGTCGCCCGAGCCGGACCCGTTGAGCAACCAGTTCTTCGAGGTTCGCAGGCCCGACAACGAGCCGTTGCGGGCTGCCCAGAACGCGGTGAAGCGGGGGGACTTGTCGACGGCGACCATGGCGACGCCCTCGATGTTGGGGGTGTAGCCGTTGAACCACACCGCCGCGTGGGAGTCGGTGGTTCCGGTCTTCCCGGCCTGCGGCCGTGAGCCGGGGAGCCGTACTCCTGCGCCCGTACCACCCGACTGCATGACGGCCTGCAGCACGTAGTTCACGCCGTCTGCGACCTCGGGCCGGATGACCTGCGCGCAGTTGGCGCTCTGCGTGGCGACCGGCTTGCCGTCCGGCGACGTGATGCCGCTGACGATGATCGGGTCGCAGTGCACGCCGCGCGCCGCGAACGTCGCGTACGCGTCGGCCATCGAGAGCGGGGTCACCTCAGCCACTCCGAGGGTGAACGACGGGATGTACGAGAACGTCTTGACGAGGTCGGCGCCGTTGGACGCCTGCGCCCCGGCGGCCGTCGCCATGCGTGCCGCCTGGCAGATGCCCGCTGCCGCCTCGAGCTGGATGAAGTAGGTGTTCACGGACTTGGCGGCCGCGGTTCTCAGATCCAAGCTGCCGAAGGTCTGGTTGAACTCGTTCTGCAGGCCGATCTTCGTCGGGAACTTGAAGCTGGCGTCGGCACCTGTGGAAGGGTCACAGGTCCGGAAGACCCTGTTCTGCAGGGGAAGCGGACTCGTTCCCACGAACGTCTTCGTGGTGGGGATGCCCCGGTCAAGAGCTGCGGCGATCGTGAATGCCTTGAACGTGGATCCTGCCTGGTAGCCCTCGGCGCCTCCCATGGAGGCGGAGACGGCGTAGTTGTAGAACGTCTCGCCGGCGTCCGCATTCGTACCCATCACGGGTCTGCTCTGGGCCATGGCGAGGATGAGGCCGGTTCCGGGCTGCACCTCGACCATTGTGCTGATGACAGGGTCGGTCGGTCCCACCTTCGAGGAGACCGCGTCCTGCGCGACCTTCATCGCGGCCGGGTCGATCTGGGTCTTGATGACGAGTCCACCGCGGTAGATGGTGTTCTTCCGGTCGTCGACGGTGGCGCCCAGCGCCGGGTTCTGCTCCAGGGAGCGGACGACGTAGTCGCACATGAACGGGAACTGGGTCCCCACGCAGCCGTTCTTGCTCGGGACGACCTTCGAGCTGTCGAAGGTCGTCGCCTTGGCCTTGGCCGCGTCGTCGGCGGAGATCAGCCCCAGCTCGAGCATGCGGTTGATGACGACGTCACGACGGTCGATCGCTGCCACGGGGTGGTTCACCGGGTCGGTCGCGACGGGGTTCTGGGTCAGGCCAGCCAGCATCGCCGCCTGAGCCAGGGTGAGGTCCTTGGCGCTGACACCGAAGTAGTGCTTGGCCGCGGCCTCCACGCCGTACGTGCCGTCGCCGTAGTAGGCGATGTTGAGGTAGCGCTTGAGGATCTCGTCCTTGGAGTACTTGGCCTCGAGAGCCACCGCGTACCGCAGCTCGAGCACCTTGCGCGACAGCGTCTGCTCCTGGGCCGCGAGCACGCCGGCCTGGTCGCCCGCCGCCTGGGCCGCCTCGATGCGTACCTGCTTGATGTACTGCTGGGTCAGCGTCGACCCGCCCTGCACGTCGGAGCCGCTCCCGGTCACGACGAGGGCTCGCAGCGTCCCCTTGAGGTCCAACGCGCCGTGCTGGTAGAAGCGTGTGTCCTCGATCGCGACCTGAGCCGTACGCATGATCGGCGCGATCTGGTCCAGCGTCACCACGGTGCGGTTCTCGTCGTACAGCTGGGCGAGCTGGGACCCGTCCGACATGAGGATGACGGTCTTGGCTGCCACCGGCGCGATGGTCAGGTCGGCAGGCAGGGTTTCGATGCCCTGCGCCACGTACTTGGCAGAGGTGCCGCCGATGGCCGCGGCGGGCACCGCGAGCCCCGCGACGAGCAGTCCAGCAAGCACGCTGACGACGACGAACATCGCCAGGGCATAGACCTTCGGCCCGAATTGAGGGGATCTCATGGTGCCCAGAGTAAGCGAGACGGCTGTGTGACAACGAACAGAACCTGCGATCCGGTCTTGTGTGGAGGTTGAGCATCTAGGCAGAAGGCCCCTCTCCTGTGTACTTTGATCGTGTCGTGCTCAGTATTTGCGGCCAGCGACGCGCCGCCCGGCTCGAAGGGATCGACGAGGATGCCATTGCGCCGTCACGGTGACTGGACGCTCGAGGCCAAGTGCCAAGGCAAGCAGGACGAGTTGTTCCCTGACGGGGCCGACCAGAAGCGCGTCCGCTCGCTGTGCTCCGGGTGCCGTGTCCGCAAGGAGTGCCTCGCCGAGGCCCTCGACAACCGCATCGAGTGGGGTGTCTGGGGCGGCATGACCGAGCGTGAGCGCCGTCAGCTCCTCCGTCAACGCTCAGACGTCGACGACTGGTCCCTCGTCCTCCTCGGCAAGCCCAGCGCCGTCAACGAGGAGTGAGCCCAGCTCCCTCACCACGTCGAGGTCGGTGACCTCGCGCTCCAGCGTCTGCGCCAGGGTGACCGGCAGCGACGTGGGCAGGGCCTTGACCATCCGAGCCCGCTGCGCCCGCCACGTGACCCAGCTGGCCCGCCACCAGGCGTACGCCTCGGGCTCGAGCAGTAGCGACTCCTCGGCCTCCGGCGCAAGCGGCACGGCGGGGGAGACGCGGTTCACGACCACACCGCGCGCGGTCGTGCCGCGATCGCGCAGCTGACCGACGAAGAACCGTGCCTCGTCGAGCGCCGCCTTCCGCGGGCTGGCGACGATGACGAACGCGGCCGCCGGCGAGGAGAGCAGCGTCCGTACGACGGCCGCGCGGCGCCGGAAACCGCCCATCACCGTCTCGAACGCGGAGGCGAAGACCTGCAGGTCGCTGAGCGCCTTGCTGCCGATGACCTTCGAGATCACCCAGGTCACCTGCGACAACCCGGCGCTGATCAGCTTGAGCGGGCCGCTGCTAGGCGCGAGGAGCTGCAGGACAGGTCCCTCGGCGAGCCTGTCCAGGCGAGCGGGTGCGTCGAGGAAGTCGAGCGCGGAGCGGGACGGCGGGGTGTCCACGACGATGAGGTCCCAGCGGCCAGTGGCCTGCGCCTGCTCGTACAGCTGACCGAGCTTTTCGGTCGCCATATAGTCCTGCGTGCCGGAGAACGACGTGGACAGAGCCTTGTAGAAGGGGTTCCGCAGGACCTCGTCGACGCGGTTCTTGGGTGCGTGGGAGCGTACGGCGTCGTCGAACGTCGCCGTCATGTCGAGCATCAGGGCGTCGAGGCTGCCGCCGGTGATGCCGGGTACGGGTTGTGGCTCGCCGCCCAGGCCCTCGAGGCCGAGCGCCGTGGCGAGCCGTTTCGCGGGGTCGACCGTGACAAGGACGACCTTGCGGCCCGACTCGGCGGCGGCCACGGCCAGCGCGGCCGATACCGACGTCTTGCCGACGCCGCCCGTGCCGCAGGTCACGACGACGCGTACGTCGCGGTCGCCGAGCAGTTCCCCCACCTCGAACAGTCGCCTCACGCGTACCAGCCCTCCGCGAGCAGGTCGGCGATCTGTACGAGGTCGTCTGGACCCACCTCGTCGGGCAAGAGCGGGAGCGTCAACGCCGGCCCGCGGCCGAGCTCCGACAGGCGCTCCGCGAGTCGGTCAGCCCAGGGCCGTTGTTCGGCCGCGACGGCTGTGTCCCGTTCCCACGCAGCACGCAAGGCGGGGTCGGTCACGCCGTCGGGGAGCGGCGGCGGATCAGCCATGACCTGGTTGACGATCACGTGCCCGATCGCGATCCCGTGCTTGGTGAGCGCGTCGATCGTCTGGAGCGTCTCGGTCAGCGCCATCTCCGTACAGGTCGTGACCAGATGGACCTGCGTGGTCTCGGCACGCAGCAGGGCCATGATCGACTGAGCCTGCGGCGCGATCGGCCCGACCACGACGACCTCCGCGAGCGCCTCGCCGGCCGTGAGGAAGTTCTCGATGCGGCCCGTGGGCGGCGCGTCCATGACGACGGCGTCCACAGCGTCAGCCTGGCCCTTCATGCGACGCCGTGCTGCCTGATAGACCTTGCCGGTCAGCAGGACGTCACGCAGCCCTGGGGCGAGCTCAGACGCGAAGTCGACGAAGCCGGTCTTCTCGAGCAGTGCCCCTGCCACCCCCAGGCGTACGTGATCGAGGTAGTCGCGCAGAGCATGCCGCGAGTCGACGCTCAGCATGCGCAGCTCCTGGCCGCCGATCGTGACGCGACGCTCCTCGCCCTCCTCGACCTTGGCGAGGCCGGCCGCCTCGGTCAGGCCGTGCCGCGACTCGACCTCGCAGACGAGGGTTTCGCCGGAACGCCGAAGCATCAGGGCGAGGGCGAGGGCGACGGTCGTCTTCCCGGTACCCCCCTTGCCGCTCACGATGTGCAGCGGCGCGACGTCGGGCATGGCTCCAGGGTAGGCCCCGAGTCCTCCCGGTACGCGCATGGAAGGCTCGTGCCCGCAACGGGGCACTATGGTGAGCGCCATGCAGAAGTGGGAGTACGTGACTGTGCCGCTGCTCGTGCACGCGACGAAGCAGATCCTCGACAACTGGGGGTCCGAGGGGTGGGAGCTCGTGACGGTCGTGCCGGGCCCGACGCCGGAGAACCTCGTGGCGTACATGAAGCGTCCTCTCGCCGCATGACGACCCCGTCTGCTCAGTTGGCTGCGCTCGGGCTCGAGCTGCCGCCGGTCGCCGCGCCGGTCGCCGCGTACATCCCCGCCACCCGTGTGGGTGACCAGATCTGGACCTCGGGGCAGCTGCCGTCGCGTGACGGCACGGTGCTGGAGACCGGGATCGTCGGCAGGGACGTCAGCCCCGAGGTCGCCGCCGAGATGGCACAGGTGGCCGCGCTCAACGCACTGGCCGCCGCGGCCGAAGTCGCGGGCGGCCTGGACAACATCCGGCGTGTCGTGAAGGTCGTCGTGTACGTGGCCAGCGATCCCACCTTCGTGTCGCAGCCGGCGGTCGCGAACGGTGCGAGCAAGCTGCTGAGCGAGGTCTTCAGATCGGCGCACGTACGCAGCGCCATCGGTGTAGCAGTCCTGCCGCTCAACGCGCCCGTCGAGGTGGAGATCATCGTCGAGGCCTAGTGGCCCGACGCCAGGCCTCAGGTGTACGGACCGATCTGGCGACGCAGCGCGTCCTCGTCGGTGACGACGATCCAGCCAGCCCCGATCTCCAGCAGACCGCGCCCTGCCAGGTCGGCGAGCAGCTTGCTCACCGTCTCACGCGACAACCCGGTCAACGCCCCCAGCTCGGCCTGGGTGAGGTCGTGACGCACCACGAGCCGCGACCCGTCGCGCTGCCCGAAGCGCGACCCCAGAAGCAGGATCGCCTTGCCGAGGCGTGCCGAACCGTCTCGGATGTGGATGTCGGTGGTCCGCTCGAGCGCGAAGCGCAACCGCCGGGTGATGTGGGCCAGACACGCGACCGCGAGATCAGGATGCTCTCGGACCATCCGCTGGATGTCCGCCTGGGCATATCGCCGCACGACCGCCTTCGTCACGGCGACCGCGGTCGCGTTGCGCGGACCGCCGTCGAAGACGGCCAGTTCCCCGAAGATCTGGCCGGCGCTGACGACGCGCAACAACGACTCGTGCCGCTTCGCGGGGTGATCAGGTGCCTCACCAGGAAGCCGGCTGAGCTTGACCTTGCCGCTGACGAGCTCGTACAGACCGTCGGAGGAGTCGCCGGTCCGGAACATGACCGAGCCTTTGGACAGCGTGAGGGTCTCAGCGACCGCGAGTAGCGCTCGACGGGTTCTTTCTGTGACGAGGTCGAGGATGGGTGGCGTGGGAGCCAGGTCAACCGGCATGGGGGGGTGTCCTTTGGTGGTCCCAAGAAGGATACCGGTACGGGTACCAGTACCCGTCCCCCGCTGACCTAGGCTGTCGCCGTGGCGGTTGGTGAGTCGAGAGTGGCGACGGTACGAAGAGCGCGGCGGATCGACCGCGCCCTGGCGCTCGCCTATCCGGACGCGAAGTGCGAGCTCGACTTCACATCGCCGTTCCAGCTGCTGGTCGCCACGATCCTGTCGGCCCAGACGACAGATCGACGCGTCAACGCCGTGACGCCCGCCCTGTTCGCCGCGTACCCGGACGCTGACGCCCTGGCGACGGCGAACCCCGAGGACATCGAGACGATCATCATGTCGACGGGCTTCTTCCGGGCCAAGGCCAAGACCCTCGTCGCGCTGGGAGTCGCCCTGCAGGAGCGCTTCGGCGGTGGGGTGCCGGGCCGCATGGCCGACCTCGTCACGCTTCCCGGTGTGGGACGGAAGACGGCGAACGTCGTTCTGGGCGACGCGTTCGGGGTGCCGGGCATCACCACCGATACCCACGTGCTGCGGCTGAGCCGGCGTTTCGGCTGGACGGACTCCGACGAGCCGGTGGTCGTGGAGTCCGACGTCGCGTCGCTGTTCGAGCGACGGGAGTGGACGCTCCTGTCGCACCGTGTGATCTGGCACGGGCGCCGGTGCTGCCACGCCCGTAACCCCGCATGCGGCGTGTGCCCCGTATCCGAGCTCTGCCCTTCGTTCGGGGTGGGCGAGACATCGGTCGAGAAGGCCGCCAAGTTGTTGAGGGAGCCGAGGTCATGAGACGTGTTCTCGTCGTTCTGGTGGTGGTCGTCGCCGCGCTGGCCGGCTGTACGGTGCCGGAGCCGGTCCCTGCCAACGGCCCGGCCGTTCTCTCGCCGGTGTCCTCGACCGCGACGCCTTCGCCGGTCGACCTCATCGCACTGCGTCGCGCCGCCGGCATCCCGGACTGCCCGGCATCGAGCGCCCTGCCCGCGGTCAAGGGTGGGCTGCCCGATGTCGAGCTGACGTGTCTCGGCGGCGGGTCGAGCGTGCGCTTGGGCGGGCTCAGGGGACCGATGATCGTGAACTTCTGGGCCCAGTGGTGCCCTCCATGCCGCGCGGAGGCGCCGGACATCCGTGACTTCAACCAGCTCGCCAAGGGCAAGGTCACGATGGTCGGCATCGACGGTACGGACCCGCGCGAGGACTACGCGATGGAGTTCGCGGCGATCGAGGGCTGGACGTACATGCAGCTGTACGACCCGGACAAGACGTCCATGGCGCCGCTCGGGCTCAACTCGTTGCCCCACTCCCTGTTCATCGACGCGAACGGCGTGATCGTCTACCACTACGTGGGCGCGTTCGGCTCCGTGGACCAGATGCGGCAGCTCACCGCCCAGTACCTCAAGGTGACCGTGTGACGGTGCCCGAGTCTCTGCTGACGCTCGCGAGAGGGCTCGGCGAGGACCTCGTACTGTCCGAGGCGTTCCGTACGCGACGTTTCGGGCCTGAGGAGATCGGGACGAGTCGCGAGGCGGCGGTACTGGTGCTGCTCACCGATGCGCCAGATCCCGAGGTCGTGCTCATCGAGCGGGCGGCCCGGATGCGCAAGCACGCCGGACAGATCGCGTTCCCAGGTGGCGCCGTGGAGGCGGGCGAGTCCGCCGAGGAGGCGGCGCTGCGCGAGGCGTGGGAGGAGGTACGGCTCGAGGCGTCAGCGGTGAGCGTCCTGGGCCGGCTGCCCGCGGCAAGGATCCCCGTGTCGCAGTTCCACGTGCATGCGGTGGTGGCGTGGTGGTCGGGTGCCGGCGTGTTGGTGCCGCAGGCCGGCGAGGTCGCACAGGTGCTGCGAGTTCCGGTGTCCTCCCTTGTCGCGCCACAGAACCGGAGCTCGTGGCGTCATTCCTCGGGACGTACGGGACCAGGCTTCTCGGTCGCCGACCCCAGCGAGGAGGGCGAGAGGCTGTACGTGTGGGGCTTCAGCGCGTACGTCCTCGACGCGGTCCTCGGGGCCGGCGGCTGGACGCTGGACTGGGACAAGGATCGCTACGTACAGATCCCCGCCAGGTTCCTCCCCGACCTCCGCCCCTAGCCCGTCCCCCTCGAGGAGAGGAGATATCTGCGCGAGGAGAGGAGATATCCCGGCGAGGAGAGGAGATATGCGGGCGAGGAGAGGAAGTATCCCGGCGAGGAGAGGAGATATGCGGGCGAGGAGAGGAGATATCCCGGCGAGGAGAGGGACTGTCCTCCTGCTGGGCGGTACAGGTCCTCTCCTGTCGCGTACAGGTCCTCTCCTGTCGCGTACAAGGTCCTCTCCTGTCGCGTACAAGGTCCTCTCCTGTCGCGTACAGGTCCTCTCCTCAGGTGGATATCTCCTCTCCTCGCGGGCAGGAGCGCAGCCACCAAACGTACGGAAACGTTGCGACCCGTCTCTGGGAACGAAAGAATTCGTCCCGTGACATCGATCGTTCAAAGTGCCCGTGACGCCCGCCCTGACGAGTGGTGGCGCAGCGCCGTCGTCTACCAGATCTATCCCCGCTCCTTCGCGGACGCGAACGGCGACGGGATCGGCGACATCAAGGGGATCCTCGACCACGTCGACTACCTCTCGATGCTCGGCGTGGATGTGGTGTGGCTGTCCCCGGTCTACAAGTCGCCGCAGGACGACAACGGCTACGACATCTCGGACTACCAGGACATCGACCCGCTGTTCGGCACGCTCGACGACGTCGACAAGCTCATCGAGGAGCTCCACGACCGCGGGATCAAGCTGGTCATGGACCTGGTCGTCAACCACACCTCGGACGAGCACGCCTGGTTCGAGGAGTCGCGCGACCCGAAGAGCCCCAAGAGTGACTGGTACTGGTGGCGCCCGGCGCGCGAGGGCCACGAGCCCGGCACGCCCGGAGCGGAGCCGACGAACTGGGGATCAGCGTTCTCCGGACCGGCCTGGCAGTACGACGCGGCGCGCGGCGAGTACTTCCTCCACATCTTCAGCCGCAAGCAGCCGGACCTCAACTGGGAGAACCCGCACGTCCGTACCGCCGTCTTCGACATGATGAACTGGTGGCTCGAGCGGGGCGTCGACGGCTTCCGCATGGACGTCATCAACCTCATCTCCAAGCCCGAGGTCGAGGACGGGCCGGAGACGCCGGGGACCGGCCTGTGCTACGAGCTGGGTCGCCTCGCCGACGGGCCTCGGATGCACGACTTCCTGGGGGAGATGTACGAGTCGGTGCTCAAGGGCAACAACCTGATCTCCGTCGGCGAGATGCCGGGTACGACGCTGGAGAAGGCCGCCTCGTACACGGACCCGACCACCGGCGAGCTGTCCATGGTGTTCCAGTTCGAGCACGTCGATCTTGACCACGGGCCGTCCGGTCGCTTCGAGGTGTTCGACTGGCCGTGGGTCGAGTACAAGAAGAACGTCGTGCGCTGGCAGGACGGGATCGGCAAGGGCTGGAACTCGCTGTACTTCGAGAACCACGACCAGCCCCGCAGCGTGTCTCGCATGGGCGACGACTCGCCGAAGTTCCGCGAGGCGTCCGCGAAGACCCTCGGCACGATCCTGCACATGCAGCGCGGTACCCCGTACATCTACCAGGGCGAAGAGCTCGGCATGACGAACTACCCGTTCGAGGCCGAGGGCGACTTCCGCGACATCGAGACGCTGAACTACCTGCACCAGGCAGTGCAGCTGGGCGCGCCGGCCGAGGCCGTACTGCCCGGTCTTGCGCGTGGGACGCGCGACAACGGTCGTACGCCGATGCAGTGGGACGGTGGCGTCAACGCCGGCTTCTCCGAGACCGGCCCGTGGCTCGCGGTGAACCCGAATGCGTCCGACATCAACGCGGTCGACCAGATCAAGGACCCGGAGTCGGTCTTCCACCACTACCGGCGGCTCGTGCAGCTGCGGCACGACGAAGCCGTTGTACGGCTCGGCGAGTTCGAGATGCTGCTCCCCGACGACGAGCGGCTGTTCGTCTACACGCGCACCCTGGGTGCCGAGCAGATCCTCGTGCTGGCGAACGTGTCCAGCGAGCCTGTACGGCTGCCGCTCGGTCTTCCGGACCACGGCGCGTGCGAGGTGCTCATCGCGACGCACGAGATCGACGACGTCGACGTACTCGCGCCCTGGGAGTCACGGATCGTACGGCTGTCCTGACCGAGGCGATTCACGCACTCGATGCGCTCAGCGGCGCTGAATCGAGGGCGGCTGAGCCGTCGACCGGGCACATCGCGTCACGGACGCTTCAGCGCAGGTCGAGCTCCGGGGTGTGTACGCCCTCGAGCTCGGCCACGACCTCGGCCTTGCCCTTCTCGATGCCGGACTTGATGGTCTCCGCGCCGAGCTTCACGTCGTCGCCGATGTCGACCTTCTTGGTGAGCTCGGGGATCTGCGACCTGCCCACGAGCGCGAGGATCGCGGCGAGCACCAGGAGGATGACGGCCACGGTGACAAGGCCCAATGCGGTCGCGGCCCACGGGTTCATGACGCTCGAGTAGAGGGCGCCGAAGCCGGCCGCCGCGGCGAGGACGAGCAGGGAGACCGCCTTGACCGCGAAGAGCCCGGCTGCCCCGAATGCCCCGCCGAGGATGCCCGCGCTTTTCGCCTTCGGCTTCGCCTGGGCGATCGCCTTGTCCTTCCAGCCCATCGCGAGCGCCTTGACGGCGTCCACGAGCGTCGAGACCTGGCTCTTGAGATCCTGCGTCTGGCTCACTGCGGCTCCTTCGGTCTGCTCGGTATGAGCGTAGTCGGCGGTACGGGACCGTGGGCGCCGCTCGGATGCATCGACACGATCGCCGCTTGTCAACGCAGGCAGTGGTATCGGCGAGGGTGGGCGCCAAGGCGCTGCATGACTTAGCCTGACCACGTCGGCTCGAGCCGGCGACGATGCTTGTGGAGGCCTGGGTGAGCGGCCCATCCACTCGGTGGGAGGAGAGGCGTGGCGCCGAACTGGCAGAAGGAGTACGCGGACGCGCTCGACGAGGTCGAGCGACGGCGCACGTCCGGTCAGCTCACCGAGGGCGAGGCGCTCGCGTGGAAGCAGCGGCTCATCACCGAGATGGACTCGCAGTTCCGGCCCACGTTCGCGCGCATCGGCAACCGGCTGATGATGGCCGTGATCGTCCTGCTCGTCGTTCTCGCGCTGCTCGCGTTCATCTTCTGAGTTCGCCCTTGTCGCTGGGCGACCGACTCAGTTGACCGGTGCGCTGAGCGAGATGTGCAGGGCGTCGTCGGTCTCCGGCAACGGTTTGGACAGTTCGGAGTGGTCGACGGTCGCACGCCAGCAGGCGAGCCGATAGGGCAGCTGAAGCGGTTCGGGTGGGCGTGCGGACGCGTCGTACACAGCACCGACCGCAGAGCTGAGGTCTGTACGGCCGACGTCGTCGAGCGTGCCCGCCCCGGTCGCGCCGAGCGCCATGTCGACCAGGTTGGTCCGTGAGCACGGGATCCACACGCGGTTGGTGTGCTCCTCCACGACCGGGAAGTAGTCCGACTGTTCGACGGTCGAGACCGACTCCTCTCCGTACGCGCCGGTCATGGCGGTCGGCAGGTACGTACGGACGGCGGCGACGAGTCGCTTGACCCACGGTACGGAATCGTCGCGGGTGAGATAGGTCAGGCACAACCGCCCTCCCGGCGCCAGCACGCGGGCGATCTCCGCGAGGACAAGGCCTGGCGCGAACGTGTGGAGGTTCTGCGGGCAGACGACGCGGTCGAACTGCTGCGCGTCGAACGGCATGGATTCGGCCTGTGCGACGACGCCGCCGAGGTCGGGGCGATGGTCGATGAGGCGTGCCAGCGCCGCCGGTTCGCGGTCGAGGACGAGCACCGCGTGGCCCTGCTCGCGGATCGCGGTGGCCCAGGGGCTGGACGCGCCGAGGACGAGTACGCGCTTCGGTTCCGAGCCCACGAGCCACGTCACCGCGGACTCGGGGAGGAACGGTCGGGCCATGACCGAATGCTAACCACGCGGCGCCCTGTGCGCTGGGACCTCGGTGGGGGAGTTGTGGACAGCCTTGAGAGGTGGGTTTTCCACAGGTCGGTGATTGCGTGACGCGATCGGGGGTCGCGCGCACATGGTCATGGTGTGGAGCAGTCGATGAGTATCGAGACGCTGCTGTGCACGGCCGACGATGCGATCGCGGCGGCCGTGTCCGCGGCGGGGGCAGCGGTGCAGCGATCCGTGGTGCGTATCAGTGATGCCGAAACGCTGATCGGCCGCTGGCGTGAGGCGCGCGTGGTGCTCGTCGGTGCCGATCTCGCGGTGCGCGCGGGGCGGATGGGCTTGTCGCCGAGACAGGGGGTGTACGTGCTGGCCGACGCAGCGGCGCCCGCGTCGGCGTTGTCGGCGTCCGTGCCGCTGGGCGCAGGCACGATCGTGTTGCCCGAGGGCGGGGCCTGGCTCGCGGATGTGCTGGCGGGACGTACGGGGGCGTCGCAGGGCACGTCACGGATCTCCGTGCTGGGCGGGTCCGGCGGTGTGGGTGCGTCGACGCTGGCGGTCGGGCTGGCGTGCGCGGGTACGGCGTTGGGTGCGTCGGCGCTCGTCGATCTCGATGCCCTGGGCGGCGGCGTGGACCTCTTGCTCGGTGCCGAGCGCGTGCCCGGCTGGCGTTGGGACAGGCTGCGGGCTGCCCGCGGGCAGATCGGGGAGCTGAGCAGTCAGGTGCCTGCCGCCGCGGGCGTGACGTTGGTCTCGATGGGCCGCGAGGATGCAACCGCGGTCACCCGGGACGCGGTCACGGCCGTGCTGGCGTCGCTGGCGCGCTCCAGCGAGCTCGTGGTGATGGACGTCGGCCGATCCCTCGACGCGGGTGCCCGCGAGGCGCTCCGCGGGTCCGACCGGACAGTGCTGGTGTGCGCTCAGGATGTACGAGGGGTGGCGTCGGCACGGATGACGCTCGCCGCCGCGGAGCCCCCTGGCGCAGGGGTTGTGGTCCGGATGCGGCGTGGTGGTGCGATTCGGCCGGCCGAGGTCGCGGGCGCGCTGGGGCTGCCGTTGCTCGGCACGATCCCGCACGACGCCGCCCTGGTCCCGGCCGCAGAGCGGGGAGTGCCGCCGGACAGAGCGGCTGGTCGCGCATGGTTGCGGGCGTGCGCCGCTCTCCTGGCGGAGCTCGGCGCCGGGAAGAGGCTGTCGTGAACACGGCGGAATGGGATGCGGTGCGTACGAGGATCGCAACGCTCGGCCGCGAACCGGATGCGACGGACATCGCTGATGCGCTGCGGTGGTGCGGACACGTCGTGTCCGACTCCAGCGTGCTCGCGGTGTCGCAGACGCTCCACCGCGACAGTGTCGGAGCGGGCCCGCTCGAGCCGCTGCTCGCGCTACCGGGCGTCACCGACGTCCTCGTCAACGGACCTGACGACGTGTACGTGGACACCGGCGACGGACTCCGTACGGTGGCTGTCCGCTTCGGCTCGGACGAGGATGTCCGGCGCCTGGCCGTACGACTCGCTGCCTCCGTCGGGCGGAGACTCGACGACGCCAGCCCGTTCGTCGACGCGAGGATGGCCGACGGGACGCGCGTGCACGCCATCCTCGGAAGCCTCGCCGATGCCGGTACGTGCCTGTCGCTGCGGATTCCGGCACGGTCCCGGCTGACGCTCGACGACTGGGTGGCATCAGGGACGTGCCACCCGGAGGTCGCCGACATGTTGAGGCGCATGGTCACCGCACGGGTCGCGTTCCTCGTGTCGGGTGGTACCGGCAGCGGCAAGACCACACTGCTCGGATCGCTCCTTTCCCTTGTGCCGCCTGAGGAACGCATCCTGATCGTCGAGGACTCGCGGGAGCTCGATCCGGGTCACCCCCATTGCGTACGGCTCGAGGGTCGCGTGGCCAACGCCGAAGGCGCCGGGGCGGTGACGATGACGCAGCTGGTGAGGCAGGCGTTGCGGATGCGTCCCGACCGGATCGTCGTCGGCGAGGTGCGCGGGGCCGAGCTGGTCGACCTGCTGATCGCGCTGAACACCGGCCACGAGGGCGGGTGCGGGACCGTCCATGCAAACGCCGCCGAGACCGTCCCCGCACGGCTCGAAGCGCTGGCGGCGCTCGGGGGCCTGGGCCGGGAAGCGGCCCACAGTCAGATAGCAGCGGCTGTACGGGCGGTGGTGCACGTGGCCCGGGATGGTGGCCGGCGTCGGGTCGGCGGCATCGCAATCCTGGCTCGCGGCGCGGACGGCTTCGTCGAGACTCGGCGCGCACTCGAGGTGACGGCCGACGGTCGACTGCTGCGGCATGGCGGCATCGACGAGTTCGAGGCGATCCTGGGAGCGACATGACGATGGTGGCGGCAGTCGCGACGGGATTGCTGGTCTGGCTTCTGGTGACACACCCCGGGGCACGGCGCCTGATGCTGCGCTTGCATCAGCGTGGCTCTCCGACGCGGCACGTCGTGGGCGGGGCGACGCTCGCAGCCCTCGCCGTGGGTGCCACCGGGCTGGTGGCACTGCTGGGCTGGGGCGCGGGGGCGGGAGCGGTGGCTACCTCCATCGGCTGCGTACTGCTCACCGGGGCGTGGACTGTACGGACATCGCTTCACGGTCGACGGGTGAGTCGGCGCTCGGCGGATGTCGCCCGCGCGTGCGACCTCATCGGTTCGCTGGTAGCCATCGGCCACATTCCTTCGGCCGCGCTCACGCTGGCGGCCGAGGACTGCCCGGTGCTGGAACCCGTAGCTGCTGCTCACCGAGTCGGGGCCGAGGTGCCGGCCGCGCTGCGAGCTGCCGGGGCCATGGCCGGCGGCAAAGGCCTGGTGCGGCTGGCCCAGGCATGGGAGGTGGGCGGGCGGACCGGCGCGCCGCTGGGGCAGGCGCTCGGAGCGGTCGCGGAGGCGGTACGGCGTGATCGGGAGATCGAACAGGTAGTGGCGACAGAGCTGGCAGGTCCGCGTGCGAGCGGTCAGGTGCTGGGCGTCCTGCCGATCCTGGGGTTGGCTGCAGGCTTCGCCATGGGCGGCGAGCCGGTCCAGTTCTTCCTGACCGGCTTCCTGGGGCCGTTGTGCTTGGTCCTCGGCACAGGTCTTGCCTGTGCGGGAGTCGTTTGGACCGACACGCTCGTGATGCGCGCGACGCCGGGCGCGTACACGACTCAGGCACAGCTGCGTGGGGGTCCGGGATGACGACTGTATTGGTGCTGGCTGCTGCGCTGGGCGCTGTCTTCGCCGTCCTGCTCGCGTGGCGGCCCGTCGCTCTTCGCCGCTTGACGAGCCCGCCGATCGTGACGTGGCCGGGTTGGCTGACGGCCAAGCCGTCCGCACTTCCCGTACGGACACGGGGAATCGCATCCGCCGGCGCCGCCCTGGCCGTGCTGCTGGTTCTCAGTGGACCGCTGCCGGTCACAGTCGGGCTAGGGGCGGCACTGGGCTCCGTCGTGTTCTTGGTCCTGGGCAGGGTCGAGACCTGCGGGGCCGCGGCGACACGTGCGGAGCTCGTGGCGGAGCTGCCGGCGGCCCTTGACGTCCTAGCGGCCTGCGTGGCTTCCGGCATGCCGTTGCGGAGCGCCACGAGCGCTGTCGCATCAGCTTGCGGAGGGCCGCTGGGGGCACGACTCGCCGCGGTCGTGTCACGAACCTCCGCAGGTTTCGGTGATGGCGATGCCTGGGCCGCCCTGAGGGACGATGGCGTCCTCGGATCCGTGGCCCGAGACCTGGCACGGGCGGCTGATGCCGGCACGGCGATCGGTGCTCTGCTGGCACGTCATGCCGAGGCAGCGCGCTCAGCGGCGCATGCTGCGGCCCTGGCCCGCGCGAAGGCGGTGGGGGTACGGACGATCATTCCCGTCTCCGTCTGCTATCTCCCTGCGTTCTTTCTGCTCGGCGTCGTACCCGTGATCGCCGGCGTCCTCGCGTCGCTGCTGCGGTGACTTCTCCACAGCCTTCATGGCTGTCCACAGGTCTCGGATCGGGTGACGGATCCGCGCCTGCGTGCACATGGTCACGGGTGAGGCGCGATCCGGCGCCGCAGAAGAAAGGAACACCTCATGTCCGATCTCGTTGCCACTTCCCCGCTGCCTTCGCGCAGGACGCGTCGGCAGCTGCTGGAGCGGGGAGCCGTCTCGGCGGAGTACGCGCTCCTCACCGTCGGGACGATCACGTTCGGGGGCGTCCTGCTCAAGATCATCACCGACGAGACGATGCGCAACCAGCTCCTCCAGATCATCCTCGCGATCATCAAGTTCCTCCTCAG
>Ga0182021_10003718_pt1 | contig 17945 bp, 18 predicted proteins | sample 612E3MmetaG_FD_120493 | JGI IMG/M metagenome (GOLD analysis project Ga0182021, IMG submission 120493) | Permafrost microbial communities from Stordalen Mire, Sweden - 612E3M metaG (Illumina Assembly) | ecosystem: Environmental > Terrestrial > Soil > Wetlands > Permafrost | place: Sweden... | reverse complement strand
CGCCAGAGAGCCAAAAAGAACTGAGCCGCCCCTCAAATCCTAGCGGCATTGGACAAGAATGTCCGCGCTCCTGTAAGAGGGCGTCAGTGAGACATGCAACTGAAACTGTTCATTCTGCCAGTGAAGAACATGGACGCCGCCGAGGCGGAGATGAACGCCTTTCTGCGTTCGCACCGGGTGTTGACGGTGAAGAAGGAGTTGGTGGCGGACGGGGAGAATTCGTTTTGGTGCCGCAATAATGTTCCCTATGCCGATTCAACAAACGATTCTGTCCTGGCATGATTCTGTCATTGACTGCCACCTGGATAGACCACAACCGGGAAGTTCCGCCGGCGTGGGCGGCATTTTCGGCCGAAAACTCCGGGCGGGGGGCTTTTGCGGAATCTGTAGGCGTGACTTGGCGCCCGGAACCGGATTATACTGAAACTGCATGATAACGTCTGAGTCAGTCCAGAAAGCTGCTGAAAGGCTCCACGCGGCACGGCCACAAGCCACCATCATTCTCTTTGGCTCACAAGTGCGCGGCGACGCGGGGCCCGACAGCGACGTGGATTTCATGGTGGTGCAGCCGGAGGTGACCTCGCGGCGGGAGGAAATGACGGTGTTGAGCAATCTGCTGCGGCCCTTGCGGCTGCCGGCCGACGTGCTGGTGGCCAGCCGGCGCACGTTCGAGAAATGGGCCGCCATTCCCGGCACGATTTACCATACGGCCCGGACGGAAGGGAGGGTCTTGTATGGCGAGTATTGAGGCGGCCCGGATGCTGCTGGCCAAGGCCCGGCAGGACGAATACGTGCTGGAGCAGTTCGCGGACAACCCCGAAGCGGCGGACGAAACGTTTGGTTTTCATGCACAACAAGCGGCGGAGAAGCTGTTGAAGGCGGCGTTGGCGGCGCGCGGCGTGGTGTCGCCGCGGACGCATCGGCTCGGGGACTTGCTGGACCTGGCCCGCGACCGCGGCCTGACGGTGCCGGAAGAATTCGACGAGCTGCACCGGCTCACGCCGTTTGCGGTGGAGTATCGCTACGAGTTCTTCGCGGAGGAAGTGGACCAGCCGCTGGACCGGCCGGCGGTCTTGGAGCAGGTGCGGCGCCTGCGCGGGTGGGTGGAAGTCAGACTCGCCGCCGGCGAGAAACCCGGGCATGGCTAACCGCGACAGTTTTCTGGCCGCCGCCCTCGCGCTTATCACTTTAGGGGCAACGCAGTCGGCTCGCGGAATTATGGCCGGCGACGAAACGGCTTTGCCCGCAGATTCACCTGCCGCTCGCCTTGACACGCTTGGCAGCGGCTCACCCTTCAACGCCGTCGGCTCGTTGGCCATCAGTGCCGGCGGGTTTTCTTACAAAGGCAGCGCCACCTTACCTCAGTTGGATCAGCGATGCCACCGGACTCGTCGCGCCAGAACCCTCGGCGTCGTGCCTGCTGCTCGTGGGTTTGGGGCTTACGTTGGCTTGCAGCAGAGGCACGCTATCCTAACGATCTCGCCAGGTTTAGGCGAAGGCAGCACATCAAAGAACCGGCCCCGCTGACCCAATGCAGCCAAGTGCAGCCTTCTTCCCGTCACTCGTCACCCGCAATCAGAGTAACCATCAAGGCAGGGCTTGCTCGGCTGCCACCATCCATCCCCAGGGCAGCGCCAGGAGGTCGGTGTCCAGCGGACGGGGTTGACCGGCGTGCAATACTACGCTGCGCACGAGTTTCTGGCTCTTCTTGAGCGAATCGCGAAACGCGCGGATACCCGCCGCATCGGAGTTGGTCACGGTGCTGCTGGTTTTGATTTCGAGGGCGACGAGTTTCCCGGCCTGTTCGAGAACGAAGTCAACTTCGTGCCCCGGCCGGTCCCGCCAGAAATGCAACTTGCGTTGGAGCGGGTCCAACGACCGCCACGTTTGCAGGGTTTGAAAGAGGGTCTGTTCCAGCCAAAAGCCGGCGTCGGGACGATTCGCAGCATCCGCCGCCGTCTTGATGCCCGCCAGCGTGGGCGAATGCCATTCATGCCATAAAATAAATCATTTCACGGCGTGAAATGCAACGACTAATACCGGTAGTGCTCGGCCTTGTAAGGCCCATCCACCGGCACGCCGATGTAGTCGGCCTGCTTCTTGGTGAGCTGGGTGAGCTTGACCCCGATCTTCTCGAGGTGCATCCGGGCCACTTCCTCGTCGAGCTTCTTGGGCAGGCGATAGACCGCCGGCTTGTATTTATCGCGATTGGTCCAAAGGTCGAGCTGGGCCAGCACCTGGTTGGTGAACGAATTCGACATCACGAAGCTCGGATGGCCCTCGGCACAACCGAGGTTCACCAGGCGGCCTTCGGCCAGCAGGTAAATGCTACGGTCGCCCGGCAGGTCGTACCGGTCCACCTGCGGCTTGATGTTCACGCGCGACACGCCCTTGGCGTTGTTGAGCCGGTCCACCTGAATCTCGTTGTCGAAGTGGCCGATATTACAGACAATCGCCTGGTCCTTCATCTTGAGGATGTGTTCCAGCGTGATGACATCGCAATTGCCGGTGGCGCTGACGTAGATGTCGGCCTCGCCGAGCGTGTCCTCGACGGTGGTGACCTCAAACCCTTCCATCGCGGCCTGGAGGGCGTTGATGGGATCAACCTCGGTGACGATGACGCGGGCGCCGAAGCCGCGCAGGCTGTGGGCGCTCCCTTTGCCGACGTCGCCGTAGCCGCAGACACAGGCGGTCTTGCCGGCGATCATCACGCCCAGCGCGCGCTTCAAACCGTCGGCCAGCGATTCGCGGCAGCCGTAGAGGTTGTCGAACTTGGACTTGGTGACGGAATCGTTGACGTTGATGGCCGGCACCAGGAGCTTGCCGGCTTCGAGCATCTGGTAGAGGCGGTGAACGCCCGTGGTCGTCTCTTCGCTGACCCCTCGCCACTCCTTTACGGCCTGACTGAACCAGCCGGGGCGTTCTTTGGCGCAGCGCTTGAGGAGGTTCTTGATGGCTTCTTCCTCGTGGCTGGCGCTCGGGGTGTTGACCCAATCGCTGCCGTGCTCCATCTCGTAGCCTTTGTGCAGGAGCAGGGTCGCATCGCCGCCGTCATCCACAACGAGCTGCGGCCCTTTGCCGCCGGGGTGCGTCAACGCGGCCAGCGTGAAGGCCCAGTATTCCTCGAGCGATTCGCCTTTGAAGGCGAACACGGGAACGCCCGTTTTGGCAATCGCCGCCGCGGCCTGGTCCTGCGTGCTAAAAATATTGCAGCTTGCCCAGCGCACCGACGCCCCGAGATCCACCAGCGTTTCGATCAACACCGCCGTCTCGATGGTCATGTGCAGCGAGCCAGTGACACGGACGCCGTTCAAGGGCTTGGAGGTGCCGTATTTCTCGCGGAGGGACATGAGCCCGGGCATCTCCTGCTCGGCGACGGAGATTTCTTTGCGGCCCCATTCTGCGAGGCTGAGGTCCTTGATTTTATAGTCACTCGTTGCGTGCGTCTTGCCGTTGGCCGACGCGGCTTTCTTTGCGTTGCTTTTGATCAAAGTAGGCATAGTAATCGGAGTCTAATGAATGGTGTTTGGTCGGGCGCTTGATTACGGGCGCGCCGCCGCGCGCGAAGCCGCCTGGCGGTTAACCAGGCTCGCGGCATTCTTCAACGTGGCCGCCGCTACTGCCGCTGTGGACTTGCCCACGGCTTTCCTGAGGGCGTCAACTTTGTCGGTTTTCTCCCACGTAATGTCGGGGTCATTCTTGCCGAAGTGGCCGTAGTTGGTGGTCTTGAGGTAGATCGGGCGGAGTAAGTCGAGCTGCTTGATGATCTGGGCGGGCTTGAAGCTGAAAACTTCGGTAATGACTCGTTCCAGTTCCTCGTCGCTGACCACACCTGTGCCAAAGGTGTTGACACAAACAGAGACCGGATCGGGGAAGCCGATGGCATAGGCAAACTGAATTTCGGCGCTGGTGGCCAGGCCCGCCGCAACAATGTTCTTGGCCACATAACGGCCCATGTAGGCCGCACTCCGGTCCACTTTCGACGGGTCCTTGCCGCTGAAGCAACCGCCGCCATGACGGCCCATCCCGCCGTAGCTGTCCACGATGATCTTCCGACCGGTCAAACCCGTGTCGCCCTGCGGACCGCCGACGACGAAACGCCCCGTCGGGTTGATCAGATATTTGGTCTCTTTGGTGAGCAACCGTTTGGGCAGCGTCTTCTCGATGACTTCCTCGATGCAGAATTCCTTGATCGTCGCATGCTCGACATCCGCGCTGTGCTGGGTCGAGATCACCACGTTGGTAATCTCGACCGGCTGGTCGTTGTCATAGCGAACCGACACCTGGCTCTTCGCATCCGGGCGGAGCCATTTGACCTTGCCGGCCTTGCGGATCTTTGTGAGTGCGCGCCCCAGTTGGTGGGCATACATGATGGGCGCCGGCATCAGCTCCGGCGTCTCATTCGTGGCGTAGCCGAACATCAAACCCTGGTCCCCGGCCCCTTGCTCGGCGGTCTCCTTCCCTTTGGCCTTGCGCGCATCCACCCCCTGGGCAATGTCGGGGCTTTGCGAAGTAATCGCGTTCATGATCAGCACCTTGTCCGCATGGAACACGTCTTCATTGTGCGTATAGCCAATGTCACGGATGGCCTGCCGCGCGATCTCATTAAAATCAACCCTCGCCTTGGTGGTGATTTCCCCGCCCACCACCACCAGGTTGCATTTCGCGTAAGTCTCGCAGGCCACGCGGCTGTAAGGGTCCTGGGCCAGACACGCATCCAGCACGGCATCCGAAATGGTGTCGCAGACTTTGTCCGGGTGGCCTTCGCCGACCGATTCCGACGAGAAAATAAAGTTCTTGCTCATGAATAAACGTTCGTGTTTTTGTTAATTGTCATATTGACGTATCAGGATAAGATGATATATGCTTTTACGCGGTCGTCAACCGATATTTAAGGAATTCAAGCCGTGACGAACATGTCTTCAACTCTTAAGTCGCTGCGGGCGTTATCCGACTCCACGCGCCTGCGCATTGTGGCCCTGTTGGAAAAGGACGAACTGTCGGTCCACGAGCTGCAGGAAATCACGCGGATGGGCCAGTCCCGCATCTCGACGCATTTGAGGCTGTTGCAGGATTCCGGCTTGGTGCAGTCGCGGCGCGAGGGCAAACGCACCTTTTACAAACTGCCCCCCCCGGCGAGCGGCGTTCCGGGCGAATTTATCCAACTGGCAATCCGCGGGGTCAGGGAATTGCCGGAACACACTGGCGATCAAATCAACTTGAAGCGTATCCTGAGCCGCCGACGCGAGCAGGCCCAGCTCTATTTCAACCAGGTCGCGGGGCGGTTTGACCGGGTTTATGGTCCCGGCCGCTCCTGGCAGGCATTTGGGCACCTGCTGCTGCGGATTCTGCCGCCGCTCGTGGTGGCCGACCTGGGCTCAGGCGAAGGTCTGCTCAGCGAACTGCTGGCCCGGCGCTGCAAGAAGGTCATCGCGGTGGATAATTCGGAGAAAATTGTGGCCTTCGGCGCGGCCAAGGCGAAGAAGAACAACCTGGAGAATCTGGAGTTCCGGCTGGGCGACTTGCAGAATCCTCCCATTGAACCGGCGAGCGTGGACCTCGCAATCCTGAGCCAGGCGCTGCACCACGCTGAGGAACCGGCCAAAGCCATTGCCAGCGCCTACACAATCCTCAAACCGGGCGGGCAAATCATGATTCTCGACCTTGCCCGTCACACCTTCGAAGAGGCTCACAAACTCTACGGCGACCGCTGGCTGGGGTTTGCCGAAAGCGACCTGCACCGGTGGCTCGAACAGGCCGGTTTCAAGAAGATCGAAATCAGCGTCGCCGCCCGCGAAGAGCAGCCGCCACATTTCGAGACCGTGCTCGCCAGTGGCGAGCGTCAGGGCGGCAGGACGATGCGGTAGAGGCGCTGCGGGGCAGGCCCAATACCTTCCCAGCCAACTCAATCTGTAATTCGCAATTTCGACTGACAAATGCCGCCGCCGAATGCTAAAGAAAGGCCAACCTATGAAGAACTCATGTCGCCTGAGGATGCTCTGCGTTGCCGGACTCCTGGTCTGTGGGTCGCTGTGTCTGAGTCCCATGCACGCCTTGGCCGAACGCACTGTCTTTTCTCTCGATGGCCGGTGGGAGATCGCGGAAGGAGGCATGATCACAGCGCCGGCGCAGTTCCAGCACCGCGTGTCGGTGCCGGGGCTGGTGGATGAGGCGCGGCCACCGTTCGCCGAAGTCGGGCAACTGAGCGCGCGGCGCGCGGCGTTTTGGTACCGGCGCACGTTCCAGGTCAAAGGAGACGTGCCGGCTGTGGCCGTGCTCAAGGTGCACAAGGCAGCCTACGGCTCTCGCGTCCTCCTGAATGGCGTTCTGCTGGGCGAGCACTTGCCCAGCTTCACGCCGGGCTATTTTGATGCGCGGCCAGCCTTGCGGGGCAACGGGGCCGTGAACGAGCTGATCGTGCGCGTCGGGGCTTCGCGCGACGCGTTGCCTCCGACCGTCGCGTCCGGCTGGGATTATGAGAAGATCCGCTACATCCCGGGCTTGTTCGACTCGATCGAGCTGATTCTGTCCGGGACGCCGAACATTGTGCGCGTGCAGGTGGCGCCCGAGATCGCAGGCCAGACCATCCGCGTGCAAGCGTTGGTGCGGAATGTCGGCCCGAAGGCCGGCACGCGACTGTGCTTCAAGGTGCGCGAGGCGCGCTCGCTCAAGATCGCGGGCGAGGGCAGCTCGGAGCCGATCACGCTCGATGCCAACGCCGAGCAGACTGTCGAAACGCGGATTCCGGTCAACCGTTGCCGGCTGTGGTCGCCGGAGGACCCGTTCCTTTACGAGCTGGAAACGAGCACCGGCGCGGACACGCTGCGCACCCGCTTTGGCATGAGGGAGTTCCGGCTGGATCACGACACTGGCCGGGCGATGCTCAACGGCCGGCCGTATTTCCTGCGCGGCAGCAACGTGACGCTGTACCGCTTCTTCGAAGACCCGCAGTGCGCAGATCATCCCTGGCGCGAAGATTGGGTCCGCCGCCTGCATCGCGCGTTCAAGGACATGCATTGGAATGCGCTGCGGTATTGCATCGGTTTCCCGCCGGAGATCTGGTATCGCATCGCCGACGAGGAAGGCATCCTGATCCAGGACGAGTTTCCGATCTGGGGCGGCGGGCCGAAGAGCTGGCCGGCTGAATTGACGAGCAAGCAGTTGAGTCAGGAGTACACCGAGTGGATGCAGGAACGCTGGAACCACCCGTGCGTGGTGATCTGGGACGCGCAGAACGAGACGCGGACGACGGAGACCGGCAAGGCGATCCAAGCCGTGCGAGGCCTGGACCTGTCGAACCGCCCCTGGGACAACGGCTACGGCCAGCCGCAGGTGCCGGGCGATAGCTTCGAGTCGCACCCTTACCTGTTCAGCAATCCCAAGTTCAAGCTGTCCGGGCTGGCCCGTGTCTCGGGCGTGCCGCAGGGCAACGCCATTCCGAACAGCGCCAAGAATCCCATCATTATCAACGAATACGACTGGCTCTGGCTAAATCGCGACGGTTCGCCTACGACTCTTTCGCGCAAGGTGTATGAGAATCTGCTGGGCACCAATGCCACCATGGCCCAGCGCCGCCATTTGAACGCGCGGTACAACGCCGCGCTCACCGAGTTCTGGCGGTCACATCGCGCCTGCGCGGGCGTGCTGCACTTTTGCGGCCTCGGCTACTCCCGGACCAACGGCCAGACCTGCGACAACTTCATTGACCTCGAGAAGCTGCGCTTTGAGCCCGAGTTCCAGCGCTACATGGCTGACGCATCTGCCCCGGTGGGGTTGATGATTGATGAGTGGCGCTCCCAACTGCCAGCCGGCAAGGAATTGGACGTGCCGGTAGTCGTGATTAACGACCTCTACCAGGACTGGAACGGCAAGGTGCGGTTCCGCATTCTGCGCAGCGGCAAGCGGATCACCGAACAAGCCCGCTCCTGCGAGGTGGCGGGGTTGGGGCAGGCGAGGTTGAGTTTTTCATGCACGGTTCCGAGCGAGCCTGGTGACTACCAGCTCGAAGCGGCTTTGCTCCGAGGCGGCGCCAAGCCGGTCTGCAGTCTGCGCGATTTCAGAGTGGGTTCATCGGACCACAATCAGGAGGATGGCATTGCCCGGGGCAAACCGGTCAGGGCTTCGTCCACCTACCTTGAGCCCGGCAACGATTATCGCCCCGAGAATGCCGTGGACGGCCTCGCCGATACGCGCTGGTCGTCTGAGTTCAGCGATCCACAATGGCTGGCGATTGACCTGGGAGCGCCGACGCGGATCTCACGCGTCGTGCTCGATTGGGAAGCCGCCTGCGCCCGGAGCTACGCCATTCAGGTGTCTCTGGACGGCAGCACCTGGACGGATGTCTATACTACCACCGCCGGCAAAGGCGGCACTGAAGAGATCGAGTTCGCGCCGACCACCGCCCGCTGGGTCCGTTTCTACGGAGCCAAACGGGCCACGCCATTCGGCTATTCGCTCTGGGAGATGCGGGTGTTCCCGTGAAACCCCGGTCTTGTAGCTGCCCGCACAGAACCAAACCGCCGATCAGTCGGGGAAAATGCAGCGAATCGGCTGGCGCGAATGACGGCGGTAAACCGAAAAATCGGTCTTGTCCACAGTATAAACGCTCGCATCGTCAAAGAGTTCGCTCATTCTGACCACGCAGGCGTCGGCCAGGTCCATCCCCTGGTCCCTGTATTTCCTCACCAGCGCGAGCACCGCCGGAGCATTCTCCTCGAGGTCAAAGGCAACCTCCAGGTCTCCGACCCGCAGCATTTCCAGAACCGGTTCCGGCGTGCCCACGCTGACCGAGACCTCGGTCAGAACCGGCTCGCAGACCAGCCACGGAGGCGCTTCCTGTTCGAGATGCCCTCTGGCCCAGGCGTGGTGGCTGTCCCGCTTGTCCAGGGCCGCGATGAGCAGGCCGGCATCAGCGATTCTTTTCATAGCGCGCTTTGAGCGCCGCGCGGACCTGGGCGTTGGAACTGCCCTGCGACGCAAATCGGCCCAAGAGACGGACACTGGCAAACCGGCGCCGCGATCTGGCGGCCGGCCGCTCCAGGTCCTGCGCGACGAGCCTTAGACAGGCCCGAGCCGTGTGAGGGGAAACTTTCACGCACGGTTCTTAGGGGGGTGTGGGCGGGTTAACCGCCCGCACCTACCCGGTGCATGAAGACGGATCCGCGTAGCGAAATGGAAGCCGCCCTGAAGCGCATTGTTGTTCCAGAATTGCGCCACGCCGGGTTCGCAGGTTCCTTCCCGCATTTCCAGCGCGTACGCCAAGTCGTGGATCTGGTCACTTTCCAATTCGACCGGCACCGAGGTGGCTTTGTGATAGAGGTAGCCACGGGCGAGCCCGCCGGGTTTACGACGCATTGGGGCAAGCACATCCCGGCCAATAAGCTCACCGCTTGGGATCTTCACCCTGATCAGCGAAAGCGCCTGAAGCCAGCTTCCGGCAGCGGCACAGATTCTTGGTTCCGATATGATGCGGGTCAGCCCCACGAGACCGTTGCCGCAGACGCCCTTAACCACCTCAGACAGGAGTATCGGCTTGCCGAACCCGACGCTCCACCGAATGGCGGCCCAGCGGCGCTGTTGGGCAATTGGGGAGCCAAGAAGGGGCCGCCATCGGTGAGCTAGCCGTTGGGCGGAAGTTACGCCATGGCCAAATGGATAATACTTGCGGTCATAGTGGTCCTCGTGGGGCTATTCGGGATCACGTATTTGTATGACAACTCGTTGAGAGCCGGAATCCTCCTTCTTGGCGAGCTGTCGCTGAAGGATTCCTACAAGCATTACCTGGAACATGGACAGCCAACAAATTACGCGAGCAGCTACCAAGTGAATCTAGTGACGAATGTGGTTTCAATTGACGGCACAAAATTTCATTGCATTTTAGAACTCCAGAGCAGCAGGTTCAGGGGGCAAGGCGTTCTGAGTATGACGACGAATGAGACCTTTATTTGGCGCGATACGAGCGGAAGAGCCAAAATCATTCCGCCCCATTACAGACCTCCATTGTTCCCCCCGAGTTTTTGATGCACTCGAGACGGCCCAACCATCGGCCTGCACTGGACGCGGCGAGCGCGTTCTGGTTGTATTCCAGAGGCCACTCGCGCCGCGCCAGTGAGGCCGGGCGTTAGCCGTCATGCATGCCTCGCGACCTTCATTTGCCAGATATTTGTATGCTCGGCTTGGGCCAGGATCACCCGGACAGTGCCTTGGGCATATGTTCTCCCGGGCGTTTGGAGCCTCAGACTTCACTCGCTTCTGGCGGTACTGGAATCCCTTCCTTGGCTACTTTCTGGCGTACTTCTGTTTTGCCCCGTTGCGACGTTTTGCGCCACGACCACTGTGCCTGATCGTCACGTTCGCACTGAACGGGCTGCTTTTTCATGACCTGATATATTTATGGCCTTTCGGCATGGCCATGTCACATGGTCTGCCGTTTCCCGTGTTTACTTTGGCACTTGTCACCAATGCTATTATCGTCGTGGCAGCCGAGCGCCATCGGTTCACGCTGGCTCACCTGTCCTTGCACATGCGCATCGCCTGGCACCTGCTCGCGTTTTTTGGCCCGTTCGCCTTTTCAGTCGGCATTCTCCTCCTCACACGAATATGACGGCTAACGCTCTTTTCGATGCTTGCGGTGCTTGACGTTCCGTAAGGGCTTGTGAACTTGAGCCCATGCCGCGCGCGATGCGCATTACTCCAGGGCCAACCTCTGGTTGACCCTTTCTAAGGTTTACGAGCCGTCCGCCGCTGAACCAGTACCGGCGCCGGCCCGCGCGCCAGCGTTTTGGACTGCTGTGGGTGAGGGGTGAGGGCACACACCGCTTTCGCTTCGACCCTGCACAGCCCTTCCAAAGCGGTGTCAGCCCTGTTCCCCGCCAGCCACCGCACTCCAAAACCTCGCGGCAATTGGGACGGTTCAGGGGCAGGTTGGCTGCTTGTTGAAAGCGAGTTGAAGCTGTGGCGAATCGGAAGTCAGCGTCGGTTGAGCTTCTCGACCGCTTCTTTCATCTCGCTCAGGTGCGTGTCGGCGCTGGGGGTGTCGGTCACGTGGGCAATTCTACCGTCCAGGCCGATGAGGAAGCTGACGCGGCGCGCCATGTCCCGGCCGGTCATCCTGACGCCGTAGGCGTCGGCGATCTTGCCGTCGGCATCCGCGAGCAAGGGGAAGTTCAGCTTGTATTTGGCAATGAACTTCTGGTGGCTCTCGCCTGAGTCAAAGCTCACGCCGATGACGGCGATGTTGTCTTTTTGCAGGTCGGCCATGCGGTCGCGAAAGCCGCAGGCCTCCTTGGTGCAACCGGGGGTGTCGTCCTTGGGATAGAAGTAGAGCAACACGAGTTTCTTGCCGAGAACATCGGCCAGTTTCCAGGTCTTGCCATCCTGGTCCTTGCCTTCGATGAGCGGCGCGGCGTCACCTGCTTTGGGTGTCTGCGCGGCGGAGGCCGTGTGGGGGGCGAGGCTGGGCAGCCAGGCTGCGGCCACCAGCGGTAATTGGCCAAGCAAATAGATTTTCATGTGTCAATATATGCTCGCAACTTGATCTTCTGCAAGCGTTCGACGAAATCAACGAAGCCCTCGGCCTGGCTCTTGAGGCGCTCGAGCAGCTCGGGGTCTTTCAGGCGTCCGGCCTCACCGAGCAGGTCATTAATCCTGGGCAGGAAAACTCGTTCGGGGAAAAGGTAAGCGTTCCGGTAGCCGAAGATGGCTTGGAGTTGCTCGACGGGCCGAAGCGCGCCCCAGACCCCCGCCCCCAGGCCGGTAAAGCACACGGGCCGCCTCTCGAAGCTCTCCGGGAACTTGAGCATGTCAATGAAGTATTTCAGGATGCCCGGCACACTGCCGTTGTATTCGGGCGTCACCACGTGCAGCCCTGCCGAGCGCAGGACGGCGTAGGCGAACGGCTGGAAGGACTTGGGCTTCTCCGCGTACGAGGCGGGCGAGAAGATCTCCGGCGGGAGGTGAGCGAGGTCGAGCACGTGCAGCGGGACTTTTAGCGCCGCGTAGATTCCTTCAACGTGCCGGGCGACCTTGCGGGTGTTGCTGCCCGGGCGGTTGGTGCCAACAATCAGGGTAATCATGGGGGAACCATCGTTGCAGAAGGCCGGCTTGGCAAGTGGGCGAAAGCGGTGGGCAGTAACCAGTAATCAGTGACCAGTAATCGGTGTGGCACCGCTACTCCGTAGTAGAGCAAGCCTCCCGGCTTGTCTGCGTCCCCCAACCATCCGGGTTGGGGCTGGTGGTGGCAAGCCGCTGCGGCAAGCCGGAGGCTCGCTGGGACGCCGCAAGCCGGAGGCTTACGCTACTGCTTGGCGGGCGGGACGGCGGGGCGGCGGCGCAGCTTATTCTGGAGCAACAGGCGCCACACCATGATCAGGGCTTCGCTGATGATGTGGCCCGACATCTTGGAATGGCCGTGAAATCGCTCGGTGAAAACGATGGGCACCTCGACGATCCTCATGCCCTGGCGCCAAAGCTTGTGGGTCATCTCGATCTGGAAGCTGTAGCCGTTGGAATGGATCTCGTCGAGTTTGCTGGCCTCGAGAGCGCGGCGCCGAAAGCACTTGTAACCCCCGGTCGGGTCGGTGATGGGCATGCCGGTAATGATCCGGACATAGGTCGCAGCACACTTGCTCAACATCAGCCGGCTTAAGGGCCAGTTCATAATGCGGATGCCGTTGATGTAGCGCGAGCCTAACACCAAATCGGCGTTTTGGGCCGCCTCGAGAAACATGGGAATGTCATCCGGGTTATGGGAGAAATCGCCGTCCAGCTCGAAGACGAACTCGTAGCCGCGTTCCAGCGCCCATTTGAAGCCGGCGATATAAGCCCGGCCCAGGCCGCTTTTCTCGCTGCGGTGCAGTACATGAATCGAGGGGTATTGGGCCGCCAGTTCATCGGCGAGTTTGCCAGTGCCGTCGGGCGAATTGTCATCCACTACCAGCATGTCCACCGAGGTGGGGAGGGCAAGGAGCCGTTGCGCGAGCGGGAGCAGATTCTCGCGCTCATTGTACGTCGGCAGAACGACCAGGGGCTTGTTCATGCAATTAGAACCCGGGGATAAATAGGCGCCTTGGGCAGCGAAGACAAGCGGGATTTCTTAACCCGGAGGCATTAGGGGTCCAGCGGGCCTCTTCTCGGCGCGTGCGCAGCCTTTGCTGGCTGCGCCTCGCGAGCCTATTTGGAATCCCGGATCTCGAGAAATCCGTGCAGTTGGCGAATGCGCGTGGGGTGGCGCATCTTGCGCAGCGCCTTGGCTTCAATCTGACGAATGCGTTCGCGGGTCACTTCGAACTGTCGGCCAATCTCGTCCAGGGTGCGCGACGAGCCGTCGCCCAGCCCGAAACGCAAGGACAAAACCGTCTGCTCCCGCTGCGTCAAACTGGTGAGCACCTCGCTCAACTTGTCCCGCAATAAATTGAAGCTCGTGGTCTCAGCCGGGCCTTCGGTGGATTTGTCCTCAATGAAATCGCCCAAGCTGGCGTCCTCGGCGTCACCGAGGTGGGATTGCAGGGAGAGGGGCTGCTGCGCCATTTTGAGGATCGCCTGCACACGCTCGACCGTCTGCTCCATTTCATCGGCCATTTCTTCGGGGGTCGGCTCCCGTCCGAAATCCTGGAGCAGGCGCTTTTGCGTGCGCATGAGCTTGTTGATCGCGTCAATCATGTGGACCGGGATGCGGATGGTCCGTGCCTGCTCGGCAATCGAGCGGGTGATGGCCTGCCGAATCCACCAGGTGGCGTAGGTGGAAAACTTGTAACCGCGCCGGTATTCGAATCGTTCAACCGCCTTCATCAAACCCACGTTGCCCTCCTGAATCAGGTCCAGGAAGGACAGGCCGCGATTGGTGTATTTCTTGGCGATCGAAATGACGAGGCGCAAGTTGGCTTCGACCATTTGGGTTTTCGCCTGGACCGCCCGCGCGGAGCAAAGCCTCATTCGCTCGCAAGCCGCCAGACATTCCTTCCACGGCAGACGCGCAAAGGCCTCCAGCTCACGAACTTTGCCCTGCTCCGATTGAATCAGGGCCTGCGCCGGCGGAGTGGGTCGCGACGCTTGCAGTTCTTCGATCATGCGCCGGCTCGACCGGAGTTTGTCCGCGACGTTTTCCGCCACCAAAGCGATCTCTTCCATGACCTTCTGCCGGTAACGGAACTTGGCGAAGGCGTTCTGGAGTCTGCGGTCCAGCTTCCGGAGCCTCGCGTAGGACCGGGCGCGCTTGGGCTCCGACGTGGCGTTTTGCCACTTGGCGTACTTCGCATCCATCATTTGGTCAGTGGCGCGGACCACGCGGATCAATCGGCGCAGCGTTCGGAGATGCTGGCGCGGAGTCTCGATTTGCTTGTCCAGAATCACGCGGTCGAATCGCTCTTTGGGCGGTTTGGACAAGAGCTTCTCCGTCAGCGCGATATGCTCCTTGGCCGCGAAACCAAAACTGCAAACGATGCGTCTGACTTCGTTCTCGGCGGCTTCAATGCGCTTGGAAATCTCCACTTCCTGCTCGCGCGTCAGCAACGGCACCTGCCCCATCTGCTTGAGATACATGCGAACCGGATCGTCCAAAACGTCGAGCCGGACTTTCTCGTCCGCTTCTTCCATCTCGGACTGCTTGATCCGGTCCACCTCCGCTTGATCAACAATCTCGACCTCCAGATTACGCAGCTTGACGTAAACGTCCTCCAATTCCTCCGGCGTAATGAGCGAGTCCGGGAACGCCTCGTTGAGGTCGCCGTACGTCAAATAGCCCTGCTCCTGCGCAAGCCCGACCAGTTCCTTGACCTTCTGCGCAATATCAACGGGTGTCTGAGCGCCGGTCGAAGTTTGGCGCGCGGCCGCAGCCGAGCCCGAACGCTTGGCGGGCGACTTTCGCCGTGCGAAACGGCCGACCGACTTGGCAGCAGGTGGCACTTGTTCCGGCGCGCCGGGTTGCGACGCGCGCCTCCTAACCTTCGATTTGGGCATAGTGCTTCAAATGCTGCTCATCTCACACCGACAAAAATTGAGCCTGAAATATGCGAAGCGTGAAAAACGGAGTCAAGGGGCAAAAACGACTCTTCGTGTGGAGCACGGCGCGCCGATTCAAGAAAATGCGCATTCAGGGGCGGGGGACGGCTCGTCCCTGTGTTTTGCGAATCTCGCACCGGGACTCAGGAGACGAGCCGTCGCCGCCCCTTTCTTGAATCGCCTTGCTTGGCAGTTTCTCGCTGGCAGACCGGAGCTTGCTTTGGCGGGCGATCCATGCTAAATATCATTCGCGCTCCTGAAGGGCGCTACTATCCAGGCTCCTTTGGCGGGCAGGAACCTGGCTTTGCAGCCCTATGAAAACCGACCTGAAAAGCTGCACGGTGACAGGGCCAACTCCGACAAAGGCGCCGGACGCCCAGGCCACGACCCACGGCCCAGGCGGAAACCAGGCTGCGTCGTTGAAATCGGTGGCCGAGGCCGAACCCCCGGAGCTTTTCGCCTTCAAGGAGTGCCAGGACGTGTTCCGAACACGGCTGACCGGGCCGCGGCTCAGACTAATTCCCCAACTGACCGGCCTGCGCCTCCACGTCTTATGGCATCACCCGTTGGACTTCCAGGTACCCGGTGCAATGCCCGTCCTCTGCCCGAGGGCGCGCCAACGAGCGGCCGCGAAGGGCCGGCAGCCCAAGTGCTGTGAATCCTGCTTGCAGCGTCGTTGGAAGCCCACCCCCTCCGCGGCCAACCAGGGCCGGCAGTTCATCGGGCTGTGTGGCGCCGTCAACTTCTGTGCGTGCCTTCAGGTGGATAAGGCCTGCCCGCTTACGCTGGTCTTGCAGGCGCGGGTAGCGCCTCGTTCTCCCTCACCCCACAATGTTAGCCAAGGGAGAAACACCCGGTTCCGGGCGGAGCACACAGCGCAGCCAAGCCGCAACCAAGGCCAAACCAGTCTTAACGCAGAGACGCAGAGGAACGCGGAGAAACGCAGAGAAAAAGAACTCTCTGCGAATCTCTGCGAATCTCTGCGCCTTTGCGTTAAATCTTCGCAGCCTGGGGAACCCGTTTCCCCCGCCGCCTTCCATCACGCGGTGGCTTTGGCGCGTCTGATCCTCCACGATTTGGAATCCACCGCCCAAGCCCAGATGGCCAGGAGCGGATTGGACAAAGCCTTGCGGAGGTTGAACGACACGCAAACCGAGGCCGCGCGCCTGCGCGGGGAACTGCGCCAGCGGTTGCCCCACCTCCCGGAGTCCACCGTCCAACCCGGTTTGGGAAGCCGCGCCTGGAAGCTCGTTGAAGCGATGGCCGATTACGTCCATCAGCATGGCCACCGCCCCATCAACTTGGAGGACCTGGCCTCGGCCATGAAGATGAACGCCTCCTATCTCTCCGCCCTGTTCAGTCAAACCACCGGCGTCACCTTCCACCAATTCCTGGAAGACGTTCGGCTGTCCAAGGCCAGGGAGTTGCTCCGCGATCCTCGCAACCGCGTTGGCGAAGTGGCCTGCGCGGCGGGCTACGCCAGCCCGGACGCCTTTCGTCATGCCTTCAAGGCCCATCAGGGCCTTTCGCCCGAAGCCTGGCGGGCGGGGCAATCAGCCTAAAAACGGCAGTTAACGCAAAGACGCCAAGAGGCAAGGACGCAAAGGACAGGGAGATGGCAAGGGAAAGACAGGTTTAGATGTTTCACCCAGCGGGCGATGGTGCTCAGCGGCCGAAATCTTTGCGTCTCTGCACCTTTGCGGCTTTGCGTTGGTTCAACTGGCCTTTTATCGCCCCAAATCCATAGAATCATCCGCTTTTCCAAAATCTTATCCGTTGCGGAACTGCCACGAGTATGGTGAAATAAAGCAAGCATAGAGCGTGAAAACTGTAAAAAAAACCGAGTGGCTTTATGAAAGTGAACAATGACAATTTCCCTCTGGCCTGGGTAGCGGCAATAAACCAGCGAAGCGTCAAAAAGCAATTCCCTGTCAGTAAGAAACTACGCCTGCTGAAAATGCAGCGTGCAAGCGCGAGCTTGCTGCCCGCTGCCATTGCGCTGCTCTTGTTGCTCGGAAGCGAGGGTCGGGCCATCGCCCAGATTATTACCATCACTAATGGCTGGACATGGGCTGGCGTGGGTGCCACCATTAGCGGGAATCCTCAACAGTTGGGGGGTGCGAGCGGCACCGCAACCGCTGGGGGAGTGGACAGCTTTCTCAATACCATCTCCGCGAACTACAATTCGGCACAGGATATGCCGGCCGGGGATACAACACCAAATGGCCCCAAGACAACCACCCCCCCCGGCGCATGGGGCAATGTGTTGCCGACCGCCTCCCCGATGAATTGTTCGCTGACATTAAACGGAGGCGTGCAATTCCCCGACGCTACTTATAACCAGGCTACTGCGACCAGCGACTTGATAACGCTCAGCTTGACTGGCACGCTCAACGGCAATAGTCTCTCGATTGGACCAATAACAATAACGGCCGCCAATTATGCTAATGGCTTAAATACAGGTATACAGGCGGGTTTCATGGGATATACATACGGTGGGTTTCTCGGGCGAGATGGAAATGGTTTCCTCGACTTCAGTATCACTGAAGTCGGGGTCCTGGCTGTTACTCCCAATGTCAATAACATCACTTCTGAAGTATTGACAATTAGCAGTGTCGGGAGAGTTCTCTACCAGAATGACGACACCTTCATCGGCGAAGTACCCGAACCCTCCACCCTCGCCTTCGTCGGCCTCGGCACCGTGATTGTGCTGGCCTATGCCGGGAGGTGGCAAAAGGCAAAAGCGTAGGACATCCTAGCCAACCATCTGGCAAAACAATTGAGCCGTCCGTGAGGGTGGCTCATTTTGTTTTATGAAAGGCTAACCCGACTTCGCGGATTGGAGGGGGTGACCTTGCGTAACCCGTTGGAAATCAACGTGGCGACGTCAAAGGTCGGCACTACAATTCTTTAGCTGGGGTCCATGATCTTGAGCGGAAATCTTGGGT
>Ga0182021_10003717_pt1 | contig 17951 bp, 15 predicted proteins | sample 612E3MmetaG_FD_120493 | JGI IMG/M metagenome (GOLD analysis project Ga0182021, IMG submission 120493) | Permafrost microbial communities from Stordalen Mire, Sweden - 612E3M metaG (Illumina Assembly) | ecosystem: Environmental > Terrestrial > Soil > Wetlands > Permafrost | place: Sweden... | reverse complement strand
GTCATCTATTTCATTAAGAGAAGGCCTTTTTTATTTGTAGGTTGGTTTTGGTATTTGGGGACATTGGTACCCGTTATCGGATTGATACCGACGAGCGCCTTGCTGGCGGATCACTACACATATCTGTCCTCTGTAGGTATTGCCATTATGCTTGCCTGGAGCATTCCGTCAATAATCACAAGCGAAGAAGCAAAAAGGAAGTTTATATTTCCTGCGGCAATTATAGTACTTGCCGTTCTGATTATTCTGACCTGGAATCAGTGCGGCTACTGGAAAAATGGAATCGAACTTTGGAATCATGCCGTGAAAGTGACAAGAAATAACATCTTAACTCGAAACAACTCCGGCTTTGCCATTTTTGCTGAAAAAAATATTGAAGAGGCTCTTCCTCAGAAAAGGGCAATAAGCATAAGACAGGATAGTTTTCTATACTATAACAGGGGGAATGCTTATGCTGAAAAGGGCCAATACCAGCCGGCTATTGATGACTATAATGAAGCACTCCGACTGCAACCAAATTTTACTTCCGCTTATTTTAATAGAGGCAATGTTTACAAAAATCTAGGTCAATACAAAATGGCCATTAAAGATTATAATAATACCATACGTCTAAGCCCTGATTTTATAGTAGCCTATAATTTCAGAGGTCTTGCTTATGGTAAACTTGGCGAGTATGAGTTAGCTTTGGAGAACTTCAACGAAGCAATTCGTCTTAAACCGGATTATGCCTCTGCATATAACAACAGAGGGTTTACTTATTTACTGCAGGATAAAATAATATTAGGTTGTCGTGACTCGCAAAAAGCTTGTGCATTGAGAAAATGCCATGCATTGGAATGGGGTAAAAGCAAGGGACTTTGCCATTAATCTTTTAATAAGTTGGAAAATTTAAAGAAATGGATTACAAAATCAATCTGCTAAATACGCTTGAGGAGAAAAGACATTTTTAATTACGATGTTTATCTAAAAAAATTGAAAGCCGGCCAAAAGGGAATAAATCCTTTCCTGGATTATCTGGAGATAACTTTAGTTGAGTTAAAAGACGGTTATGCGAGGTTTCGCATGCCGGTGCGTCCGGAATATTTACAGGGAGCTAAGGCCATGCAGGGAGGGCTGATAGTTGCGCTGGCTGATGAGACAATCGCTCACGCCATGATGACCCAGTTAAGCCCCGAGGAAGGTTTGACCACCATCGAACTCAAGAGTAATTTCCTGGCGGGCATCAGCGACGGAGAACTTACTGCCACTGCCACGGTCTTTAAAAAAGGACAAAGTTTGGTTATCGGAGATTGTTTAGTTACTGATAATAAAGATAAAAATGTCTGCCGAGTTTCGGCGACTTTTCTGCTTTTAAAGAAAAAGTAAAAATAAAAAATGTTTGTAAATCCCAATATCTTTGTTGACTCTCAGTCGTAAATTTGCTAAATAAACCACCTTATTAGATTTTTTACAAATCTGAATAAACTTGGAAGGATATTGTATTTGATAGATCTACATACTCATTCCATTTTCAGTGATGGCAGTTTAATACCCACGGAATTGGCGCAGCGCGCTTATGCCGCAGGTTATGATACTTTAGCTATTACCGATCACGTTGATCACTCCAATATTGATTTTATTCTTCCGAGGATAATCAAGGTTTGTTCAAAAATAAAGGAAGAGGGAAAAATAAAGGTTCTTCCAGGCGTGGAAATCACACATGTCGCTCCCGCCCAGATAGCAGGCTTGGCTGATGAAGCAAGGAAATTGGGAGCAAAGATAATCATCGTGCATGGGGAGACGGTTGTTGAACCGGTTCCCGCCGGAACAAATTTGGCCGCTCTTAAATCATCCATTGATATTTTGGCTCACCCCGGGATTCTGACGGAAGAAGAAGCCCGTCTGGCCGCAAAGAGGGGTATTTATCTGGAAATTACGACGCGGAAAGGTCACAGTTTCGGCAATGGGCTTGTCGCGCAGGTGGCGAGAAAATTCAAAGCTAAATTGGTTCTTAATAACGACGCTCATGTACCGGCTGATTTTGTCGGCGGTGAAATGGCAAAGAAAATTGCCCGCGGAGCCGGACTTACCGAGAAAGAAATATCCACTATGTTTAAGAATTCTAAAATGATAGTGCAAAAGGTGAGTGTATGAAGAAGTCTTCTGATTCAAAGCCGCTGAAAATTTGTCTGTTAACCTATCGAGGCAACCCTAACTGCGGCGGACAAGGTGTTTATATCAAACATTTAAGCAAGGGGCTGACCGATCTCGGCCATCAGGTTGATGTGGTGTCAGGGCCGCCTTATCCACATCTTGATCCCAATGTGCGTTTGCACAAGCTCCCCAGTCTCGATCTTTATAATCCGGAACATTCTTTTCGCCCACAAAAGGTGAGAGATCTCGTCAATCCTTTAAATATGTATGAATATTTAACCATGTGCTTCGGTAGATTTCCGGAACCATTTACTTTTGGCGTGCGGGCTTATCGCTATTTGCGAAAAAGTAAAATAAATTATGACATTGTTCATGATAATCAATGCCTTGCTTATGGTATCGGGAAAATAGCTCAAAAAATTGTTCCCACAATAGCAACGATTCATCATCCTATGACCTTTGATAAACAGGAATATCTTAGAGTTGCAAAAACAGATTTAAAGAAAAGGCGAATCAATCGTTGGTTTGCTTTTATTGACATGCAAAAAGAGGTGGCTCGACAGTTATCACGTATTGTGACAGTGTCAGAATGTTCTAAAATAGATATTGCCCAGGAATTTTCCATAAATTTATCCAAATTTCACGTTGTGCCTAATGGCATTGACAATGAATATTTTTATCCCGTTCAAAATGACTCTCGACCCGAAAATTCCGTTATCGTGACAAATAGCTCGGATACGCCATTAAAAGGCCTGCACTATTTATTGGAGGCTGTCGCTAAGGTAAGGAAAAAACATCCTGTGAAATTAACTGTCATAGGCGAGCCCAAAAAGAACGGCACAATTAAACGGTTTATCACAGAACTGGGAATAGGCGACATTGTCCATTTTACCGGCCGCATAAAAAATGAGGAGTTTGCCGGCTATTATTCAAAAGCAACAGTGGCTGTTGTTCCGTCTTTATATGAAGGCTTCGGCCTGCCGGCGGCGGAAGCGATGGCATGCGGTGTACCTCTAATCAGCACTAGCGGGGGTGCATTGCCGGAGGTTGTCGGAGATGCGGGAATCATTGTTCTTCCCGCCGATGCCGATGCTCTGGCCAAAGAAATAATTTTTCTGTTTAAGCATCCCGAACAGAGAAAGAAAATGGCTCAAGCCGGCATAAACCGCGTCAATTCTGTTTTTAATTGGTCTATCGCTGCCAGGGAAATGATAAAAATATACAGAGAGACGATTGATGGTTACCGTAGAATTTCCTGAATTAAAATTAAAACAGCAAGGCGTTGTTTTGGATGCGGGATGCGGGATGGGAAGACACTTACGCTTTCTGGCAAAGCAGCCGAATCTGATAATTGTCGGAGTGGATAGAAATACAGGGGCATTGCGTGAGGCATTGACATCTTTGGAAAAAATGCCTGACGCGTTGTCGACGGATTATTTGGTTTCCGAAGCAGATATCAACAGATTGCCGTTTGCTGATGCTTCGTTTGACTGCGTGATTTGTTCGGAGGTTTTAGAACATATTCCCGATCATGAGGCAGCTGTAAGGGAGCTGATTCGAATATTGAAACCGGAAGGCACTTTTGTGGTTAGTGTGCCTCGTTATTATTCGGAGAAGATTTGCTGGTTAATATCACGCGATTATTATAATTCAGAAGGAGGTCATATTCGAATTTACAGGAAGAAGGAACTCCGGGAAATGTTGATGAAGCAGGGGTTTAAGTGCTGGAAAATAAATTACAAGCACGCCCTCCATATGCCTTATTGGTGGCTTAAATGTCTTGTCGGCCTGAAAAATGAGGAAAACCCATTAGTTAAATATTATAAGGAATTCTTGGAATGGGATATGATGAGAAATTTTTGGTTAATTCGGCTTTTGGAAGAATTTTTAAATCCAATTATGGGCAAAAGCATCGTATATTATTTTAGAAGAGGATAATTTATGGAACTAAAACTTTCCATAAGCGAAGAATTAACTACGATTTCGCTGGAAAAAATAGCTGCTTTTATTGCTTCTATACAAAAAGAAAACGGTGAAATTCCCTGGTCGGTTGGCGGGAAGACCGATCCTTGGGATCATGTGGAAAGCGCGATGGGGCTGAGTATCGGCGGCTTCTATGCTGAAGCGAGAAACGCTTATGAATGGCTGGCCGGTTCTCAACTTTCCGACGGAAGCTGGTTGTCGGAAACTCTTGATGGGAAGATTATCAATTCCAGCAAAGAATCTAATTTTTCATCTTATATCGCCGTGGGCGCGTTTCATCATTATCTGATTACCTGCGATATTAAATTTTTAAAAATGATGTGGCCTACAATTTCCAAGGGCATACAATACGCTATCAATCTACAGGCTCCCGATGGCGAGATTTACTGGGCAAGAAATAAACATGGCGTGATTGATAAAATGGCTTTACTCACTGGTTCCAGTTCGATTTATATGAGCATAAAGTGTGCTCTCGCTATAGCCGGACTGTTGGGGGAAAAACGTCCTCGCTGGAAAAGGGCGATGGACGCACTGGGCGTGGCGATAAAAAACAGGCCTGATCTTTTCAACATGATTAAATCGCGATATTCAATGGATTGGTATTATCCCATTCTATGTGGTGCCATAACTGGTGAAGAAGCAAAAAGGCGGATAGCCCATTTGTGGGAAAAATTTGTTGTTCCAGAATGGGGGGTGCGCTGCGTCAGCGACAGGCCATGGGTGACCATGGCGGAAACAGCGGAGTTTATTTTGACGCTGGCAGCGATTGAAGATGTTCCTAGGGCCAAAATGATATTCAGCTGGTTGAACGATAAAAGATTCTCCGACGGGTCTTTCTGGATGGGAGTGACTTTTCCTGACGGAGTCATCTGGCCGGAGGAAAAAACAGGTTGGACGGCCGCGGCGGCGATGTTGGCCTGGGACGCCTTGAATGAAATAACTCCGGCGGGAAAACTTTTTAATCATAAATTTTGGTCTTCATGGAATAAGTAAAGACCTAATCTAGGAAGCGGTGTTTTTAGTCAGCGCTTCTTATAAATTTTTGTGATTAATATTCATTCCGTTTTTACAAAATCCATTTTAAAAAAGGCAGAACATTGAGAAAAGATCATCGTCCATACTATATTAAACGCTTGTATAACAAGTATCAGAAGTGGTACGCGCAACGGTTTCTTGCTCATCAGTTCGAGTATTTCGGCCGCGGGCTGGTTTTTATGAAGCCTCAGTACGTGGAAGTTTTTGGTGGGCCGGTTTTTCTGGGCGATTATTCAACTGTCATTGCCACACCGGATAGAAAAGTAAGATTTGCCGTTTGGACAGTATGGTTGGGTAAGGGAAAAATTGAAATAGGCAAATGTTGTCTTATTTGTCCGGGCACAAGAATAATGTCTGCTACATCAATAACCATGGGTGATGGCTGCATGACGGCTCAGAATGTCAGTATTTCTGATGCCGACTGGCATGATTTATATGATCGCAGTATGCCGATAGGCAAAACGCAGGCTGTAAAAATCGGTAATAATGTCTGGCTGGGAGACAGTGCCATTATAGGAAAAGGAGTGACTATCGGAGACAATGCCGTTATCGGCGCCGGTTCCATAGTTGTGAAAGATATTCCCGCCAACGCAATTGCCGCCGGCAATCCGGCAACCGTTATAAAATATCTTGATCCGGATAAGCCTATTAAGACCAGGATGGATTGGCTTTCTAATCCCGCCAAACTGTCTTCAGATTTTGAATTAATTGATCGAGCTTTCATGAAGGACAACACTATTGCGGGCTGGTTCAGATCATTACTTTTTCCACGCAAGGGAGATTAAGGAATGCGTATCGCTATTATTGCTCCGCCATATCCGCTGGAGGAAATGCCTTCTCCTCCTCTGGGAGTTACTTATGTTGCCGCGGCATTCGAGGCTGCCGGAGCGGAGGTTAAAATATTTGATTATATCGTTTGTGCCTACACTAAAGAAAATCTGGAAAAGCAACTGGAATCTTTCCGGCCTGACGCGGTGGGTGCCACTTCCGTAACGATGAATTTCTATGAAGCACAGCAGATACTCCATGATGTAAAGAATTATAATCCGGAAATCATTACAATGATGGGCGGGCCTCATGTGTCATTTATGGCTATGGATACTTTGAAACAGTATCCGGAAATAGATTTGATTGTGATTGGGGAAGGGGAAGACACAATTGCTGAACTGACTCCGGTACTGAAGAACAAAAACAAATGGCAAGATATCCGTGGAATCGCTTATCGAAATGGCGACGAAATAATTATTACCGGTAAAAGAGATTTCATTACCGATATTGATAGAATACCGTCGCCGTCGCGTCATTTATTGCCAATTTCGCGTTACCGGGCGTTGGGATTTCCGGTTAGCATAATTACCGGCCGTGGCTGTCCCTATTCCTGTATCTTTTGTTTGGGACGCAAGATGGTCGGTTCCAAAGTTCGTAAAAGAAACCCCAGCCTTGTTCTTGATGAAATAGAAACAATAATCGGTTATGGCTTTGAACGCATTAATATCGCCGATGATCTATTTACCACCGATAAAGAGAGGGTCAAGGAAATATGCACGGGAATAAAAGAGCGTTCTTTGAAGTTCCCATGGGGTGCTTTTGCACGCGTGGATACGGTAAATCCGGAAATATTCGATCTAATGGCCCAGGCCGGCTGCGACAGCGTCAGTTTTGGGGTGGAAACGGGCAATCCGGAAATGCTCAAAAGAATAAAAAAAGGAATAAAACTGGAACAGGTTTATTCCGCGGTGAAGATGTGCCAGCAGGCGGGAATGATTGCTCATTCCTCTTTCATTATTGGCTTACCAGGGGAAACAAAAGATACTCTGCAGGAAACAGACAAGTTCGCAAGAAGCACGAAAGCCATTTATGGGTACCATTTTCTGGCGCCTTTTCCCGGAACGACGGTTCGGGAGAAAATTCAGGATTATGATCTGGAAATCATAACGGATGATTGGAATCGTTATGATGCCAATGACGCTATTGTGAAGACTTCGGCCCTGAGTCCTCAGGATATGCATGAATTCGGCGCCAGTTATGATGAAGAGATGGAAGCCGACTGGAATAAAATTATGCAGAAATACCATGAAGGAATCGCTGATCTGGAAGATATTATGCGTGTTGAAGGTACCTGGCGAATGAAATTAACCTATCAAATTCTGAAAAGCAATATTATAGAAAAATGCGGATTTATTGAACCGGCTTTATTTAAAGGATCGAGATACGACTCGTTACAGGAACTCTGCCGGAGAATAAAAGAGTATACAAATGCCAATGAAAAGGTGGTTTATGATACTATCCGCGATTTTGCCTGGCGTGGTTATCTGACAGCTGATATTTCTGATAAAGGTTGTCAGTGGTCCTGGTCAACCTTATGATTTTATTTTTTACGTATTAATATTCCCAACGATTCACACAAGGGCAATTCTTCATATAATCCTGATGCTACAGCTTTTTGATAAACAAGATATGGAGCTTGTCCTCCTTTGGCCGGATCAGGGAATATATCGTGAAATAAGAGATAACCGCCAGGAATCAAGTTTTTTGCCCAAATGTAATAATCGTTCAGTACAGCTTCATAAACGTGACTGCCATCAATAAAAATTAAACTTAGAGAAGTTTTCCATACTCTTCCTATTGTTGCCGAACGACCTATGAGTGGAATTACCACATCTTCCAAATCAAAATCGGTGATTGTTTTGCGGAAATGTTTCAGAGTATCTATCTTTCCTGTTTCCTTATCCAGAAGTTCGGGGTCAAAATATTCTTCTCTCGGCTGCTGCTCTTCCGATCCGCCGTGATGATCAACTGAAAATAGAACCGTGGAATTTTCTTTACAGGCCGTGCCGAGATAAACGGAAGATTTGCCGCAGTAACTGCCGATTTCCAGGCAGGGGCCTTTTTTACCAGCTTCTAGAGCCAAATTATAAAGACAATTCGCCTCGCGCTCATCTAAAAAGCCCTTAACTTTGTCTATTTTCGCTTTGTTTATTTTCATTTCCAGTACATTTGAAATTTGTTCATCGTTTCAATGAAAATGGCAATTGCTTTTAAAAACAATTGCCATTCGAAAAAAAAGTTTTTGCGTATATATTTATCGCTTGTCGTGACTTACATAATTTCTTTATATATCTTCCATTCTTTACCGACTTTTTTCAACTCCAAAGTTTTTTTGCCTTTATCTTTTAATGTCGAAGAACTGTAAGTTTGAGTAAATACTGCTTTGGCATTGTCTCCATCCGTCGATATTTTTAGGTTATCAATACTAATCTTTATATTTTTACTTTTATTGCGCACATTAGTTTTATAAGAAATCCATTCATCTAGTTTCATGTTTTTTGACTCAAAGCTTTCATCATAGCAACTGCGATAAGTTTCCATATCGCCTGCTCTCCAACCATTTAACCATTTATTTACTGAAATTTGTATATCCTCTTCAGAAGTTGATTTTGTCTGTTTGCTGTCATTTTGAGCTGGGCTCGCGCTGGCGACAACAGATGCAGCGTCAACTGGTTGGGTGGTTTCAGCAGGCGCAACGGCAACTGGCGGGATGGTTTCAGCAGGCGCAGCGGTAACTGGCGGGATGGTTTCCGCAGGTGCAACCGCGACCGGTGGGATCACGTCAGCAGGTGCGGCGGCAACAGGTGCAGCTATTTTTTTGGTTATATTTAATTTATCTTCAAATATTTGTGCGATTTCACCCCGAATATTTCCTTTATCTGATGCTCTCTTTTCAGGGAAATATTTAATAAAATCATCATAAGCTTCCTTGTCGGGTTTTTTGTTTACGGCTGTTGAGTAATCGGCAAGAGATTTTCCGTATTCTTCTATACCGTAATAAGCAAGTCCCCTATTATAAAATAATGAACTGTCATCAGGATTTTTGTCTATAGCATTATTGTAGTCAGCTATAGCCTTCTGAAGATTCCCCTGATTTTGATATATATTGCCACGGTTGGCGTAAAATCCGGCAAAATTAGGATTTAATTCGATAGCTTTATTATAATCGGCAATGGCTTTATCAGTTTGGCCTTGAGCCTGAAAAACATTTCCTCTGTTGGAATAGACTCCGGCAAAATTGGGATTAATTTCTATGGCTTTATTGTAGTCATCTATTGCTTGTTGAAAATTACCCTGTGCTTGATAGACATTTCCGCGATTGCAATAAGCCGCCGCATATTGAGGATTGGTCTTGAGTGTTTTTGAATAACTGTTTATGGCCTGAGGAAGATTTCCTTGTTTTTCATAGGTGTTCCCCAAATTATAGTAAGCTTCTGTGTATTGTGGATTTATTTCTATCGCTTTATTATAGTCATCTATAGCTTGAGAAAGTTTGCCCTGTTTCACATAAGAATTTGCACGGTTATAATAAGCTTTTGCGTGTTTGGAATATACTTTGATAGCCTTAGTATAATCATAAATAGCTTGGTCTAGGTTGCCCTGTTCCCTGTATTTGTTTCCTCTATTGTAATAGTCTTCTGCGGTTCCCGCGGGTATATCAGGCACTATTTCGGCAAAAATTGATGGCGTAAAAAATAAAAATACCAGTAATGAAGTAAATAATACTCTTTTCATAATTATTGCTTTCCTTATAAAATTAATTTTAATTGGTATCTTTGAAAAGTGTAGAAAAATAAAACAAAAATTATTTATATTGTCAAGTTAATTCTTGTCTTAATTATTACAGAGTAATCCTGCAAATTTGCTAATTACAATAATAAAATGCCTCTAAAGGATTAGAGACATTTTAAATTTATATTGTAGCTTCCCCAAAATATTGACCTTGAGTAATAATGTTAATTATGTTAAAAGCCCTCAATTCTAAAATGTTCATTCAACATAATTTATAATCTAAGGGGGGGGTATGAAAGCAGTATCAGACTACAAAGAGATTGTACCCGGTAAGAAATGGTTCTCGACGCTTGTCACTCGTATTTTCTTTTTCTTTATCGGAATGGGTATGCAGACCGCATATCGGATTGATCCCGATGTGAGGAAGGAAGTGGACAGCTGGCCGGAGACCTTTTCCTTCCGCATGGCCGTCGTTGGCGGTCCCAGCATGATCATGTTAAAGAAAGCCGGTTCATTTCAATATTTGGGAGAAAAAGAAGTCTTTTACGCCGATGTTGAAATGTGGTGGAAAAATATAACTTTCGCCTATCTGGTCATGACCGGCCGTATCAGCGTTCCCAATGCGGTTTATCATAACCGTCAATTTGTCAGGGGTAGTCTTATTTATACTATGTCTGTCATCAGAGTTTTAAATGTCGTGCAGACTCTTTTACTGCCGAATTTCCTCGCCCGCTTCTATATAAAAGAAGTGCCGAAACTGACTTTTAAAAAACTAATCAACCGTGCCATAACATATTTTAATATAAGTTATGGAGCAATCAAATAAGAACGCGATAAACAGGAGGGGGACTGTTATGTTATTCAAAAAAAATGTTGTGATACCTGAATATTATGAATTTTTTAATTCGGTTAAAGTTATCTCCGGATACAAAGCGCTGGAAACCATACCTTTTGAACTTAACCGCCTGGGCGCCAAAAGACCGATCATCATTACCGACAAGGGTGTGGCGCAGGCCGGTCTCGTCAAGTATGTGGTGGATAGCTTCGGTGGTACGGATACAGTGATCGGCGCGGTCTTTGATGAGACACCGCAGGATTCATCCAATGTTGTCGTAAATCAGATTGCCGCAATATACAGGGCGCAAAATTGCGACTCCATTATTGCCGTTGGCGGAGGTTCTGCAATTGATACTGCCAAGGGTGTGAATATTGTCGTCACTGAAAACACTGATGACCTGCTTAAATTCATGGGTAATTACCGTCTGAACAAACCGATGAAACCTTTTGTCGTAATTCCGACGACGGCCGGCACCGGTTCTGAAGTAACGATGGTGGCGGTTATCGCCAATCCGGAAAAGAACGTCAAAATGGTATTTACTTCAGAGCTGCTTCTGCCAAAAGTTGCGGTGCTGGATCCCCGCATGACCATGAGTATGCCGCCCAAGATTACGGCGGCCACAGGGATGGACGCTTTTACTCATTCGGTAGAGGCCTTTATCGGGACGCAGAAAAATCCGATTAGCGATGCTTTTGCTGCGGCCGCAATGGAGTTGATACGCGATAATATCGTAACTGCGGTAACCGACGGTGGCAATAAAGATGTTCGTCTGGCGATGGCCAATGCTGCGCTTCTGGCCGGACTGGCTTTTTCGAATTCAATGGTCGGAATTGTCCATGCTACGGCCCACGCCACAGGCGGTGTTTGCCATGTGCCGCATGGCATAGCGAATTCAATCTTACTGCCTTATGGTCTGGAATTCTATATCAGCAAATCCGACAAATCACCAAAAACGAAGGAATATATTGAGAACCTATTGCTTCACGTGGCCGGTCCGGAAATCTATGTAAAGACGCCACCTGCGGAAAGGGCGGTTAAATCTATTGCCGCTATTAGAAGCATTACCAGTGAACTCAAAAAATTATGCGGTTTACCCGTGCGCCTTTCTGAAGCGGGTGTAACTGAAGATAAGCTGGAAAGTATTGCCAAGACAACCCTCAATGACGGTGCTCTATCTTTTAGTCCGGTGGAAGTCAGTTTTGAGGAAGCGTTGGGCGTTTTGAAAGCCGCTTACTAGAGGGTGTAATCTCTTTACCAAAAAGGGGCAAGATTATGGGCGAAACAAAAGAGAAAGAAGTCACTGCTGTAAAAGAAAAAAACCTGCCGGAAATAGCGGGTCCCAGCAATAAAGTTTTGGAAGTTGATCTGACCGGTAAAACATTTACGGTTTATCAGGTTACGGATGAAGAAAGAAGAATGTATTTAGGCGGCAAAGGTCTTGGATTAAAACTTATCTACGACCGAATGCCCGCAAAGGTGGATCCTCTGGGTAAAGATAATATAATAGCTTTTACTCCCGGTGTGTTAATGGGAACAGGAGCGCCCTGTTCAGGACGCTTTTCCGCCGTGACCAAATCCCCGCTGACCGGAATCATGGATCATGCTTCATGCGGCGGACCATTTGGCATGAGCCTGAAAACCGCCGGGTGGGATGGATTGCTGGTCAAGGGAAAATCTGAAACTCCCGTTTATCTGGTTGTTACGTCATCGGGAGTAGAGTTCAAAGACGCTTCTGCCTTGTGGGGTAAGGATGCCTATGAAACACAGGAACTGCTAGGTAAAAATAAGAATGCCGGCGCCGCTGTAATAGGTCAGGCCGGAGAGAATAAAGTTCTCTTCGCTAATATAGTTTCGGGAAGACGATATCTGGGACGCGGCGGCATGGGAGCAGTGATGGGTTCTAAGAATCTCAAGGCGATATACGCCGTTGGCGGAGCCTATAAAATTGTGGCCAAAGAAAAGGAAAAATTTGACAAGGTTAAAAAATTAGCCACCAAGCGTATAAACGCCAATGATGTGACTGCCTATGCTCTCCGGAAATTTGGTACACCCAACTTGGTGAGTTTTACCAACTTAGCCGGTATTCTGCCGGTGCGCAATTTTTCTTCAGGCTCTTCGGACAATGCCTACAAACTCACAGGCGAATATTACAGCGAAAATTTCAACACCAAGCACCATACCTGCAAGCCATGCACAATATTATGCGGCAAGGCAGGAAAATTTGATGGAAAAGAATTAGCCGTGCCGGAATATGAAACTGTAGGCGTCATGGGTTCGAATCTGGACGTCTTTGATCCGGTAAAGATTGCCGAATGGAACGACTTATGCGGCAGATTCGGCATGGATACGATAAGCATGGGCGGTACTTTGGCATGGGTTATGGAAGCAGGTGAAAAGGGTTTGATAAAGACCGGTTTAAAATTCGGTTCGCCGGAAGGAGTGGCCCAGGCCATAGAAGATGCAGCTTACGGCAGAGGATTCGGTCAAGAAATGGGTAAGGGCTCTCGTGCTTTATCAAAAAAATACGGCGGTGAGGATTTTGCCATCCAGGTTAAGGGGATGGAGATGGCGGCCTATGATCCACGTGGCTCATATGGTGTCGGGCTTAATTATGCCGTGGCCAATCGTGGCGCCTGTCATCTTTCTTCAACTGTCATGGCGCAGGAAAACTTTGTACATGTTCTCGATCCATATTCGACAATTGGCAAGCATGTCTGGGTAAAATTTTTTGAGGATTTTAATTGCGCCGTGAATTCTCTGCATACCTGCATATTCACATCGTTTGCTTACATATTGGAAAACCCGCTGACAAAATACAGCGGCCTGTTTTACCTGAAAATAGTAATGGGTTTGCTATATCCGGTGGCGATTAAGATTGCTGACATAAGCATTTATCAAAAGTTCTGGTCTACAATAACGGGCATGAAGATGTCGCGGTCGGATTTTATGAAGGCGGGTGAACGCATCCATATTCTTGAACGTTATATGAACACGCGTGAAGGAATTACAGTCAAGGATGACACTTTGCCCGGACGCATGCTCAAAGAAGGACGGAAAAATGATCCCAAGGGAAGGGTTGTGCCGCTCGAGGAGATGCGTAAAAAGTATTATCGTATAAGATCGTATGATGATAACGGGAAACCAACAGACGGCATTATGAAAAAGCTTTCTATAGAAATGCGCTGAAGATTGTTTCAAAAATTAATAAAAAATCCGGCAATTTATTTGCCGGATTTTTTTAAACATTTTTAATAAATATTATTAGTTGTTATATAATCTCCTTATTAATTCTCCACTGGCCACCTGTTTTTTTAAGCTCTATGGTTTTCTTACCCTTACTTTTTAGTTTTGATGAACTGTAACGTTGAACAAAGAATGCCTTGGCTATATTTCCGTTAATTGATATTTGTAAACTATCTATTCCAATTTTAATATTTTTACTATTTTGATGGACATTTATTTTATGTGATATCCACGCGTCTAAATCCATTCCTTTTGATTGAAAGTCAGAAGAGTAGCAACTGCGATAAGAATTAAAATTACCTGATTCCCAACTTGTCAGCCATTTCTTAATCAGATTTCTAATTTCTTTTTGAACGATATTGTCACTGGTTTGAAATTCTTTTTGTTTGTCTTTCGCTGAAGCCAAACGCTTTCCGGTGATATCTGATGCTGAAGAATCATCTACAACATACCAATTGTTGTTAATCTTTTCCAAAATTAGTTTATTATAATATCCTTGAAAGGAGTTGTCGTTGCCTACAGCATAAAGTTGGTCAAAAATAATAACGGCATTATTACCTTCCTTAAGTATCAATATATCTTTTGGTTGTAAGACAAAATGTTTATTTATGAAATTTAAACTTTTTATCTTATTGTGAAGTTCTTCTCTTCGTTTTCCTTTTATTTCTGCTCCTTGGATATACAAAGAATCAATCTTTTTCATGTCCTTCTCAATAAAGGCCTTATTCCAGGATGTTAATATTTTTTCTAAATCATCCTTTGAGTCGGAAATACGATTTTGAGGAACCCAATTTATCGATTCGGAAATAATCACAGGAGTTCTGTTTAAATATATAAAATTAGCAAGTTGTTTTAGATCATTGTCGCGCAAAACAACACAGCCATTTGATTGTTGCGGCAATAAAGATTTTGTGGTCCCATGAATCCATATATTATTGCCGTCTTTTCCGGATCTTTTGTCTGATAAAGTTGGATAATCCAAGCGAAAGGCCAAAGAACCAAAAGTTTCCGGCGGACCGGGATTGTGTAGAATATTTGTAGCGAAAAAAATTCCATTTGGTGTTTTTGCATCTCCGGCAACTTGTTTGGACCCGGGATTTTTGCCTGTGGAACAAGGCGCTTCGAAAACTTTAAAATAATTTGCCGATTTATCAAAAACGTATATCTTTTGATATTTTTTATCGACTATGACGACATAACCGGATGAAATTGAAACTATTGAATCGGGAATTTTCTTGGCCTCGGAAGGGGCTAATGAATTTGCTGATGATTTTAAATCAGATGTTTTCTCGGAAGCTGAAGAGATTATTATATCATTTTTTTGTTCTATATCGGCAGAAACAGCGGAATAATTATTTATAAGATAGAATAAAATCAAGAAAGCTGATAACATTATGCAAAAAGTGATAGTTTTTTTATTATTCATAACAATACGTAAAATCAAATGTTTTCTTAAAAAATTGTTGTTCTATTAACAAAAAAATGATAATACTTCAAGTTATTAAATTTGGAAAAAATTCTTCCAGCTTAATGGATATTTTTTATTTTGGTTTAAGAAAACCGAATATAAAGAAAAAGTATTTACAAGTAGCCTAAATTACATTATAAAATAAAAACAGTTTGTCGTATAAATATTGAATAATTAATGGTGTAAATAAAAAATCAGGAGATTTTTTTGTCCAATATCAAGAAAGACATAAACTCAACGGAAAAACTTCTTAATGTAATACGCGGGAAAGATGAAGAATCATTTGACGCGTTAGGGAAGCAAAAAGTTTCTTTTACTTCAAATAAGCAATTAAAAAATATAGCATTCAGTTTGCCTAAAATATCTTTCAATAAGAAGAAGTATACAGTAGGAATTGATGTAGGCCGGGAATTTATTTGCCTGGTTAAAACCACTAAAAGTTCCGAAAAAAGTTATGCCTTAGTTGATAAAAAAATTATCAAATACGATACAGAATTATCTTTTACCTCTTCTGAATTCAAGAATCTTTTGAAATCCTCCATTACTGATTTCTGCGGTACGGTTGCTGATTGTGATATCTGGACAAAGATATCAACAAGTGAAGTTAAAGTTTATTTCCTCAATATTCCGCGGGTTCCTAAAAAACAACAGGAGAAGGTGATTTTCTGGACTGCTAAGAAAGAGGGCTTCATTGATGAGGAAAAACAAATTTATGATTTTGAAATACATGGAGAAGTGGTTGAACAGGGAACTACCAAATATTCCGTTATGTTTTACACAGCTAACAAATCGGAAATTGAAAGAATAAAATCATTAGCATACGATATTGGAATAACCCTTGCCGGAATTACAATTGTTCCTTTTGCTATGCAGAATATCTTCAGATCAAAATGGATACATTCAAACGAAGAAATCTTTGCCAGTTTGTTTATAGGTGATAAATATTCCCGTATTGATGTTTATAATAAAGAAAATCTGGTAATGACCAGAGGAATTAAAACAGGCAGCAGTTCCAGTATGGCAGAGGCTATTGTTTCCAGTGTACGGGAGAAAACCGGTGTTTCAAAATTGGATCAAAGTGAGGCGAAAAAAATCCTTGGCAGTATGGGTTCTGATTCAGAAAGATTAAGAGATACCGATCTTAGAAAAGGTTTTAAAAAAGAAGAAATACTGGAAATGATTGCTCCTGTTTGGGAAAGGCTGGCCCGCCAGGTTGATTTGACATTAAAAACATCTTCTATCGGGAATAAAAAAGTCGAAAAGATATACATTTTGTCATCAGTGAATTTTGATAAATCCATTCTTGATTATGTGAGTAATCAGTTGGATACGAAAACTGAATTCTTTGATCCTTTTAAACATCTAAAATCAGCGATCTCTGAAGAATCTTTAAGTTCTTCCGATAGAACATTAATTTCTCCAGCTTTAGGTTTTGCCCTGTCGGATAACAACCGTACGCCAAATGCTATTTATACTTATCAGAGAAAGAATCAAGAAATTAGTTCAAGGCGGATTAACAGATTTGTTTTTGCATCATTTCTAGCGGCTTTAATTATTTGTCTTATTACGTTATTTTATCAGGGTTCAAGATTAAATTTTCTTAAGGAAAACAAAGTTGTTTTAGAAAAAGAATTCGCCCTCTTCAATCCACTTTTATCAGAGGAAACAATTCGTCAAGCAGTTGACAAAGTGAAGATGCAGAAAACAATAGCTCATCAATGTGCGCAGAAGTATTTGGGACTCGCGGCAATAGGAGAAGTTTCTGACCTTACTCCGGCCAATGTGCGTTTAATAAATTTTAAAGTTCGTGAAGCAAATGCCATTCCGAAAATCGATACTGATAAAACACCAAATGTAAATACGGATGATGTCATAGTAGAGGGTATAATATTTGATAAAAAAGACATGCTTGAATCGGATTTGACACAATATATTATTAAATTGGAAACTTCTCCGATTTTCGACAAGGTTTCTGTACAGAAAAAAAGTACTGTTAATTTTAATAAGAAAGAAGTTATTCATTTTGTGTTGAGCGCTAAAATAGGTCAGTTATTATGAAAAAAATTAACATCAATATAAGTCAAGAAAATAGTATTTTGTATTTGGTAATTTACGGCGGTATTATATTAATTATTATTTTAGTGGGAATATTGCCTTATTATCTTAAAATGTCCAATCAAGTTAAAGAAAACGATAAATTAAAATATCAGATTAAAGAACAAAAAGAATTAGGGCCTGTATATCAGACTCTGATTAAGGCCATTGAGAATAACAAAAATCTTATTTTACCACATCCGGAAAAAACAGCATTGCCCCGTTCAGAAGCACAAAAATTCCAAACTGATTTTCAGAATGCAGCTAAAAAATCAGGATTAAAAGTAGTTTCGTTTACGCCTGATATTAACACATCGGCCAGTCCTTCGACATCTTTTTTACATAATATTGTGCTGAATGGAGAATTGGCTGATTTAAGAAGAATGCTGATTGAACTAGGTTCGATTCCTTATTTGGATAGAATTGAGGAAATTAACATTCAGCAAAATACTACCGGCTCCATGGAATTTAAAATGAAGGTCTGGATAGCAATTAAGTAGTCAGGCAGGTATTTATGGCCAAGTTAAAGAAAAGAGAAATTATCATTTTAGCAGTTGCGGCTATATTTGTTTTGTATGCCATTTATGCATACTTAAT
>Ga0182021_10003716_pt1 | contig 17955 bp, 9 predicted proteins | sample 612E3MmetaG_FD_120493 | JGI IMG/M metagenome (GOLD analysis project Ga0182021, IMG submission 120493) | Permafrost microbial communities from Stordalen Mire, Sweden - 612E3M metaG (Illumina Assembly) | ecosystem: Environmental > Terrestrial > Soil > Wetlands > Permafrost | place: Sweden... | reverse complement strand
TCCGCCGGATACCGGCCCTGTCCCGCGACCGTCTCGCGGTGGTCCGGGCTACGGCAACGAAGCGATTGCCCCGTACTTCTTCCTGATCATTTTCGGCGCCGCCTTGATAGCGGTGGGGTACGTCCTGCTGCCCTTCCTGGGCGACATGGTGATCGCCCTGGTCGCGGTGTTGCTTCTGACCCGGCACTATGAGCGGCTGCTGCGTACGCTGGGAAATCGTCCGGTTGTGGCATCGGGCCTTACCGTGGCCATTCTGGTTGTCGTGGTGGCCATACCGGTTGGCCTGGTGGGCTCAGCCCTGCTGGCTGACATCCGGCGCGCGGCTGTGACCTGGGGTGGGCCCCAGGCCTACGTCACACTCAACGACTGGACCAGCGAGAATGGCCGTGTAGCGCGTGCTCTCTCGGGTTTTGCCCAGCGCACGGGCCTGCCCATCTCGCCCGAGGCAGTCGGGGATGCCGTGGTCGAGGCGGCACGCAGTCTGAGCCAGGGCCTCTACAAGCGCGCCAACTCGTTCGTGTCAGGTGTGTTGCAGTTCGCGCTTCACGGGGTCATTACCCTGTTCTCGATCTTCTACCTGCTCATGCAGGGAGAGAAGCTGCGCGCCTTCCTGTTTCGCCTGTCGCCCTTGGCAGGCGACGAGGACCAGCTCTTCATCAACAAGCTCGGCGAGGTGGGACGCGCCATCCTTGTCGGCAACGGCATCGGCAGCTCGCTGCAGGGGCTGGTGGCTGGCCTTGCCTGGGCCGTGGTCGGACTGCCATCGCCCGTGTTGTGGGGCGTGGTGATGGCGGTGGCGGCCTTCCTTCCCCTGGTGGGCGTGGCCGCTGTGGTGGTGCCCGCGACCCTCTACATGTGGTTTGCGGATCGGCACTTGGCTGCGGTGGGCTTCTTCATTTTCTGCATGGGCCAGTCGTTCTTGTTCGAATACGGCCTCAAGCCGCGCCTGATGGGCTCGTCCATGCGCATGAACAGCCTGCTGGTGTTCCTCAGCCTACTGGGCGGAATTCTCGGCTTCGGCGCCCCGGGAATCCTCTACGGCCCGCTCATCATGACGCTCTTCTTGGCCCTGGCGCAGCTCTATGTGACCCGCTACCAGCAGCGCATTGCCACCCGCCTGGCAGCCCCAGCGCCGACGACTGAGCGCGCGTCCAGCAATCCGTCCGGATCTTGATAGTCGCTATTGTACAGTCAGGTCCGCCTCGGCGCGCTTGTCCACCGACGATCCACCGACCATCAGGTGCACGGTGCCGGGCTGGACTGCGAAGGCCTTCGCGGTGGCATCCCAGTAGGCGAGCTGGTCGTGGGTCAGGGTCAAGTCGACTGTCTTGGTTTCCCCGGGTGCCAGTGTGACCCGCTGGAATCCCCGTAGCTGCTTGATCGGTCGAGGCACGCCCGTGGTGGCTGGGTAGCTCACGTAGAGCTGGACGACCTCGTCCCCGGCGCGGGTTCCGCTGTTGGTCACGTCCACGCTGACGGTAATTGAACCGCCTTGCGCCAGGGTTGCGGCACCGAGTCGCAGGGCGGAGTAGATGAAGGTCGTATAGCTCAAACCAAATCCGAATGGATAAAGCGGTGTACCCTGGAAATACATGTACGTCCGGCCCTTGCGGATATCGTAGTCGAACTTGTCGGGAATGTCGGTCAAGGCCTTGTACCAGGTCACCGAGGTTCGGCCTGCCGGGTTGTAGGCGCCGAACAACACGTCGGCTAGGCCGTTGCCCAGCTCCTGACTCGAGTGCGCGAGATGGACGATGGCGGGAACGTTGTCTTGCACCCAGGTGATGGCCTGCGAGAAACTCGACACCACCACGACGATTGTGCGTTTGTTTGCGGCGAACACCTTCTGGACCAGGTCCAACTGCTCGGTCTTGAGATCAATCGACTTGCGGTCCACCGATTCCTTGCTGTCATTGGGGCTGGGACAGTTCGCCCAGAGTGTGTTGCCGCAGGTCGGATGATTCCCGACCACGACAATGGCGGCGTCGGAGGCGGCAGCCAGGGTAACCGCCTGTCCCGTGCTGTTGTCGAGAGCGTACTGGACATTCACCCCGGCGCCGACTGCGGTCTTGATCCCAGCCAGCGCGCTGACGGTATAGGGCGGTTTGCCACCGTACCAGTCTGTGGCCACCAGGTCGGCATTGGGACCGATCACCGCCAAGGATTTCAGTGTGGACTTGTCAAGCGGTAGCAGGTTCCCCTCGTTCTTCAACAGCACGATGGACTTCTGGGTCACCAGGCGCGCCAGTGCCTTCGCGCTATCGCTGGTCCAGGGTGTCGAATTGCCGTCCACCGTCGAGTAGGGGACCTGCTCCAGCGGATCGAACTCGCCCAGCCGGAACCGCATCCGGAAGTTGCCGCTTAGTGCGGCGTCCATGTCGGCTTTGGTGAGCTTCCCGTCGGTAAACGCTTGCTGCATGGCCGCGGCGTTCCCCGACAGCATCACGGCGGTGCCCGCCTTGACCGTGCCCGCGGCCGCGTCTTCCAGGCTCGAGTAGTACTTGTAGCTTTGGTACGCCGCCTGCATGGCACCGGCATCCGTGCAGATCATTCCATCGAATCCCCACTCCCCGATCACGACACTCTTGATCATCGGCGAGCACACGGCCGGGGCCCCGTTGACCGCGTTGTAGGACGTCATGAACGATTGTCCGTGGGCGTTCACGATCGTCTCGTAGAAAGGAACCAGGTAGTACTCGCGCAGGTTCCGGTCATCCACGATCACGTTGTTGCTGCCGCGCTTTTCCTCCTGATTGTAGACGAAGAAATGCTTCATCGTCGCGGCGGCTTGCAAAGCGCGCGGGTCGCTTCCCTGCAGGCCGCGGACAAGCGCCTTGGCCAGCTCCCCAACCAGGTACGGGTCCTCGCCCAGACTTTCCTCGGCGCGGCCGGCCCGGGGATCTCGCGACAGGTCCACCACGGGTGCGCGGATGGCCAGGCTGACTTGCTTCCCGGAGTTCTTCTTGAAATAGACGCGGGCCTCGTTCCCCACCTGGGCAAATGCCTGGGTGAGAACGTCGGGATCCCAGGTCTCGCCCAGGCCCGAGGCCTGCGGGAACTGGGTCGAGAGGACGGCCGACACGCCGGCGGCCCAGCCCAGCCCGTGGATGCCTTCGGTAAAGGTGCTGAAGGCTGGAATTCCCAGCCGAGAAATGGTGGGCTGGTGCTCGGTGAGCAGCGACACCTTCTCTGCATCGGTCAGTAGGCCCAAGAGATTGGTCACGCGATCCTCGAGCGCAAGGCAAGGATTTAGAAATGGGTACGCGTAGGCGCCGCCGGCCACACAGGTCGGCGTATACGGCCCGCCGACGCCGCCAGCCGCGCTGCCGCCTGCCGACGTACCACCCTTTGCCGTGCCGCCAGTCACAATTCCACCGGTGTTCCTCCCGCCCGTGCCCGAACCGCCGGTTGCGGAAGCACCGCCGATGGTAGATGGACTGCCACCCGATCTGGGCGAGGAACCTCCAGTCGCAGCCGACCTGCCGCCCGTGGCAACGCCACCGCCAGACGGAATCCCGCCGGTCGCGGCAGTGCCCGCGGTTCCCAGCACGCCGCCAATAGCGGAGTTCCCGCCACTAGACGGAACCCCACCCGTGGTGGCCACGCCCCCAGTGGACGTAGATCCCCCGGCGCTTCCGCCGACCGATGAAACCGCGCCTGCTTGACCCGTTCCTCCGTCGCTGGACAGATCGCCGCCCGTCGTCCCGGTGGCCCCAGCCTGCCCACCCGAGTTCCCGCAGCCCAGGGCCAGCAGAACTGACAGAAGGCCTAGCGGTGCGATGGTCTTGCCTGGTCTCAGAGCACTCGTGGTTGCGTGGGGTTGGGACATCTTGTCTCCTGTTCGATCCATACAGTGCACGGAAGAGCGGATTTCGGTTCTCTGGTTTGCGGGAACCGGGCCAATCCGCACGTGCGCGCCCGAGAAGGCTTCCGCGCCTCGCCACAGGGCGGCGTTTGCCCCTGATAACGCGGCATCGCGTACGAGTGACAGTCTACTCGTGTCAGAGCCTCGGGGTCTTTGCCAGTTCCATATTGTTGCTGCCACAGCCGACCCCCAGCGTGAAAGCCAAGAGCGATGACACCAGGGTGCATTGCGCGGACAGGATCTTCGTACGGAAGATCGTAGCAAGAACCACCGACGCGGGACGAAGCGGGCGCTGCCGGGCAAGTGAGTGTGAGCTGGGACAGGCAGGACTTGATACACTCCGTCCGCCGTGCGGTTCGTGGCTGACCTGCATATCCACTCGTATCTGTCACGGGCGACCAGCAAGGAGCTGACCCTCGAACAGCTCCATCGCTGGGCCCAGCGCAAAGGGATTGCCGTGGTCGCCACCGGCGACTTCACCCATCCGCGCTGGTTTGCCGAATTGCGCGACAAGCTGGTTCCCGCGGGGGACGGCCTTCTTGCCCTGCGCGAGGAATTGGCCCGGGCGGTGGACGCCGAGGTGCCTGCCGCTTGTCGTGCTCCCGTGCGTTTCATGTTGTCGGTCGAGGTCAGCAGCATCTACAGCCGCGGCGATCGGGTGCGCAAGGTACACAATCTCATCTACGCACCCGACTTCGAGTCCGCGGCACGCGTGTCGTCACGCCTGGCCCGCATCGGCAACATCGAATCCGACGGCCGCCCGATCCTCGGCGTCGATTCACGAGACCTTCTGGAGATCACGCTCGCATCGTCGCCAGATGCCTTTCTGATTCCCGCGCATATCTGGACGCCCTGGTTCTCGGCCTTGGGCTCGCAGTCTGGCTTCGATTCCCTTGCCGAGTGTTTTGCTGATCTGGCGGATCACATCTTCGCGGTCGAGACCGGTCTCTCGTCGGATCCGGCGATGAACTGGCGCCTGTCCGCGCTGGATCGCTACGCGCTGGTCTCCAGTTCCGATGCCCATTCGCCGGAGAAGCTGGGCCGCGAAGCCAACCTGTTCGACTGCGATCTGTCCTACTTTGCCATGCGCGACGCGCTTCGCGAGCGCGGGGCCGGGTTTCTCGGCACACTCGAGTTCTTTCCCGAGGAGGGCAAGTACCACGCCGAAGGCCACCGCAAATGCGAGGTCGCGCTGACGCCCGAGGAGGCGGAGGCCTGCGGAAGGATCTGCCCCCGCTGCGGAAAGTCTCTTACCGGCGGGGTGCTGGGTCGAGTGGCGGCGCTGGCTGACCGACCCGCGGGTTTTCGGCCCGAAGGAGCCAAGCCTTTTTCCAGCCTGGTGCCTCTGGCCGAGGTATTGGGCGAGGTGCTGGGCGTGGGCGCGGGCAGCAAGCGAGTGTGGAGCGCCTGGCAGCAACTGGTGTCGCGGGTCGGTCCCGAGCTGACCGTGCTGCGGGATGCTCCCTTGGAAGACCTGGGCCGCGAGGGACCGCCCCTACTGGCCGAAGCCCTGCGCCGCATGCGCGCGGGCGAGGTGAGACGGCAGGCCGGCTATGACGGCGAGTACGGCGTCGTGCGCATGTTCGACGAAGACGAGCGCCTGCGTTTGCTCGCGCAGACGACCTTCGCCTTTGGCAGCGCGGCGGTGACTCCTGCCGAGAAACCCACGCCCCAGCCAGCGATGCGTCCGGCAAGCGAAGAAGCGCCCCAGGACCACGCCGCCGGTCCCAATCTCGAACAGGAGGCAGCTATCGCCCATGGCGAGGGGCCGCTGCTGGTGGTGGCGGGGCCAGGCACCGGAAAGACGCGCACCCTGGTGGAGCGGATTGCGCGGATGGTGCGTGATTGCGACGCTGCGCCGGCGGAGATCACTGCCATCACCTTCACGCGCAAGGCAGCGACCGAGCTGCGTGAGCGCCTCGCGAGTCTGTTGGGCACGCGCGCCGATGGCGTTTCGGTGCAGACCTTCCACGCGCTCGGCCTTGATCTGCTCCGGGCGCACGCTGCTGCCGCCGGGCTGCCGCCGCACTTCGCGATTCTCGACGAGGCAGGCCGGCGGGAGTTGCTCGCTCGGTTGCACGCCGAGACGGACGCGTGCGAGCTAACACTGGCGCGGTTGTCCAGTGCCATCTCGGCGGCCAAGGCCGCGCTGGTCGCGCCGGCAGACGCGGCACCCGAGCTGACCGCCATCTACACTGCGTACGAGAAGGCGCTGGCCGACGCGGGCGCGGTGGATTTCGACGATCTGGTGGCGCGGGCAGTCCGTTTGCTGGAAACAGACGAAGCTGCGCTCGCCTTCGCGCTCCGTCGCTGTCGCCACTTGCTGGTGGACGAGTATCAGGACATCAATGCCGCCCAATACCGACTGGTGCGCCTGCTGGCGCCCGCGGGGCGTTCGACGGACCTGTGCGCGGTCGGCGATCCCGATCAGGCCATCTACGGCTTTCGCGGCTCCGACCCTTCCTATTTCGGCCGCTTCACTGTCGACTATCCCGGGGCTCGCACCCTCACCCTGGCGCGCAACTACCGTTCCGTCGCGTCGGTCGTGCGCCTGGCCACCGCCGTCATCGAACGCACCCCGGAACGCGTCCCGCGACCGCTGCAGCCGGTTTCGGCGCGCGCAAGCAAGATCCTGCGCCAGGTTCTGGCCGATGAGCGCGCCGAGGCGGACTTCATCGCCGCCGAGATCGAGGCGCAGGTTGCGGGCACGAGTTTCCTTTCCATGGACGCGGGCCACGCCGTGCAGGGGCACGGCCTGGCCTTTCACCAGATCGCAGTGTTGGTGCGCCTGTCAGCCCAGGCCGATGCCATCGAGGAGGCGCTCGACCGAGGCGGGATCCCTTGTCATCGGCGGGGCGACGACGCCTTTGCCGCGCGCCCGCAAGTGGGGGACATCCTGGCCAAGCTGCGCCGCCACGTCGATGGACAGGCAGGTGAAATTCGCCACCCACCCGTTGCCGATCTACTCACCAGCTTGGTCCCCGACGCTGCGACCGACCCGCGCCGTCTGCGCGCGCTGGATCTCCTGCGGGCTTTCGCGGTTCCCTATGCCACCGATGCGGCCGCCTTCCTGTCCGAGATGGCGCTTGCGCGCGAAACCGACCTTGAGCATCTCCCGCAGAAGGTGGCGCTTCTGACCTTGCATGCCAGCAAGGGCCTGGAGTTCCCGCTGGTCTTCATTGCCGGGTGCGAGAACGGCATCTTGCCGCTGCGTCTTCCGTGGCTGCCGCCCGCCGACGTGGAAGAAGAACGTCGTCTGCTCTACGTCGGCATGACCCGGGCGCAGCAGCACCTGATCCTGACCGCTGCTTCCCGCCGCACCCTGGCCGGCCGCACCGTCGAGAATCTGCCCTGCCCATTTCTCGACGACTTGCCACCTGAACTGCTCGCCACCTCTCGCTCGGCCCCGCGCCGCCGCAAGCCGCGTCAGCTGTCGCTGTTGGATTGAATCTACAGGACTCGTACGTGGCCCTGGTCGTCGATGTCGACCAGTCGCTGTCGGAGCAGTCTTCCCACTGCGCGCTTGAAGGCTTTCTTGCTCAGGCCGAACAGCGCGCGAATCTGCTCGGGATCCGAGCGATCCCCGAGCTTGGGTGCGCCCGACCGGACGAGCAGTTGCAGGATCTTCTGGCCGTCGCTTTCCAGCTCTTCGTGCGCATGCGCGCGCAGCGAGAGCTCGATCTTTCCGTCCGGGTGGACGTGGGTCACGCGAAAGTTTGCCGCTTGGCCGCGCGACAGGGCGTGCGGCTCGTGCTTGGGTACCAGCCCGACGAAGCGCCGCTGCACAATCACGAACAGGCCAATCTCGGAATCGTTGCGCCATGCCTCGCCCTCCACCCATTCGCCCGGTGCAAAGGCATTGCTTCCGCCCAGCCATTCACTGACCCGCATGGTTCCAGCAAGACGGCCGGTGTTGTCGAGGTAGAGGCCGATCGGACTGCGTTCGCCGACACCCAACTTTCTGGTCTGCTCCGCGAACGGCACCAACAATTCTTTGGGCAATCCCCAATCCACAAATGCCCCGAACTCCGTGCACGCGGTCACCGTGAGAAAGGCGACTTCGCCCAGCGCCAGCTTGGGGGTTTTGGTCGTGGCCAGCGGGCGGCCCTCGGAGTCGAGCGTGACAAAGACAGCCACCTCGTCGCCCTCGCGCGCATCTCTCGGGATCTCCGGCCCGAGGAGCAACAGCGTGTCTGCCTCAATGCCTGCCCTCTTCTCCGCCAGAAAAGCCCCCGGGCTGCCAAAGCGCCGAATCTCCAAGGTGGCAAAGCGGCCAAGGAGATCGTGGAAGGGCGGCGCGAGAACCGACATCGCAGGCAAGTGTGCCATGAATAGCATGGCTCGACTGGTCGAGCGTCCGGATCCCCGGCAGCGAACTTCGGCAACGGCACGCCGAGTTTGGCCAGGACGAGGCGGCACTCGCCGTCCGCGCCTATGCTTTGCGCAACAGCGCCGCGTGACTGGACTTGATGACCAGCTCGCATGCGACGGAGAGCCCCGCCTGCTTGGCCAGGCTCAGAGTCTTGGCAAAACCCTCTCTGCTCACATGGCCCCGCGGCTCGGCCACCAGCATCTGGGCCCCGGACGCGAGAGCACGCGCCGCCTCGACAAAGAAGCCCGCCTGGTCGGAAAGCTCGTGGAGCATGGCAAAGGCGAGAACGAAATCCACCCTTGATTCGAGATCGTCCGTTCCCAGCCGATCCGCCTGCGCCTGACGCGCGTCGATGCGCCCGGCCAGACTGGCTCCGCCCTGCGCGCCCTCCGTGTTGAGCAGGCCAACTACTCGTGCAGGGTCCCGCGCTCCATGCGGCCTTCGCGCCAGAGGGCTTCCTCCATGGCGGCGAGCAAGGGGCGCGTGGTCTGGGCGTCGGGCGCGCTCAACGCAATGGCCTGCCGATCGGCGGCGAGCCCCGCGCGTTCGTCCGGGGTCAGGCGATCAATCTTGTTGTAGACGAGCAACCGGGGCGTTCCGGCCAGATCCAGTTCATTCAGGATGCGTTCGACGGCCACGATGTGCGCCTCCCGGTCGGCATCTGCGCTATCAACCACGTGCAGAAGCAGGTCCGCGTCCTGCAACTCCTCCAGGGTGGCGCGAAAGGCCTGGGCCAGGTCCTTGGGCAGGTCGCGGATGAAGCCCACTGTGTCGGCCAGGATCAGCTCGCGCTCGCGCGGAAAACGCAGCCGCCGGGTGGTGGGGTCGAGCGTGGCAAAGAGCTTGTCCTCGACCAGCACCTCACTGCCAGTCAGGGTGTTGAGCAAGGTGGACTTGCCCGCGTTGGTGTAGCCCACGATGCCCACGATGGGGACTTCCCGCCGGGTGCGCTGGGCGCGCCGGCCGGCGCGCTGGCGGCGGGTTTGGTCGATTTCGTGTTCCAGCCGGTGCACGCGCTCGCGCGCGCGGCGGCGGCCGATTTCCAACTTGGTCTCGCCTGGACCGCGGCCGCCAATGCCACCGACCAGGCGGCTCATCATGGTGTTCTCTTCCTGCAAGCGTGGCAGCCGGTAGCGCAGTTGCGCCAACTCGACCTGCAGCTTGGCGTCGCGGCTGCGTGCCCGCTGGGCGAAGATGTCTAGGATAAGGATTGTGCGATCGATGACCTTGAGGTCGGTAAAATCGGAGATGGCGTGGGCCTGTCCGGGCGTCAGATCGGGGTCGAAGATGAGTAGTCCGGCGTCGTATTGCATGGCCCGCACCAACACATCCTCCAGTTTCCCGCGACCGATGAGGTACTTGGGGTCAGGATCGGGTCGGCGCTGAATGGCCACGTCGGTGACCGCAATGCCCGCGGTTCGACACAGTTCGCGCAGTTCGTGAACCCGACTGTCCGTGCCGCCTGAGGCGCGTGTCTGGCGCGATTCCAGCACCACCAGCACGGCGCGCTCAGCGCCCGAGGTGGCACGCGTGGCGGGCAAGGCGCGGTCGAATTCCTCTTCCAACGCGCCGACCAGTTCTTCAACATCAACCGACGCGCGGTGGAATGGCACGGGCACGAGCACGGTCCACGGCGACGATTTCTCCCGCGGGGGCATCAGGTGGGCCAGATGCAGGTCACCCGTGCGTCCATCCTGGGTCACGCCCACCGCCGCCACCAGGTCCAGACGCAGAAGCGCCAGGTCAACCAGATCGTCGCGCGAGATGGGCTCGTTGCGCAGATGGGTGTGCACGAGGCGCAGACCGCGGAAACGTCCATGACCGGCGCGCACGCGCCCCACCGCGGGCAGCATGATGCGTGAGGCATCGCCGACCACGACGTGCTCGATGTCACCCCGGCGCGAGATCAGTGCGCCCACCTGCCGCCCGATCTCGCGCGACAATGCGCACATGAAAGTGGCCAGTTCGGCTGACACAAGCTCGTGCGGCGGTACACGCCTTCGGTAAATGCGCTCCAGGCCCTTCAGCTCACTGGGCTTCAGCCCGCTGAGGTTGCCAGTCACTTCACGCATGAGAACACCGCCCAAGAATTTGGCATGTCACCACCGAGGGGGGTGGGCACACATCGGAGACCGGCCTCCCCGCCCAGCCCAGGTCGACCAGCATGAGCGGTAGCGGTAGCGTGAGCGACCGGCGTATAGCGGCCTGCGTGGGCGGCTCGCGTGAGCGGCCACGCGGCACGCTCTCCGCCTTCCGCGCACTCCCACACGCCCACGCTCACGCCCTCGCTCACGCCCTCGCGCCCCGCCATCCGCAAGCCGGTCCATCGGGCGGCCCGAAACTTCCCAACAGGCTCCGTCGAACTCCCAACGTCGCTGCAGTCACAAGATTCAGCTACCCCTCGTCCGGCGAGCGCGTCACGGACGGCGGAGATGCGGCCGCCGGCGTCGCCGCGCCCCGATCGTCAAGCAGGGTGAGCGCGACAGCCAGGGCCCGCTTCGCCTTGTCCACGATCTTGTCGTCGTTGCGCAGTTTCTGGTAGGCGCGCAGGATCTGGTCCTCGAAGTCGGCCAGCTTGGTCTCCAACTCGCTGGTGCGGTCACGTGCCTGGGCCAGCTTCACCTCGCGGTCGCGTAGGTCAGCGCGTGCGGTGTCCAGCTCCCCCTCTAACCGCAATGCGCGCCGACTGAGTTCGCCCAGTTCCTGGGTGCGGGCAGCCAGCTCGCCCTCGGCGCGCGATGCCCGGGCCAATGTCTGGTCCGATTCTGCACGGTGGCGTTCGGCCATCTCGGTCTTCTCGTCCAGGTGCCGACGATCCATCTCAGCGACCGCGCTGTGGTGCTCCTCGTCGCGCGCCTGCAGCTCGGCACGGCGCCGTTCGTCGGCTGTGGTCAGCTCGGCCGACTGGCGCGCGGCCGCTTCTTCCAGTTCGCGCTGGCGCCGAGCCTCCGCGGAAGCCAACTCGTCTTCCAGCCGGCGGCGCAGGGCCTGGATCTCGGTCTTGTGGTCGCGCTCCTTGGCCTCCAAAGCCGTTTCATGGGCCTGACGCTCGGCCGCAAGTTGGGCTGACGACTCTTCCTTGAGCGAAGCGACGGCCTTCTCTTGCTCGCGCCGCAGTCGCGTCAGCTCGACATCGTGGCGGTCCTCCAAGGCCGCCAGCTCGTCCGCTGCGCGCCGCTGTTGCGCCTCCAACTCGGCCGCACGATCCATGTCCGTGCGCGCCTTCTCCGCCCGAGCCTGCTCCTCGCGCGCGGCCTCGGCTGCTTGGCGCTCGTTCACCATCTGCGCGACCTCGGCCCGGTGAACCTGCTCCATGTCCGAGACATGGTTCTCCAGATCCTGCCGGATCTTCTCGACCTCAGCGCGCGACCGATCCTCGGCGGTCGCGAGACGCTTGCGCAGAGACTCGATCTCGTCTTGCGCCTTGGCGAGCTCGAGGTGGTTGTCGTCGAGTCGAACCTTGAGCGCGCGCTCACGCTCGACGGCTCGATCCTTGTCCTGGGCCAGAGCGGTCACGCGCTCGCTGGCGTAGACCAGGCTCTTCTCCATGGCGAGCATCTTTTCCTCAAGATCGCGGCGCGCGCGCTCGTGCTCGCGAATGCGGTCCTTGTGGTCGAGCATCTGGCGCTCTCTGGCGTCGAGCGCGTCCCGCAGGTCAAGCAGGTCCTTCTCCTTGCGATTGATGGTCTCGCGCAGACCGAGCAGGTCTCGTTCCTTGTGGAAAGGCTGCGCCTGCAGGCGCCCGTTCAACTCCTCCAGCTCACTTTGCAGGCGGCGCTTGTCGTTTTCCAGCTCGTGGATGCGCTCCTGCAGTTCGGCCAGCAAGCCTTCGGGGGCATCACCCGCGGGGAGGGCCTCCACCGATGTGGCGTTCACCGCGTCTGGCTCGGGCGGGGGACCTGCCTCGTCGACTGGATCGCGCAGCAAGTCCAGCGGAAGGTCGAGCTCTGTCTCGGGCGTGACAGCTTGTGGCGCGTCCTGCGCCGGTTCGACGGGTGGCACCATTCCCGGCATCATGCGCATCGTCGCAGCAGGTCCAGGCTGGCCCGCCCCGCTGGGCGGCGGCAACAGATCAGCCGCGAGACTCGCCGGCGCCACAGACGTGGCCGCTTGTTCGTCCCAGGGCTCAGGTCTCTCGTCGAGGGAGCCAGGCACTGGCGCGCTTACCGTCGGCTGCTCGTGGATCTCGAGGGCGTCGAAAGCCGCCTGGGCCTCTTTGTCGAAGATCGCGTCCAAGCTGGGTCCCAGCGCGGACGAGTCGCTCGACTCTGCCTCGATTTCCACGACCGCGCCACCGCCGAGCGCCCCGGGCGAGACCGGCGGCGGGGTCGGGATGCGCGAGTCGTCGACGATGTCATCTGCCTCGATGGCGATTTCCGACGACAGTAGGTCGGAACTCAGGAATATCTCATCCGTCGGGGAGCCAGCCGCCGCGCTCAACCCCACCAGCTTGTCCACCTTGCGGCAAAGCTCCTCGGTATCGAATGGCTTGAAGATGTACTCGTCAGCACGCAGCTTGAAAGTCTTGTGTTGCTCGAACTTGGCAGGCACCTCATCCGACGAGGTCAAAATGAGCGGGATGTTCTTCAGCTCGGCATTGCGCTTGAGCTTGTTGCAGATGGCATAACCCACCTTCTTGGGCTCGACCGAGACGATGATGAGCGCAGGAAGGTTCTTCCGGCCCCATTCCAGCGCCTCGTCTCCGTTGATGAGGTTCATGATTTCGAACCCGTAGGGCGCCAGCGTGGCCGACAGCTGTTGCAGGGCGGCCTGGTCCGGTTCCACGCACAGAAGCGTTCTCGTCGCCATGAGGAAGAAGACGTTACTACGGATGGGCCCGCAGTACCAACTGAGCCGCCGCGTTGCGACGCGGTGAGCTGCACGCTTCGCGCGCCCTCGCCACCGCTGTCGACGACCGCTCAGTCAGCCACGGATTCTCGATAGGCGGCACTACCGCCGTTCCAGGTACACCGTCTCGACCCAGTGGGCCAGCGCATCTTCGTCGAGGTCCGCAGTGAACACGTAGGTCAGCCCGTCCGGTCCATGGTATGCGGCGGTCGATACGCCGCGGCTGCTGCCCACGTACACATCGCGCCCACCCAGGGTCCGACGGCGCGGGCCAAAGGCGAGGTCATCATCGGCTGGAAACACCATCAGCCCCAGACGGTGGCCGGCCGGGACCTGATAGACGACATAGGCCCCAAAGCGCTCGCGCACATTCACCAGCCGGCCGCCCTGGCAGCGCGTCCGGTCAGCGCCGGCGGCAGCCGGCATCGTGAAGTCTAGCTTGCCGCGAAACCAGTCGGTGACGGCGGCGCAACTCTGTGACAGCACGTCGAGCGGCAGGTCGTGATGGAAGGTGGACAGGGCCTGCTCAAGCACCGGGGACGAGGGGCTACGCCGCGGGCTGGCCACCAGCAACACTACCGCTGCCGACGCCGCGATGGCCAAGGTGAAGATACGTGGGTAGGCCTGCCAGGGCCACTGACGTCGCGCCGGGGGCTCGGCCTCAAGCGCCGTGTGAAGGCGCTGACGCAAGCTCTCAGGAACTTCCGGCCGCGGCAGATGTCCGCGCAGGGCCGCCTTGAAACGCGCCTGCAAGCGCGTGGCGTGCGCGCAGGCATCACAACTCACCAGGTGGGCCTCGTAGGCAGTCCGATCCGATCCGGACAACTCGCCATCGACAAAGGCGTACATGATGGCGTCCGCCTGCGAGCATTTCATCCCCATCACCCGCCCTCCTGTTTCATCTTGCGAAAACCATCCAAATCAACCACCTGACCTTCGGCCGTCTCATCCGCCTCCGCTTCGCTGCCGCCTTGCTGACCGCGGATGATACCCGACTCGACCGCGTAGTCGTGCAGCCGCTTCTGCAGCAGCCTTCGCCCGCGATAGAGCCGGCTCATGACCGTGCCCGCCGGGCACTCCATGACATCGGCGATTTCCTTGTACGACAGATCTTCCAGGTCGGCCAGGATGACCGGCAAGCGGAACTCGGCAGGCAAGGCGGCGAGCGCCTTCTCCACGTCGCGTGAGAGCATGCGGCCGAAGAGCGCACTTTCTGCGTCACGCGGGGTCTGACCTTGAAACTGACCTAGATGCGCGTCGCAGCATTGCGCCTCGGCCATGATTTCCTGTTCCCGCTCCCATTCCCGGTAGCGATTTCGGAAGGAGTTGGTGAGAATACGCAAGAGCCATGCCTTGCAGTTGGTGCCAGCCTCGAAGCTGTCCCAGAAGCGGTAGGCGCGAAGCACGGTCTCCTGTACCAAGTCCTCGGCGTCGCCCTCGACCCTAGTCATGCGCAGGGCCACGCCGTAAAGCAGGCGAAGATGCGGCATCACCTCGCGTTCGAAATCTGGCTTGGATGGGGCAGCGCGGAACAGCATGGTCAGCTTGCAGTTTCTAAACAGATCATAGCCCAGGATTATTTCCTGGCATGCGCACATCCGCGCGTTCTTGCACCGTTCCCAAGGCCAGGCCGTGGAGACCTAGGGCAGCTCGGCAGGGCTCAATACCGTGACCAGGTAGCGCTGGCTTCCCCCAGGAACCGCAGCGTCAGCCCGAGTGGACGAGCCCGGCATGTCCAGGTAGGTGACGTAGACCGCGTCATTGCCTACCCAGGATGAGACTAGACCGGTGTTGCCAGCCATGCTGGGCAGGTAGAGCGTCCTTCCCCTGGGGTCGGCGTAGGCGTCGAATCGCACGACCTGCGGCCCCCGCGATCCTGCCAGCCCGATGGTGAACTCGTCGCCAGCAGGGGCGATCCAGTGCAGCTTGGGCATTTGCGAGTAGCCACCCCAGGAGGCCGACGCCAGTACCGGGCGGGTCAGCACGAGGGGGGCCACCTCTGGGCCCGCATCCGGGGGAGCCGGTGTCAAGATGGCGAAGTCCGTGCCGCCCTTGTCGGAGCTGTTCTGCCACGCCAAGAGATAGCCGTCGGAATTGGGTGTGGAGACGATGCGACAATCGGTCACATCGAGGTTCACGGCAATAGTGGTTTCCCCGCCGTGGGAGCCGTCATCATTCATGTCGAAGCGACGCCAAGCTGGCAGTAGCGGATGTCGATTCGCCTCGTTGGGAGCCTCAATCAAGGTGACGGCCAGGTTCGGAGCGTTCTGCGTGATATCGAGGCAGCTCCAGAGCGCAATGCTATTCGGGCTGGAAGCGCCGGGGATTTGTCCCAAGCCACCCACCAGCGCCCCGTCGGTCTTGAGCATCTGGTAGTGGATCGGCGCAAGCTGGCCCTCCACACCCCACAGGACCAGTGCCCTTGTGCCGTTGGGCGCGCTGCCCGCCACCAGCCGGACTTTTCCTGAGTTTGCAGCCGCCACTTGCACGCCCAGGATCTGCGTGGTCACCGGCACCCTGGATCCCAAATCATAGACCCGGGCATGCACCGCGTATTCATTCGTGTTCCCGGCCACCCCCGTCACCACCACGAGCTGATCGCCAGGCGCGGTCTTGCTGGTGACCGCGAAAAGCGGGCCGAGCGCTTGCTCCCCAGTGATCGTCACAGGGGTCTCGGGTAGCTCGAAGTCGGATTCGCCGCTGAGAACGCCGCTGCTACTGAGTTGACCCCATCGCACAGTGGTCCCGTCAAGCCCCGCCAACACGAATCCATCGCCCGCACGCAAGAGCACCGCGTTCCGGGAAAGCGCCAGGGGCGAGTCGCTGGGAAGTGGAGCCTGCTGGCCGACCTCGGCACAGAGCGGCGGATCCGATCCGCAGCCAGCCCAAAACAACGAGGTGAGCCCGGCGACTGACCAAACGTAGCCACCGACCTTGGGAGTCATAGGGAGATTCTACACCGCCCCGCGCTCAACCAGCTACGAACTCCCTAGAGGCGGCCTAGGCCGTGGCGCCGTGGCACTTCTTGTACTTCTTGCCGCTGCCGCAGGGGCAGGCATCGTTGCGGCCCACCTTGGGCTGCGTCCTGCGCACGGGCTGCGGCTCGGATGACACCTGTGCCCCGCCTGCCTGCGCCGCGCCGCCGCCTGATTCGATGGTGGCGCGCGGCCGGCGCTTCGCCTGCTTGTCGGCCATCTGCTGCGCCGCCACCTCGCTTTCGTCGCGCCGGATTTGAATGTGGAACAGCTTCTGGCACAGATTGCGGCTGATACTGGCCATCATCTCGCCAAAGATGACGAAGCCTTCCTTCTTGTACTCCTGCTTGGGATCCTTTTGCCCATAGCCGCGCAGACCAATGCCCTCACGCAGGGCCTCCATGTTCTTCAGGTGCTCGATCCAGCGCTGGTCGATCTCCTCCAGGATGAAGTAGCGGAAGAAGTAGAGGAAGTAGGGCAGCGAAAACTCCTCCTCGCGCGCCTCGATGATCTTTTCGAGCTGTTCCCAGGTCAGCGCAGCCAGCTTGTCGCGTTCTAGGAGGCCCTTGGTTTCGATGGTGGGCTCGAACCCAAAGCGCTCCTTCATGCCTGCCTTCAAGGCCTCCAGGTCCCAGTCCTCGGCGTGGGCGTGTTCGGGACAGGTCTGGTCGAGCAGCTCCTGCAGCATCTCCTCCGACAGGTCCAGGAGACGCTCGCGTTGCTGAACGAGCGATGAGGCCACCTCGCGCGCTAGCCGATCCAGCGTCGTGGTGCGGTCCTCCGCGATGCCGGTTACATCGGGGTAGGCGCCGAACTGCCGGTACACCGTGGAGCGAAACTTGGCCGGATCGAGAGGAACCGTGACCGGGCTGGCCGCGGACGGAGTGCCGTCAGCGGAAGGAGGCGCGGCCTCATGGGTCAGGGCATCTGCCAAACGCGCCAGCGACGGCCGCAGCGTGACCGCCAGTCTGTCCACCGTGTCCTGGCCCGACGACTCGGGTACCGGCGCCGGCTTGCCTGCCTTCTGGTCCGCATCGGACAGAAGCGGGACATACGAACCTTCCAGCACCTGCCGTCGCAGCGCATAGATGGTCTTGCGCTGCTGGTTCATGACGTCGTCGTATTCGAGCAGGCTCTTGCGGATGTCGAAGTTGTGGCCCTCGACCTTCTTCTGCGCGTTCTCTATGGCGCGGTTGATGATGGGGTGCTCGATGGGGACGTCCTCTTCCATCCCCAGACGTTCCATCAGGCCGCTGATTCGCTCGGCCCCGAAGATGCGCATGAGATCGTCTTCGAGCGAGAGGAAGAAGCGCGAGCTGCCCGGATCGCCCTGGCGGCCGGCACGGCCGCGCAACTGGTTGTCGATGCGCCGAGATTCGTGGCGCTCGGTGCCCAGGATGTGCAGCCCGCCTGCGGCCAGAACCTCCGCACGCTCGGTGTCGCATTGGGGCTTGAACTTGGTGAAGGCGACGGCGAATTTCTCCGCGTCGACCTCGGCGCCCGGCTGGCCCGCGGCCTCGGGGTCGACTTCCGCGCGCGCCATAAACTCCGCGTTGCCACCCAGGATAATGTCGGTCCCTCGGCCGGCCATGTTGGTCGAGATGGTCACGGCGCCCTTGCGGCCAGCCTGCGCCACCACATGTGCCTCGCGCTCGTGCTGCTTGGCATTGAGCACGTTGTGCGGGATGCCCTTCTTGCGCAGAAGCGAAGCCACCACCTCGGATTTCTCGACGCTGATCGTGCCCACCAGCACCGGCTGGCCACGCTGGTGGCAATCCTCGATCTCGGCCATCACCGCGCGGAACTTGCCCCGCTCGTTCTTGTACACGACATCGTGGTGATCCTTGCGGATCATGGCCTTGTTGGTGGGGACGACCGAGACTTCCAGCTTGTAG
>Ga0182021_10003715_pt1 | contig 17957 bp, 19 predicted proteins | sample 612E3MmetaG_FD_120493 | JGI IMG/M metagenome (GOLD analysis project Ga0182021, IMG submission 120493) | Permafrost microbial communities from Stordalen Mire, Sweden - 612E3M metaG (Illumina Assembly) | ecosystem: Environmental > Terrestrial > Soil > Wetlands > Permafrost | place: Sweden... | reverse complement strand
TTTTTTCTGTTTCTTTAGTTTTTGGATTGCCGATATTCCTCTAATTGTTGCATCTAATGCACCTGGAACGCCTCGGCATTTGTCATGAATTTCTCTAGGGCCATCAAATGAGACGCAAATCATATCCCATCCGTTTTCAACAATAGTTTCAGCGTTTTTCTCTAAACAAGATCCATTTGTAACAATCTGAACCGTTAAGCCTTTTTGTTTCATGTAATTAACAAGAGGAACCAATGGTTCGTAGAGAAATGGCTCTCCACCTGTTATGTAAACGTGAACTTTTTTCGGTGCAACTTCATCTATTACTTTCTTGTAAACTTCTAATGGAACTTCTCCCGTAACTTTTGGAGTATCTTCTCGGGCATTGTATCCATTTTGCCCCCATTGTGCACAAATCGCGCATCTGTGATTACAGCGATGAGTAATTCTTAGGCTCAGTAACCACAAGGCAGAGCTACTTCCATCTTCATGCCGATAATCCATTCGTGACTTAACAAACTGTCTATATGCTCCTCTGCTGAAACTCTTTACAAGTTCGGGGTTTCTGCATACTGGAGTAAGGAACTGTGTTGGAATCCGCCTCATGAATACTACCGTTTGCTATATTCGGTAGGAGTATGTATAATTTAAGTTTGACTCAAATAGAATCAGTTTTTGTCGTCTTCTAGAGCCCCTGCAAATGATGGCATGAGATTTTTCAGATTGGTGGCGGAATCAATTTTCAATTTCAATCAGACTCAAAAATTTAACGTTTAGATTAGTCTTTTATGGTGAAAACATAAAGATGAGCAAAAGCTCTAAGAAAATAACAGAATTTCGGGATTCTTCAACTTTAAGGTAACTATTTTTTTCCTTTAGCTGGAAGTTGCGATCTCATCTGCTTCTTTTTTGCTTCCTTTTCTCGTTGAACTTTCTTTTGTTGTTCAAGCTGTGTATTCTTCTTTTTTCTTTTCATTACGCTCATATATTCACCTTAACCAAGCAATCAAAAAGGTTACGTCTTCTAAAAACATTCCTCTTCTGTTTGAAAATTTAAGGCGAATAATTGGCTGTTTTATTGAACAAAAAGAAAATAGACACGCTTTTTTGTTTTAGGATTCAGCTTGGTGTTTAAGAATATCTGAGAAAATAAATTATTATTGTGCTTTGCTGCTAGGTTTTCTTCATATGTTATATTATTTGCTATTATTTTCACTTAACCATTATTATTTCTACCTGATAAATACTAGTGTTAAATAGGTTGTGTTACTATATGTATAGCGTGAAGTACATTTATGTCTAAACTAGAAAAAGTTAAGAACAAGAAAATTGTGGCAAAAGCAACTCCTGTAAAAGAAATACCAGAAGGAAGAAAAATCGCTAAGATACCCGAATATGACGCAATTTTCAAACAGATCATTGAGAGTCCTGAAAAGATGTTTAAAGTTGAGGTTGAAGGCAAAACGGTTAGGTCACTGTATGCACCATTTTCATTTCGAGTTAAGTCATACAACAAGAAGCCTGACAGAAAATTCAATACCGCACTCAGAATACGCAATAAAGAAGTATATATTGTAAAATCAGACAAAAAAGAATAAAACCTTCCCTCATATTCTTCTCCACTGTTAGAGCAGATGTAAACTATGTCTGAACACAAACCCGAGTGGCCAGAATCAGGCGACCTCGTAATCGCCTCAATCGAGAGCGTCATGGATTATGGCGCCTACGCAAACTTAGACGAGTACAATAAACGAGGCTTCCTTCATATTTCAGAAATCTCGAGCGCCAGAATAAGAAACGTCCGCGACTTTGTTAGAGAAAAACAAAAAATGGTCCTAAAGGTTGTTCATGTTAATCTAGAAAAAGGCCACATTGATTTATCCTTAAGACGGGTCACAAAACGCGAAAGAATCGAAAAAATCAAAGCTTGGAAAAAAGACCGCAAAGGCGAGGTTCTTTTACGTGCGGTTGCAGAAAAATTAGGCTTACCAATACATGAAGTCTACCAAAAAGCAGGCATAATTCTTGAAGAAAAAGTCGGTTTATACGAAGGATTTGAAAAAGTACTCAAAGAAGGAACAGAAGCCCTAACTAAACTCGAAATACCTGAAGATATCGCCAAAGCTTTCCTACAAGTAGCGGAAGAACGTATTCACATAAAACTGGTAAAAGTTAAAGGAACACTGGAAATTCGCTGCATGAAACCAAATGGCGTAAAATGCATTCAAGACGCATTTCTCAATGCAAAGAAAGCACAAAAAGCCAAAGATGCTAAAATCGAATTTTGCGTTATCGCCGCTCCTAGATACAGCGTAGAAGTTTCAGCTGATAACTGGAAACGTGCAGAAGAGCTTCTCGATGAAGTAAGTCAAAGCGTTGTTACAAACATCACTAAAGCAGGCGGAAATGGCTCCTTCAAAAGAGACAAGCAATAGGTGAAAAAATGAGAGAAACCACTGACAAAGTAGTTTGGGGCCACGTAGAAAAAATTGGCAAAGGTACCCGCGCAAACTATGAACCTGCCAAAAAAACCATCACTTTCTGCTTCAAAAGAGACGAACAGACCACAAGCGAACAACTAAGAAAACTCCGCGAAACTCTAATGAACGAACTAAAAGAACTCGGTTATAATAGCCGCATGAAATACAACGGAGAAGTAATAGCAGACAACATAGAGGAACAAGAAGTAGTTCTATTAAGAAAAAACCACCAACTGGTAATTCAACTAAACAAGAAGGGCTCCGGAAAAGAAGAAAAAGACGTTTCAGAAGAACCAACTTAAACTTTTTATTTGAACGCCTAAAGAGAAGCATATGCGTTTTGATTCATAAGAACAATCGCTCTTTCTAAAGAAAAATGTTACAAAAAACTTTACCGACTTTTTTCATCTATCTGAGAGAACATCCTATAATATGCTTGCTTTTGCTTTCTCCTGGAATACCCCGAGTACCTTTCAAGTTCAAGCCCCCTAAACGCAATAATTTTGAATCCGGCTCAATTTGTGCTCCAACTCGTCTTAAACTTGGGCTTGTATGGTTCAGGAGTGCTATTGATTCGAGAAGCTGCTATACGATGGAAGAAAGGGTATGCCGCTATTCTGCTTTTGGGAGCTGCTTATGGAATCTTGGAAGAAGGAGTTGCACTCTCTACATTATACAATCCATTGGCGAACCCCGTCGGTAAGCTAGGTTTCTATGGCCACTATTTGGGAGTAAACTGGATTTGGACTGCTGGCATACTGCCTGTCCATATGATTTTCAGTGTCGCTTTGCCTATCCTATTGCTTGGATTAGCGCTTCCCCAAACCAACGGTAAAAGCCTAACAATTTCAAAAAGACGAATAATTGCTCTATTCATAATACTTGGCGCTGACGTTTCTGGACTGTTTCTTTTAGTCTTTTTTGGAGAACATTTTTGGATGGGTTGGCACGTTTTCTTATCAAGTTTAGCCGCTATTGCCCTTCTCATATTGGCCGCTAAATATGCTTCCTCTAGTATAGTTTATGTTCGCACGAATGTTCCAAGGATTAGTCCGCTCAGGATAGGCATTATTGCTGCCTTATTTTATACATCTGTGCTCTTTTGTGAGCAATTAGGAATTGACAGAGTTCCCGCATTAGTTGACATGGGATTTGTTCTATTCATTCAGGGGTTGTTTCTATTTTACATCCAAAGAGTTATTGGACGTGAAAACAATGCGCGGCACCTGATAGCTTTAACCGCTGGACTCGTTGCTCCAATCGCAACAATAGGGTTTATTGCACAACTCTATTTGCCGATAGTGCTCGTTGCTGACTTGGCATTTGGACTACTCATTTGGAAGCTTATGCGAAACTACAGTGATAGCAGCAAAATTTCTGGACCTTCAAATTTGTAAAGAATATATCCCTAATCAAACAGAAGGTAGCTTAGAGAAAGACCCTTTAACGGAGAATCGAAATCGTGTCACATAAGGGAGACGCCTATTCAGCTTCCGGCGCCATTTTTTTAGATAACCCAATAAGGAGGTTGTTTCAACCGCCCTCGGAACTTATAGAAAAACTTGGAATTAACCCCAACGATGTCGCTATGGATTTTGGGCGCGGACCAGGCTATTTCACAATTGAGCTGGCAAAAAAGGTAAAACATGTGGTGGCGGCTGATGTTTCACCAGAAATGTTGAAAAAAGTTCGGAAAAAGGCTGAGAAAGCAAAAGTTCAAAATATCCAGTTTTTGCAAAGCGACGGTAAAAATATTCAACTTGAAGACAGCTCCCTTGATCTGATACTTCTTGTAACAGTTTACCATGAAGTAGGCGACTCTGAAGCAGTTTTGAAAGAGTTTGGCAGAGTCTTAAAACTCGTAGGTAAGCTGGCGATAGTGGAAGTCATTAAGAGTGGCATTTTTGCGTTTGCACCAAAGCAAAATCCAGAAGTGATAACGGCTGAGGTAGAAGCAGCCAACTTCAGACTTCAAGAGATGACTCCCTACAAATCTTATGGGGTTTTCTTGTTTACCAAAGAATCATAGATTTGCTTAGGTAACAAGCGAAAAGAGACGGAAAGCTATTCCTCCTACCAAAAGGGCGACTGCAAAGTTTGCAAGTACTATGACAGCAGTAGTTTTCCAGCCGTAGTCCTTCGCTATTATCGCCACAGTGGATAAGCATGGAATGTAAATCATGTTTACCAAAGCAAGGGTCAGCAGTTGAGCTGGGCTGAAGAATAGGGCTAGGTTTGTTGTGCTAAAGATTGCGACTGCCGCTAGCAGTACCATTTCTTTGCGGACGAACCCAAGTATAAGGAGTACTCCAGCTATGGACGGAAGCCCGAGCCAAAACACTGTGATAGGTGATAACGCATTGCTTATTTGCTGTAGCACACCCACCGCGTATAACCCTTGCACTGCGACGCTTCCGGCGATGTAAAGCGGAACAACTATGTAAATTAGCGACTTGGTTCGCGCCCAAGTTTGCTTAGTTACCACTTTTATGGAGGGCACTTTGAAGGATTTCATCTCCATAATCAAACCCGTGGATTGTCCCGGAACAACCTTCAACGCTATTCTTCCCAGAATGAAAATAAGGGCTATGTTAATGACATAAAGCGACAATGCCCACCATGGACCTAAGAAAACCGCAACTAAACCAAGAATAACAATAGTTCTAGCTGCGCAAGGAGCAAATGTGATGGCAAAGGTTGCCAACAAACGCTCACGCTTGGTTTCCATGATTCTGCATGCTCGAATGGCTGGGACATTACATCCGTAGCCCAAAATCAGCGGGATCAAGGCTTTACCGTGTAAACCAATTTTGTGCATGGCACTGTCCATCATGAACGCAACCCGAGTAAGGATCCCTGAGTCCTCGATCATGGCCAGCATCAAATAGAAGGGAACAACAAAGGGAATAATCAACGTCAAACTTGCTACTACTCCGCCCCATACTCCATTCCAGAGTATGCCCTGAATTGACCCGCTTAAAGAAGGATTAACGGGTGAAAAAAACGATAGTCCCTTAGAGAATAAGCCTGAAAGTAGGTTGCCAATGCTGAAAGTCCAAATTAACAAGCCTGCAATTACCGCGGCTGATGTAACGTAGCCGAAAACTCGGTGAGTTGTTATCCACTCTACTCTGTCGGAAATTGAAGTTCGTACTTCAGCTTGGTGTTGCACTTCATTCGCAATCTTACTTGCTAAACCGTAACGTTCTGCAGCTATGACTGCAAACGAAGGTTCGTGGTGTATTGCTGAGATTTCAGCGGCTAACGATTCAGAAGCTTTGTTCACAGTTTCAGAAGACGCCACCAATTTTTTGGTTTCAACATCGTTTTCAAGCAGTTTGATTGCAACCCAGCGGGATGGGTACTTGAGATTTAAGTTAGCGTTTTGAATAGTTTGTTCCAGTTTGCTTATTCGCTGTTCAATCTCATCGCCATATCTGAGATAATGTGTCTTGTGATTTTGACAGTCTCGTGCAACATTGACTGCAGTTTTGGTTAGCTCGTAAATTCCTTCGCCTCTTATGGCTACTGCAGGAACCACGGATACACCTAATAAATGCTCAAGCTTTTTGAGGTTAATAGTTATGCCTTTTTTCTTTGCTTCATCCAACTGATTTAGGCAAACAACCAACGGGGCATCCATTTCGATAAGCTGCATGGTGAAGAAAAGGTTCCGCTCCAAAACAGCTGCGTCAACCACATTTACCACAACATCAGGGTTCTCAGTTGCGATATAATCTCTTGATACAAGTTCTTCCATACCAAAAGTTGAAAAAGAATAGATACCGGGCAAATCGATTACTTTGATTTTTTGTCCTTCAAAGGTAAGGGTTCCCTCGGCTTTTTCAACGGTTTTGCCTGGCCAGTTGCCAATTATTTGGCTTGAACCCGTAAGTTGGTTAAAGAGAACGCTCTTCCCAACGTTAGCGTTCCCCGCTAAGGCTATGGTTAAGAGTTTGTCTTTGCCACTGTTTTTTTGCTTCTCAGAAATTGAAGATGAGTCCGAGTGGCAGGACACGGTTTTAGGCCTTCTTTAAAGTTGCTTCTACAAACACGTTAGCTGCAATATCTTGCCCAAGCGCAACCTTTGAACCCCGCACGCAAACTTCGATAGGTCCTTTTAATGGTGCGACTCTTTCAATTTTAATTTCAGTTCCAGGGGTTAATCCCATGTCCAGAAGTCTTTGAAGGGTTCGATGTTCCCCTCTGATAAAGGAAACTTTTGCGTTCACTCCTGATTTAAGGCTGCAAATTGACTGAAGATTCTCATGGCGTTTTCCCACTTCTTCTAACCCTTTCTTGTGTAAACCAATGCATTCCTCGCATGTTGAAAATGGCAGATCACAAGCAGGAATTATTTTTCCGTCATCGGGACAAGTGTCAGGATGCTTAAGTAAACGGCAAAGGGATTCTTCGGCTTCATCGGAAAGGGTGTGTTCCATTTCGCAGGCTTGGGCGTGCACCTGATCTTTTCCAATATGCAACACGTCTGAGAGAAACCTTTCGAGCAGCCTATGTTTTCGGGTTATTTTCTGTGCTTCTGCTTGTCCTTTTAAAGTGAGAAAGGTGCCGTGGTATGCGGAGTAACTGAGGTAGCCTTTCTGGGACATTTTTTTGAGCATTTCAGTTACACTTGCTGGTGCAATGTTAAAGTATCGTGAAATTTCCGTTGTGTTGACGGGGTCGCCATTGTTCGATAGAACTGCTATTGCTCTTAGGTAGTCTTGCATGCTTTTACTTGATGTTACTTCTAATTTAGGCATACCTAAAAAAATGTTCAGGTTAACCTAATAAATATTTAGGTGCGCCTAACATTTTTCCTATCGGGCATTTTCTCTTGATGAGCTTAAATCAAAAATAAGGTTGATGTTAAAGACCGAAGCTGTTGATTACGCTGCCCGAATTGGCATCAATAACCAACACAATTTTGTTCCCCTTATGATCAAACTTCGAAAACCAAATCGGAGCATGCAACAACTCCACATCTCCGACATCAGAATCAGTGTGTATCGACTGGATCATATGATATTTCCCGTGCGCCTTTTGTGATTGAAGCTGATCCACCAAAGTCTTTGCCTGGGATTTGGCAACCTCTTCGCTTATGTCCCCATTTAATATTTTAACGTCTTTCGGTAGCTTGGAAATGTCAAACAGCTCTCTGCCGTCAAGATTGAATTGGTACTCACGCGGTTGATAATCAGTTAGCGCCTTTAATGCAATCACAGGAAAGTTATAGTTCATGTCCATTTGCTCGGATTTTCTCATTCCGCCACCGTAACCCATCCCCATTCCCCAAGCCATTATCCTTATCCTCTTCAACCCCAAAATACCACTAAACAGATTGCCGGTGGCAAATTGCCTCTCGAAAGCGCGTCTTCGTCCTCCCCCGAAACCGCCACCCATCCCGCCGAATATCACACCCATCAAAACTGCAGTTGAAGCAGTTTGAGCAATTTGTGAAGTTTCATCCATAGCGGTAATGCTTGTGCGGGCAGAAACGCTCACAATCCAGTAAGGCACATACGTTAGGCTCATTTCTTCCTGAGTTGAGTCCTCGTGCAGATGCCTATGCAAAAGTCCTCGGTCCATAAGTGGCGTAATTATCGAATTTACTTGGTCAACAGTGGCAACCTTCAAAGCAAGCATTGTTTGTTTCTGTATGTTAGTCCAACCTTGGGTTCCTAACGTAACTCCGTTGCCACAATACTCGCATGTTATAACCATCTCTCCGAACTTAGGCGCGATTGGTGCTCCGCAACTAGGGCACTTTAGCGATGCTACTCCTGAAGGAGCAACCACTGGTCTAGATGAAGTTGCCGTGGGGTTAGGTGCATTTAATCCTGTGCTTGTTCCACATTTAACACAGAATGCTGCATCGTCTGGAATCTGTGCACCACATTTATGGCAATACAATTTTCCACCGACCATTTTATTAACGGTTCTTTCTCTTAAATTTACCCCATGTAGGGAATAATCCTGTTTTTCTGCAATTAAATCTGCGCCTGTTTTTTAGAGGGTTTTTGGGAAAACAACTAAATAGTTGCGCTCTGAAATGATAGAGCTATGTATAAGAAACGTTCATCAAACAAGCTGTATTTTGCCATAATTCTCATAGTTATTTTAGCAGTTTCAGTCGCTGCAGTTGTTTATGCAACTCAGTTTAATAAACCAGCAACAGCTAAAGTTGGAGTGCACGTTGGTGATACTTTCACTTATAAGCTGACAGGTGAATCAGTTTTAGGCAGTGTGGATGCTGTAACTCCAGCTTATCTTTCGGAATATAACGACACAGACTACTACCAAATCACCATAACAGCAATAGTTAGCACTAATGTTTCATTTAACACGATATGGAGGTTTACAAATGGAACAGAAATTACAAGCCCACAAATATTGGATATAGCAAGTGGAAACAGTAGCGACAAAAACGGGTTTTGGGCTATTTATTCTTCAAACCTCAAAGTATCTGATCTACTTCGCCCCACTGGATATGATGAACAAATTGTTAACGAAACTACAACAACAACCTATGGTGCTATTAGCCGGCAAACAAATTTCTGGCAGATAGAAAGCCAGTTTACTGATCCTAGCGACCCCACAGGCAACACAATGCGCGACGACTATACTGGTATCTATTTTGACCAACAAACAGGAGTACTAACTAACCTAGAAAACGTTCAACGTTACAACAACCCCCAATACAACGTAATCATAACTTGGCAATTGACAGGCTCAAATGTTTGGGCTGTTCAATAAATGAGCGATAGAATTTTCTTATTTGTTTACCAACATTTCATGCCCAAAAAATCAACATATAAGATTAAGATGCGTACTTTCCAATAGGAAATGTCTTTTTTTATTTCCCAAAGCAGACGAAAAAATGAAATAGCCCCTCATCAACAAGATAACTCGAGAGGCATAACATTGTCGTTCAAAGTAAAAATGCAGGAAGCAGCCAAAAGCAAAGACTCCCCGATTGTTTTAGCATTAGATTTTCCTTACGAATCTCCAGAGAACCGACAAACAGTGATAGCTAAAGCCCAAAAAATCCTCAAAGCAGTTCATCCTTATGTTTGCGCGGTAAAAATTAATCACCACCTTGTTCTTCCACTTGGAACCTTTGATGGCGTGCAAGAACTTGTGGAGCAAATCCGTGGGGAGGGGCTGCTGGCGATTATGGATGCTAAAGTAAACGATATTGGTGCCACAAACCAGGTTATCGCAGAATACTATTATTCGGCGGGGTTTGATGCGTTAATTGCTAATCCATTTGTAGGTTGGGACGAGGGCTTAAAGCCGCTCTTTGAAGTCTCTCAGAGGCTTAATCGAGGTGTGATTCTTTTGTGTTACATGAGCCATAAAGGCGCAAACGAAGGTTATGGTCAAATAGTAATCGATCCTCAAACAGGCGAGCAGATTCCGCAGTATGTTTCTTTTGCCAAAAAAGCCTTAACCTGGGGGGCTGACGGCGTAGTCGTCGGCGCGACTTATCCACAAAAAATAGCTGAAGTAAAACGGATTCTTGGGGAAAAAGTTCCTATTTACTCGCCTGGTGTTGGTACTCAAGGCGGCGCTGCTGAAACTGCGGTTAAAGCAGGTGCCAACTACCTTATTGTTGGGCGAGAAATCACTCAGGCAGGCGACCCAGCCCAAATGGCGAGTCAGCTTTGTGATTCAGTAAAAGGGATTTAGCGCGTTTTATCTGTTGCGTTTGTTTTCCCAAAGTTCTTTCTTTAACAAATCACGCACTGAAGATCTAATTACGCTGCTTCTGCTTGGATACATGTTTGCTCGGACTAACTCATCTAAGCCTTCCAGATATGCTTCTGGTAGTAGTACTGTTACAAGTTTCACTTTTTTTTCCTCCCTTAAACTATGTTAGCGATATAACATGTGGCAAATATAAGAGTTAGCCAGCAAACATAAACTAATCTAAGCAGCAGTAACTTTTTTTTTTAACCTACTTTTCTATAAGTTTCTAAGCTGATTTAACGTTCCCAAGTAGGTCCCATCTAACAGGTAAAGCTCTGCATTATCCACGTCCACGGATTCCGAACGCAAAACGGGGCCAATCAATGCCTCCTTGCCGATTTCTTTTCTAGGTCCGGTTTCATTTACTGGTCTGCCACCGAGGAAATCGTTAAAGCTGGGCATTATGACAATTTCTTTTGTTTTTAGGCTGACGTTGAAGTGTTTTCTAAGTGTTTCTGCCCCTGTTCCCTCAATTTTTACTTTGTCCTTTTGCAAAAGGATCTTCGCTAAGGCCTCGGAATCACAGCTTGCTTTCATCCACACTTGTCGAGTAATTTTAAAGCCTGCAGGATCACGAAAAACCACAACCGGATGCAAATGCCCCATAACCAACGTTTTGCACCTGAGCAAAGCGGGAGAAGGCCACTTATGCCCATGAAAAACGCCTACGCCACCAAATATTGCTCCCGTTGCGGGTAAAAGTTGAACGTTTTCTGGAAGGAGCGGTTCAATGTTAGCGTCATGATTCCCACGTATAATTGATATGTTGCCAACATCTTCTTTCAATTTCGCAAAAAAGTCGGGGATATCATGCCACTCTCCTAGTTCACTAGAAATTACTGTGTATTTTACGTCGCCAAGGATAACGAGTTGATTTGGCTTGTATTTGGTGATTATCGCCTTTAATTTGTTGAGAATTTTTGGTGTTTGGCTTGGAACATGGATCCCTTTTTCTTGAAGTGAAGTCTCCCAGCCTAAGTGGGGGTCTGCGATAAGAAGGGTTTTAGTTTTTTCCGATTTTATAAGTGCTGCAGGATGTGGCCAAAGCAGATTCAGCATGGGGATTGGACCAAGTTTATGATTTTTTTGTGAATTTCCTTGTTGCCTGAAGCTATGAAGCTGACAGTTTTCTTAGGATCCAATTCAACATTTAGAATCCCATTTTCTGGTGTCGTCACTATTCCACCTGCTTCTTTAAGAATTAAAAATCCTGCCGCTACATCGGTTGTGCGTAGTTTTCCACGAACATCTACAAATGCGTCTGTTAAGCCATTAGCAACATAGCATAGCTCAAGCGCGTTGGCACCAAAATGACGTATGTGTTTTGTCTTTGCAATCAAAGGAGTTATTTTGGGTATCAGTTCTTTGACTTTGTAAGTGTTCAGATCTAAGCCTACCACTGCTTCCTCCAGAAAAGAGGTTTTTGAGGTTTCTATCTTTTTGCCATCTACATATGCACCTTTTCCCTCAAAAGCGGTGTAGGTAGCACCGTGGACTAAGTCAACAACCATGCCCGCGGAAACATCTGCAAGGTTAGCCAGCCCGGAAACTGCAATAGAGCAACAGTAAAAAGGCAAACCATGCATGAAATTAGTACTTCCATCTATTGGGTCAACCGTGACAAAACAGCTTTCGGGGGTAACGCCGAATTTTTGGACTCCTGACTCCTCACTAATCAGGGTAAACGAAATGTTATGGTGCTTTATGGTGTCAATGATAGCTTTTTCTGCCGCCAAATCAACGGGCTTCATATCGTCTCCTCCCGCGCCGGTGCCCAAATTGGGTTGTGGCTCCTTAATGGTTTTGATGCATGGTCTAATGCTTGCTTGTACGTTGATTTTGCATTGAATAAGGATTTCTTGCCAATCATTTTGGGGTTTCATCGAATGTCTTCCCACGTTTCTTATGGACGGTCGAATTGATAAAGACTATACCCAAAGAGTGAATTAGCTTTCAGCTAAATTGAGGTAACATTTTGAAACGCCGAAACGCTTATATTTTCTAAATAACGTCTCAATCAGCAAGGGTTCGAAGCTTCAATGTCCAATTGCAAAAGCAACCGAGAAAACAGCAAATCACAATTCCTTAGCTTCGACTACTATTTTTATAGTTATTTTCCTTAAGCCCAGAACTAAAAGATTTTTTGGGAAAAGTTCTGGGCATGGCATGGGTGTATTAAGATGGAAAAAGTTGATTCTCACAAGACAATAGTTGTTAAATTCGGTGGTTCTAGTTTAGCGGATCACGAAAGGCTCTTAAAAGCGGTGGTTGCCGTAATGAATGAAGCTAAAAAAGGCAGACGAGTTGCTGTTGTAGTTTCCGCCATGGGCAAAACAACTGATGTGCTTATGACGACAGCTAAAAATGCTTCTAATGGGAAATTGGAGAAAAAAGATTTAGATGAAATTCTTTCGATGGGTGAGCGAACCAGCATTAGAATATTCTCGGCAGCATTAAAAACAAATGGTGCGGAATCTTGCTACTTTGACCCAATTGACAGCAATTGGCCAATAATCACAGACGCAACATTTCAAAATGCAAACCCAATCCTGAAGGATTGTGAAAAAAACATTCGTGAATGCGTGCTGCCACTTATAAAACAAGGGATAATCCCGGTAGTTGCAGGCTTTCTTGGCAAGACCAAAGATGGCAAGATTACAACTCTTGGAAGAGGCGGAAGCGATACGACTGCGTTTGTCTTAGCAGAAGCTTTGGGAGCTGATGAAATCGTTTTAGTAACTGATGCAGACGGAATAATGTCAGGTGACCCTAAAATCGTCTCAAACCCCCAACGCCTCAGCGAAATAGATGTAAACACTCTGGTAGGGTTGGCCGATTCAGGAGCCAAATTCATTCACAGCAAAGCCTTAAAGTACAAACCCAAAAACATCAATGTCCGAGTAATCAAACACGCCCATGGCAACCTATCAAAAGAGGGCACAGTAATCACGGGTGCATTAGCTGCCGAATTGGACGCGGAAATCGCACATCCTTTTCCAGTTGCTGAAATAACGGTAATTGGAAACGGGATTTCTGCAAACCCGCAAATCATCCAAGAAATGGTGGAAAAAACAAAGCAGCACTCCCTTTTACTTGGCATGTCAATGAACACAAACTCCATCATACTCTATGTTTCTCAAGAGAAAAACTTGGATGCACTCTTCAATAATATCCACGACATTACAAAAAGCAATAACGAAACCATTGCAATGGCAGTCAAAAAAGACCTTGTTTTCATTAAAACAAGCGGTGTCGGCTTAGAAGAAACTCATGGTATAATTGGAAAAATTAGTGAAGATCTCAGATTAAACGGGATAAACATTTCGGGCATATTGACGATAACATCAAGTATTCTGCTTTTTGTAGATTGGAATGAACGTGAGAAGGCTTTGAAGTTAATTAAAAACTCATTAAGGACGGCTAAATAAACAAAAGGTGACTAAAGATGAATCAAGGAAAAACTCGACGATTAAAAAGAATTATGCAATCAGATAACCGCACAGTTATCGTGCCGATGGATCACGGCGTGACAGTCGGTCCAATCCAGGGAATAGCTAACATGCAACAAATAATCAATCAACTCCTCAAAGGTAAAACTGACGCGATACTTATTCACAAAGGTATTGCAAAACACGTTGACGTTGGAAACGCGGGTTTAATAGTAATGTTATCAGGCATGTCCAATCTTAGTCCAAACATAAACGGCAAAGTCCAAGTGTGCTCTGTTCAAGAAGCAATTCGCTTAGGTGCGGACGCAGTTTCTGTGCATGTTAATGTTGGTGCGCAAGATGAGGATAAAATGTTAAGCACCTTAGGTAAAGTGGCTGAGGAATGTGACTTGTTCGGCATGCCCCTTCTTGCAATGATGTATCCGCGTGGACCAAAAATACAAAATGAACATGCTCCTGATGTTGTGGCTCATGCTGCAAGAATCGGCGCTGAACTAGGCGCTGACATAATCAAAGCGAACTTTACAGGTAACATAGAAACATTCAAAACTGTAGTCGAAAGCTGTCCCGTCCCTGTGGTAATAGCGGGGGGACCAAAATGCAAAACATCACAAGAAATCCTTCAAACCACACATGACGCATTAAAAGCGGGCGCTTCAGGTCTCTCAATTGGACGTAATGTGTTTCAACATGAAACCCCAACCTTGATAGTCAAAGCGCTTTCAGCAATAGTGCATGATGGCGTTAGCGTGGAACAGGCGCTTAAAATTCTTGGTGAGCATAGTTGAAGGAACTCTGGGTAGAAATAGCGCAAACTGCTTCTCAACAAGAAAAAGAGAATTTACTTTGTCTTGCGCATGAAGATGCCGATGTAGTTCTTAGCGGCGAGCAAGCAATTAATAAGTCTGGCAAATTAAATATAACTTTTTTAACAGAACTAAATGAGAAAAAAATTGCTCAATTGAAAAATGAAGGCAAAGTAACCGCAACCAAAATTAGTATAAAGGGAAAAGAAGACGAAAACAGAGCAGCCAAAGCGGCAGAACTAGGGATTGACTACATAATAATTAATTGCCTAGATTGGCGAGTGATTCCTCTTGAAAACTTGATCGCCAAGGCGCATGGTGGCAAAAGCAAACTAATCGCCGAAGTAACAAACGCAGAAGATGCTATAGTAGTTCTTAAAGCACTTGAACTTGGAACCGATGGCGTTCTTTTGAAAACTTCGAACTCAAACGAGCTTGCGAAAACCGTAAAAATAGTTAAGGCGCAGATGCCTAAAGTAGCGCTAACATCAGCAAAAGTCTTATCAATTAAACCAATTGGCACAGGAGCCAGAGTTTGTGTTGATACTGTCGATTTGATGGTTCCTGGTGAAGGAATGCTAGTCGGATGCCAATCTGCAGGATTCTTCCTAGTTGAAGCGGAAGTCAACGAAAATCCTTATGTTCAATCCCGACCTTTCCGAGTTAACGCTGGACCTGCATCCCATTATACTTTAACTTCACTGCAAAATACTCGGTACCTCTCTGAGCTGAAAGCTGGAGATGAAGTTTTAATCATCAACAGGGAAGGAAAAGCAAGAATAACAAATGTAGGCAGATCAAAAATTGAGTTCCGTCCCTTAATACTCATCGAAGCCGAGGCAGATGGCACGAAAATAAAAACTATCCTTCAAAACGCCGAGACCATACGAGTGGTCACGCCGAAAACCTCAAAACCAGTAACAGAACTAAAACCGAATGATGAAGTTCTAGTGCATTTATCTGCTAAAGGAGGCCGACACTTCGGCGTATCTGTGCCTGAAGAAACGGTGATCGAAAAGTGACTGCGAGAATCTGTGTTTCGATTCTCCCAAAAAACAATCTTGAAGCTTTAACTTTAGTTGAGCGAGTAGAAAAAGTCAAAGCAGACTTTGTCGAGGTGCGGTTAGATTGTCTTGAAACCTCGCGAAACCTGTCCGAACTTGTTAAAAAAACTAAAATCCCTTTGATTGCATCAAACAAACTGCGAAGCGAAATGGGTAATTTCTCAGGGACAGAAACTGAACGTCAACAAACATTATTTAACGCCGCCAAAAATGGCTTTGAATATGTTGATGTTGACCTATCAAGCCCAAAATATAAAGAAACAATCGGCGAGCTCAAGCAGTTGGGCGCTAAACCAATCGTTTCATATCACAAATTCGACGGAGCATTAAGCATTTCTGAAATGGGAACGATTCTGGAAAAGGAAATCTCTAGTGGAGCCGTCGTCTACAAAATGGTAACAACCGCAAAGAAAACCGAAGATAACCTGTCAATGCTAAATTTCGTTTCTTCTATGTCAAGTAGACTGAAGCTTGTCTGTTTCTGTATGGGTGAAAAAGGTAAAATCTCTAGGCTCCTCTCACCCCTGTTTGGTGCCTTCTTCACCTTTGCTTCAATAGAACTAGGAAGCGAAACAGCATCTGGACAGATGAGCATTCAAGAAATGAGGTCTGCTTACGAACTTCTAGGAGTAAAATGAAAATGGTTGTTTCAGGAACAACAAAGGTTTGCGGAGTAATCGGTAATCCTATTGAGCACACTCTTAGCCCAATAATACAGAATGCTGCGTTTGAATCATTGGAACTTGATTATGTTTTTTTAGCGTTCAAGGTACAAACCTCTGAAGTTGAAAAAGCGATACCTGGTATGCGCGCTTTAAATATTCGCGGGTTAAACGTTACCATGCCTCATAAAAAGGCAGTCATCAAATATTTGGATGAAATTGACCCCACTGCTAAAGCTATTGCTTCAGTCAATACTATATTAAACAAAGATGGAAAACTTCTTGGATTCAACACTGACGGTGTAGGCGCACTTAATGCGCTCGAACAGAACGGCATTAAACCGAGAGGAAAGAAAGTACTGTTGCTTGGGGCAGGTGGCGCGGCAAAAGCCATAGCATACACACTCTCGCAGGAAGCAGGTGAACTGACAATTTTGAATCGCACAGTTAAACAAGCAGAAGAATTATCTAAATTCTTGAGAGAAAAGTTTAACAAAAAAATCAAAGGTGGAGACCTTTCGCCAGTCTCACTTAAAGATAATCTTGTTGATGCCGATGTACTGATTAATGCCACTTCAATAGGTATGAAATCAAACGCAGACCAAACTTTTGTAGAGCCTGAGTGGTTGAAACCTGATTTAGCAGTGCTGGACATAGTGTACAACCCAATTGAAACAAAATTAGCTAAAGATGCCAAAATGGCTGGCGCAAAAGTAGTAAGCGGGGTTGAAATGTTAATTTATCAGGGTGCTGCCTCTTTTGAAATCTGGACTGCGTGTAACGCACCAATTGAGGTTATGAGGAAGGCCGCTCTTAGTCACTTGCTAAAGGTGTAAATGTTGACAGGTAAAGCCACAGCTATAACTCACGGCGCAGCAACAATCATTAACGCTATAGCACTCGGTAAAGGCGCAGCCTTTGGCGTTGATTTATGGACTAAGGCTGAAGTCAAGTTAACCGATGAACCTCATGTTTTCAAAACAGAAATAACCTCTGACCCAAAAGAAAGCACTGTTCTAGCAGAAAAAACTGTATCCAGAGTCCTGCAAAAGTTCTGTTTAGACAAAAGTTTTGGCGCAAAAATAAAAACTTGGTCCAACATTCCCGCAGCCAAAGGGCTCAAAAGCAGCAGTGCAGCCGCAAACGCTATAGCTCTAGCATCCATAGCGGCTTTACGCGAAACGCTTGATGACTTAGAAATAATAAATCTGGGTGTTGAAGCGGCTTTTGATGCGAAAGTTACAATAACTGGCGCTCTTGATGATGCTTGTGCTTCATACTTCGGCGGCATTGTGATCACTGATAATTTGAAACGTAAAATAGTAAAACAATTGTCGTTGGAAGAAGACTTAGTAGTGCTGTTTTATTTACCCCCTCAAAAAGCATATACAGCTGACTCTAATGTTATCAGGCTGCAAACGATAAAACCTTTTGTAGAAATCGCTTACAAAGAAGCGTTGGAAGGAAAAGTCTGGGAGGCACTAACCCTTAACGGCTTAATTTACTCCTCCGCCTCAGGATACAACCCTGCTATAGCATTGGATGCTTTAGCTGCTGGGGCAGTAGCAGCTGGACTATGTGGCAAAGGACCAGCGGTAACAGCTGTTACATTTAAGGATAAACTTGATGCGGTGAAAGCTTCCTTACAAAACTACGGCGGAGAAATTTTGGAGACCCATTTGAACTCCGAGAAAGCTAAGGTGATTGACAAATGACAGATGTAACCATCAAAAAAACTGAAAGTTTAAACGGCGAAGTATGTGCT
>Ga0182021_10003713_pt1 | contig 17958 bp, 14 predicted proteins | sample 612E3MmetaG_FD_120493 | JGI IMG/M metagenome (GOLD analysis project Ga0182021, IMG submission 120493) | Permafrost microbial communities from Stordalen Mire, Sweden - 612E3M metaG (Illumina Assembly) | ecosystem: Environmental > Terrestrial > Soil > Wetlands > Permafrost | place: Sweden... | reverse complement strand
TGATTTGTTATAATGCAGAAGCGATAAGGTCGGTTATTGCTGGCGACCAAAGTCTCAAGAGTGTGAGTAAGTACTGGGCTTGATACAGTTTGTTAAAGGCTGTAGCGCCTAAGAGACACCAAAGATATCAAACCAATAGCGTTTAAGTGTACTATCCCAGCCCTACTCAATAGTAACTTAGAACATAAAGGATAAAAAACTAATAGTGCACACTTCTAAATAATTTAAAAACCGCAAACAATTACCTCGATTCATTGCAAAAAATATCTTTCAAACGCCAATAGATAAGTGGCTTGTTCGCCGCGGGTGTCATTCTAATAATAACTGGCGTTGCAATTGGTCTTTATTCAATTTTAATTCATAAAAAGACAACACAATAATTAACAACAAATTACTAGGCGATCTTAGCTAGCCGAAAATCTACCGTTGCCTGCAATATTCATCTTTAAACCAATACTAAGCAAGATATACGCATTAACAAGTAGTTTAGCCATTTCTTGTGCTACACAACTTTCAAATCAAGCATTACACTAGTTATTGGGTAAGATTTATTAAAAAAAAGAGAGTTAATTTACTTTTTAGGTTTGCTTATGCTATTTTGGTGCCGCATTCACCGCAGAAGCTGGTACCTGCTGAGTTTTTAGCTCCGCATTTAGGGCATATTTTCAATCCTAATTGTGCTCCGCAGTTATTACAGAATTTGCCTGACCCCGCTGGTTTTCCGCATACAGGACAAATTGTTTGTCTTTGTGTTATTTCGCCTGTATAAACTTGGGTAGATTCGGCTTTTTGTTTAATGTCTGCAACCATTTTTTCGGCTCTGGCTGCAGCTACTTCAGTACTTTCCCGCGGGGCATCTTCGACGCATAGTCCTTCTTGTTCGTTCCAGTCGTTTTCGCAGACGTATTTGTGGCATCTTGGGCATCTTTGGAAATGGCCTTTGGCTTCGTTTTGGGCAAGTTCAAATGCTTGTTCGTGTTCTTTATGCCATTCTGGTGTCATTCCTTGGAATCGGTCGCTCATGGCGTTTGCGCCTTGTTGAAATGTATAACCTCCGCTGCTCCCGGCTAGTTGTGATCCGATGGAGGCGACTTGGCCTATTCCTTTCCAGAATCCTTTTTTCTTGTAGGTTTTACTTGCGATGAAGTTTGTTTTATAACCGTCGTTGCATATGTCACAGTTGAAAGTAAATTGGAACCCAGCGTCCGTGCTGTCGTCTTGATAATTTCGAGTGAAAGGTTGTAGTGGCATTTTTTCATCTCCCTGTCATATTAAGGGGTTTACCGCATTTTATGCATTTCTCTCCGAGCGGTGGTTGTTCGGTTTTGCATTTTGGACAAATTACCGTGAGTCTTTTGTCGCAGTTTTGGCAATAGTCTCCGAAGAATGTTGGTTTTCCGCAATATGGGCAGTTTATTTGTAGCCTTAAGCCACAATTGCTGCAATTGACTTGACCGGTTTCGATTGGATTTCGGCATTTTGGGCATCTTTGAGGTCCCACTGGGTCGACTTTTCCGCAGAAAGGACATACGTTGTCGTCAAAGGATACAAGTTTTCCACAAAATTTGCAAGGGTGTTTGTAACCTGGCATTTATTGGTCTCCTTTACTCCATTTTTCTTTGTCATCTATGCTTTTGGTGTTGAAGGCTAATAAGCTAGTTACGTCGGTTTTCCATTGTTTTGGAGATGCATGAATTACCCTGCCTACGAATTGGTCTCTCAGTATTTTGAGAGAGATGATTCTTGTGATTGCGAATCTATATTGAGTGTATTCTGTGCTATCAAGCTGGTTTTCTGTAAGGTAGATTGGTTCTCTTCTGAAGTTAACTTCGATCATGGATCGGTTGATGTTTTTGATGAATATGCTTAGTTCTTTGGTCAGATCCTCGTCTTTGGTTTGTAAATATTCTTTTCTTCCTGTTTCTCTGAAGAAGTAAGTTGCACCTGTTGTTGCGGGTTTTTGTTCTTCTTCTGTGTTGGAGACTGTATTTTCTGTTTGTTGTTCTTTGTTTTCTTCTGTCTTGTCTTTGGCATTAAATGCTTCTAAGGCTATTGTATTGCTTTGTCTGTTTGTTCCTGGATTAAGGAGTGGGAATAGCATCCATATGTAGGTGCCTGTTAGGTCGCCCATGAGTCCACGTTTTATTCCTACGCAGACATGGTCTTTTGCAGAGAGCGAGTTTAGATATTCATATTCTATTGTCATATCAGCTTCGTCTATTTTTTTGGTTAAGCGACGCCAGAAGTCTGGTGAATACTGTTCGATTTCTTTTCTTTTTGCTGCTTGTCCGTCTTTCATAAGGGTAACTAGTTTGTTTATTGCGATTGGGGTTGCTTCGGGGATTAATTCTTTTATGTTTTGTTGTGTTCGGAGAATCATTTTGTTTATGGCGTCTGAGAGAGCCTTTGCGAGAGGGTCAAAGTTTTGTCCGAGTTTAGTAAGTTCAATTTTTTCTTGGAATTCGTTCGTAATTGCAAGCTTGTAATCTTGTTTGTTTACGTTTGTTATGTAACAGTATGGGAAGCGGATGGGTTCGCTTTTTTGTGGCAGAATCACTAATGCAGTGTCGTAGAGACGAACTTCGCTGTTTCCGGTTTGACTTGTTTGGCCATTTGCTTCAAGTTTAGTGTATTGTACTTCGAAGCCGGCATGGAGAATTGATTCTTCCATGAGCATGTATTTGAGCATGAGCTCATTTCGGAGCTTATATAATTGGAAAAGGAAGTCTTCGTATTGGTATCCTAAGCCCCAAAGGTTTAGTTTTTCTTTGGATGTTAAGAAAAGATCGACTTTGTAGTCGTAATCTGATATTCCGACAATGTCCGTGAACGCGAATAGCATGGGATCACCAAACATGACGGTTAAAGTCAGGTGTTGTTCATCGAAGGTAGCTCTTGCTTCTCCTTCATTTTCGATGTTTGACTCGAAGTCATAGAGTTTGTAATTTAGTGCAACTTCCATTGTCTAACCTTTGGCTATTACTTTTGCGATGTGGCGATATATAATTTTGCAATTGTTAGCGTTAAGGAATATTTCGCAACCATGCTTATCATGGTAGCATATTTTTATGAATTGAAGTGGAAGCCAAAAAGTGGGCTTTTACTACCATTTGCGGGCTTAATCTGGAGTTAAAGCATCATGAGTATGCCGTTGCGCTCGTAGTTAATTGATGAATCGAGTTCCATCATGGATGACAAATACGCCTGAACTTCACAAATTGAAGGAATGACTCCTGGGAAGATGGAGGAAAAAACGCGTTTTATTGATGACTAGACAATGTCTATGTTTGATTTTAGTTTGAGCCCATTTGCGAGAACGGCATCCTTGCCACGTGTGTTAAGGTCGTTCTGATCATTTGAACCTAAAACGCTATAGTGAATGTAAATTAGTTGTTCTTAGCAAACCCTAAGCCCATGGATAGATCTGTTACGGTGTTTTAAGGGCATTTTTAAGTGAAGTCTCGAAGGAAACTAACTCGGTCATGCTTGAAGGAAAAATTGTGCTTATCGAAATTCTCTTCGAAGGGCCTATAAGGATTTCAAAATCAGTCAAACATAAAATCCTCCCATGTATTTAAGCGGGAATCCTGTGAGTTTAGCAATTATGCGAAATATGCAATTACGCAAAGCATAACGCTATGGTTTGTGATTCGTTGGGGTTTAACAAGCAGAGGCTCAGCAAAGGGATAGCCGTGTTTTCTGGTCAATCAAGCATGAAAAAGACTTTAACCGCTGAAATCATTGCAGGTGAACTAAACATAGACCTGTATAAAATAGATTCATCAGCTATCATAAGCAAGTATATTGGTGAAACTGAAAAGAACCTGGACAGAATCTTCCGTGACGCTGAAAACAATAACATGCTACTCTTTTTTGATGAAGCAGATGCTTTGTTTGGGAAAAGAAACAAAGTCAAAGACAGCCATGACCAATATGCCAAAATCGAAAGTAATTTCATTTTCAAAAAAATAGAAGCACACAAAGGCATCGTTATCTTTGCCACTAACGTAAGCAAAAACATCCCTAATGCATTTGTGAGCCAAATAAACTTCATTGTAGAGTTTCCAGAAAAATCGGTTAACGAAAAAGGCAAAGTTTAGCACTCAACAAATATTATGCTTAATGCACACTTATCCTAGCCGAGAGTATTTCACCTTAAAGGTAGTTTTAGTTATTTTAGGGAAATAGAGAGTTTTATAATAACAGCCAAATATCTGCTTACTATGCAGAATGGGAGAGGGAAAATGCCGGCAGTTACAGATTTTTTAAACATTTGCAGTAGACATCGGTTTCGAGTTGAAATTGACGGAATAAGTCAAGCTTCCTTTAGAGAAGTTGAGGGAATATGCGTTAACATTGAGGTCCAAGAGTTCAGAGAAGGAACAGACATTACTTCACTTTTCAGAACAGTCCCAGGTAATTCGTTATGGTCCACTTGTTCTAAGAAACGCTGTTACAGGTGACGCAGATAATAAAGATTTATGGAACTGGATAAAACAGGTCATCGACGGAGGAGAAGACGCCAAGAATCTGTCTATCGTTGTTATGGTAAAAAAGGTAATGACAAGTTACGATTTAACTTGACAGGTGCTTGGCCAAGCAGTTGGCATTTAGACTCACACTGTTTTTGCGTTTGCGATTGGGCTAATTTTCTTCGGGCGCCCTGATGCAGCACTTCTTGTCACCTTAAGGAGCACTAGTCAATGATTTGGACAGAGAATACTGGTTTGTTAGTATAGAGAAATACCGGGATGAACAATCTCACAGAGCAAGATTCCATAATGTATTCGTTATAGAGGTTGGCTATCTGCTGAGCCCCTTCTTCGCGATAGGTATCTTTCTACATTCACTACTATACTTATTTAAAACGGTCAAAGACAGAGGCTGCGAATGGTTCTATCCCTTGACAAGAATAGTCAAGCAAGGAACAATAGATGCAGACGGAAACCTCCAGCCCAATATTGAACCTGGAAAAGTCTATTTCTACCAAGAGGACTTGAAAGGAATCATCGAGAAAGCCGACCCAGAACTACACATACTAGGAGAAAAACCCACACCTTGGAGAAGAGTGTATGGATTTGCACTCAACAGTTGCCTAATGGATCGAGGCTTCCAATCCGGATCAATTGCCTTATCAATAATATGGCTGGCAACGCCAAACCAAAACAACTATTTCATATTCTCTAAACCATGGACATTTTACTACCCGTTTATAGCTGGCTTCGCATTCTTTGGCCTCATTTACTTGTCGGGCGAATTAGACCGCAGAGACTGAAAAAAACCACTCAGAGTAATACCTAAAACAATGACTCGACACAAAAACCTCTTCAAAAAACCTTTGTTCATAGCAGGCCTTACAATCTTTGGAATCTGGATCTTCTTATACCGACTCCAAATACTAGACAACCTCAAATAACTCTTCCAAAACAGACAACTACTAATCCTCGAAGCAGCAGCCATCACAATATTTGCATAATTTTGTTTTTGATTCAAGAATATTCTGTTTAGGGTATTATTTACAATTTGGGAACTTTGCTTTTTAATGGGTCTCTTAATTTATTTTTTTCGGAGGGATGGAATTGACAGGGTCAAAGGAAAAAAATCGTTCATCTAAACGAAGTTTGCTAGTAATAACATGTGAATGCGGTTATGAAATTCTTGTTTTGCCCGATTTGAGAGTTATGAACATAGCTATTGAAAAACATGTTTTAGAGCACAAAAATATAGGCATCACAAAAAGTAGTGCTAAAAGAATCGAAGATGCATTGATTGCTCAACTTTTTAATAAGCTTGCTGAATCAGAAAAATAGGTTCCCGCCAAATCGTAATTATCTAAAGTGACTTAGCTCGCCCAGAATCTTCTTAGCCGTTAGAATCATTTTATTAACGCTAAAGACAAACGGAAAATAGAGGATCCAGATTCCTATATCTTAGCTGGGATTGTTTCTTTTGCTACGGAGTGGATCCGCTTATGAGCTTCAAGTTCTTGACCTGCTAGAGATTCTAAGGTACTCCAGTAGAAGAGAATGTCATCGTAACTGTGTGTTTTCATGAAATTTAATGCTATCTCCATTGTTTCCAGTGCGGACTCATTATACCTGTTTATAACGTTCCTTACTGATTTTGTATAGTCTGCCATGGCGTACTTTTTTGGGAAAAACCTGTTTAGTACTTCTATGTCAAAGGCTAATGTTTGCAGTTTGTTTACAAGTCCGTTGTTTCCAAAGAATGCCTCGTGGAATGCTTTGACTAAGAAGGCTTCCATTAGATTTAAACGCTCATCGGTGAAGTGGTACGTTGGGGAATCAACTGGTCCTACGATTCGACTTTCTTCTTTTAGACGTTCAGCAATAGGGGTTCCAGCATAAGGCATCATTTTTGTGAAGTGAACCGTTACTCGACCACCAGTTGAGAGGTCTCTGAGAAATTTAAGGTCGGCATCGATTGTGTCAAAAGTGCTATCCGGGGTTAACATGATAAACCCGTAATCGAATTGCATATCTGCATCTTGTAAAGTCTTTATCGCAGCGTAAATATCTTTTTGAGAATATATTTTATTGCACGTTTTTAGGCCTTGGTTGTTCCCAGATTCGATGCCCAGATAAAGGAAAGTTAATCCAACGTCCTTTAGCATACGCATATACTCAAGATCTAATTCGTCTACTCTGTTGGATGTTCTCCATAATATTTTTTCACCCAATTGTCGATTCTTAAGTTCTTGAGCAAATGTGTTGATCCATTCTTGCTGGCGTTTTGTTTTCATGCCTAAATCGTCATCGACAAACTTGAAAATTCGGGTTCCTTTTTTGTAGAGCTGTTCCATTTCTGTGGCAACGTTTGCGGGTGAACGTGAACGCCGCTTAAGTCCGGGTGCGCCGTTATAGAATTGACGAACGCTGCAGAAGCTACAATTGAAGAAGCAGCCGCGGCTGGCAGAAATTGAACTCAAGCCAAGCCCACGATACCGCTGGGTTTTTGTGTTTCGGGTAGGAAATGGGAGTGAATCGAGGTTTTCAATTAGGGGTCTCGCAGGAGTGACTTCAATTTTGCAATCATGCCGGTATGCGAGACCTCTTATTTTTCCGAAAGAGCTTGGGTTGTCTAACTGATTGAATAGTTCGAGCATCGTGTTTTCGCCTTCGTGGCGAACGACTGTGTCAACTTCAGGAATTAATTCCAGGGTTTTAGAGTAATCTACGGTAGGAAAGTGGCCACCGATTGTGAAGTGCGCTTTCACGCCGTTTTGACGCAGGTATTTTGCTAATTCGGCGAAATCAGGAAGCATGGGTTGAAAAATGAGGGAAAAGCCAATCAGTTTTGGGTTTGACTGTTGAATATGGTTAAGAATGCTTTTCTTTGATCTTTTCGTGTAGGGTTCTATTTTAACGGAAAAGGAGTTTTTTTCAAGAAAAGCGGCTATAGATCTGAGGCCTAGATTTTCCTCGTCTTCGCAACCTATTAAGACAACGTCAGTATCTTGATTGGCTAATCTCTTTTCAGGGGAAAGTGTTATTCATTACACCTTCGTCTTCATCATCGTCTTCACAGTTTGTAGCGTTTCGAGTTGCGCTTTTAAGCTATCCATAGAAAATTGCGTTTCTCTAATCTGCTGATCTATCTGTCTTGAAATTACTACTTGTTGCTGCTCCTTTGTGAGTTGTTCCCACCATGTTCCCCATTCTGGAGCGGGATCCGCTATTAAGCCGAAGCGATTAATCATTCGAGCCATAATATCACCTCAGACTAGGATTTATGAAATCGCATAAAAAAATTTGCTGTAGCCTATGTACAGTCACAAGGAACTCGATTTAATATATCAATTAAGGTTAGCACTGCGGAAAACAACAGATCTGAATAAAATACTTGTTTCCGCAATTTTTTTGCGAGACTAGGTTTTAGCGGGTGCTTCTATTGCATAAAAGTTGGGTATTATCAAATTCCCCTGCATTTGTTACTCAAACTCACTAAGTAAGTCGTTTCCCTCTGCTTTTAAATTGTAGACTAGTAAGCCTTCATGTGATCTGGTAATTGCTCTCCCTGTTGTCACGTCGAAACCTGAAAAGTGGCGTGAGTAGGTAACAACTTTATTATTCAAAGTGCCCTTGGAAAGTTTAGCGTTCATATGAGGGCATCTATAAGCGACTTAGAACCTACCTTCAATGTTAGCAATCAGTATCTCTTTTTCACCAACATCAACATTAATCATCTTACCATTGGGAATATCAATTGTTTTGGTTGTTAATTTGCGAAGGGTAGCTTTTCTTCTCTTTTTGCTTCTCGTTGCATTATTATTTTTCTAATTAATAAGGGGTAACTTTTCTCATATTTTTACCCTCATAATATTATTTTATTTAGTTAACAGGGGGTAAGTTTTACTATATTTTTTACTCCTCATCCAATAGCTGATAATGCATGAGTCAATGGGAACTTAGGCAATAGTCAAAAAATAAAAGCGAAATATTGTTTATTTCTCGTATTGTTTTTTGGCAATTGTCGTTGTCACAATCTCATTTTTTAAATAATTGCACAACAATTTTCTAAAACGAATTAACCTTCAACTCGTATTCTATAGTTTTGACCTTAACTTGTACGGCGCAAAAAATGACTAAACCTTTTGTTAATGAGTATCTTGCTCTAATGGTTGCTGATTGGTTAAAAAAGAAAGTATACTAAATGTTGATATTTCTGCTCTTAAAAGAAGGCAGTTGTTGTTTATTGTTGACGTTTATGTGTTAAATCGAGCCATTGGTATTTTGTTGTTTGACACAAATTGTTGCGATAGGAAAATAAGGTGGAGTTAGCGTCATTTTGTATTTAGAGTTTTTCTTTAAGGTTTTCTTTAAGGATATGGTAGTATGAAGCCTCGTTTGTATTTGCTTAAAAGAGATGTTGGAAGAAGTTTTTATAATCCTAAAACGGAGGTTGTTTTTGTTGTTGTTGATTCAGATATTTCTAGGGATTATCCTTTGAACTTTGTTTGTGTGTTGCCCTTGTATCAAGGTCTGGCTAGCGGTCATTCCGCTTTTCGAAAATTATTTGGTGAGGATAGTGTACCGTTAGCTAAGAAACTTTTGTCTAAAGCTTTGGCTAAAGAAAGTGATTTAGAAATCAAAACCGAAATTGTAAAGCGCCTAAAACTCCTTAACACCAAACCGGTTACTAATATCAAAATATCGGTTTTGCCTTGCGACAACTAAAAAATGAAAAGAAATGGAAGGAAAGACTATTGAACTTGTAAGCTTATTAAAACTCTAACTTTTGTATTTTTCAAGCCCCTGAGAAAAATAGACTTGTCATGCAAAGTTGCCGCATCGCATATCTTTTTATTAAAACGGTTGCGCTTGGTTTTTTTAATTTTGGGCTTCTTTTACAACCGATAGTGGTTGTTTCAATTCCCGGAAATATTTCAACACATTTATGCCGCGTTGGGAATTACGAAAACGGTGTTCCTTTGTTTAACGATTTGTTTTTCTATTAAGTTTTGCTCGATTAGAAAACTCAGGTACCCTCTGAGCATATTATAGTTGGCGTTACCCTCGCTTATTATGTACGTCTGCTTCAATGGACCATTATGTGCCAGTACTTTAAGGATGTCAAAATATTATTCGAGTTTTGATCGTTTCAACTGTTAACCTTTTCGCCTCTATGTTCAATTCTTAATTTTGAACTTCATGGTTGATTTCAGTTGGATGTTGCGGAGCCAACATCGCTATTTGAAGGAACACACCTAAATCTTGCCCCTTTAATAGGTGTCTCCCTCTATTTCATCTCAAATCGTTTATAAGGTGTGCTATTTGCTGTTTCATGTTTTGCTCTTCAGTTCCAAGCCGACTCAAGTTATCTTCATAATTTGTTACCTAATTTGTTGTTTGTTAATTTTGAAATTTGCCTGGACAAACATTTGCAATTTTTTGGTAAAGTTTATGACTGCGCAACTTGTAAAACTGCGTAGACTCAGGCGTTAATCAGAAAACGAAAGTAACTAAACCTAACTTCTTGATCAACAAGGCAGATTGAAATGTTTGAGGGTCAAAACTTCACCTTTTATGAATGTGGACCGGCCCTGAGTTAAATCCTAAGCAAAGTTATTAACAAGGTTAACTCTTAAAAGAGGTTAAGCTAACGACTCGAAAAAGGAAACTGAGTGGAATGTGTTGGTTGATCCATCCCTGCTGCTAATCGTCAAGTTAGTGGAGTCAGTTACTTTTCTGCTCATAGGACGTGATAGCCATCTCATCTGATAATAAAAAAGAGTTTGATAGTGATGTTATAGTAGTAGGTGCTGGACCAGCAGGTTCAGCTGCTGCTTACTACTTTGCATCCGCAGGTTACGATGTAATTCTAGTTGATAAACAGAAATTTCCACGCGACAAGATTTGTGGGGACTTTGTTAGTCCTGTTGCACAAAATGAACTCAGCAATCTTGGAATCACAAATTTACCTGACTTCAAGAACTCAAACGCCATCAGCAATGCTTCAGTCTATCTAGATGGCAACAAACTAATTTCCAGAACTGTGCCAAAGGCTCAAGGTCTCCCAAGATTCGGTCGCGTGATTCCTCGCAAGATTTTGGACAAACTGATTTTAGACTCAGCAATTAAAGAAGGCGCTATTTTCTTGGAGGGACTCAAAGCCGTCAGCATACAAACAAAGAGGAAAGGAATAGAGTTAACAGTTGAAGGCTCTTCTGGCAAAAGAGTCCTAAAATCGCGTCTATTAATAGGTGCAGATGGAAGCAACTCAACCATTGCCAAACTCGTCAGAGGTTACCCACCTTCAAGCGCTGATAGAATAATTGCCATACGAGGATATTTTGAAGACGTAGAGGGACCTACAAATCAAGCCGACCTACACTTCAACAAAGAAAGCTTCCCAGGTTACTGCTGGCTTTTCCCAACTGGCAAAAATCAAGCTAACGTGGGGGTCGGCGTCGTTTTAGATACAATACCTACTGGCAATCGCCTAAAAGAGCTTCTCACCCACCTCATTGAAAACGATCCGGCCTTAAGTAAACGTCTTAGTCATTCTAAATTGGTCGGTCAAATAGGCGGTTGGCCTTTAACAACTTATAATCCAAAACAGCCTTTGGTGGACAACAAGGTTATGCTTGTAGGCGACGCTGCAGGTTTAGTGAATCCGCTAAATGGTGAAGGAATCCAATATGCGCTTCTTAGCGGCAGAAGGGCTTCCGAAGTTGCAATCTCGTGTTTAATCGCGAACGATTTTTCCAATGATGCATTGTCGGTATATCCGCATATCATTGAGAAGGAACTTGGTTACGGCATGTCAGTCGCAGGTCTAATTGTTCAATTAATTCGAAATCGAAGCTTCAACCCCTTTTGGCTTCGTTCATTGGAACTCATGGCTGCACGTTCACGAGTAGACAATTCATATGCTGACATTGTTGGAGGCATCCTAATGGGAACTGTGCCACAAAATATGGCAAACAACCTAGAAGTTGTTCGAGGAACCATTGAACAAGCTACGTTATCAGAAGGGTTGACAAATCTGCTTGAAACAATTCAGGATCCCTTAGCCATCGCAAAAGCCACAATAGAAGCAATACAAACAGGCTTCGGAATAACTAGCCAAGTGACACAGAATCCAGTTGCGTTTTTCAACTGGGCCATCAATTCCACGACAGCCGCAATAAACCTCGCCAATGCAGCATCTTCGCATCATTCAGAAAGCGACCAGGAAGAAGCACCCCAAGCAACTGACTAAGTTGACTTAAAACTCCGCCCTAATTAGAAATGAAAGAGAACCCCTTCTTATTTCCCATTATGCTTCCGCTGATAAATCTGAAATGATTAACAAATGTACCCTGAATCAAACTAGAGAAAGGTTATCTATGGAATTGAGGTATATGAGAAGGCGGGTAACTGCTTGAGCGAATCAACCCTTTTAGTAATGAAGAAGAAAGTCGCCGTTCGGATGCAATACTATCTTAAGCGGAACTTTGGATCGAAAACGTTAGGTTACAAACTCTTGGCTGACTATCCAACTAGGCCAGGAAAAGGTATTCGCCCTTTGCTGTGTCTTGCAGCGGCAGCATCAGTTGGTGGCGACTACAATAATGCGATAGATACCGCGACGGCAATTGAGCTTCTTCATAATTCGTTTCTTATAAAAGATGACATTGTTGATCAGTCGATTTATAGACGCGGGGATCTTACGTTAAATAGGAAGTATGGTCTTGCTTTGGCGGCAAATGCTGGGGATGCTGTTAAGATTCTTGCGATGTCTCCATTAATAGATAATTTGGCTTCAATAGGTGTTCGGAAGTCTTTGCAGATTATTTTGGAAATTCAAGAAATGGCCCGGCGAAGTGTAGAAGGTCAAATAACGGAGTTGACCTACGTTAAAGAGAACCGGGTTGACTTGCAGCCGGAAAATTATTTTAATATTTGTGAGAACAAGACCTGTTGGTATACAATAATTTCACCCTGTAGAACGGGGATTATTATTGGTCTTGATGAGGCAAGTCCTAAGCAACTTGATGCAATCACTAGATATGCTTTGTACACTGGCATTGCATTTCAGATTACCGACGATACGCTGAACCTTACTGCGTCACAAAATCTTTATGGTAAAGAGATCGATGGTGATATCTTAGAGGGAAAAAGAACCCTCATGCTTATTCACACTCTTAACTCCTGTAATCCCGAAGAAAAAGAAAAAATCCGGAAAATACTGGAAACTCCTCGAGATGCCAAGACGGAAGCGCAAGTATTTTACGTAAAAGATCTCATGCAAAAATATAAAGCCTTTGAAAACGCAAGAAAAACAGCCAAGCAATTTGCTACACGAGCGAGGAATATTTTGTTAAATGAATGTGACTGGATGGTAGAAAAGCGATGGAAGAACTTCTTTCTTGAACAGACGAATTATCTGGTTCAACGAAAACACTAAATACTACTTAAATAGAGATTGGAGTGGAGATCAAGTTGTCCAATCAATCTAGCAGTAAATCTAAGACAAAGAGCAAAGCATCAGAAGCTAATCCTAAAACAGTTATGCCTAATCCAAAAAACGTTCAAAAGGCTATTGATCAAATCGTTTCGACTCTTAATAATCCTGAGTATAAAGACCAACTAACCAAGTTAACTCAGGTGTCTGTTAATAACACCGTTCAGACAGCTCAAAGACTAAATAAGGTGACTGCTCGAATGACTAAACTAAATAATGATGAAATGACTGCCCTTGTGAGCAATTCTGTGGGTGACATGATGCGTCTTTATATCCAGTTCAATACAGAGCTGTTAACCCTTGTACAAAAAGTATCTAACAGAGCAGTTGATATTATAGAAAAAGCCGCCACCCCAAATGCTGAAGCGACTCAGGTCGAGCCGACGGCCAAATGACTTTATACCGTGTAGAAGACACGGCTAGCGTGGATGCTTTTACTCTACCCTCACTCTTTGATGTGAAAGCGAGGTTATACCAAGAATGGCATGACTTTGTTTTCTATGACCAAAAAACGGGCATATTTGGTCTGTTAAACTTTGGAGTTCATGGTAACCCATACGATTCGAAACGTGGATGGGGTTCAGTTCTTTCATATGTCGTAGATCCCTCAGGAAAAATATTTTCTGAAATGAAACTCATACCAATGAGCGAACTAGAGATTTCATCTTATAACCCAAACTTTATTGGCGATAATTTCTCTGTGGTTTTCTTGAAGGACAATTCTTTTGCGATTACAGGGGAAATGGAAGCAGTTTCATTTGATCTCAATTTTCGCGTTGCCCTGCCCCCTGTGACAAACAAAGACATCCTTTTTGATGTTCTAAAACTGCAAAATCCTAACGCTAAAATGATTTTGGCTGCCCAAGAAATGAATCGCCAATGGGAAAACTGGGTGGAGCTACCTAGACTAATAGTTAACGGGAAATTGGAACTTGACAAAAAAACATATCGAATCAAGACTAGCCAAGGATATCAAGACCATGAGGGTGGATGTTTCGACGTAGGAACAACCTGGGGCTGGGATACAGGCGTTATCCTTTGTGATCCTTCTGTAGTAAACGAACCCGAAAGAGTGGATTTTCTCATTTACCGCTATGGACCATCAAATAATCTTTCATACGGCGGGGTCTTTTTTGAAACAAAAAAAGGCAAAAAACAATTCTTCGATAACAGAAACATCCGGATAACCACCAAAGGGAAGTACAACGGTAATCATAGCGTTATTCCCGCAATTACAAAATTGCTATATCCCGATTATCATCCCTCGATACCGAAAACTAGGAAGTTTAGCGCTGCTAAGGGTGCAGATATACTTGAAATTACCTTTACCCCAAAAGCTCTGTGCAGCATAGTCAACCCCAGCATCATCAACCATTCCGAAGTTGTGTTCAACGAAATGTTCTGTGAAGCAAACCTTAGCGGTAAAGTTGGAGACAACACCTACGATTGTGTTCTTCCCTGCTGGTTTGAATCCGTTCGACCACGAAAAAGGATGGAATACTACGCAATTAAAGCTTGAACCTTTTCTCAAAGATCTAATTGCCATAATGAAACAAGATTATCCCCAACATCTACAACAAATGATCATGGATACTCAGGGATTAATGTGGCTTCAAACTCTCGATAACGAACATACGCTTATTCACGTAACAACCGATGATGTTCTTATTGGAGAAAAAAATAATCCCAAAAAAATTGACGTTCGAGTAGTTCTGTCTAGAACATGCTTATTTGATCTTCTTGAAGGCAGAATAGCTCTTGACAAAGCGCTTCAGACAAAAAAGATTGAGGCCTTCGGAGAACCTGCCACAATACTGAAATGCTACAAAATTTGGGAACAAATTCTATCACTATCAAGAACAACACCTCGCTTCTACTTCTTAACCTATAAACTCCGCTAGACAAAATAAAAAGAATCTAAATCTTGCTGTGTAAAAATTTTTTGTATTGAGTAATATTAAGTTGTTATTTGCTGTTTTTAATGACTTAACGATAACTTAGTATGCGAGAAATCAACAGTTTAATATCAATAATATGGTTTTCGCTTAGTTCCGCGGATTAATAAACTATACAAAAACGATAAATAAGAATAGCCCCTAATTAGATTGGGTTAAGCTATTGAGCAAAAGTTCTCGGAAAAAGAAAATTTTAACTGCGAATATTTCTAAGGCAGCAACTCCTGTAGAAGCATCAGCAAACCAGAAAATCTGTATACCCTTGCCAAATATAGAAACGCAAAAAGTGTGTCTAAACTTACCCAAATTAGATGTAGCAACAGAAAAAGTCTGTTTTGAGTTGCCCAAAATTAAATCACCTGGTTGTGATTGTCCCCCGCCAGAGATGCGCTGTCGTGAAAATGAAAAAGTTACAACTCGCGCAATTTTACCTAAATCTGAAATTGCGTCCAGCATTGGTGGGCCACTCTCTGTTAATGAAATAGATATTGGTAAAGTGTCGATTCCAAAGCTTGTATTGAAAAACTTTAGTGGAAACTTCAAGTATGATTCGTGTAAAGCAAAAAATGTAGAGTTGGAACTTACCTTATCTATTAGCACAACATTTACCGGAAATATTGACCTGCCGTGGCCGCTGTGTTGGTCTGATTTTTGTTATGATGTGTCAGGGGGTGTGGATTTTGTTTCGTATGTTGAAAAGCAGTCTCTTGGGGACGTTTTGTTTGGTAGTGGTCAATTTTCAATGCTTTCATCCTCGACTACTATTGGTCCGTTCTCAATGACACCTAACCCTATAAGAGAAACTTTAATTGACTTAGTCACTGCTGACAATATCCAAATGAAGTGCACAAGTATTCCACTTGATAATCCTATAGGAATTAGTCTTGGACTCTGTTTGCCAATTCCGAATCCTATGGGTCCCAACGATGTAGCAACAGATCAAACAACTATCGATCAAATGGATTCAATTGGAATCGCAAGCCCGGAAGCTTCAATGCAAGACATAAACGCCTTAAACATAACAATCCCAAGTGTTACTACCCAAGCATTCGAGGCTCAGTCCACAACAAATGTAACGTTATCAACTTCTAAAAAAATGTATGGACCGGGTGTAACTTTAAACGGTGATGCGGATAAAGCACATATTGACGGGACATTAACCCTTAACGTTACGAAAATAGTGATGAGAGTTAAAGGTGGGTTAGAATTTAAAAACCTTAACGGGTCAGTTACAACCGATTCCGCTATAGCTGACAAGCTTGATCTAAGCTTGATTCTGAAAGGGATTAAAATCAAGGGACTAAATCTTTGCGGAATGAAAATACCCGAAATAGAGGTGGCCATCTAGATGAGCAGAACTCAAAATACGGCCAAACCAAAATTAAAGATCGAGGAAATCGTAAAACGAGAAAAAATATTGAAATCCGTAATGGAGCAAAAAAGGACTGGCAAAATTGACATTAAAGCCACCTTTGACTTGATACATCTGAGCATTTATCCGCTTCTCGAAAACCGAGAAATAGTAGAAGATGACATGAAAAAACTTAAAACAACATTTGACGAAGTCGCAGGCTGCATTTGTGAAATAATCGAGAAATCAAAAAAGAAGTCTTCGGATAACACACACCAGTAAACAAAAGAAACTCGCAGCAAAAACTGCAATTATCTCTTTTCTTAAGTTGGCGCTCTCCGAATTATAAAGGTTTTTTTTGACTGCATAACTTGCTTTAATTGAATCAACTTGAAGTTTTGGAGGCATGTCTGTTGATTATGGATACATGTTTGGATACATGTTTTTTTTATAAATTTAGCAAAAGGTTTGAGGTTACCGTTACCATGCTCAACTGAGTTGAAAAACTATAGCGCTAAACAATGGGGATCCTAGCCCAATTTACCTGTAAAAGATGGCTAAAAGTTCCACCCATTGTTATTGGCTTAGGTGTATCTTTCTCATCGTTGTGTAATGGGACCTAACAAGTATGTTTTTAATGTTTGATTCAATCGTCTCAATGAGTTCGACTATTTCATCGAAGTAATAATATTCACAATTGCAGAAAACAAGGTTATAGGCTTCAAACTCTGGTACTTTAACCCTATGAACAGTTTCTTTAGATCTCTCTCAACATCTTTGATGAACATTTCGCTGTTATTTACAACATATTTTAGTTCAATAGCAGTCAACATTTCGTTTCTAAACTTATCCTTGTTTATTGAAATTACTTTTATTTCTCCAATATTTTTGTTTTCTATACGTGGTCAAAATGAGCAAAAAATATCTTTTCATACAATTCCCCAACGAACTAATTAAGGATTCATTCTTGACCGTAAAAACACTGTGAATAGTACAATGTACTGAGCCCAAACACTACAACACTAAGTTACTCAGACGTTGACATCTGTACAATCAAAATTTGTCAGATACCTTGGCATTTGTCTGACTAGCACTCTCGTGCTTTTATAGTATTTCACGATTTATAGATCGAAAGTCTTTAAATTACTCAGATATTAGGTCCAATGCTTAGCATCTTTGAGCAAATTTACAGGCAGGACGGCGAGAAAAGATTCCAAGAGGTTTTGCAGTTTATGAAGGGTGTTGGAAAAGGCAAGAAGCATGATTTAATTCTGAACTTGGTTAAGAAGAGATGTGAGGATAAAGCGCCAAGCGCCGCTTAGTTAAACCCCCAAAAAATTTACTGACGTCATCAATGCTTGCGGTTAAGTCCAAACTATACTATGACCGCATCTTGGATGCTCATTTTATAAGCCACTTGCGCTACTGGAGGATCGGTAATCTGTATGCAAACATCTCCCTTGAAGCCTAAGCGGGGGAGGGAATCGAACCTCAACTCAAAAGCCCATCCCCAGCACAATTCCTGACATGAATGTTCAGAGTTCGGTTCCCCAAGTCTATCAAATTACAACGTTTATCTAAAAAGAAAAGTCTTTTAATTAATATCAAATGATAACTCAATAGATAAATTTTCACGAACGAGAGTTGCGGCTGAATGACACTGACAAAAAAACCTTTAAGTTC
>Ga0182021_10003712_pt1 | contig 17959 bp, 16 predicted proteins | sample 612E3MmetaG_FD_120493 | JGI IMG/M metagenome (GOLD analysis project Ga0182021, IMG submission 120493) | Permafrost microbial communities from Stordalen Mire, Sweden - 612E3M metaG (Illumina Assembly) | ecosystem: Environmental > Terrestrial > Soil > Wetlands > Permafrost | place: Sweden... | reverse complement strand
CGCGACCCTCGCTGACCCTCCGGTGACGGGCGGCGCGGCCGGGCGGACCCGCCCGGCCGCGCCGCCCGTTCTCTCTCTCCCCATCGAACCACCCGATTGACGATAGGCTGCGTCCAACGCTTGGGCCAGGGCCCGGCCGAACCGGATCTGCGAGGAGCACGCATGAACGACGCGACGCAAGGCGGCGCTGCCTGCACGGTGGCGCACATCGACGACCTCATCGTCGTCCCCTACGAAGAAGCGCCGCGGACCGAGTGGAAGCCGGTGCGGCGCTTCTTCGGCATCCGCGCCTTCGGCGCCAACCTCTTCCGCGCCACGCAGGCGGGCGACGTGCTGACCCACGACCACACTGAGATCGAGGGCGCCGGCACTCGCCACGAGGAACTCTTCCTGGTGGTCAGCGGTCATGCGACCTTCAGCGTCGACGGCAAAGAGATCGACGCGCCGGCGGGCACCTTCGTCTTCGTCCCCGATCCGGCCACCCTACGCGGCGCGGTGGCCCGGGAGGCCGGCACCGTCCTCTTCGCCGTCGGCGCGGAGCCGGGCGCCGTCTTCACGCCCTCCGACTGGGACACGGAGCCACTACCGCGCTGAAACGCCGCGGCGGGCGGGTGGGCCGGAGGATTCTAAAGCCGCCGCCCGCCGCTCACCCGACCGTCACATCAGCGTCGCGACGAACACCTGCCACGCGAGGAGCGACTTGGCGACCAGGCTGAGGAGCACGTACGTGGACTCGCCGAAGAGGTAGTCGCGCCACGGCCCGACCTGCTTGTACTGCAGCAGCTGGTTGACGGCGAAGCTGTTGAAGAACACGAACAGCGACGCCCAGATGCCATACACGAAGCCCGGCGGGTGTGCCGCCGCGCCGGGCCCGAACAGATAGATCCCGATGACGATCCATGGCACGACGCCCGCCAGGCAGCCGAAGATGTAGGGCAGCCAGCCTGGCTTGCCGGGTCTCTCGTAGTGCTCCATCAGCAGCCCGAACAGGATCATAGCCGCGTTGACGCCGAAGATCGCGCCCAAGGCGGCGATGTCGGTGATGCCGGTGAGCATCGCGATAAGGACCACCATGACGGATGCGCTCAGCGAGTACTCGATCCAGCGGGCGTAGTTGCGCGAGCGCCGCAGGTTGCGCTCGTACCACTCGAAGACTCCCGGCATCGCGATTGTCCAGTGCGCTACGGCCGAGATGAACACGAACGCCGCCACACCGTACGCGATGCGCACGTTGAAGAGATGGGTGATCTGCGGCGGGTTGGCCCCCGGCGGGCCGCCGGTGACGTACGTGGCCGACACCGGCAGCGAGAAGCCGTTAGCCAGGATGAGGATGACCGCGCCCTGGACGGCGTGCGCCCCACCCATGGCGGCGTTGTACCAGCGCAGGCGGCGCATGCGCCGCGCTTCTTGAGTTGCGTCCACGGGAGGTCCCTCCTGATCGAATCTCGCCGGCGACCGCGCCCGCGGCCCAGTCTTCGGCGAGATGATTCCCACTACCATTGCCGTACTTAACTCGTTACCCGGTGGCAGCACGATGCACGGCACGCCGGACGAGACGCGGCGGCGGCGCGGCGACCAAGGCAGCACCCGTTTGCCGACGGGTATATCTGCATCAGCACTGACAATCGAATGGAGGAAGCCCGGCCCATGGCGACACCGCCGGTGACCATATACTCGCTGAGCACCTGCTCGTGGAGTGCGAAGGCCAAGGCGTTCTTTAAGCAGCACAACGTAAACGCCTTCGTGTTCGACTACGACCACGTGACCCCGGAGCTTCAGCGCAAGATCTCCGAGGAGATGCGCCGCCACGGGGCCGACGGGTTCCCGTTCGTGAAGATCGGCCGCGGTATCGTGAAGGGGTACGACCCCGCCGCCTACAGCCGGCTGCTCGGGCGGCCCTGAGCCGAGGCGGCACGGCGCCGCCCGACTCTACGTACGCGGCTCCTCGAGCCGGAAGACCACGATCTGCAGATCGTCCCTGAGCGCGTCGGCGAAGCGGCTGACCGCGTCGCGCAGGCCCTCCGCGATGCTCTGGGGATCACGCCCGCTCAGCGCCGAGACGGCCTCCAGGAGCCGCTTCTCACCGAAGAGCACCCCGGCAATGCGGGCCTCGGTGACACCGTCGGTGTAGAGCACCACGGTGTCGCCGCGTCGCAGCTGCGCCCGCGACTCTTCGTAGGCCCAGTCGATGGCGCCGAGGGGCGGACCGTAGAGCGGCTCCAGCAGCCTGCCGGCGCCGCCCTGGACCAGCACGGCGGGAGGGTGGCCCGCCGAGCCGAAGCGGACGCTGCCGTCCCGCAGATCGATGACCATGACCAAGAGCGTGACGAACTGAGCGTGGGGCTCCTGATGGCCGAGCATGTGCCCCACCCGGCCCAGGATGAACGACGGCGACGGATCCACGAGCGCCAGCGCTCGCGTGGCGCTGCGCACCGTCTCGGTGAGGCCGGCCGCCTGGATGCCCTTGCCGGCCACGTCCCCCACGACCACCACGAGCCGCCATTCCTCGAGCTGGAAGGCGTCGAAGAAGTCGCCGCCGACCAGCTCCGGCTCGTTGGCCGACTGAGAGACCAATCCGAAGGCGACGCCCGGTACCTGCGGCAACGGGTGGATGAGATTCTCCTGCAACGTGGCGGCCACCCGGCGCTCTACCTCGTAGAGGCGGGCGTTCTCCAAAGCCCCGGAGATGATGGCGGCCGCCTTGGCGATAAAGTCGATCTCGGGGATCGTGAATTCGTGCTGCCGGCTTTGGTAGTTGACGAAAAGGGCGGCCACTACCTGGCTGCGCACGACCAGCGGCGCCATGATCACGGAGCGCACGTTCCACTCGCGCTGCAACTGCACGTCGACGCGCGCGTCGGACTCCGAGTCGGTGACTGCGACGACCTGGCGTGACTCCACGCCCAGGTTCGCATACGGGACCCTGTCTTTGGGGATGAGCACGTCAACGACCTCCGGGCCGATGTGCCACACGTAGCGCGGCACGTACCCGCTCGGCTCGACGCTGCAGATAGCCGACGATTCGGCGCCGATGGCTTCTCCGGCCTGGGCGACCACGCGCGAGAGGATCTCCTCGTAGTCGAGGAGGCTGGTGATGGACGACGCGATAGCGTTGAGCGCCGAGTTCAGATGCTGGCGTTCGTCGGCCTCGCGGTAGAGGCGCGCGTTCTCCAGAGCCAGAGAGACGGACGTTCCGAGCTTGAGGGCGAAGTCGACCTCGACCTGCCGGAAACGACGCGTGCCGCCGAACTCGACAAAGATGAGTACTCCGAAGACGCCCTCGCGCACCACGAGCGGCACGGCGATGAAAGAGCGAATGCCGCTCTCGGCGACTGCGGGACCGACGCGCTGATCCGCCTGGGCGTCCGAAAGGATCAGCGCGCCGCCGCTCTGCCGGACGCTCCGCGAGATGATGCCGTTGCCGGTCAGTGAGCGGCCGATGACGGTGTCCGGCAGGCCCTCGACATACCGCACCGGCCAGGTGTCCCCCTCGTCCAGCTCTATCGCGGCCGCGTCGACGCCGAGGACGTCGGCGGATCGCTTCACAACCCGGGCCATGATCTTGCCCACGTCCAGGGTGGAGTGGATCAGGGCGTCCAGCTCGTTGAGGGCCTCGCTGAGACGCGCCGACCGTTGCTGGTCTTCATAGAGGCGCGCGTTGCTCAGTCCAACAGCGACGGCGTTCGCCAGGGCCAGGTGAAACGACATCGCTTCATCGTCCCACGGGCCGGGCTGCGGCCACGTGAGGCTCAGCGTGCCAACGGTGGCGGACGGCGTCTTTAGCGGCAGCGCACAGAGCGCGCGGCCGCCCGGACCCATCTGGGCAAGGAGCGCCTGCGTGCCGCTCGGCAGCGGCTGTGCGGCGGTGTCGGCGATGAAGACCGGCTCGCCGGTCGCGAACGCGGTGGCAGTCACATGCGACGCTGAGATTGAGATGGGCGGCTCCGGCCCTGCCACCCCGGGCCGGATGGCGGCGACCGGGATGAGCGATCCGCCGCCGGCATCGACAAGCCGTATGGTCGCCGAGAGAAGGCCGAGGCGCACCTTCATCTCCGTCAGCAGCGCCTCCGCCAGCTCCCCCTCGTCCACCGATGCCAGAGAGAGGCGGGCCACGGCGTGGAGCGTGTCCGACCGTTCTGCGCGCCGCAGCTCCCGGACGCGCGCGCTCCGCTCGCCCTCGTACAGGCGGGCGTTGGCCATCGCCGTCGCCAGGGTCGCCGCGACCGACCGGTACAGATCGATCTCCTGCGCGTCCAGGGCGGCGTCGCGCCGGAAGAACAGCACCATGGCGCCCAGGGTCTCGGCCTTGCTCCGCAACGGCAGCGCCACCCATCTCGAGCCTTCCAGCCCCAAGCGCGCAAGTCGTTGCGCCGCCTCAGGCGGATCGCCGCCGCTGGCGTCGGTCAGCACGTCCAGATCGTGCAAGACGAGCCGGCCGAGGTTGGACGAGTCCGAGACAGGCAGGCTGCGGATCATAGGCAGCACTACGGCCGCATAGCCGAAATGCGCCAAGTGGCGGAGCTCGCCGCGGTCGCGATCGATCGAGTAGATGCTGGCGGCCGCCGGCTCGAAGTGCTCGCGGATGCGGTCGAGAGCTCGGCGGCAGACCTGTCGCAGGCTGAGCGTGCCGGCGGCGGCGTCCGCCACGTCTTGAAGCACAGTCGTTCGCCCAAGCTCCTGCTGCAACTGCTGCAGGAGCTTGTCACGCTGCTCCTCGATGCGCTTGCGCTCCGTGACGTCGTTGAAGTACAGGCTGATGCCAGACGACGTGGGATAGAGGCGCACCTCGAACCACTCGCCGAACGGGTCGAAGAACGACTCGAAGTGAGAGGGCAGGCCCTGCTCCATGGCGAGTCTGAAGTGGCGCTCGAACTCGGTGCCAACCAGTGACGGAAAGACATCCCACACGCGCCGGCCGATGAGCTCCTCGCGCGGCAGGCGAACGGCTTCCGAGCCGGCGCGATTCGCGTAGATGTAGCGCCACTCCCAATCGACCGCCAGGAAGCCGTCGCTCAGGTTCTCGAGGATCTCCAGCAGGCGACCTTCCACTTCACCGACGCCGGCCAGGTTCTCGACGGCCATGTCACGGGCAAGCGACCGCCTGCGCTCCTCGGAGGAGACCATGGTCATGCGCTTGCCCATATGCACCTGCGTACCGCCGGCGCAGACCACGTGCAAGTCGTCGACGAGCCTGCTGATCAGAAACAGTCCCCGGCCACCGGGCGCCAGTAGATCGGGCACCCGATCCGGTCTGAACAGGCCGGGGTCGAAACCAACGCCGTGGTCGGCGACGACGACCGACAGCCTGTCGTGGTCGAACGCGAGCGACACTTTGGCGTCTTCCTTGGCGCAGCTGTGGCGGATCGCATTGGTGCAGGCTTCCTCCACCGCGAGCACAACGTCGTCCACGTCCGGGCCGGCTTGGCAGTGCGAGCGCAGATAGTCGCGAATGCGCTCGCGGACCCTCAGGAGTCGCGACGCATCCAGCGGGACCTGCACCTCAAGCCCGGCCGGATCAGAGAAGAGCGGGACGCTCAGCGCACCCTCCGCGCGGGCTGCGCGAGCTCCGTACGGGGATCGACGGCTGGGGACATCGGATTCATCGGCACGAGATCGTTCATGGTTGCCGACGAGTGTACCGGCTGGCAAGCCAACGGGCGGCGTTGGTCCTCACGAGGCCGCCGACGACCTTTGAAGAAGGGGCCGTGCACGCCGTGGTGCGCGACCACGGCGGTGGCTTCGATTACAGCCGCCTGCTCGATGAGATCCCCGACCCGCTCTGCAATTCGGGCCGCGGGGTGTTCCTGATCCGCACGCTCATGGACCGCGTCGAGATCCGCGCGTCGGCCGGCACAGAAGTGCGCATGAGCAGGGTGCTGGCATGAGGGAAGCTCAGGATACCTCTCAGCCGCGTCGCGCAGAGCCAGAGCGCGCGCGAGGCTGCGGATCGCCGCGGGCTCGCGCACCGCGCGATCCCCGCTCAGGGACGGCGGCGGTACCTGGCCGCGACCTCCATCTGGTTACCTCCGGAGAGGATCGCCTGCTGCAGGTCGCGCAGCTTCTCGAACAGGCCGATGTCTTCCAGCCCGGGCACGCAGACCACCTCGCCCAAAGCCAGGCCGGCGAGAGCGGCGGCGGCCACGTCGGCCGCGTCCATGACCGGCAGGTGCGCGGGCAGGCCGTGCTCGCCGTGGAACTCGCTGCGGACCATGCCCGGCAACAGCACCATGATGCGCACACCGCTGCCCTCCAGTTCGCCGGCAAGCGCCTGCGTGAACGCGAGGAGGAACGCCTTGGCGCCCGCGTAGGTCGCGCGCCCCGTCATGCGGCCCAGCGCCAGCGGCCCGGACAGGGCCAGTAGCGAGGCGACGTTGATCACTGCGCCGCTACCGCGCGCGACCATGCCGGGAAGGGCCGCCCGCGTGAGGCGCGCCACCGCCAGCGCGTGGATGCGCACCACGCCGTCGGCGACGCCCGGCTCGATCTCCGTGAACGGGCCGTAGCCGGAGAAGCCGGCGTTGTTGATCAGCAGATCGGGTCGCTGCTCCAAGAGCGCCTGCTCGACCGATCCCAGGCCGGCGGGGTCGGTCAGGTCCGCGACGAGGCTCTCGACAGCGACTCCGAAGTCCGCGTGCAGACGCTGCGCGAGACGCCGCAAGCGCTCGGCTCTGCGTGCGACGATGATCAAGTGATGGCCGTCGCGAGCCAGATGCTCGGCGAAGGCGGCGCCGATGCCGGATGAGGCGCCGGTGACGAGCGCCAGCGGCCGTCCCTCGGCTTTTGCACTATCCATGCTGTCCTCCAGACCCCGTGGTCGTCCAAGCTTACCCGGCTGCGGACGAGCGGACCGTTGTGGCCGGCAGTGGACAGCTCTCGAACAAGCGGTGAGATACTGCGCACCATGAGCGAGCCGAATGATGTGACATACCGGCTTGGTTCGCCCGGCGACGCCGTCGAGGCGGCGCGCATAATCGTCGCCTCACTCAATGACCTCCTGGCCCGCCAGAACAGACCGCCGATGGCCGGCACGGGCGAGGTCATGTCCGCCGTGCTGGCCCATCTGGCGCGCACCGATCCACAGCGGTTCTGGGTCGTGGCCGGCGGCGGGCGCCTGGTCGCTTTCGCCAGCGCCTGGGTACGCGGCGACCTCTGCTTCCTGTCTGGGCTGTTCGTGCTGCCGGACTGGCAGGGGCGCGGCCTTGGCGGCGCCCTCATCGAGCGAGCCATGCGCGGCTACCCTTCATCGAGCCGCGCCGCCGCCGTCATGTCGAGCGCCGCCAACCCGGTCTCCAACCGGCTGTACGCGCGGCGCGGCATGTACGCGCTCATGCCGGTGCTGTACCTGAAAGGCAACGTCGCCATGCGGAGCACGCGCATCACTCTCGGCGGCCTGGAAGCTGCGCCGCTGAGCGTCGCCGACCTCGACGACCTGCGCGCCGTAGACGGCGCCGTCACCGCTCTGGACCGGACACCGGACCATGCCTGGTTACTGGGCGAGGCCGGCCGCGAGGGCTGGCTGTTCCGCAGGCACGGAACCGCGGCCGGCTACGCCTATCTCGGTGGCGACGGGACCGAGGGCGTCGTCGCCCTCGGTCCCGTCGCCACCGTACGGGCCGAAGCTCAGGAGCCCGTGCTTGGCTTCCTCCTGGCGCAGGCGGCCGAACGCGGCGCCGCCACCGCCACGGTCGTGGTGCCCGGCCACAACCTGCGCGCCCAGCGACTGCTCTGGCAGGCGGGGTTCGGCTTCGAGGGCGCCACCGGCCTGTTCGGGTGCACGCGGCCCTTCGGCCGCTTCGACCGGTACCTCTTCGCCGGCGACGCGCTCATGTAGGCACAGAGAGCGCCTCGGTCACATTGCCCCAAGCGTGCCTCGGTGATGGGGCGCCGGGCCCGCTCAGCTCGGGGGGCCGGACTCCCGTTCCGCTTCGCCGATGAGTCTCTGGGCTTCCGCCAGGCATTGCGTGGGGACCAGCAGATCGACCGGGCCCCCGCTCCCCGGCGTGCCGGGGAACAGCCAGCCGGCGCTCCCGGCGCTGCGCATCAGGACCGGGATCCCGACCGATTCGAGCATCCCTTTGATGACCGACGCCGTGACGATATCGGCGACCGTGGTCGCCCGCTTCAGATCCATGTTCTTCCCGTCGCCTCTCCTCGGGTGACTGCCGCAGCCGACCCGCCGGCGAGAGCGTCGACCTGCCGCGCTGTGCAGTTCACCATACGACGCATCCGGGCCGCTGTCTTTTCGGCGCGGACTGCTGCAGTTGCGGCTCGCGTCTACGAGACTCGCCGCCTCCCGGCCTCCAGATCCAGGAGCCGGCGCTTGCACTCAAGGCCCCACGCGAAACCGGTGAGACTTCCGCTCGTGCCCACCACACGGTGGCAGGGGACGACGATGGCGATCGGGTTCTGGCCGACGGCCCGGCCGACGGCGCGCGCCGCGGAGGGCCTGCCGACGCGGCGCGCGAGATCCGAGTAACTGATCGTCTCCCCGTAGGGGATGTCGCGCAGCGCCGCCCAAACGGCCAGCTGGAACGAGGTGCCGTGGGGGCGCAACGGCAGATCGAACACTCTGAGCCGGCCGGCGAAATACGCGTCGAGCTGCTGCTGCGCCTCGGCCAGGATCGGCCGGCTGCAGGGCCGGGCTGTGCGCAACTCCCGGTCGATGTCCGAGCTACGCACGCCGATGGCGACGGCCGGCGAGGCTTGGGCGAGATCCACGCCGACCAGCGCCCCGTCACGCTCGCTGAGAAGCAGGTCGCCGAGGGGGCTTGCGAAGACGGCCTTGGACGGAGTGTCATTCATCGTCTCCTCCGGTATTGCTGACGGGATGATGGTGACACGCCGCCGGCTTTCGCGCCGGCGGATTTCGGCCACTACGGGCGAGCGGGCGCACGTGGCCGATTCCCGCTAGTCGCCGGCGCTGTGGCGAGTACACTTGTCCCAATGTTGCCCGATCCCGACACCTGCTACTGCGCCATGCAGAGCCGCGACACCCGGTTCGACGGCTGGTTCTTCGTCGCCGTCTCCTCGACCGGCATTTACTGCCGCCCGAGCTGTCCGGCGAAGACGCCGCGGCGCGAGAACGTGCGCTTCCACCCGACCGCGGCGGCGGCGCAGGCCGCCGGGTATCGCGCCTGCTTGCGCTGTCGGCCCGATGCCGCACCGGGCTCGCCCGATTGGAACCTGCGCGCCGGCGCAGCCGGGCGCGCGATGCGGCTGATCGCCGACGGCCTGGTAGACCGCGAGGGCGTCGACGGGCTCGCTCGCCGTCTGGCGTACAGCGCCCGTCATCTGCGCCGCCTGTTGACGGACGAGCTGGGAGCCGGCCCGCTGGAGTTGGCGCGGGCGCAGCGGGCCCAGACAGCTCGCATCCTCATCGAGACGACGTCCCTGCCGTTCGGCGACGTGGCCTTTGCCGCCGGTTTCTCAAGCTTGCGGCAGTTCAACGACACGGTCCGCGCTGTGTTTGCGCTGACGCCGACGGACCTGCGGCGCCGGCGGCGCAGCGGGCCGGCAGCTGGGCAGCTGGGCAGCATCAGCCTGCGCCTGCCGCACCGCCTCCCGTTTGACGCCGCCGGCCTGCTGGAGTTCCTGGCCGAGCGCGCCGTGCCGGGCGTGGAAGAGGTCGACGGGGAGTGCTACCGGCGGACGCTGCGGCTGCCGCACGGCGCCGGCGTCGCCGAACTGACGCCGAGATCCGGCTTCGTCGAGTGCACACTCCGCCTGGCCGACCTGCGCGACCTGGCGGCGGCCGTGAGCCGCTGCAGGGCCGCGTTCGACCTGGACGCCGACCCGGCGGCGGTAGACGCGGCCCTGGTGCGGGACCGGCTCCTGGCCCCGCTCGTGAGCAGCGCCCCGGGACGGCGCGTCCCTGGCACCGTCGACGGCGCCGAGCTGGCCCTGCGCGCCGTCCTGGGCCAGCAGATCAGCGTGCGCGCCGCGCGAAGCATCGCGGGTCGCCTTGCGGATGCCATCGGCGAGCCGCTCCCGCAGCCGCAGCGCACGCTGCGCCGTACGTTCCCCTCGGCGGCAGCGGTGGCCGCAGCCGACCCGAGCGTGCTGCCGATGCCCGCCGCCCGTCGCAGCGCGCTGCAGCGGCTGGCAGCGGCCTTGGCGGACGGTCAGATCACGCCAGACGCCGGCGCCGACCGCGACGAGATGCGCCGGCGTCTTCTGGAGCTGCCCGGCATCGGCGCCTGGACGGCCTCCTACATCCTCATGCGGGCGATGGCCGACACGGACGCCTTTCCGGCCGGCGACCACGGCGTCCTGCGAGCGCTCGGGAGACTCGACCGCCCGGCCGACGCTGCTCGGGCGGTCGAGCTCGCCGAACCCTGGCGCCCGTGGCGGGCCTATGCCGTGCAGCATCTGTGGGCCGCGAGCACCTGACGCACGCTGCCGTGGTAGGCGGACCGGCCCGTGCCGGCGAGGGCGACGGCCGGCGCCACTGAACCCTGCCGGCGGCGAGCGGCGCGGATAGGCTGATGCACACTTCAGGCTGCGGCCAGACCCCGCCGGCCGGGTATATGGACGCAAAGACTCCATGCCCGGCGGCACGGCGATCCTGCGGATCTCCGTCCGGCCGGCTGTCCGACACGCCAAAGAGGAGCACGCCATGCAGCACGGATGCACACCCGTGGCCGACCTCATTGACGACACGCTGGTGGGACGACTCGCTTCTCCGGCCGACCTGCGCCGCGGCCGGGAGATCGCGGCCACCGGCGGCGTCGATTTCATCAAGCGCGGCCCGCTGCGCGTGATCGCACGGGTCGGCGGCGCGCAGACGCGTACGGTCGAACTGATCTCCACGCCCTCCGGGCTGGAGTGGTCCTGCTCCTGCCTCGGCACGAAGAGGCATGTGTTCTGCAAGCACTGCGTGGCCGCCGCCCTGGAGAACCGCTGGCGCTCACCAGCTCGCCGGATAGCCTGATGGCAGAATCCCGGCGTCCGTTCCGCAGCTGGGCCGTGGTGGTATTACGCCGGGCCGGCTATCGCGAACGCATCATCCGTAGCTGAACAAAAGGAGGGGCGTCGTGCAGATGCGCAAGCTGGGCCGTGAAGGCCTGGAAGTCTCGGATCTCGGCCTCGGGTGCATGGGGATGTCCGAGTTCTACGGCCCGGGCGACGACGCCGAGTCGGTCGCCACCATCCACCGCGCTCTCGAGCTTGGCATCACGTTCTTCGACACGGCCGACATGTACGGGCCGTTCAAGAACGAACGCCTTCTGGGCCGCGCCCTCGCTGGCCGGCGCGGCCACGTCGTGGTCGCCACCAAGTTCGGCAACCAGCGCCGTGAAGACGGCAGCTGGGTGGGCATCAACGGCCGTCCCGAATACGTGCACGAGGCGTGCGAAGCCTCGCTGCGCCGCCTTGGCTTGGACCACATCGATCTCTACTACCAGCACCGCGTGGACCGCTCGGTGCCCATCGAGGAGACGGTCGGCGCCATGGCGGAGCTGGTCGCCGAGGGGAAGGTCCGCTATCTGGGCCTCTCGGAGGCCGCTCCTGAGACGATTCGCCGCGCCCATGCGGTGCACCCCATCTCCGCCCTGCAGACGGAGTACTCCTTGTGGGCACGGCAGCCGGAGGAGCGCATCCTGCCGACGGTGCGCGAGCTGGGCATCGGCTTTGTCGCCTACAGCCCGCTGGGCCGCGGCTTTCTCACCGGCCGCTTCCGCTCGGCTCAGGAGCTGCCGGCAGACGAGACGGACTTTCGCCGCCGGCAGCCGCGCTTCCAGGCCGACAATCTGGTTCGCAACCTCGCGGTGCTCGAGCTGCTGGAGAGCATCGCGACCGAGAAAGGCATCACCACCGGCCAGCTCGCCCTGGCCTGGCTTCTTCACCAGGGACAGGATGTGGTCCCGATCCCCGGGACCAAGCGACGCCTGTTCCTGGAGGAGAACGCGGCTGCCGCCGACGTGGCGCTGTCCGCCGAAGAGCTGGCGCGCATCGATGCGGCGGCGCCCCCCGGATGCACGGCGGGCGAGCGCTACGCCGACATGTCCAACGTGGACCGCTGAGAGATCGTCCGCCGGACGCCGCCCTGCGTTCCGGAAGCCGGCAGCCGGCGCGTGGAACCGCGACCGCGCGTCCGATAGGCTGGCGCGGTCGCCGGCATCCGCGCCTGCCGGCGGGAACCAGACGGCGGCCGGCGTGTTCGGATTCAGTCAACAGGAGGAGGGCGCATGGAGCCCAAGGAGCAGGTACTGGACGTCATGAAGAAGGCCGGCGAGCCTCTGAACGCGGGAGCCGTCGCCGAGATGACCGGCCTGGACCGCAAGGTCGTCGACAAGGCCATGACCGAGCTCAAGAACGCGGGCCGGATAGAGTCGCCGCGGCGCTGCTACTGGCAGCCCGCTTCCTGACAAACGCGGGCGCGACGACCATGCCGCGTCGCGCATTCCGCCACCCGGCGCGGTACAGTACGCTTCGCCTCGTTCCGCGCCGGAACGCGGCCGCAGCGAGGGGGCGTGATGCCGAAAGAGAAAGCCGGGCCGGGCTCCGAGAGCCGGCGCGCCAGCGATACCATCGTTACCCAGCTTCGCTCCAAGATCATGACACTGGAGCTGGAGCCTGGCCGCATGGTCACAGAGGCGTACCTTGCCGACCTTCTGAACTGCGGGCGCACGCCGTTGCGCGAGGCGCTGCAGCGGCTCTCCCAAGAGCATCTCATCACGGCGGTGCCCAGGCGCGGCGTGGCCATCGCCGAGCTCAGCGTGCTCGACTACATCCACCTGGTCGAAGCGGAGAACGGCATCTCGCTGCTCGTGGGACCGCTGGCAGCCCAAAGAGTCACCGACGAGCAACTCGGCCGCCTGACGGCCACACTGGAGGCATCGCGTCGGGCGAACGCCCGCCGCGACTTCGTCGCCTACGTGGAGCTGGACTTCGAGTATCACCGGCAGATCGCCGAGGCGACGGGCAACCGCTACCTCGTCGATGCCCTGTCTCCCCTGCACCGGCTGCTCACCCGGTTCACATTTCTCGGGATCCGCTCGGCGGGCTCCGCCGAGGGCGTGATCGAGGATCACCAACGAGTCTTCGAGGCGCTCAGCAGCCGTGACCCGGACGCGGCCAGGCAGGCCCTGGAGCTCCACCACGAGAACGCCCGCCAGCGCGTGCGGTCTGCCCTCTGAGCACACCCAGAAGGATACGAGCCGCGCGGCGCCCGGGGTTACCCACGGCCCCGCGCGGCTCGTGACGTTCAGTCCCCGAGACGGGGCAGCGGGCTCACACGGAGGCGAAGTCCTCCGACTGCGTGAAGCATTCCTCCCGCGCGTCGTCGCGCAGCGGTCGCTGCATGCGCACGACGTCGCTCCAGGTCTCGCGTTCGATGATGACGTGCGCCCGGCCGTCCCGCACCATGACGACCGCCGGCCGCGGCTGCCCGTTGTAGTTGTTCGCGAGGCCGACACAGTAGGCCCCGGTCACCGGCAGCACGAGGATGTCGCCCGGTTCGGCGGCCGCCAGCGGCGTGTCTTCAACGAGGATGTCGCCCGTCTCGCAGTGACGCCCGGCGATGGTGACGCGACCGGCCGGCGCAGCACCCATCTTGTTGGCGATGGCAGGCTCGTAGAGCGACCCGTACAGGGCCGGCCGCATGTTGTCCGACATACCGCCGTCGACGGTCACGAAGGTGCGGCCGCTCGGGAGCGCCTTGATCAGCCCGACTCGATAGATGGTCACGCCGGCGCGCCCGACGATGGAACGGCCCGGCTCGACCATCAGACGCGGACGCGGCAAGCCGTGCCGGGCCAGCTCTCGGTCGACGGCGCCGGCGACGGTCCGCACCCAGTGGCGGACGGTAGGCGCCGGTCCTTCAGCGGACGTGTAGCGGACACCGAGCCCGCCGCCGATGTCCAGCAAGCGGCACTCGAAGCCGAGCTCCGCTCGCCACTGTGCGAGCGCCGCGCACAGCGTCCGCACCGCCCGCACATACGACCGCAGCTCCAGGATCTGAGACCCGATATGCATGTGCACGCCGTCGAGCCGCAGATGAGGGGACGCGAACGCCCGCCGCACCGCCTCGGTCGCCAGCCCGCCTTGAAGGGTGAAACCGAACTTGGAGTCGTTGTGCCCGGTCGTCATGGCCTTGTGCGTGTGCGCCGCCACGCCCGGTGTTATGCGGACCATCACCGGCTGCCGCAGGCCCCGCGCGGCGGCCCTGGCCGCAACCCGGTCGATCTCCTCGAACGAGTCTAGTACGAAATGGCCGACGCCGGCGTCCATGCCCAGCTCGATCTCTTCCGTGGTCTTGTAGTTCCCGTGGAAGTAGATGCGTTCCGTCGGAAAGCCGGCGAGCAGGGCGGCCATGAGCTCGCCGCCCGACGAGACCTCCAGGGACAGCCCCTCCTGCTCGACCAGCTCGCACATGGCGCGACAGCTGAGGGCCTTGCTTGCGAAAATGACCTCGAAGTCGGGATACGCATCGGCGAGCGCCTGTGCGTAAGCGCGGCACTGGCCCCTCAGGGTCTGCTCGTCGTAGATGAACAGGGGGGTGCCGAGCTCGGTAGCGAGGTCGGTGACGTCGCAGCCGCCGATGATCAGGTGACCGCGAGGACCGCGCTTGGCGGTCTCAGGGTAAATCCCCCCGTGGAACATACGACTCCTCCGATCCTGGATGCTCGTGCCTGAGCCTTGCCCAGGGCGCGACGCCGTGCAGCACCTCAATAATACACTCGTTGCATACTTGTAATCATACTACTAGTGTTTCTACCATCTCGTGCGCAGGGAGCCGTCCGATGCGACGCGAATGTCGGCCGCGAGTGGGCCAGCTCTCAGACGGGCCCGAGGCGGCAGATGGAGAGAGGCAGGGCGAACGCCGGACTCAGGCGGACTCGCCAAGAGAGGCGCCGCCGTTGTGCTCATGGCAACGAAGCGCGTGTCGCGACGACAGCCGCCGCCAGCACACGCGCACGCGCCGGGCGCGCATGCGGCCGCAGCTCGGGCAGCTCCTCTTGCATCCACCGCAGGACCTCGTCCGCCGGCATGGGGCGGGCGATGAAATATCCTTGGGCGTGGTCGCAACCCAGTTGGCGCAGAAGCGTCAGAGCCTCGGCCGTCTCGACACCTTCTGCGGTCACCGAGAGGCCGAGCTCGTGAGCCAGCGCGATGGCCGCCCGCACGATGGCCGCATCACGCGGCTGGGTGGCCACGTCGCGCACGAAGGACTTGTCGATCTTCACGTCTGTTGCCGGCAGACGGCGGATGTACGAAAGGGAAGACTGGCCGACACCGAAATCGTCGATGGCCACCCGCACGCCGAGCTCCCGTAGCTCGGTGAGCACGTTCATGGCCTCCTGAGGCTCGCTCATGACGCTGGTCTCCGTGACCTCTACCCAGAGGCGATCAGCGTTCACCGCGGCCTCTCCCAAGGCTCGCTCTACGCGCCCTACCAGGCCTGGGTCCCGTAAGTCCAGCGCCGAAAGGTTGACCGCTACATCGAGATCCTGTCCGGCAGCGCTCCACTCGGCGCACTGGCGCAGAGCCTCGCCGAGCGCCCACGTCGTGAGGCTGGGGACGAGGCCGTTCTGCTCCGCCAGCGGGACGAACTCGCCCGGCGGGATCATCCGCCCGTCCGCCAAGGGCCAGCGCGCCAGAGCCTCCACACGCACGATGGCGCCGGTGAGTATGTCTATCTCCGGCTGATAGTGAAGCAGGAGCTTGTGCTCCTGGATGGCCGTGCGCAGCTCGCTGAGCAGCTCAAGCCGCGCGGGACTGTTGCGATCGCGGTGCGACTCGTACACGGCGATGCCCGTCGGGCTCTCTTTGGCGAGATAGAGCGCGACGTCGGCATGCCGCAGCAAAGCACTGACGTCGCGGCCGTGCGTGGGGCACTCCGCAACGCCGATGCTGGCGGAGACGCATACCCGACGCTTGAACAGATCGACAGGCTCGAGGAGCAGCTCCTGCAGCTCCCCGCCTACGGCGACGGCGCCCGCGGCGCTGCAGCCGGGCAACACGACGGCGAACTCGTCGCCTCCGAGGCGAGCGACGAGGTCGCTGTCGCGCAGCCCGGCACGAAGCCGGTCGGCTACCGTGCGCAGCAGCACGTCGCCCGCCTCGTGTCCCAGTGTGTCGTTGATCTCCTTGAAGCGGTCGAGATCGACCATCAACAGAGAGACGCTGCCGCCCTCGCGTTTGCGCAGTTTGATGAGCTCGTCGAGCTGCTCGCGTATCAGCGTGCGATTCGGCAGTTGGGTCAACTCATCGTGCAAGGCCCAGTGGCGCAACTTCTCTTCCAGCAGCTTGCGCTCCGTCACGTCCCGCATCACGAGGACCTGACCAGACGATCTGGCGCTTGGGCCGAGTCCCGAGATGACGATCTCGAGGAAGCGATCACCGCCGGACTGGTCGGGCACGGTCGTCTCGAAGCTCCTCCGGCAGGCGATGGAATCACCGCTCACGGAGGAGACAGCCGGCGGGTCGGAGAAGGCAAGCAGCCCGGCGAAGCGCCGGCCGACGAGCGGGGTGTCGCCGGCGCAGAGCATCTTACCGGCCGCCTGGTTGGCGTCCATGACCCGCCCGTAGTCGTCGACGACGAGAACGCCATCCTGCATCCCGTGAAAAACGGCGTCGCGCGCCACCGGCACCATGCCGGGATACGCGTTGAGCGCCTGGAGTCTGAAGAGGGCCACGGCGATCAATGACCCGCTGGCGAACATCGCGGGGCCCGTGAGATCGAGGCCTCCAAGGGGGAGGACCTTCGCGATCGACAGCAGGTTCGCAAGCCATGGGAGCTGGACGGCGAGGGCAATGATGATGCCCTGAGCCGTCAGTACCTTCACCTTCCTCAGCACCGTGTTCACGAGAAAGGCCGACCCTCCAAGCAGGCAGGCGTAGCTGTATGTCATGTTCACCCAGAACCACGGGGCATGAATCACCTGCAAGGGATGCATGCCGCTCGCGGGGGATACCCAGACGGCAGACCAGACGGCGGGCACGTCGGGACTCAGATCGACCAGCACGAGCGTGATGATAGGAACGATCGCGAGGGCGACGATCGGCCTCCACGAGCGCTGTGAGATCGCGCCCGAGTAGATCAGACTGAAAGCCAGCCACGTAGCAGGGATCGAGACGACGGCTACGTAGCCCAGCTTTGCGAAGATGAGTTTGCCGTCGACGTTCGTGACCAGGAGCTCGCCGGTCGCGGCGGCACACCAGTTTGCCGCGCCAAGCATCGTGAGAGCGAGCATGCGAGCCCCGGGCACACGCCTCTTGTCCCAGATCTTGGCGGCCAGGACGAGCGAGCCGACACAGGCGACGCCGGTGATAGCGAGGTACGCCAGCAGCCCCGCGCTCATGGTCGACTCAAGCCCATGCGGAGCGGAGACGCGGCGAGATGTCGTTCAGAACCGAGGCCGTAGGGGCCGCCGGCGTGGAACGGGCAGACGTCACGACGTCCTCCTCGTCCCCTTTCCCACACATGGTATCGGCAGCTCCGCCCAGATACCGCAGTAACGTATGTCTATCCGCTGTCGGCCCGCGGCAGCGCCGCGTGCGCGGTCGGGCGAGCCAGGCTTCGCTGATCTTAATTAGACGGCGTGCTCCCGGCGGTGGCGCACGCGAGCTTGCGCCTCGTCGCGGGCGTTTCCCGGCGTTTCCATCGGCGGCCACCATGCACGGGACACCTGGGTTCGTGGCGCCCCGGGAGGGCTTGCCGTCGGAGTCGCATGGGAATGTCAAGGAGCAAGACCGACCGAAAGGAGCGAGCCATGTCACCGACGGGTTCGAAGCTGGGACTGTCGCGGATTATGCCGGTATTGGCCGTGGACGACCTGGACCGCGCCGTATCGTTCTATCGCGACAAGCTCGGCTTGCAGGTGGAGAAAGACGACGCAGGTCCGGGGTACGCCCTGGTCGAGGCGGGCGACACGCATGTGCTCCTCTACAAGACCAGCTACCCGAGGGGCGAGAGCACCGTGGCCGCCTTCGAGATCGAGGACGTCGAGGGCGCCGT
>Ga0182021_10003711_pt1 | contig 17960 bp, 16 predicted proteins | sample 612E3MmetaG_FD_120493 | JGI IMG/M metagenome (GOLD analysis project Ga0182021, IMG submission 120493) | Permafrost microbial communities from Stordalen Mire, Sweden - 612E3M metaG (Illumina Assembly) | ecosystem: Environmental > Terrestrial > Soil > Wetlands > Permafrost | place: Sweden... | reverse complement strand
GCATCGAAGTACTCCAGCGGTGTATATTTCTCGCGTCTGGAGAGCAACGGAAATGTGCAAATGAAGAAGATCATACTGTTGAAATAGTCCTTCTCTATAATGTACGTATTCGTAACAATATGTAAATATTATCTTTGCCCCATGCTTCGATATGAATTGCATCAACTCTAAAAACGATAGGATTATTTTTCACGACAAAACAGGTCGAAATTTACTTTCACTCACTCTTGAGTTTTTTATGAAAAACAATTTAAAGAACTTAACAATCGTCATAAGCAGATTGACGTTGATGCTTGCTACTCTTGTGCCTGCCGCAGTCGCTTCTAGTCCGGCACCAGTAAACCTTGGTACAGCTGGCAATTTCGTGATTCTTGCAAAAACAGAAATCTCTACAACAGGAGTAACTGCAATTACCGGTGACATTGGAATTAGTCCAGCTGCTGCAAGTTTCATAACTGGATTTGCATTAATTCTTCCTTCAGGGAGCGCATTTTCTACTTCAGCATTAGTTACTGGAAAAGTATATGCGCCCGGCTACGCGGATCCAACTCCTGCTAATCTGACCACAGCGGTTCTCAACATGCAGACCGCTTATACAGATGCAGCTGGAAGGACGTTGCCAGATTATACTGAACTGTACGCCGGAGATGTTACTGGGAAAACCCTTACTCATGGTCTTTACAAGTGGGGTACTGGAGTCCAAATATCTGCTGGCGGGGTCACTATCTCAGGGTCTGTGACTGATGTCTGGATTTTCCAGATAGCGCAAAATCTAACCGTGGCTAATGCTGCTATTGTAACTCTAAGCGGCGGTGCACAGGCTTCCAATATTTTCTGGCAGATCGCGGGTCAAGTGACTATTGGAACGACGGCTCAGATGAAGGGAATCATATTGTGTCAAACACAGATTGCGATGAATACTGGTGCATCGCTAGAGGGCAGAGCGCTGGCACAAACCGCAGTTACATTAATCGCCAATACCATTACCCAGCCGACAACGGTGGTCGTCACTCCACCCACAGTGACTTATACAAACCCGGTGAATGCTGTAACAGGTGTGGGGTTGAGCAAACAAATTATCGCAACTTTTAGTACGGGAATGGATGCTTCAACTATTACAACATCGACATTTACTTTAATGCAAGGTACAACGTCAGTCTCAGGTGGTGTATTATCCTCCGGCACAACTGCCACCTTTGCACCGGCAAGCAACCTCTTACCAAATGCTCTATATACAGCCACGATTACAACCGGGGCGAAGGATCTTGCTGGCAATGCACTGGCAAATAATTATGTGTGGAGCTTTACGACAGCAGTTGGGACCACCGTAGAAAATGGAATAACACCTCAAGGTTCCACACTCTCACAAAACTATCCCAATCCATTCAATCCATCGACAAAGATTGAATATAGTCTTGAGAAGGCTGATCAGGTCTCTCTCAAGATCTACAATGTCCTTGGTAATGAAGTCGCTACTCTCGTCAACGGGCGCCAGGAAGTCGGCAGCTACACTGTGCTGTTTGGTATTAATAATGGAACATTCAGTCTTTCGAGCGGTGTATACTTTTATCGTCTGGAAACCGGATCCTTCGTTTCGACGAAGAAGTTAATTCTCGTGAAATGATTTTTACTAGAATAGTATGAACCTGTATCAATACATAAATATTTTTGATGTGTTGGCAAGAGGATAGGTGCAATGAGATTGTATTCTTACTCAATTAGATTACTCACATTCGTAGAAGCAAGACGGATAAAAGCAAAGTTTATAACAGTTGGGATTCTATTCGGTATCGTTATTCCCTTTGGCGTCATGAGACTGAATCAACCGGTTAGATTTACCTTTGGGTTTCGTTCGGCAAGCACACTCGCTGCAGAAAATGACTTTCTGCAGCAACAAGTAAGTTTTATTTCACCCCGGGTGAGCAAGTTTGAAATGCAGGCGACGCGATTAAATGAACGTGCGAACAATCTCCATCTTCTTCTTCACAGCAGCAAGATGATGGGGGACACGGTTTTAAGATTTACGATTATGACCAAAGAGTTGAAGCACCATTCTTTGATACTTGCAGCAAAAAGCTTCCGTCCCTGATTTCAACAGTGGATTGTATGCGATTAACTCAAGATTTATGAATGAAAAGGACAAGGTGATTGCCGTTATATCCGTCCTGGTGAGAGTCATTCGCGGATGAAAAGTTTTTGGATGTAAAAGTTGAACCAATGAAAGCAGTTTGTTTTACAATGCATTACTCACTAAAACATATTAATCAAACAAGGAGACATCATATGAAACGTTTCATCTTATGTACATTGCTGGTCGTCGCGTTCGGTATGTATAGTCACGTCCAGGCACAATTCAAGGTCGCGAGAGAGGCATGGGGTGTCTCGCTAGGCGGCGCTTTAGGAGATAATGCCAATAGTGACAAATGGGGATATCAGGCTCGTGGATTCTTTCAATTGGAATTCGTGCCAGCGTTGTTGGGCCAAGTTGGTGTTGGATACTCCGACTTCAATGCTCCTGGCTTGTATAGTGCACAGCTCCTCACGGCCGATTTTCGATTAATGGTGGTCCCTTTTTCTTTGGCGAATGTGAATCCGTACGTCTATGGTGGTTTCGGTCTATCGAAAACACTCAACATCACTAACTCGGATTGGTTATCGTTTATACCATTCGGTCTCGGTGCCCAAACCATGATCTCCAGTGGACTTATGCTGCAGGTTAGTGGCGGATATAATTTGTCCCTTTCCGATAAATTAGACGGACGGACGCGTACGAATGATAATAATTTTCTTACCAACGGGAAAAATGACGGATTCTCTGTTTTTTCTGTCGGACTTGCGTTTACGATAGGAAATGGAGACGAAGAAGCAACGGAGTCGCAAAAGACAGAGCTTGCCGAGGCGGAAGCACGCCGGGTGAAGCAGCAGGCCGATGCCGATGCAGAGGCACAGCGTGTAAGGGCAGCGACCGATGCAGAGACACAACGTGTAAAGGCAGCAGCCGATGCACAACGGGTGAAGCAGCAAGCTGATGCTGATGCAGAGGCGCAGCGTGTCAAGGCAGCAACCGATGCAGAGGCGCAACGTGTAAAGGAAGCGTCCGATGCAGAAGCGAGACGAGTAAAGGACTTGGCAGATGCAGAAGCGCGTCGGCTGGCAGCACAGAAGAGTAATGATACCGTTATCGTTCTTGTTAAAGGCAAGACCGTCATTCTTAAGGGTGTCAATTTTGAATTCAATAAAGCGACACTCACAAAATATTCTGAAACTATACTTTGGAGGGCCTACAACGCGATGGTCGCGAATCCTGAGGTGAGTGTAGTCATTACCGGGCATACAGATAATGTAGGTAGCCAAAAATATAATCAGGCACTCTCTTTGAAACGGGCACAGTCAGTAAAGAACTGGCTCGTTGAAAAAGGCATCGCATCGAAGCGAATGAGAACTGTCGGGAGAGGCATGAACGAACCTATAGCTTCGAACGATACGGAAGAAGGCCGGTTGCAGAATCGACGCATGGAATTCTATGTTGAGAAATAGCATGTGATTGTAAAACGGCAAGACTATGAAGAAGAATACTGTGGACGTATTCAAAGAATGTTAGAGCTAGAGGAAGAAGCATTCTAGTCTTGCCGTTATTGCAAACATAGCGTTGGTGTATTGTGGCCATGATAAGAGAGCATGTGAAAACAAACCAAAACCAGCCGTAAAAGAACAGATAGGAAATTTGCTTTTCTGTATGTTCTACGACGGTTGGTTTTTATCTGATGAGGAGATAAAAAACCATGGACGATAAATGGGAATTCTACAAAGATCACGAAAATAAATGGCGGTGGCGGCGCACCGCTCCGAACGGTAATATTGTTGGAGCAACAACAGAAGGATATGTGAATAAAGCAGATTGTGAGGGGAATGCACGTCGTAATGGATGGGATGGTACTTTAGTATTTCAAGAAAGAGATGATACCATGATACAGAAAGATTTAAGCGAAGAAAATAAGGAAATTAAGGACAAGGCATATGAGCTCTACAAGGAACATGGCTTTAAGGATGGTAATGACTTTGTAGATTGGCTTGAGGCGGAAAAGCATCTGGGAAGCAAATCCAGAGCAAAGCGTAATAAACAGATAAAGAATATTCTTTCATCTATTATTGGAATATTGGGCCTTATCGTGCTGGTGCTATTGATGATGCTGTTCAAGAAAAACCCACAAGTGCAACTACACGAACAAAAATTGATTGAGCCAAAGGTTATGGTGTTTGTGTTTGACCCGAATGCCGATGAGAAGGTGGTCGTCTTCGGCGACACGCATTTCGGTTACGATAAATCTACACTGAGCCAGGAAGCGAAGACACTTCTTGATAAGGATGTGCAGGGCCTGAAGGAAAATCCCAAAATAAACGTCCGCATGGCAGGTTATACCTCAGCCGAAGGCACGGAAGAAATCAATCAGAAATTAAGCGAACAAAGAGCAAATTCCGTTAGGGATTATCTGATCGAGAAAGGCATTGCGCCTGAGAGAATCACTGTGATCGGATATGGCAGAACAAAACCGGCAGTATATGAAGTCGCACCTGCTGATATTAACTCAAAGGAAGCGCATGCGAACATGCGAGTTCTTTTTGAGGTTGTTGTGAAGTAGGATCAAGTGCGCTTCATGGTTGGAGTGAAAATGTGAATAGGGAAATATTTGTTGTGAAGAAAACATGTATGATAATGGGGCTAACCGTATTCCTGATTTCCTTGGTGAGTGCACAAAGCATAATTTTCGGCCCGCAGCTTGGCTATTATAAAGCTCAGGATGCCGACCATGGGACCTATACCGGTGGATTAGCCTTGCGGTTGAAATTGATGTCGGTTCTGTCTGTCGAAGCATCCATCAATAGTCGTCAGGAAAAATATGCGAATGGCGCCTTGACAGTTCGCAGTTTACCTATGATGATAACAGGTCTGATTTACCCTTACCCCATTGTGTACGGGGCTATGGGTTTCGGCTGGTACAACGTAGCCTTCCATTACGACCAGAGTAGGTTGCCGTTGTTTGCCGACGAGACCACACAGAAATTCGGCTTGCATTTTGGCGGTGGATTGGAATTGCCCCTCAGTTCATTACTGACATTGATCGGTGACTTTCGATACGTCTTTCTCAATTATGATTTAAAAGCAATTCCAGGCAGCGGGGATATAAAAAATAACTTCACTGTTATAACTCTCGGAATTCTGTTCAATGTATAATTATTCGCAAAACTGAATGAGGAAATCAGATCGGGAACTATAATGGAGGGATTAAAGAAATAATCTCTTTGAATGTCGCGTTATGTTTTTCAGCTTCTTGAATAATACAATCGATGAAGATTTTCAATATGAAAAGCAACAGGGAAAAACAGAACGCGATCAGATTATTTTATGAAGATGCTCTGTCCTAATATCGCACAAAATAATCACGAATAATCCACCAATACTAATAATAGAGAAGATTTATAATGGCTGAGGATAAATTATCCATAAAAAATACTTATAAAATTGCTGCATCAATTGCTGGAGCAGGGCTGCTGATCGCGGCAATGGTGGTATCGTTTTGGGCTCTCAGACAGATCAGTGAATCAGCCGATGCGCGGAATCATATTTTCAATGTAATAAAAAATGCGAATGAGTTTCTGTCAGACTTGGTAGATGCCGAGACCGGTCAGCGCGGTTATTTGTTGACCAATGACGAGGCTTTTCTGAAACCGTATTTAACGGTGCGTGACAGCATCAGTAGTCGTCTGAAAAATTTGCGTCAACTTACCAGAATCAGTACTGCGTATCAGCATCTAGATGCACTGGCTCCTTTGGTAGATTCCAAGTTGGCGTATCTGTCACATAACATTGAGTTGGTACGCAACCATAATATGACAGCCGCAATTGCGATAGTACGCAGTGGTCAGGGCAAGCAGTCGATGGATTCGATTCGTGCCGAGATAAAAAGATACACCCAGATAGAGGAAGACGCTTTGGCGCAGCATGATACAGAGTTCCAATCGAACATGCGCCATATGCTTATTCTCATCCTTACCGCCAGTCTGCTTGTGCTGCTGTTTGCACTTTTATTCGTCTATTTGATATATCGAGAAACACAACATCGGGTCGAGAATTTAATTCATCTCGAAACACAGCAATTGCTCGAGATTCAGAAGGATACGACTAAACAGTTGCAGCAGTCCAACATCGCCCTGAAGGTTAGCGAAGAAAGAATAGCCATAATGCTCAACTCCATCGGTGATGCAGTGTTGGCCACCGATGCCGAAGCGCGTGTCACACTCCTGAATCCCATTGCCGAAAAGCTCACTGGTTGGACGCAGGCAGAAGCCATCGGTTGCACGGTGGACGAGATTTTTCACATCATCAACGAAGAAACCCGTCAACCTGCCATCATACCAGTAAAAGAAACCCTGGCGCAAGGTACAACGCAGGGCCTATCAAACCACACCATACTCATTGCGCGTTCTGGCAGCGAGTATGCTATTGACGATAGTTGTGCACCAATTCACGACCACAATGGTCAGGTGGTCGGTGCCGTGATGGTGTTCCGCAATATTACCAAGCGCAGGGAAATAGAAAATGGATTCAAAAAAAGCCTTACAGAACTGGAGATTAGTAAAAGAACCGCAGATGAGGCCAGTGAATTCGCTGAGAACCTCATTAACACTGTGCGGGAACCATTAATTTCTTTGGACCAAGATCTTAGAGTGGTCACCGTCAGCCGTTCTTTCTATGAATTTTTCAAGGTAAAACCTGAAGAGACTGTGGGACATCTTATATATGACTTAGGAAATAAGCAGTGGGATATTCCCAAGCTGCGGGAATTGTTAGAAACCATTCTTCCCCAAAAAGCAAGCTTTGATAATTACGAAGTTGAACACGATTTTACAACCATTGGTAAGCGTATAATGCTTTTGAATGCCCGGCAAATTCAAAGAGCGTTGGGAAAAGAACGAATCATCCTTCTGGCAATCGAGGATATCACCGAGCGTAAGGAAATAGAAGCCGGGCTTGAAAAGACACGGAAAGAACTGGTAGTTATAAAAAAATCCGCAGATGAGGCAAGTGAATTCTCTGAGAACATCATCAACACCGTGCGTGAACCTTTACTTTCTTTGGATCAAGATCTCAGGGTAGTCGCAGTCAGCCGTTCCTTCTATGAATTCTTTAAGGTAAAACCCGAAGAAACTGTTGGGCATCTTATTTATGACCTGGGCAATAAACAGTGGAATATTCCCAAACTGCGGGAACTGCTGGAAACTATTCTTCCACAAAAGGCAAGCTTCGACAACTACGAAGTTGAACACGATTTTGCTACCATTGGTCGGCGCACGATGCTTTTGAATGCCCGACAGATTCAAAGAACATCCAAAACAAATGAAAGGATCATTCTCCTTGCCATCGAGGACATCACTGAGCGTAAGGAGATAGAAGCCGGCCTGGAAAAGACACGAAAAGAATTAGCGGTTATAAAACAATCCGCAGATGAAGTCAGTGAATTTGCTGAAAGCATCATTAACACCGTGCGAGAACCGTTACTTTCTTTGGATCAAGATCTCAGGGTGGTTGCGGTTAGCCGTTCCTTCTATGAATTCTTCAAGGTAAAACCTGAAGAAACCATGGGACATCTTATTTATGACTTAGGAAATAAGCAGTGGGATATCCCCAAGCTGCGTGAATTGCTGGAAACCATCCTTCCCCAAAAAGCAAGCTTTGATAATTACGAAGTTGAACATAATTTTGCTACCATTGGCAAACGCATCATGCTTTTAAATGCCCGGCAAATTGAAAGAGCGTCGGGAAAAGAGCGAATTATCCTTTTGGCTATCGAGGACATTACCGAGCGTAAGGAAATAGAAGTCGGCCTGGAAAAGACACGGAAAGAACTGGTGGTTATAAAAAAATCCGCAGATGAAGCTAGTGAATTCGCCGAGAACCTCATTAACACTGTGCGGGAACCATTAATTTCTTTGGACCAAGATCTTAGAGTGGTCACCGTCAGCCGTTCCTTCTATGAATTCTTCAAGGTAAAACCTGAGGAGACTGTGGGACATCTTATTTATGACTTAGGAAATAAACAATGGGATATTCCCAAGCTGCGGGAACTTCTGGAAACCATCCTTCCCCAAAAGGCAAGCTTCGACAACTACGAGGTTGAGCACGATTTTGCAACCATAGGCAGACGCACAATGCTTTTAAATGCCCGGCAAATTGAAAGAGCGTCGGGAAAAGAACGGATTATCCTCCTTGCTATTGAGGACATTACCGAGCGCAAGGAAATAGAAGCCGGTCTTGAAAAAGCCCATGAAGAATTAAAGGAGTTGACCACAGAGTTAAAACGTGCCGCTCGCGCAAAATCTGAATTCCTGGCAAACATGTCGCATGAACTTAGGACTCCGCTTAACTCCATTAACGGTTTCTCTGAGGTGTTATACGACGAGACTTTCGGGCCGCTGAATGAAAAGCAGAAGAAATATGTTAACAATGTTTTAACCAGCGGAAAGCACCTTCTGTTACTGATTAATCAGATTCTTGATACGGCAAAAGTCGAAGCTGGAAAAATGGTTCTGGCATTATCCAGCTTACACATGAAAATCCTATTAAAAGAGATTTTGCTTTTGTTGGAGGATATAATCAGCAAAAAGAATATTGGAATATTTGTTGAAATAGCCGAAGATCTACCGAATATAGAAGCAGATGAGCTCAAGGTGAAAGAGATAATTTATAACCTGCTTTCAAATGCAGTTAAATTTTCCCCCGATGGTAATAAAATCGGCCTGCGGGCTAAGTTAACTGATTCCAATATAGAAATCGAAGTTTGGGATAAGGGCATCGGTATCGCACCTGAAAACATGGAGAAAATATTTGAAGGGTTTTTCCGTGTCGATACTCCATATTCTCGGTTAGTAGAGGGGACAGGTCTCGGTTTGCCGCTTTCTAAAAAGCTGGTTGAGCTGCACGGCGGTAAGTTTTCTGTAGAATCAGAGGGAATAAATAAAGGCACAGCGGTCCGGTTTACTTTACCCAATATAATCAGGAAGGTGGTGTGAGATGGGGAAGAAAGTATTAATTGTCGATGATAATCTAAACAATCTTACGCTGGAAAAAGATCTTTTGGAGATTGCCGGCTTTAAAGTAAGTGAAGCTGTAAATGCCACTGTTGGAATTGCCATGGCCAGGAGCGATATACCGAATATCATAATTATGGATGTGCGGCTTCCCGATATGCGCGGTACAGAAGCAGCTTGGATATTACGCCGAAACAAAGACACAAGTGACATTCCCATTGTTTTTGTAACTGCTTCTGTAATGGCAGAAGGGAGAGAAGAGATAGAAGCTATACCTAACAGCAAATTTATAGGTAAGCCGATAAATACGCGCACCTTTGCGACAGAAATTAGTCAATTTATGAAGTGAGTCTTTCATATGTCGAAACTTAAAAGAGATAATGCATGAAAGACAAACAGGTAATCTTGGTTGTTGATGACCAGCTCCAGAACATTGAACTTCTTGAGGCATATCTTATGCCGCAGGGTTATGAAATTATCGCGGCGACAAACGGTGAAGACGCGCTGGGGAAACTTTCTGGTAATCAAATTGACATGATTCTGTTGGATGTTCAGATGCCCGGCATAGACGGTTTTGAAGTTATCCGCAGGGTCAGGAAAGATAAATTGCATTGGCAGCTTCCAATAATATTGGTTACCGCATTGCGGGAAACGGAAGATCGCGTAAAGGGAATTGAAGCCGGTTGTGATGATTTTATTTCAAAGCCTGTTGATAAGTTGGAACTTTTAGCACGGGTCCGGTCCCTGCTCAAGGTCAAGGACTACAACGATCTGTTGAGTACGTACCGGAAAGAACTGGAGTCTGAAGTAACCAGGAGGACAGATGAATTAACGCATGCCTTGGAAAATCTGCAGCAGGATATCATTGAGCGTAAGCAGATGGAAGAATCGCTTCGTGCGAGTGAAAAGCGTTACCGGCATCTATTTGATGCCAGCCCTGACGGCATTGTGGTCATTGGGTCTGACGGGCGCATCACAAGTGCAAACAACAAACAAGGACAAATGTACCGGTATGAGTCTCCGAGTGAAATGATCGGTGTTCTTGCTACGGAGTTGGTCGCCACATCTTCGAGAGAATATTCCGCGCAAATCCTACAGCGCCGATTGAACGGCGAGTATATCCCACCTGTTGAATATGCGTTGGTTCGGAAGGACGGAACCACTTTCTACGGAGAAACCTCAGCGACGACCCTGGGAGGAGCAGACGGCACTGTCTCGGGCTACATTTGCGTTACTCGCGATACAACGGATCGCAAGCGGGCGGAAGAAGCATTGGAAATAAGCAATGAAAAGCTCAAAGATTTATTTGATACTGCTCCTGTGGGGTATCACGAAATAGATGAGAATGGAAATATTGATGCTGTGAATCAAACAGAATTGAATATGTTGGGTTACTCTTATGAAGAAATGATAGGTCAAAGAGTGTGGGAGTTTAACTCTGATAGTGAGAAATCAAGACAGAGAGTTCTTAATAGGTTGGCGGGTAATATTCCTTCAAATAAAAACTCTGAACAATTCTATACTCACAAAGATGGAACAGCGATCTCAGTACTTGTTGATGATCTCATTCTTCGAAATAAACTTGGAAAAATATCAGGAATTCGGACGACTATTCTGGATGTAACCACTCTCAACGAAACAAAAGAAGCATTAAGGGAAACCAGCGATTATCTCGAAAGCTTACTCAGTTTTGCAAATGCACCCATTATGGTTTGGGATAACAATAATAAGATCACGCGATTTAATTTGGCATTTGAACGGCTCACTGGATATACGATAGACGATATTCTTGGTAAGCATCCAGAAATACTCTTTCCTGTTGAAATGCGAGAAGAATTTTCAGTTCTTCTTTCTCGAATGTCAAGCGGCGAAAATCTGGTATCAATCGAAATGCCTGTCCGCTGCAAGGACGGGATTGTTCGCACTGTCTTATGGAATACGGCAAATATTTATGCTGCAGATGTAAAAACAATAATTGCTACTATTGCTAATGGACAGGACATCACCGAGCGGAATCGCGCGGAGCAGGAACGGAACAGGCTGCAGGGAGAACTTATACAAGTTCAAAAAATGGATAGTCTCGGTACACTTGCCGGCGGCATCGCGCATGATTTTAACAATATCCTTGGTATTATACTTGCATACACATATATGCTGGAGAAGAGGAAAGAAAATCCGGAGAAGTTTTCCGAAAGTATTTCTGCTATCAATCAAGCGGTTCAGCGGGGTACGGCACTTGTTCGTCAGATTCTTACTTTTGCCCGGAAATCAGATGGTGCACTCGAACCGATGAGTCTTATGGAACTCATACATGAACTTCTCTCCATGCTTGATCAGACCTTTCCTAAAATCATCACCTTTACAGAAATTGTGCCAAAGGACTTACCGAATATCGATGCGGATCGTACACAAATCCACCGAGCGCTGTTAAATCTATGTATGAATGCACGGGATGTCATGCCGCATGGCGGCACTATCACCATCAAGGCAGAGAAACAAACCAAAGAACAGATGAAAGAACAATTCCCGACTGCCGATCAAGATTCGTATATCTGCATCAGTGTGAGCGATACCGGAGAAGGCATGAATGAAGCAACGCGTTCTAAAATATTTGATCCATTTTTCACAACAAAGCCGAAAGGAAAAGGAACTGGCATGGGTTTGCCTGTCGTCTATGGTGTTGTACAGGCACATCAGGGCTTTATTAATGTGGAGAGTGAATTGGGACATGGAACTACGTTCCGGCTTTACTTTCCAATTCCGAACATAATCAAAAAATCTACCGATTCTCGACAGTCTGAACCTTTTGATGTCGGCGGCACAGAAACGATTCTCATTGTGGAGGATGAAAAACTTCTTATAGAGATGATGCATTTCCTGCTTGTGTCCAAAGGATACAAAGTATTAATTGCACACGATGGCGCGGAGGCGATTGCAGTGTACAAAAAACACAAAAAGGAGATTGCCCTTGTGCTCACCGATATGGATCTCCCTATGATGTCAGTGTCAGGGATTGAAGAGTTTAAGAAACTCAAAGAGATTGATCCAGGTATCAAGGTAATTTTTATCAGTGGATTTGTTGAGCCAGCCGTCAAAGCTGAACTCCAGAACGCTGGAGCGGATGGTTTTCTCAAAAAACCGTTTATCGCGGATGAAATTCTGAGGTTATTCAGGAAGGTGCTGGACAAATGATGATTGTATCATGATTTATCATAACGTGTTAAATCACTTTCAATAATAAATAAAAGGAGGTTTGTAATGAACACTTTCACCTTGAAAGGCGATTGGAATGAAATTGCCGGTAAACTCAAACAACAATTTGCCAACTTAACAGACGATGATCTGCTATTTAAAGAGGGCAAGGAGGAAGAATTGTTGGGACGACTTCAGCAAAAACTCGGTAAGACCAAAGAAGATTTACGCAAATTGATCGCGAAGATTTGAAGAGTAATCTTTCCCAACCTCCCACAGTCATCACATGAGCAAACAATAAACATGTGAAGCGAGACAATTATATCGAAATAGGTTTTCTCAATAAGTACTGAATGTGGCCGGTGTTTCTGATGGGTGAAAGCACCGGCTTTATTATTGAAAAAAGAACAGAGATTCGTACAATTGCTTTGAAGCAATTTTTCAAAGAAGAACGATCTGGCCTCTCGAAAAGGGATTAACTACTCTTTCATCCTTTTGGTCGATTACAATCGCAAGAAATCAGTTGTATACTTCCAATGTTATAAAGGTATCATTTGTCAATCGATATTCGATTCAGATGAATACTAAAATGAAAGATATGCAATTATGAAAGCTCTAGTATATCATGGCCCTGGCAAGAGAGCACTCGAAGACAAGTCAAAGCCCATAGTAAAAGAACCGACTGACGCTGTTGTCAAAATCACTCGAACGACAATCTGTGGGACAGATATCCACATTATGAAAGGTGACGTACCTACTGTCACCGATAGCCGGATATTGGGTCATGAAGGAGTCGGCGTTGTTGAAGAAGTCGGTGCAAGCGTTTCGAATTTCCGGACGGGCGATAAAGTGTTGATATCTTGCATTACTTCCTGCGGGAAATGCGAGTACTGCAGAACTGGAATGTTTTCACGTTGCGCTCACGGCGGCTGGATTCTTGGTAATACGATCGATGGGACACAAGCAGAGTATGTGAGGATACCATATGCCGACACGAGTTTGTACCATATTCCTGACGGCGCTGATGAGGAAGCTTATGTACTGCTAAGTGACATCTTGCCGACCGGGTTTGAATGTGGTGTTCTCAAGAGCGAAATCAAACCGGGAGATATGGTCGCTATAATTGGGGCAGGACCTATTGGGCTTGCTGCTTTAATCACAGCGCAATTCTATTCTCCCGCTGAAATCATTTTGGTCGATACAGATCCGAATCGGCTTGACGTTGCGAAAACGTTCGGTGCAGCGAAGGTTGTTCAATATAATGCCGTTGATGAGATAATGAAACTCACGCTTGGGAAAGGCGTTGACGTCGCTATCGAAGCTGTAGGCACCCCTGCCACTTTTAATATCTGCCAATCGATTGTGGCGGACGGCGGACATATTGCGAATATCGGCGTGCATGGCAAGAGTGTTGAACTGCATCTGGAAAAGCTCTGGGCAAAAAGTGTCACGATCACAACTCGTCTGGTCGATACTGCAACGACACCCATGCTTTTGAAACTTATTACATCCGGGAAACTTCAACCCATGAAACTCATCTCTCATCACTTTGTGCTCAATGAAATCATGAAAGCGTATGATATATTCGGAAATGCTGCAAAAGAAAAAGCTTTGAAAGTTGTTCTCACGAATTAATAAAAGAGGTCCCCATATGAAGAAATATTGGTCGATCATCATTGAAGGAGTGCTGTGTTGCTTCTTCGCCCTCATGGCTGGTTGTGCATCATCCGAACTTATTGACATATGGAGCGATCCTTCATTTCAATCTCCACCTCTGAATAAAATGCTTGTTATCTCCATTAGCAAGAATACAACGCATCGCCGTATTTGGGAAGACGCCTTCAGCGCCGAGCTTGTAAAACATGGTGTGATACCGACACCTTCGTATCGATTGTTTCCAGATGCGTTACCCGATACAAATCAGGTTTATCAGATCGTACAATCAAATGGTTTCGACGGAGTTCTGATCACACGACGGCTTCCTTCGGAAGCGAATCCTCAATATGTGCAGGGATATTCGGGGCAAGAACAGGACATGAGATATGTTTGGCGCAGAGATAGATTTGTACCGTATTATCGAAATGTTTGGCACGCCGGATATGTCGATTCTCAAAAAACTGACATTCGCGCTATTGATGTATGGGCGACTAAGAATGAAGGGCAAATGATTTGGAGTGCCACGAGTGAGACTCCAGAGCCGAATTCAATACAAGAAGTTCGTCCAGAAATCGTCAAGCTTGTTATGTCAGAATTGACAAAGCAGAGAATCATCGCTTCTGAACGGTAAATGGATTCCTTTACCTTTTACGAAAATGTTCAGCGCAACAGTTTTCGCTCTAAAACATCGTGAAGGCAAACGACAGAGCTCTTAATATGATTCTCACAAATTAACGAAAGAGGTTCCATGATGAAAAAATATATGTCGTTCGTTTTTAGAGGAATGTTCTGTTGCCTCTTCGTTCTGATGGCGGGTTGCACATCAACCAAACTTGTGAATATATGGAGTGATTCTTCATTTCAACCTCCACCTTTGAATAAGATGATTGTCATCTCTGTGAGCAAGGATTCGGTGTATCGCCATATCTGGGAAGAGGCGTTCAGCGACGAGCTTACAAAACATGATGTTGCAGCAACACCTTCGTATCGCTTGTTCCCGAATGCGGTGCCGGATACAAATCAAGTTATGCAGATCATACAATCAAACGGCTTTGACGGAATCCTGGTCTATCGCAGGTTACTTCCGGAAACGAAAACGAAGTACAAGCAAGGATTTGAAATGAGCGAAAATAATATAGTATATGATCGTCTCCATAAAAAATTTGTAGCTTCATATTTTACAGACGAAGATTACGCTGAGCATGTCGATTCTCAAAAAGTCGATATTCGCACCATTGATATATGGACAACCAGGAACGATGGGCAACTGATTTGGCGCGCTATGAGCAGAACTCCCGAGCCGAATGAAGTACAAGAAGTTCGTCCAAAAATCGTCAAGCTTGTAATGTCTGAATTGACACGGCATGGTATAATTGCTTCAGAGCGGTAAAGGGCATGCCATTTCTTTACCGTTTGCGAGAATGTCCGACGCGACACTTTTCGCCGCCAAACATCGTGAAGACAGAAGATACATTCGGTAATGTAGAACTCATTTGAAGGAAAGAAACCTATGGAAATTTTAATCGACATCATTCTGTATCTACTCGCAATTGTATTATCTATGATGCTTGGGAGTATTTTCAAAAAAACTGATGATTCAATGTCAAAAGAAATTGCAAAAAACGAGACCAAGAACACAAATCGACGCTATTATCCGGTACATAGCATGTTCCGAGATTTGGGGCATTAGCAACCATTCAATCCTCCACGAGGCGGTAATGGAAATAAAAATGAAGAAAGGATTACAATCATGAGAACAGCTGGCATTATCTTCTTCACGATGGATCTGTTAAAAACCCTTTACACAGGTTATTCCAATGTTTCCAAAGAGAAGGATGCGGACTTGGAGGAACTCAGAAAAAAAAAACATAACCAGCATACATTAAACTGGCAACCGTATGCCGGAATCGGAATGATGGTCATCGGCGGTGCTTTTCTTGTGCTTGGCAGGAAGAAACCATAAAACATGTTCCAAACAGGAAAACATTGAGTGATAAGGAAAAGTTTATTTGTCATAATAGTGGGATTGCGCCATGAATTGCCACTGCATTGAAAACTGAATCAAAAAAGAAAGGATGCATGTTATGCTCTATACTATAGCTGTTGTTCTCGTCATATTGTGGCTCATTGGGTTAGTTACTTCTTATACAATGGGCGGTTTTATTCACGTTCTTCTGGTGATCGCCATTGTCGTCATCTTAGTCAACGTCATTAGCGGACGAAAACCCGTGTGACTATTTTGTGGGGCAAGATAAGGAAAATCAAAACGAGGTATTATCTATGAATAAAGCAATCTCATTCGCCGTTCTTGCCGGCGGCATCCTTCTTTTGATCTTTGGCATTATTGCTTATGATTCATCCAGCTCTGACATTTCTCGATTTTTCACAGGCTCAGCCACTGATAAATCGATATGGATGTTAGTAGGTGGTGTTGTCGCGACCATTCTGGGGTTTGTGGGTTTGTTCCGCGGATCAAAAAAGGTTTGAGAATGGGTCTTATGTCTATTCCGAAATAATGTTGTCTATTCAATTGCTCGTCACAAAAACGGCGAGCAGTATTATCTCGGATGATGGCAAAGGACGTTGAAAGACCCATTGCAGATTGGTGACAGCACAAAGGAAAAACATGTTAGAATGTTTTCAATAAATGTATAGAAAGCCAAGGAATTATTTTTCTGTTCACCATATGTTATGTATGACTGATCAGAGTAATACTCATCGCGAAACACGGCTTATTATCACCGCGACAATGTTTGTATAAGCCGAAATGCTTTTCAATGTTTTCGTATGGAGAAAAACCATGAAAAAAAGCGCGTTTGTTTTTTTTGCGCTACTGGCCCTGTGCTTACCGCAACAATCGGTAGCTCAGATCCCACGCGTAATTTCGTATCAGGGAGTTCTATACAGAGATGGTAAACTCCTACAAGGAAATGCCCCTCTTGTTTTCAAGCTATACCGTGGTAATCAGACAGGTTGGACAAGTTTACCGCAAATCGTACTTGTCAATAACGGAATGTTTCGTATTTTGCTCGGACCGTTCCCGCAAGAATTCACGTTTGACGGTATTGACTCGCTTGGTGTTACTTTCGATGGAAGGGAACTGTCCCCACGTGTTGCTTTGTCGGCCGCTCCGTTTAGCATTAATTCCTCTCATTCCATTTTGGCTGATTCAGCAAAGAATCCTGGTCCCCCAGGACTCAAAGGCGATAAGGGCGATATAGGGCTGGCTGGTGCAACAGGCGCAGCTTCGACCATCGCAGGTCCTACAGGTGCAACAGGTCTGACAGGTGCAGCTGGTCCAATAGGTGTTACTGGTGCAACAGGCGCAGCTTCAACCATCGCAGGCCCAACAGGTGCTACAGGTCCGACAGGTGCAGCTGGTCCAATAGGTGTTACTGGTGCAACAGGCGCAGCTTCAACCATCGCAGGTCCAACAGGTGCAGCTTCGACCATCGCAGGCCCGACAGGTCCTGCAGGTGCAACGGGCGCTGCTTCAACCGTTGCAGGTCCGACAGGTCCTGCAGGTGCAACAGGCGCATCTTCAACCATCGCAGGTCCAACAGGTCTGACAGGTCCTGCTGGAGCAACAGGTGCAGCTTCAACAATCGCAGGCCCAATAGGTCCAGCAGGTGCTACAGGTGCAGCTTCAACAGGTGCTACAGGTCCGACAGGTGCAGCTGGTCCAATAGGTGTTTCTGGAGCAACAGGCGCTGCTTCAACCGTTGCAGGAGCGAAGGGCGATATAGGTCTGACCGGTGCTGCAGGTGCGAAAGGAGATATAGGTCTAACAGGTGGTACGGGTTTGACTGGTGTTTCCGGTGCAAAAGGTGACCAAGGTAACGTAGGCACGATTGGCGTTGCAGGAGCGAAAGGCGATATAGGTCTGACCGGTGCTGCAGGTACGAAGGGTGATATAGGTCTGACTGGAGTTTCAGGAGCGAAAGGTGATAAAGGAGATATAGGTTCACAAGGCATCGCAGGAGTTATCGGACCACAGGGACTGAAAGGTGATCAGGGGAACATTG
>Ga0182021_10003709_pt1 | contig 17960 bp, 15 predicted proteins | sample 612E3MmetaG_FD_120493 | JGI IMG/M metagenome (GOLD analysis project Ga0182021, IMG submission 120493) | Permafrost microbial communities from Stordalen Mire, Sweden - 612E3M metaG (Illumina Assembly) | ecosystem: Environmental > Terrestrial > Soil > Wetlands > Permafrost | place: Sweden... | reverse complement strand
TGTATGAATTTTTTTGAATCTTTTCCTCTTATCAGCACTTGGCTTTATCGTCGCCAAGTCAGGGAAATCACCCGCTTTGCGCAGGGAGGGGACCGGACTGCAGTTATTGAACTTTGCAATGTAGTAAGCGATTCCTGCGATTCCCTAGCCCGGGATATGGCTGCCGTTGCTCTCAAGGGACTCCTGGACCCGGAGTCTGTCCAGAGTTTCTTCGAGGAAGTGCTGGTCCGTAACGATCCATCACTCAATCTCATTGCATCCGCGCTTTTAGCGGATTTGGAGTGTAATGAGTTAAACCCCCTTCTTTTCTTTACCACCGGAGACACTGTGAAGTACTATGCGCTCGATCCCGCTCCCCACCATCTTCTTGCCTGCGAATATGCCAGATCCGGGAAACGGATCAGGCTGGCGGTCTGCCGTGCAGCGGGGAGGTACGCATTGCATTCTGTTTTGGCGCAGATTCTCTTCGGCGACTCACTACGGCAGGATCCAGCCTCACTGATGGCCGAGGAATGGGATATTCTCTTCAAGGGACTTATCGAAGAAAAAAAATGGGTTACACTTCGTTCACTTATCTTTTCTGCTCCTCTCCCCCAGGTAGTCACTGCACTTCATGCTATTCGCGGATCGGGATGGAAACCTTCTGGAGATGACTGCTGTATTTGGGAAACGGTGATTGAGACTCTCCCCGATTCGTGGATGTATTCTCTTCCCAGCATCAGCCCGGATATTACCATCGGGCCTGGGAGGGGTCTTGTCACCCGCCATGCATTTTCATCTGATGGGAGGCTCCTTGCTACCGGAAGCTGCGATGGAAGTGTTCAGGTCTGGCAGATAGGAAATGGGGTTCTTACAGCTACATTCCAAACTGAAGAGAAGACTGTGAAATCAATTGTTTTTTCAGTAGACAACCGTTTCCTGATCTGTGGGGAAGGATCTTCCCGATATACCTGTCGGGATGCCGGGTCTGGTGCAATAATCTGGGAATTTCGTGTCAGCGGATCCGCTGATGGTTGCTCTGCCCTTTCCCCGGATGGGTCGTTTTTTGTTGTCAGCAGAACGACAGAACAGTTGGCAGTGATATCAGTTTGTGACGGGACGCTTTTGAGACCCCTGTCCATGTTCCAGTCGCCAGTCACAGCACTTATGGTGTCACAGGACAATGCAGTCGTTTTTGCCGGATGCGCTGATGGTTCTCTCTGCACTGTATCACTTACCGATGGATCCAAAGAGACCCTCCTCAAAGGCAGGGATGATCCGGTCAGGACCCTCGGCTTGAGTGCAAAGGATGAGACAGTAACTGTGATATTTGACACTGCCTTTCCGATCCTTGTTGACAGAAGTGGAAAAGTCCTGAAGACATATATCGGACATTCAGGAAGAGTGACCGTAGCTGCGATCGCCACGGACAGTTCACATCTCGCAGTTGCCGGGGCAGGCAGGATCCTGAAGATCTGGAACTGTAATGTCAGTGCACCAGCAAGGTCTCTGCCGATATCTACAAAACGTATCACTAGCTGCGTATTTACACCCGACGGATCATCTCTTGCTATTGGGTACAATAACGGCACTATCAGACTTATCCGTGCAGGTGATGAGGGCCCGGAATGGGAGCACAGGGGACACCGGAAGGGTATCACATCTCTTGAGATATCGGCTGACGGTACACTCCTCTTCAGCACGGGCTGGGACCGGTCAGTCAGGCTTTGGGACATAAAGACCGGGGAGCTCGAGCGGACACTCGTTTCCGAGACCGGCATTGTAACGGGAATAGCGCTTCTCGATAACGGAAATGTTATTGTTGCTGGTTATTCCGGGGGAGATGTGAGATTTTACCGGCGAGACAATGGAGAGATTGTCAGGGCATTCACCCGGTATTCACGGACCATGAGAGTTGTCGCGTCAAACGAGTCGGGCTCAATCCTTGCTTTTGCCGGAGAGGATAATACCCTCTGGTGCTGGAACAGCGTTGATGACAGTGTCAAGTCCTGCGAAGGGCTCACGGGGCCTCCCCATTCTCTATCGTTTATTCCGGGTGAAGACATTCTCGTATCCGGTGGCTGGGACGGGAAAGTTCGGCTCTGGGACATGTCAAAAGGAACACTTCTTGCTACTCTTGCCGGACATACGAGTACAATTACCTCGTGTGCAGGAAGTTCGGACGGTCTGATCATTGCAACCGGCAGTAACGACAGAACTCTACGTATCTGGTCTCGTGTTTCGCGGCGCGGAATAAGGGTTATCCATGACAGCAGAACTGAAGTAGGTGCGGTTGTTTTCTCCCCGGACGGATGCCACCTTGTTGCAGCAGGATCTGATGAGATCATACGCGTCTATACGATGCCGGATGGTACCCGCGATTTTGATATTCCCGGAATCCCCGGAGCAGTCACCGTGCTGGCTTTCACAGATGACGGACATCTTCTTGTAGCAGGTTACGATACCGGGATCCTCGTTCTAATCTCGTGGATAGAACGTAAGATTATCCAAACGATACATGCACACTCTGGCCCGGTTACAGGAATCGGGGTTGTAAAGGGCGGTAGAAATGTAGTTACCGGTGGCGGGGACGGCTTTTTGCGTGTCTGGGCTCTTCCCATGGCGACTGACCTTGCTGGAAAGACGATAGAGGACATCCCCATTGCATCCGGGCTCGAGCGTAGCACGCCACCAGGCAAAGACCGGGAGCAATGGAGATTTCTCCGGGCGGTACTCTCGGCACGATTCAGCAATGAGATTGAGCTCTGTTCGCATCTTATGGAGACTGGTGCCTTTGATATCCAGATAGTGGGGTGAGTGATGGAAAAACCCGCACAGTACTCTCCAAAAGGAAGGCGCATCGGTATCGATTTTGGCAGGAATGTCACCGTCATTGCTGCATCACACGGATCCGGTGACCCTGTAAACCTTTTGGCCTTTTCTGGCATTTCGAGAAATTTCTGCGGGCCGGGGGGCTGCCCGCAGGTTCCTGTCATTCCCTCAGTAATCCACTATCCCGCTGATGGTTCATATTCTATCGGCGAAGAGGCCCTCCATCAGGCCTTGGCCGGAACCCCGGGAACTCTCCGTCATCTGACTTACTACATCTGTGAGAACAACCCTGCATTAGTATTGGCCGGAACAGGAAGGAAGATTGGCTACCCTGAGGCGGGTGCAAGATTCCTCACTGAACTTATGAACAGGGTAATTGGGGGAATTGATATGGCGACAGCTCAAGTCACTTTCACGTGTCCACTCTGTGCACCGCCGAAGTACTATGAATGGATCACCGGAGTTGCTGAATCCGCCGGCATGCGGGCGGTGTCTACACTGGATCTCGGGTGTGCTGTTGCTCGAGGGTACGGTTTGTCTTTTGTTGACGGTGAACTGTACGTTCTCATTGATGCCAGTCCAGACTCTCTCGAAGTCGTGGTTGTTATCCCGGAGCAAGAAGCCGGGCTGGACTACGCCCCGCACTCCCGGGTTCTTGGTAGGGCTTCTGCGGATTTTGGCGGTCTTACTTCCGATTCCTGGATCGCTTCAGACCTCCTTTCCGGACGTGGTCGTTTTCTTTCTGATGACCAACGGGGGAGGGTTTTTGTCCAGCTCGTGGATCGATGCCGCAGGACACGGGAGAGCCTTATGGGGGGTAACAAATTCCCTGTAAAGATCGGCGATATTATGGCTGGATGCGAAGAAGTGGTGAATCTCACACCGGGGGATATCGCAAGGATCTTCCGGGATAACGGTCTCTTCACCATCCTTGATCGCACGATCTCAAGGGCTTTTTCCGCTGCCCGGGTATACGGGTACAATCGGGAAGGAATTACTGCAGTCCTGATGATTGGGGAACTTTCTATGATCCCCGCTCTGCAGGAAGCCGTTTGCAATGAGTTTTCACCTGCACCTGTTCGCTTCGATCATGCACTCGATGCCGCAGCACGGGGAGCCGTACGGGCGGATGCTTCTCCAAAACCCCCGGTCAGAGCCGATTATGCGTTGCGATACTGGGATCCTGTTTCGCACGAGCACAGGTACAGGTTCCTCGTTCGGCGAGGAGCATGCTACCCAAGCGTCGGGCAGGTAGCCCGAATCCTGATAAGTGCCGCGTATGATGGGCAAACCCATCTGGGGATCCCCCTCTGTCGGATTGCGGGAGAAACCGGAAGTGGTCTTGGTGCGGGGCTGGAACTGGTCGCTACACCCTGCGGAGGGCTCAGATTTGCAGGTCCTGTAACAGATTACGGCGATAGCTGCCAGCCGGTTCTGGTGAACGTGGCGGAACCGACATACCTTTCCTCCTTTCCTCCTGCGCAAAAGGGAGTGCCGCGTTTCGAACTCACCTTTACAATTGACGAGCAGGGATATCTCTGCTTCACTGCGAGGGATATCGTTACGGGGATTGTTGTGAAAAACTCTGTGCGCCTGCACAGGCTGATCTGAAAAAAAGGATTGATCACGAATGGAAATGCAGGAACTGGAAATAACGATTGATAATGAAGGGAGAGTTCATCTATGGGTCAGGGGAGTAAAGGGAGAAGAGTGTGTTGTTCTGACAAAGTCGCTCGAGAAGGCGATCGGAGTTGTCCTTGACCGGAATTTCACTGGTGAGTTTTATGAGAAAACCCAAAGCGAAAACCACATAACCAAAAGAAACAACCGGCAATCTACTTTCTGAAAGCAGACGTGGAGATTTATAAATCCTCTAAAGTCCACTGGTTATAAAAATGAGAAGAATTCATCAAAGTCCTTCCATTGAGGTGTCGTTAATGGAGATATACCAGAAAGAATTCCCAGAAAGCAATAATTGCCAGCTAGATTTCGAAGAACAATGACGCGTTGTTATCAGATTAATCATTTTGACCCAAAAGCAGATTCTTCCATGATCATCCCAAAGACTCCCTGAGAATTTCTTCAGAATCATCTGGCACAAACTGAAATTGCCCGGGAAACTTCTCCCGGAAGTGTCCTGTATTCACCGTTTTTAAAAAAAATGTGGTTTCTAAACTGATTATTCTCTTCTTATCAACCCATCGACAATGAAGTTTGAGACTGGCCTGCGATAACGCTTCTTCGGAATCTTTGTCATCCTTTCCACAGGGGTAACTGCCATGCCAGTAATGGGAACCGGAGGGGTTTGGAACACCGGTGTCTCTAACGATCTTCTACGGCGTCGCATGGCATGGAGCACAGCAAAGGAGAGGATCAATCCAGTGAACATAAACAGGACACCAGAAAAGAGTGTCGTAATCCCGATGATTATGGCATACTTGTTCTCCATTAAAATCGCATAGCCTCCGATAATAAAGAGGATCCAGTAGATAACCACGGCGATTCGCGTTGATTCTATCGGGCTTGAAAGAGATCGCTTCCGGTTCGACTCATCACCGAGAGGGAAGTGATCAATGATAGTTCCGAGTGAAATCAGGGCAATGCTGCAGGCAAAGGAGAAGATCCCCGCAATTGCAAGGACTAACAGAAATATCTCGTTCATTTATCGTCACCTCGCTACAAATTCTTATTACACCTCAGGATCTTAATAAAGTATTCCTTAAGTAATCTATATAGATTTAAATGCAAAAAAGTATCACTTAAGGGATATTGACAGTCTATTTATAGTATTTTGCCCAAGTTTATAGAGAATGGCAGAGAAGGCACCAGCAATGCGGGGCGAGAGAGTTGCGATCTCCTATAAAATGCCCCCCAATATCTATGAAAAGGTCAATAAACTGGTGTATGAGGAAAAGAAGTTCTCTACGGTCTCTGATTTCATCACACAAGCTTTATTATCTTTCGTCGATAATCACCAAGATATGGGACAGTTCAAAGAGCTGTTCCGGGACTACATGACATCCGAAGAGGGTCGGGAACTGATGAAAAATATGATGAAAGAAGTACTCCTGGACGTGCTCACCTCCCAAAAAATTGATGTAAAAGAGCGAAAAAGTAATCCATAGGAAATATATTTCCACCCTCCCTCTTATTATTTTTATAGCATGTTCTATGGCCGGTTCGTTTTGGTGAGATGGTAACACAATGCAGGTTACCGTCATCGCTGTTGGAAAGGTTAAAGAAAAGTACCTTCAGGACGGTATCGCTGAGTATGAGAAACGCCTCAGACCCCTGATCCGGCTGAATATCCTCGAACTCTCTGAAGAGAAACGCCCTGCAAATGCATCTCCTGCCCAGGAGGATGCCGCAAAGAGAGCTGAGGGGAGCCGGATTATCGCCGCCATTCCTGAGGGCTCATACGCCATCGCGCTCGCAATTGGCGGAGAACAATGGTCGAGTGAAGACATTGCCCTGAATCTCAGACGATGGGAAATTGCGGGCCGGAACCACATAACCGTGATTATTGGCGGCGATCTCGGACTTTCGGTCGATGTACTTTCCCGTTGCCCTCTCCGATTATCGCTCTCACTAATGACCTTCACTCACCAGATGGCAAGGATGATCGTGCTTGAGCAAATCTACCGCGCAGAGAAAATTAATCGCGGAGAGCCGTACCACAAGTGATTGGAAATTTTCCGGGGAATTTATAAGGCTCCGGATGGTTCTTTTAGAAAAATCTTCTCTGGTGTTTTCTGAAAACCTGAGATCTTCATTCGAATTGCCATTTATGCAAATTCCTGGGTAGATGGTGACAGAGAAAATAGCAGGAGCAGAAGTCCTGGCATTACTGTGGTAATCTATGCCTGTTTGTGATTGCTGCCAATATTATCTGCCCGGAGCGAGAATTCCTTCGCTTATGATCCCTGATAATCTTCTCGACCCAGCCATGCATCCATGTGGTGCAGCATCTGCGTGACGGTCTGTCCGTGTTTCCTGAACGGTGAAAAAACAAAAGATAAGAGAATTATCTGATTCTTTTCAAAGCAGGCTCCGGTAGGGTCAAAAAAAAGAGCAGATGAACGATCGTCAGGAGAAATGGAATTACTTTTTGTCCTGATCGGTACCGGGTTTCTTTTCATCATCGTCTTCTTCGACCTGCATGCTCTTCATAGAGGGGAAGAGGATCACTTCTTTGATTGAACTGTTATTGGTGAGCAGCATTACCAGCCGGTCTATCCCGATTCCCACACCGCCGGTTGGAGGCATACCGTACCCGAGGGCATTGATGAAATCGTAATCGATCATCTGGGCTTCGATGTCGCCCATCCGCCGCTTCTCGTCCTGGTCCTCGAACCGCTCCTTCTGGTCCAATGCATCATTCAGCTCTGAAAATCCGTTGCCGACTTCCATCCCGTGAATGAACAGTTCGAACCGCTCGGTGAACCCCTCCTTGGTGCGGTGCCGCTTTGCGAGTGGGGAGTTCTCCACCGGGTAGTCATAGACAAACGTCGGCTGAATGAGTTTTTCCTCAACGAGCCCTTCGAAGAACTGGACAAGGAATTCCCGGTGGGTTGTTGATTTCTCCCAGTCATCCAGGTTATGCTGCCGTGCCAGATTTCGGAGTTGTTCGACCGGATGAGCATAGATATCTATCCCGGCGTACTCTTTTACCGCGTCTGACATGGAGAGTCTCCTCCACGGTTTTTCGAAATTCAGTCTGGTGTCCCCGAACGGGATCTCGAATGTTCCCAGGACTTCAAAGACGATGGATGAGACGATATCTTCGGTCAATGCCATCATGTCCTCGAAATCCCGATATGCCCAGTAAATTTCCACCATGGAAAATTCCGGATTATGATTGGTATCGACCGCTTCGTTGCGGAAATTCCTGGCAATCTCGAAGACTTTCTCAAATCCTCCGACAATCAGCCGTTTCAGGTATAGTTCCGGTGCAATCCGGAGGAAAAGCTTCTGGTCAAGGAAATGATGGTATGATGTGAACGGGCGGGCATTTGCGCCGCCATATATGGGCTGAAGGATTGGGGTTTCAAATTCCAGGAACCCGTTGTCATCGAGATACCTGCGGATCAAGGAAATGATCCGGCTCCGGTTCCGGAATGTCTGCCTGCTCTCCTCGTTAACGATAAGGTCAACATATCTCTGGCGGTAACGCTTTTCGACATCGGTCAGGCCGTGGAATTTCTCCGGGAGGGAACATACTGCTTTGCACAGGAGGGTGAAAGTATCAACCCAGATAGTGATCTCTCCGAGTTTTGTCCGGAAGACATGACCGGTAATACCGATGATATCCCCCCTTTCGATGAACTGGCTGAAGAGATCAAACTGTTCTTCCCCGATATCGTTTTTCCGGATATAGAGCTGGATCTTTCCGGTTTCATCGCCGAGATCTGCAAATAGGGTTTTCCCGTGGTTCCTGACAATGTATAGTCTTCCGGCGGTGGAGACGAGCTCAGGACTCTTGTCATGAGTGATGTCTGCGTACCGGGTTTTGATATCGAGCACGGTATGCTGCCGGTCGAATGACGAAGGGAAAATACTGATGCCTTTATCCCTGAGTGCACGAACTTTATCAAGCCGTGTCTGGTCAAATGCGAGGTTGTCTTGAGGAGAAGTCATTGGCAGGCACCCTGGAGCGAGAATGAATGTATCTTGTATATTCGATTCAGATCGTAATAATACCTTCAGGCTGGCGTCGGGAATGAACCTTGGTGGGCTAATTTAAAAAATAATATCGGATCTGCATGATTGCGTTTACTGTTTTGCCAATAATAACAAAACGATGCCTATAAACCAATATCTATGATATATCCCGGCTAATTCTTTCTTTTCAGTTCAAGAGGACGGGAAATATTTATTCCTCTGTCAGTCAATTGACCATTTTCAGTCTTCGTCGGAACAATTCCGTTCATATCCGCGTTCCGGAAGATTTTCTGCTAGGGGATTGAAAAAGTATGAGGTAAAATTCAGCTCGATTTAATTGGCATTATGGGCCATTCTATGAGAAGCAAATCTGCACTATTTTTTCAAACAGAGTGATAATTAAGCGTATTTTCAACACGAACCGAAAAAATGCAATTTTAAGACGTTCTTTTAATGAGAGGTAAAAACCAGGGAGAGAATCGGAGCCCGTTTTGGGCATATTCACTCATTATCAGGATAGGAACCAAAAAATGATCTCATCTGTCACCTTCAATTTTGCAGGCTACTCCTTGGCAAAACGCAGGCAAGATTTAGTTCTTTCTTTGTTCAAAGATACACGACAGAAACACAGACTCGTCACGTGTTTCTTTTCTTCATAAGCCCGGATGCATATTTCGCAATCCCTGATACGCCATCTGTCGATGGATGTACTTCGATAAACTCTTCAAAGTCATGAATAGAAAAGTGGTGCTTCATAAGCAATGCCATGTATCCTGCAATAAGCCCTCCTCCAGGTCCGGCAGCACACATACCTCTGATTTCCCCGGTCCCCGGTTCGAATATTATCTTGGCAAGTCCGGTGTTGCTGGAGGGCACTTCCCAGAACGTGTCGGGACCGGCAGGTCCCGGAATAGCAATTGATGCCATATTTTCTGTTTCTGACAGGCAGAATGCCAGTTCATATCCAAGACTTATCGATTGCGGGATAGAACGGTAATCAACCGTGCGATTGATCCCGAGAATATTATCTGCAGCAACAATACCCTGGTGGCGGGCGATGGGAGTCAGGAATGGGGGTCCGGTAACATCCCCGGCGGCATAGACTTCCACTACGCTGGTCTGCATCTTTTCATTCACCAGCACTTCACCGCCTGGACCCTTGTTTATCCCGCACAGCATTTCGGACCGGGGAACAAGTCCCGTTGCGAGAAGGACAGCGTCAGCATCTATCGCTACCTTCGTATCACAGGATCTGATTTGGACCGATTGTATACGTGATCCGCCAGTTAGCGAAAGTACGTCAGAACCCTCTTGGATATCAACATCGTTAAGCTGATTTAATGCAAGGGCACGGAGATGTTTATCTGCATTTTTCAGGAAGGCACTCCGGCTGAGAATGGTCACCTCGCTGCCGAACCGGGAAAATATATAGGCAAATTCAGCGGCCATTATATTCCCGCCGATAATCGCGATTTTTTTCGGGAGTTCCTTCATCCGGAATAGGGTATGGGGAGTGAATACCCCGTCCAGGTCGGTACCGCTGATATCAGGGATATTCGGTCGGGACCCGGTACAGGCAATAACGGCATCCGCTTCGTGCTGTTCATCTCCGATAAAAACATTCTTGCCCTCGAGCCTGCCGGTTTTGCCATAAGTTATCTGTACCCCGGCAGATTTTGTCTCGGTATCAAGAATGGAAGCAATTTTTTCCTGGACTACATGCATCTCCGAAATAATGTGCGGGAAATGTATTTTCGGTACTGTGTCAATAATTCCCAGATTGTGCAGGGTACACGCCGAATGGATCAGCCTTGCCACATCGTTCAGGGCACAGACCGGCATGCACCCAAAATGAAGACACTGGCCCCCGATTCCCCCATTTTCAATGAGGTGGACTTCTTTTCCTGCAGTTGCAAGCCGGATCGACGCGATCCTTCCCGCCGGGCCACCCCCAAGGACAATAATCATGGATTTCCTCAAAAAAATATAAGAGAGATTCTGGATTTCTTTTCCATATGAACGCAGGAAATCTGTTTTTTATTCCCTTGTTTTCCCGTTTTTTAAAATATTTCCACTCCCTCGTCCATCGGTTCTGAGAGCAGTTCTCCGGTAAAAGCATTAACCTCGATGATCTTCTTACCCCGTATCTGCCAGACCGGGATATAGACTTGCTTGGTATCTACGGAGATATTTTTCTTTTCGGGTTTAAGGGTCTTCTCTTCGTAGAAGATCGCATCCCCTCTCTCCTGCTTGATCCTGACTTTCTGAGTGAGCCGGTCGATTAGTTCATTGACAAAACGGTCTGTCGCCTCATCTTTCCGGATATGGGATTCGGCGACTTCAGATCCTCCGGGGATCTCATTTTCCTCTACCAGTTTGTCATCCAGGTCGATCTTTATCCCATTGATAGCATTTATTGCACCCCACCCGTCGGCATCAAACGGGATGCGCCTGTCTTTGTAGACTTGTTCCCCGCTACTGGTATAGTGAAAAAGATAATACGGTATAAACCTGAGTTTTGCAGTTCCCTGGGATCCCCCTTTCCGGATCGCAGCCTGTTCAGTAATTTTTATCGGGTAATGCGGTATTACTATACCGGAAGATTCTGCATTTACGGGATCCTCCTGCTTGGGGATTCCCGATGCTGAAGTAATTTTTTTTCCTTTAGACGGTGTCAGATCCAGTGCCAGTTCACGGTTAAGAATATCTGCAAGCACTGCTTCACCGGTATATCGGACAAATTCGTCAACTCCCCAGTGGATACAGTTTTCAGTCACGATACCCTTATCGATAGAGAAAAGGAGCTTACTGCAGGTCATCTCATGATCATCGACCATGAGGCTGTAATTTGTTTTGTCAAACTGATCGATAAGGTCTGAGTCATTTGAACAGAGCACCAGAAGGCACGTATTGTCACGAACCGCAGAAAGGTCCAGGGGTTCATCGACCTCTTCGACCTCAAAACGGGCTGCCTCAAGAATGAGTCGCATTGCGTGTCTGGCTTTTTCCCGCATATCGTGTTCCATCATAAATAGATTGCCATGGTCTTATAGAACAATTTTTCTATTGCGATGTCTGAAATTACTATAATGAACACCCCGCTCAAATTCGTCAACCACAGCATTGAAGATTATGCAATGCAGGTGACATTTGATCCGGCTTCCGGGGAAGGCAGGGTTGTTTATAACCTCTCCCTTATTAAAAACGAGGATCTCGATTTTGCAATATCGATGCTCAAAGATGCTTACCAGACCGGCGTTACAGTGAGCGGACGTGTCAGGTTCCTCTCCGCCGGTGAAAAAATTGCTGATTTCGTTGTCCCGAAGGGATTTACGGGGATCTGTACGATATGCAGCGTTACTTTCGATGGTCTCCTGATCCGCCATGGAATTCCAATCAATCCTATTGGTGGGGGTATTGTCGAGATAGAAAAGCGTACCCCCATGAGATTTACCCACATTATCCTTTATGAATATACCACCATCGATCCACTTCAGGTACTTATCTCACAGAAGTCGACGTCCATTACCAGTGTTATGCGCACGGGAAGCGGGTCCATTCTTGCAAATATCCGGGAATTTCACATGGAAGCCGAACCTAAAGTCGGTATGGTGCTTGACGAGCTTTCCGGTAGCAGTTTTTCCGGGATTTTAGAAGTCGGGATGCCGAACCTTCCCCTTCTTGGTGTACCTGTCAGTCCACAGTTCATTGCAATTGCCGCTGTTGGGGGAACAAATCCGATGGCATCAATAAAGGAAAGTGGCCGCTGGGTGCAGACTCAGGCGATGAAGGGATTGATGGAAATAGCAAAGATGGACGAGATCAGGGATTATTAAAAACGGATCTTTTCTCAATCCTTCCTGGCCCAGTCCAGGATCAGGTTATAGTAACGCACAAAAAAACGAACAAATCCCTCAGATTCTGAAAAAAGTGCTATTGCCTCTTCCCCGAGTCCGACAATGACCATTACCGAACGACCATCAATGATGCAGATTCCTCCTGCGATCATGTCCTTTACCTTGTCAAACTCGCGGGACACTTCAGGGTGTTTGATAATATAAACACTCATCTTTTTCGGCAGTGCTCCCGTCCAGTAAGGCGTAATCACCTCGATTCTCATCGCGTTTGCCTTTGAGGTAAGGTTCTGTTTAATATCATCTGATAAAATCTGGGGGTGGGCAATTATTTTTATTTCCTGTGTTGCCTCTGAAACAAGATCAGAAAATCTTTTTTTGATTTTTTCAATACCATAAATATTCCAGATGAGCTCCTCACTTTCAGATCCTGGGATTGATCGTTCCCGGAATATCTTTGATAAGGATTCGCCTGCTTCCTGAGCATCTTTCTCGATACGGCCCATCAGTTTTGTAGTGGCCTCCTGGGGAGGGATGGCAGCAAATCGTTTGGGCGCAGACTGGGAGACCGATACAAGTCCTTTATCAAGCAGCTGGTCGATCACAGTATAAACCGATGCACGGGGAACACCGGAGATCTCATGGATAGTGCTTGCGGTAGCGCTTGATACCTTCAGGAGAGCGATATAAACCGATGCTTCATACTTTGTCATACCGAGCGATTTAAGGCATTCAATAACCCGCTCGGGACTTTCTGATGGCATTTTTATTGAGACATCCCTTTATATCCTGTTATAATAAATGTTGTTATACTAATAACAACAGTGGTGGTGTATGAAAAATTCCCGGCTGATATTCTTTGTTCTTGCCCTCTGGCTAATCTGCTGTATACCGGTAACGGGTGTGACAACCTATGTCGGCGGAAGTCCCCTGCTGTCAGCAGCACTATCCGGAACCAACGAATTTACCCCGGGTCAGGATGCTACAATATTCATTACGGTGCAGAATAGCGGGGTGAACAGCCTGGAATTCGTAACGACAGGCACCATCACACGTGATGATCTTCCTACGACCGCAAAGCTGGTCACCCTTTAACTTTCAGCAGGGGACGTCCCGGTTGTTGTGAAAAGCGACCCTCAGAACGTGGGGGATTTAAAAAGCCCCGGCCTGGTAACTGTTCCCATCCGGGTGAAGATACTACCTAATGCAACGGGAGGGAATTACCAGATCTTACTCAATATCATGTACTCTTATCTCGGATCATCGACCCAGGATGCGGCTGCCGTTCTCGAGTACAACTATAAACAGGTCAACGAAACCATTCCGGTAACCATAAAAATCAAGCCACAACTCAGGATCGAAGTTTCTGACGCTGGAACGGAAAACCTGACTGTAGGGAGTGAAGGCTTCCTGAACCTGAAGATAAAAAACGCGGGATCGGAGGATGGAAAAAAGGCTTCGGTTACCGTAATTCGTAACGGGGCAAGCCCTATTATTCCCACCGACAACAGTGTTTTTATCGGGGATTTCCCGGCAAATGGTGTTGTAACCGGGAAATATAAAGTCGCAGTTTCCAATGATGCAGAAAATCAGATATATCCGGTTGATATTATCGTTACGTATGAAAACCGGGATGGGGATGTGGTTACTTCCACTGTGTACACTGTAGGAGTTCCTGTTGGCAGAAAAATCAGCTTTGGTATAACCTCGCCAACAGTCCATGTCCTGCAGGGATCGGAGGGTATGATCGAAGTTGAATACCAGAACAATGGCGATTCGACAGCGTATCAGGCCCAGGCACGTTTGTCAATTGTCGAACCGTTCCAGAGTAGTGACGATACTGCGTATCTCGGAGACCTGAAACCCGGGCAAAAAGTTACCGCGCGGTTCCATGTCAGTACCGCTGATACAGCGGTTGTTAAGGAATATTCACTAAGTACAGAAATTCGGTACCATGATTCCCTTGATAATAGTCAGGTATCTGACCCGTTCAACGTGACCGTCGATGTCGAGTCAAAACCGTTATGGGGCGGGGTTGTCCAGGTTCTGGTTGTCATCGGGGTCATCATTCTGGTTGGTATCGGGGCCGGTTATTATTTACTTGTAATGCGTAAGAAAAAGTGATGTTTGGATGGGAGGGAGAGCTGCCGCAGCCTGCAGTTCGGACCACTGAGGATATGCGTTCCGTTCTTGCCGATCCCTCGTGCGAGTACAGCGGTCCCCTCTATTATATGTACCGGGATCTGGCAAAGTCAGATGCTGACTGGAACTGGTTGCACTACCACCATCTACGGTATGATGTTACCGTTATTCCTTCCCGGACACTATGTGGTGAATGGGTGAAGACAAAAGGGCATTACCACCCGAAAAATCCGGCCGGAGTTGGCTATCCGGAGATCTATGAAGTCATTGAAGGTCAGGCGCATTATCTTCTCCAGTCCCGGGCACTTGATGATGTGGTGATGGTATCTGCAAATGCCGGTGATGTTGTTATTATTCCCCCGGGTTACGGGCATATTACTATTAACCCTTCTCCGGACGGGACGCTGACCATGGCAAATATCGTGTCAACGGCATTCGAAAGTGAGTATAAGGATTATGAAAAGTACCTGGGGGGCATCTATTACGAGATGAGTTCCGGTACGGTTCAAAAAAACTCCCGCTATCCGGTTTTTCCTCCTGTCCGGTACCTTGGGGCAAGCTGCAGGATGGGAACCCACCGTCTTTGCAAAGCACCATTGTACGATCTGGTCGGCAACGAGGATGCCCTCCTGTTCCTCAATAACCCGGAAAAATTCCTTACGGTTTTTTCTCTCCTGTTAAAAGATTAGGTGCAACCATTCTTTTATGTTCGCTTTTTATAATGAGTCCGAGAACCTTCTCCTCTGTAGTTGTTGCTGCCTTCCAGGACTGTTGTTCAAGCAAGCGGAGCGAATTATCGATTTCTGTATAGGTAAGACCGATCTCTTCTTCGTCACTCTGTCCTTCCCATAAACCGGCAGATGGCTTCTTTCTGATGATTGGTCCAGGAATTCCAAGCTCTTTTGCGATATCATATATCTCTGTTTTAAAAAGATGGAGAAGTGGCTGGAAATCTGCTGCATTATCACCAAATTTGGTGCAGTAACCGAGCATATATTCGCTCCGGTTTGAGGTTCCGCAGACCAGAGTGTTATCGAGGTTTGCCTGATAATAAAGAACCGTCATCCGGATCCTTGCCATAAGGTTCCCCAGAAGGTACGCAGATCCTTTAAAATCCGGCATGGCCTGAAATCCCCTGAGTATCGGTTCAATGCTTATTACCAGGTGTTCCATACCCAGCTGGTTGCAGAGCATTGCAGCGTCGGCGATGTCTTCGGGTTTTGTTACTCCTGAGGGAAGAGTGAGCCCAAGCACCTTTTTTCCTCCAACTGCCCGGCAGCAGAATGTCGCCGCCACTGCAGAATCCACACCCCCGCTCAGGCCAACAACAATTCCTTTACACCCGCTTGTCCAGTAGGTGTATCGGATCATCTGTTCTACCTGCCCCATCCGGCATCCGAGATCGGTTGTCATGCACATTGCACCTTTACAGTAAACGGATAAACTTTTTCAATTGTTCGGTACTCCCTATGGCAATAACCGCTTCCCCGTTTGTAAAAATCTCCCCGGCGTCCGGGGCAACAACAGAACGTCCAGACCCCTCAATACCAATAATCCGGACACCTGTTTTCCTGATAAACCATTGTAGCGGTTTTTTATTCGTTTTCGAGACCTGTAAGAGGATCACAAGATCATTGTCGGGAAGTTCAAGGAGAATGGTGACCGTATCAGCAAGGATTATCCGTGCGATCGTCTGGCCCCCTATCATGGGAAGGAGGGCAACATAATCAGCACCTGCCCGGTAGAGTTTCTCGACCGATGCCGGTTCGTTGGCCCGGGCAAGAACCCGTGTGTCGGGATTCAGGTTCCGGGCCATAAGCGTTGTAAAAATATTTACATCATCATCATTGAGGGCAACAATACAGAACCGGGCCTCTTCGATACGGGCTTTTTTTAGCACCGCCTCATCTTCAGCATTGCCGATAACCTGCTCCACAGCCTGCTGCTTCGAATCGACAACCATGCAATAGACGCCAGAAGCCCTGAGTTCCTGGTATGCGGCTGCCCCGACGTCCCCAAAGCCGGCAATCACTGCAAGGGTATCTGAACACCCGTCAGTTTTGAACTCTTCCTGTATCGTTGTGACAATGGATTCAGCTCTTCCGAATAGGAACAATGATGTCGCGTTGTCGATAACAATCTCATCTCCGGGTAATGGGATGAATTTTCCTGCCTTCCAGAGAAACGGGACAATAACCCCGAACCGCTCAAAAAGGTGAAGATCAGACAGGGATTTGTAAGCAGCATTGCACCCTCCAACTACGGGAATGTTAACAAGCATAAGTTCCAGCCCGGGAGCCTGACGAAGGTTGATTTTCCTCCTTTCCAGCCCGGGCAATTCGGGTTCTGTATCCCCACCCGGGTTAAGGAATGCGTGATGTGCCAGGAGCTTACCGGTTTCGTGTTTTGGGGAAAGTACGAAGTCTGCACCCGCGAACCGAAGATACCGTTCAAAAGAGAGCTTATCCACAATTGAGATGATCTTACCCTTCACCTGTTCCCGAATACCAAGAACGATACTGGCCGTCTGCCGCTCATCCATGCAGATAACAACATAGCTGGCATGTGCTAAATGTGCCGAAGACCATGTTACTGGATCGGAATAATTCCCCCAGATCACGTAAGCACGTTTCCGGTAATGCGTAGCAATTTCAAGAGCTTTTGCTTTGTCCTGTTCAATGACGACAATATCATGATCAGCTATGGTCAGGCTGTCAATAACCGAACTGGTCAGCCCATTATATCCCATAACAACTGTATGTTTTGACAGCCGGTGTGGTGTCCCCCGGGGAGGTGTGGGCGCAAGCAGGACCGAAAGGAATGGGGCAAGGAGAAGTGGGATGACAACAAAGATCATGATTACGCCGGATAGCATAATCTGGATCGCCAGGAAACGAGTTATATCATTGGAGATCGGCAAAATCGACCCGACCGTTGTCATGGATTCGACGACGAAAAGGAGTGCTTCCGACCATGAAAGGGGTTTGTTCTCCAGAACCGAATAATAGGAGTGAAACAAATAGGTATTGACCACGATGAGCAAAGCAAACGCGATAAAATAGATGGAGATCTGAATACCGGGAGAATTCCTGATTACCCTCCAGATTCTACCTCTCCTAAGCGCCATGGACCGTCTCCTCAGAAATTATCCGGCAGCTCTGGCATATTCCGTCTGCCGGTTCGCCGCATTGTTCACAGGCAGAGACGGTATTCGCCATCGTGGCGCATTCTTCGTTTATGTGAATTCCAAGATTATGAAGTGCGTATTTCGTTGCAGGGTGGTGGAGGGTGAAATCGTTGAGTAATGTCCGAACATCGTTCTCTACGGTGTTGTTCATATAAGGGCAGGTGGAATGTTCATACTTCAGGTCGTGAAGACCTGTATAGAGGGCTACTTCATTTAAAGGAAGGGTGATGAATGGCCGGATTATGGGAACAATGCTGAAATTCCGTTCTGTATGAATAAGTATCTCAGGAGTTCCCCCGAGGATA
>Ga0182021_10003708_pt1 | contig 17971 bp, 15 predicted proteins | sample 612E3MmetaG_FD_120493 | JGI IMG/M metagenome (GOLD analysis project Ga0182021, IMG submission 120493) | Permafrost microbial communities from Stordalen Mire, Sweden - 612E3M metaG (Illumina Assembly) | ecosystem: Environmental > Terrestrial > Soil > Wetlands > Permafrost | place: Sweden... | reverse complement strand
GACCTGCAGCCGGGCGGACTGCCCCAGCTGCGCCGCCCCGTGGCGCGTCGAGCCGAAGGGCGGCTCTACCTCGACGCCATGACGCGACGCAATCTCGAGTTGGTGGAGCCCCTGCGGCCGGGGGGAGAGGACGCCACCCTGCTGGCGGTGGTGGACCGGACGATGACGCCGATGGGCGCGCGGCTGCTCCGGGACTGGCTGCTGGCTCCGCTCACCGATCCCGCGGCAATCGCGGCGCGCCACGAGGCCGTGGGGGCCTTGGTCTCCGACGAGCCGCGCCGCACCGCGCTGCGCGAGGCCCTGGACGGAGTGCGAGATCTCGAGCGCCTGGGCGCCAAGGCCGCGGCGCGCCGCGCTACGCCGCGCGATCTCGGCGGGATGCGCGATTCGGTGCTGCGGCTCCCGCGGCTGGCTGCCGCGATCGGCTCCCTGTACGGTCTCGACGCCGGCCTCGATCTGCTGGTGGACCTCGCGTCCGCCCTGGCCGCCGCACTGGTGGATCGGCCGCCGGCCGCCCTGGGTGACGGTGATGTCTTCCGGCCGGGTCACTCGCCCGCGCTGGACGAACTCCGCGCCCTGCGGGACGGGGGGCGCTCGTACATCGCCTCGCTCCAGTCCAGGGAGCGCGCCCGCACCGGCATCGGGTCGCTGAAGGTCGGCTACAACAAGGTCTTCGGCTACTACATCGAGATCACCCGGGCCAACAAGGACGCGGTGCCCTCCGACTACGAGCGCCGCCAGACACTGACTGGCGCCGAGCGATACGTGACGCCCGAACTCAAGGTCTACGAGGCCAAGGTGCTCGGCGCGGAGGAGGAGATCGCGCGGCTCGAAGAACGCCAGTTCGCGGAGCTGCGCGATACCGTCGGCGCGGCGATTCGCCGCGTCCAGGACACGGCCGCGCGGGTGGCGGCGGCGGACACGCTGGCGTCGCTGGCCGAGGTCGCGGCGCGCAACGGCTATACGCGCCCCGAGATCCTCGACGGCTTCGCGCTCGAGATCGAAGCGGGCCGCCATCCGGTCGTCGAGCGCGTCATGCCGCGCGAGGCCTTCATCCCCAATGACATCCGGCTCGACGCCGACCACCAGATCATGATCGTCACCGGGCCCAACATGGCGGGCAAGAGCACGGTGCTGCGGCAGGTCGCGCTGCTGGTGCTGCTGGCGCAGGCCGGCTCCTTCGTGCCCGCGCGCGCGGCCCGCATCGGCGTGGTCGATCGCCTCTTCACCCGGGTCGGCGCGAGCGACGATCTGGCGCGAGGCCAGAGCACCTTCCTCGTGGAGATGAGCGAGACGGCGTCTATTCTCCACAACGCCACCCGCCGCAGTCTCGTTCTCCTCGACGAGATCGGCCGCGGGACCTCGACCTACGATGGTGTGGCCATCGCGTGGGCGGTCGCCGAGTATCTGCACGAGCGCGTCGGCTGCAAGGCCATCTTCGCGACGCACTACCACGAACTCACCCAGCTCGCGGACCGGTTCGCCCGCATCGTGAACTTCAACGTCGCCGTCCACGAGTCCGGGGATGACGTGATCTTCCTGCACCGGCTCCGCCCGGGTGGCGCCGACCGCTCCTACGGGATCCACGTGGGCCGCTTGGCGGGGCTTCCGGACGAGGTGCTTCTCCGGGCTGGCGCCGTCTTGCGGTCGCTGGAGGCCGGCCACCGGGTGTCCGCGGCGCCGCTCCCCGCCGATCAACTGGCGCTGTTCACGCCGGCCGAGGACCCCGTGCTCGCCGATCTCCGCGCGGTGGACGTCGATGGCCTGACACCCCGCGACGCGCTGACCCGATTGGCGGAATTGCAGCGACGGGCCCGGAAGGAGCGGTGATGGATATGCCAAGGCACGGACTCGCGAACCTTCGCTCCCGCCCAAGCATCCGTGTGCTGGCCCGCCGGTGCGCCGGTGCCTTCGCGTTGACGGTTCTCGCCACCTGCCGCGGCCGGGAGCCTGCGCAGGCCGCGGCCACGATGGAGAACGACGTTCCGGTCGCCATCAACAGCGGTTCCCCGTTCCAGTACCCGCCGGACCTCTACGACCAGAGCGTCGAGGGCCAGGTGCGGTTGCGCTTGTACGTGGACTCTGCCGGCCGCGTCCGACCCGACTCCACCCGCGTGGCGTTGTCGTCGGGGACGCCCGCCCTGGACTCCGCCGCCGTGCGCGGCGCCGCGCAGTTGCAGTTCGCCCCCGCCCACAAGAACGGACAGCCGGTTGGGACGGCCTTCTATCAGCCGGTGATCTTCCGTCGCAGCGCTGAGCCCCCGGTCCAGACGCCCCGATGACCTCGCGCGACGCCCCCCTCGACAGCGTGCTGGACGCCATCGGCTGGACCCCGATCATCCGCCTGGGCCGCGTCGCGCGCGGCCTGCGCACGCCCGTGCTCGCCAAGGCCGAGCAGCTGAATCCGGGCGGTTCCGTCAAGGACCGTATCGGCCTCGCCATTATCGAGGCGGCCGAACGAAGCGGGGCCCTCAAGCCCGGCGGCGTGATCGTGGAGGGCACCAGCGGCAATACCGGCGTGGCCCTCGCGATCGCGGCGGCGATCAAGGGGTATCGCTGCATCTTCACGATCCCCGACAAGATGTCCACCGAGAAGATCCGATTGCTCCGCGCGTTCGGGGCGGAGGTGGTCGTGGTACCCACGGCCGTGCCACCCGACCACCCGGAGTACTACATCCAGAAGGCCAAGGCGATCGTGGCCGCCACACCCGGCGCCGTCCTGGCGGACCAGCACTTCAACCCCGTCAACCCGGAAGCGCATTATCGCACGACCGGCCCGGAGATCTGGGAGCAGACCGCCGGACGCGTGACCCATTTCGTGTGCTCGCCGGGGACGGGCGGCACCGTATCGGGGGTGGGGCGCTACCTGAAGGAGCACAACCCGCTTATCCGGGTGATCGCCCCCGACCCGGTCGGCTCGATCTACGCCGAGTATGCCGCATCTCACCACAAGGGCGAGGGGTTCCCCTACAAGGTGGAAGGCGTGGGAGGTGACAAGATCCCGACGTCCCTCCACTTCGACGTGGTGGACGAGTTCGTCACCGTCAGCGACCGCGACGCGTTCCGGATGGCGCGCCGCCTGACACGCGAGGAAGGGCTGTTCGTCGGCGGGTCCACCGGCCTGAATGTCCACGTCGCGCTCGAGTTGGCCCGGCGGCTCGACGACCCGGAAGCACTGGTCGTGACCGTGCTGTGCGACACCGGAGAGCGCTACATGTCGAAGCTGTACGACGACGCGTGGATGCGCGAGAACCAGATGCTGGACACGGAGTTGATCACCGTCGAGTCCTTGATGGCCCAGCGGCCAGCCCAAATCCCGCCGCTGGTGTCGGTCGCACCCGCGGCCAGCGTGCGGCAGGCGCTGAACCTGATGAGCACCTACGGCATCTCCCAGGTCCCCGTCATCGCGGGAGACGACTGCGTCGGCTCGGTCACGGAGGGGCCGGTGATCGCGCGCGCGCTCGGCGACGCCAAGCTCCTCGAGCGGTCGGTCGGGGAGGTCATGCAAGCGCCATTCCCGGTCGTGGACGCGGCGCTGCCGTTCGAGCGCCTGAACACGCTGCTGTCGCATGAGACCCAAGCCGCGCTGGTCCGCAAGGAAGGCCGGCTGATCGGCCTCGTTACACGCTACGACGTGCTGCGACAGGTCGCGGGGATCCGATGAAGGTCGCGGTCCTCACCGGCGGAACTTCGATGGAGCGCGACGTCGCGCTGGCCTCCGGGCTCCAGATCGCGGCGGCGCTGCGCTCGCTCGAGCACACCGTCCACATGGTGGATCTCGCGACCGGCTACGTGCCCCCCGAACACGAGGCGGCGCTCCTGCCGGGCGGCGTGGGCCGTGAGCCGCCGCCGATGGAGCGGCTCAAGGCGCTGGAGCGCGGCATGCTCTCGGCCGGACTTGGAGAGGTGCCCGCCATCCGCGAGGCCGACGTGGTCTTCATCGCCCTCCACGGCGGACAGGGCGAGGACGGAACGGTCCAGGCGGTGCTCGACGTCATCGGGGTGCCCTATACCGGCAGCGGGTGCCTGGCTTCGGCCCTCGCGATGGACAAGGACCTTTCGAAGCGGATCGTCCGGGACAACGGCCTCGCGGTGCCGGCGTGGGTGATGGGGCCCGCCGCCGCGGACGATGTCCACCGAACCGTCGGATACCCGTGCGTCGTCAAGCCGTCGAAGCAGGGCTCGTCGGTCGGTCTCACGCTCGTCAAGCGCGGGCCGGACCTGGCGGCGGCCGTCAAGCTTGCCGAGCAGTTCGACGACGAGGTGATGATCGAGCAGTTCATCCCGGGCCCGGAGCTCACGGTGGGCATCCTCGGCGATGAGGCGCTGCCGGTCATCGAGATCCGGTCGAAGCACGAAATGTTCGACTACGAGTGCAAGTACCAGCCGGGGATGGCCGAGGAAATCTGCCCGGCGCCGATCGCCCCGGCGCTGGCGGCCAGGACGCAGGATGCGGCCAGGCGTGCGCATCGCGCGCTCAAGTTGGCGGGCTACAGCCGGATCGACTTCCGCGTGGACGAGGGCGGCGGCCTCTTCTTTCTCGAGGCCAACACGCTGCCAGGCATGACCGCCAATAGCCTGATCCCCAAGGCGGCGCGTGTGGCGGGTCTCGGTTTTCCCGCCTTCACCGAAACGGTTTGCCGGTTGGCCCTCGCACGCCGCGGAACAAAGTGGTAGGCCGAGGGATACCTGTCGGTTGAGCGTATGCGCTACGACGGTTCCCCGTTGTTCCTGACCCGCTGGGTACGGCGACTGCTGGTCGCCAACGGCATCGTGTACCTGCTCCAGTTGACGATCTTCACGAGTCCCTGGCTCGCGGAGGTCTTCGGGTTCAGGCCCTCCGCGGTCCTGGCGCACCCCTGGAGCCTGTTGAGCTACGCGTTCCTGCACCATGACTTCCTGCACATCTTCTTCAATATGCTGGCGCTCTTCATGTTCGGGCCGATGGTCGAGGATCGGCTGGGGAGCGCGCGTTTCGCGCGGCTGTATGGGGCCTCGGCCCTGGGCGGCGCGGCCTTGAGCCTGGCGCTCGTGCCCCTGGCGGGTGACGGGGTGATCATCGGCGCCTCGGCGGCGGTCTTCGGCGTCATGCTCGGTTTCGTTCTCGAGTGGCCGGACGCGCCGATCTTCGTCTTTCCGCTGCCCTTCCCCGTGAAGGCCAAGTGGCTGATTCTGTTCTTCGCCGCGGTGAACGTCTTGCCGCTCGCGCTCCAGGTGCAGGATGGGGTCGCGCATCTGGCGCACCTGGGCGGCTTCGGGGCGGCGTTCCTGTACCTGCGCGGGGGCGCCCTGCTGCGCGGCGTGCGGCGCAGGACCCCGCCCGCCCCCGACGCGGCCGTGCTCGTGCATCCATCGGCCGTCCAGACCAGTGGCCAGGCTGGGCCGTTCGGGGCGAGCCGTCCGGACGCCGACGCCAAGGCACTCGAGGAGGTGGATCGGGTCCTCGACAAGATCTCCGCCGACGGCCTCTCCAGCCTCACGACCGAAGAGCGGCGCTTCCTCGACGAGATGAGCAAGCGGTTCAAGCAAGAGCCGTGAAGTGATCCGCGCGGCTCGAGGCGATATCACCACGTATGCCGACGGCGCCATCGTCAACGCGGCCAATAACCATCTCGTCCTCGGCGCCGGCGTCGCCGGTGCCATCGCTCGGCGCGGCGGCGCGGCGATCCAGGCCGAGTGTGACCGTCACGGCCCGATCCGGGTCGGTGAAGCGGCGCTGACCGGCGCCGGCGATCTTCCCTGCCGCTACGTCATCCACGCCGCCGCGATGGGCGACGAGCCCGTCAGCGAGCACAGCATCCGCGACGCGACACGCGCCAGCCTGCGCCTGGCCGCGGCTCACGGGATCACGGACGTGGCGTTTCCGATCCTCGGCAGCGGGGTCGGCGGCTTTTCCTTCCGCCGTGCCGTGGAAATCATGGTCGCGGCCGCGCGCGAGACGGAACCGGGCCGGGACGCCATGGAGGTGGTGCTCTATGGCTACACCACCGAAGACGCGGCCGTCATCAACGAGGTGCTGGCACGCTCGCCCTAGCCGCCGCCCTCCTGGCGCTGCAACAGGCGCCCGGCCCGCCGGGGCTGATGCGGGCCGAATCGCTGCTGGCGGCTGGACAGCTGCGCTCCGCGCGCACCCTCACCGAGGCACTGGCACAGCAACGCCCCGACGATCCCGCGATACTGACCCTGCTGGGCAGGATTTGGCTCGAGTGGCCCGTGTTCGGTCGCTGGAGGGCCGACTCGCTTCTCACACGCGCCGGTGCTCTCGACCCTGAGAACCCGGAGCCCTTCTACTACCTCGGGCAGGTCGGCCTCAAGCTGCGCGGCGACGACGGCGAGATGGTCGCACGTCGCGGACTCGAGCGCGTGCTCGCGCTGGACCCGAAGTACCGGGACGCGTGGTCTCTGTGGACGACGCTGTATCGCGGCGGTGCCGAGCGTACGGCGGCCGTGGACGCCCTCGCACGCCATGCCGGCAATCCGACCGCGGACCTGTGGCGCGCCGGACTCCTGGTGGAGCTGGGCCGGCACGCCGAAGCCGAATCGCTCTTCGCCGCGCTGGCGCGCGCATTCCCCAACGACCCGGCGCCCCGGGCCTGGCTCGCCCGCTCCCTGTTCGAACGGGGCCGCAGCGGAGAGGCCGCCGCGATGTATGAGGAGGCCCTGACGCACGCGGAGGCCGACACCGGCGAGGTATTGTGGCATCAGGTGCGTAGCATCGCGTCGCCCGAGGAGCGGGCAGCGTACCTGCGGGCGGGGCCGGCAGAGAGGGAAGCATTCCTGCGGCTCTTCTGGGCGAAGCGCAACCCCGACCTCCGGCAGCACGTCAACCCGCGCATCAGCGAACACTTCACGAGGCTGGCGGAGGCGCGGCGCGTCTTCGCCCTGCTGCATCCCCAGTCCCGCTACTTCCACTCGCGCGCATGGCGCACGGTTCGCAGCGGCCCTGCGGCGCTGCTGGAGGTGGACCTGGATGGGGTCAGGGCCGGCGTCGCGGAAACGCGCCAGGCTCGGGTCGCTGACGAGCAGGTCGCGGCGGGGCTGGTGTCGCGTCTCGACGACGTGGGCGACGAGTCGCTCAACCTCGAAGACGGCCTCGACGACCGTGGCCGGATCCTGGTGCGCTACGGAAGCCCAAGCGAGCGGTTCGTCTGGGGCACCGACGCGGAGACCTGGCGCTACGATCTCCCCGAGGGACAACTCGAGGTCACGTTCGCCCGGCGCACGGGCGCCGATGGCGGTGGTGACCAGGTCGTCACGCCGGTGGTGGCCGGTGAAGCCGAGGCGGCCCGGCACCTGCTGCAAACCGATCGTCCCGGCCTCGACGCGAACCTTCAGTTCGCCTTCTGGCCCGCCGAGTTCCGGCGCGACGCGGGACCCGCCACCGAAGTCGTGTTGTTTGCGGATCGCGTCAGCGCGACGGCGGCGCTGTACGACGCGGCCGGGCGTGAAGCCGCGCGCGACTCCGCCACCGGTCGCGCGCTCCACCTGGCGGCGCCTCCGGGCCGGTACGTGCTCGCGCTCGACGCCGAGCGCGACCGGAAACTCGGTCGCTTCCGGGGCTCCATCCCGGTGACGCGCTTTGCCGCCGACTCGCTCGCCGTTTCAAGTCTCCTGATCTCGCCCGGCGAGGTGCCGCCGTCGCGCCCGCTGCTCGAAGCCGCCGCCCCACCCGCGCTGCAGCTCCCGGCCGAGCGGGCACTTCGGCTCTACGCGGAGGTGTATGGGCTCGGCATGGATTCCGGGACAACGCGCTACGACGCGGTGTACCGGTTTGCGCGAGCCCGGGGCGGGTTGCTCGGCTTTCTCTCGCGTGCCCGCGTGACCAGCGTCGCGTTCCGCCGCGTGCAGGCCGCGACCGATCCCGCGATCGAAACCCTGGTCGTAGATCCCGGTCGCCTGCCGCGCGGTCACTATGTCCTCACCCTCGAGGTGCGCGACGCGGTGCGCGGCACCAGTGCCGCAAGCGCGACGCTCGAGTTCGACCTTCGTTAGCGCTCTTGTCCGGCGCGCCCGCTCGCTTCAAATTGGGGCGGTCGCCACAATGATCATCAACCTCATCCCCGAGTTCCTCGCCGTTCACGCGTCCTCCGCGCGCGAGGCCGCCTATCGCGCCTACCTCGCGCGCCACTGGCCGGTGCTCGAGGCGTATTGGCACAACTACGTGCTCGACCTGGACTCACCGCATACCGGGGAGGTCGTCGCCCGCGCGCTCGCTGCCGACCGCGACGACCTGCGGCGCTTGATGGCGTCGGTGGATCTCGAGCGGATGGCCGCCGACGGTCTCGATCGCGCCGCGACGGTGCTCGAACTGGATCAGGAGGTGGACGTCTACCTCACGGTGGGAGTAGGCGCGGCGAACGCCGCGGAACTGGTCGTCGGGGGACGCGGGGTGGTCATCGTGTGCGTCGAGCACTTCACCGGCCAGCCCAACCCTGACACCTACGGCCTCGGCCTGTCGCCACAGTTGATCCCGCTGTGGATCGCACACGAAGTCGCGCACACCGTGCGCTACACGTCCGCGACCAGCCGCTCCGAGCTGAAACGGCTCGTGGTGGAGGCGGGGGGCGCGTATGACTACTGGAACACGGGAAGCCGCGCGACGCTGCGCGAGCTGCTGCTCAACGAAGGGGTTGCCGTCCACGTGGCGCGGGCCGCGGCCCCCGGCTTCGCGGACGAAGAGTACTTCGGTTTCACCCGCCGCCAGTATCGCCGGATGCGGGAGCTCGAGTCGTTCTTGTTCAGAGCGGTGGAGCCCGACCTCGATCACACCGGCCTCGGCCTGCGGCTGCGCTTCCTGAGCGGGGGCATGAGCCCGGCGGCGCGCCTGGTCCGGGGCCGGGTGCTGCCGGAGCGCTCCGGCTACTACATCGGCGCACGCATGGCCGAGCCGCTGGTGGCAGAGCGCGGGCTCGCGTCGGCCGCGCGCGCGCCGGCCGCGGACTTCGAGGCCGCGGCCACCCGCCAGTCCGCCGGCCGGGCGGTGGGCGCGTGAGCCTCCCGCCGAGTGAGCGGCGCGTCAACCGAGAGCTGCGGGAAGTGCTTGACGAGTTGGTCGAGCACGTGCGCTACGTCGCGCGTAACGTGCAGACCCTGAGCAAGCAGGACATGGAGTACGCCGAGGAGCGGCTCGAGTGGCTGGCCGATGAAGTGTGGCGCGCCGCGACCGATGCGTCGGAGTCGCGCGGCTAGGAGACCGGACCCTTCCGGCGCGCCGTTTCCCGCAAGCGGGCCTTGTTGATCATGTACTGCTGCGGGAGGCTCACCAGGTTCGACACCGCGTAGTAGAGATTCAGCCCCGAAGCGAAGTTCAGGAACAGCACCGTCATCATGATCGGCATCACGGTCGTCATCATCTTGGCCTGCGGGTTGGGTGGCATCCCCATCTGCCCGAGCTTCGACAGCGCCCACATGGACCCGCCCATTACCAGCGGGATCACGTAAGTCGGATCCCGCAGCGACAGGTCGGGCAGCCACAGGAACGACACGCCGCGGAACGCGATCGTGTTGGCGAAGACGAAGAACAGCGCCAGAAGGATCGGGAATGGCACCAACATCGGCAGACAGCTGCCGAACGGGTTCACCTTGTGCTCGCGGTACAGCTTCATCATCTCCTGTTGCAACCGCTGCGGGTCATCCTTGTGCCGCGTCTGAATGTCCTTCATGTGCGGCTGGATAGCCTGCATCGCCACCGAACTCATCATCGCCTTCTGGTTCAGCGGCCACAGCGCCAGCCGTATCGCGATGCCGAACAGGATCAACACCCACCCATAGGCGAGCGACAGCCGCTGGTGCATCCACAGCAGCAGCTGCGTGATCCACACCGCGACCGGCATCACGATGGGTTTGAAGATCCAGCCGTACGGGGAGGCCTTGTCGAGCCCGCGGCCCAGACGCCTGAGCTGGCGGTATTCCTGCGGTCCGAGATAGAGGCTGTAGCGGAACCGCCCATCCGGCCCGACCGGCAGCGTCACCCACATTTCCGCCGTGACCTCGTAGCGGCCGGTGCGCGGACCGCCCGTGGCTAGGGCGCCACCGAAGGCGGGCTGCGTGCTGTCGGGCGACAGCAGCGCACCGATGAAGTACTTGGATTTTACGGCGACCCAGTCGAACGGCCCGTCGAGCGTCTGCGTCTCTCCAGGCTTGAGCTTGGAGAAGGCGAGGCTCACCGGCACGGTGCGGCGGCCGACCACCGCGTAGGCGCGGTAGTTGCCGGCGCTGTCCGCCTCGACGTTGGCGAGCCCCGACCCCAGCCCCACCAGGAGCAGCGCCCCCCGGCCGCCGAGGCCGCCCACCTCGCCTGAAACGTCGAGCAGGTACTCCGCTCCGGCCCGCGGCATGACCGACAGCTGCACGTCCAACTCGCCCGCGTGGCCGCGGAAGGTGGCCCCCTGGGACGAGCGCTCCAACGCGAACGGCACGCTGTCGAGCGCGATCGTGTCACGCCCCACCACCAGCCGCTCGGCAAGCATCCGGTCCCCGGGGCGTAGCAGCTCCGCCAGCTTGCCCTTGGAAGAGCTGGCGTACGACCGGTACCCCGTGAACTCTGCGCCCTGGAGCGCGGCCCCCAGCGTGGTCAGCGTGTACCGGGCTCCTGGGGTGGTGACCGTCAGGGTCTCGGCGGGAATCGTGGTCCCAGCGGCCGCGCTCGCGCGGCGGACGCCGTCCGGTGCGCGCCCCGGCGCCGGGGTCGCGGTCGCTCGCGCCGCCGTGTCGGCCGGGACACGGGCCGCGCGCGTGGTGTCGGCCAGAGACGCCACAGGACGGCGCGCCGGCTTGAAGAAAAGCGACGGCACCATCGCCACCGCGATCATCAGGAGAATGGCCACTACGAGTCGCCGTTCCATGGGTCAGGGCACCGGGTCGTAGCCGCCGCGGGCGAAGGGGTGGCAGCGCAGAATGCGCTTCATGCCCATCCATCCGCCGTGCATCGCGCCGTAGCGCTCGACAGCCTCGAGGGTATACGCCGAGCAGGTCGGCTGGTAGCGACACGCCGACGGCAGCAGCGGCGAGAGCGTCACTTGGTAGCCGCGGATCATCAGGACGGCGACGCGGGCGAAGATGGACACAAGGCCCCTACGATTTCTCCGCGCAAACGGTCGAACTTCGCGTCGTATGCGGCCGCCCGAGATCGAACCGCCACGTCGGCAGGCTCAGGCAATACCGGCAGTACCGACCGGCGGCAAATCTCCCGGAGCCGCCGGCGCAGCCGGTTGCGCTCAGGTGCGGTATGCCCGTGTCGCGCCACGATCACCGCCAGGCGTGAATGCTCAAGAGGGGAAGGCCGAATGAACAGATCGAGATGATCCGTTCGGCGGCGCTTCCCCTCGGTCATCAGCGCGCGGAGTTCCGCCGCGCGCCCAATCCGGAACGACTTCGGCAGTCGCTCTGCCGTCAACCGCCCCGGTGCTTGGACGGTATCCTGACAGTCAGGAGCTTACGCCCCTTCTTGCGCCGGCTCGACAGCACGGCCCGGCCCCAGCGCGTCTTCATGCGGTGGCGGAAGCCATGCTTGTTCAGGCGTTTACGGTTGTGCGGATGATACGTTGGTCCCACTGGTCTAGCCTCCGGAAAGCCGCGAAACGTACACGCGCCCGGCGCCGCCGGTCAAGGTTGACTTTTCAACATTCGAGGCATACGTTCGGTCGCCCTTGAAGCACCTACCCGCCTGACCCCGACCTTGCGTTGATGGAGCTGTCCGTAAAGGAAACCTGGAACCGCCTCCTCGACCAGGCTCGTGGCCGCTTGCCGGAACCCACGATTCGATCCTGGCTGGAGCCGGTTGAGCCGATCGGCCTCGAGAACGGCACCTTGGTTCTCGCGGCGCCCGACGAGTTTGCCGCGGACTGGAACAAGTCCAACTACGCCGCGTTGCTGTCCGACCTCTCGACGCAGGTCGTCGGCCGGCGCCTGGAGATGTCGTTCCGGGTGATGGAAGAGCGCTCGCGGCGCCCACAGATGGACTTCTTCGTCGCGTCGCCGGCCTCCGCGGCCGGTGCCACGCCCGTAAAGGCGCCCGCCTGGTCGATGCCGCTGAACGAGCGGTACGCCTTCGGGACGTTCGTGATCGGCAAGTCCAACGAGCTCGCGGCCGCCGCGGCGCACGCCGTCGCGGAGGCTCCCGGCAAGGCGTACAACCCCCTCTTCATCTACGGCGCCACGGGCCTGGGCAAGACGCATCTGATGCAGGCCATCGCCCACGCCGTGCTCGAGCGCTCGCCGCAGACCAGGGCCGTGTATATGAGTGGCGAGCAGTTCACCAACGAGGTGATCGAGCACATCCACGGGCAGAAGATGCCGGAGTTCCGGCGCCGCTACCGGAACGACCTGGATCTGCTCCTGCTGGACGACGTGCACTTCCTGGAACGGAAGGAATCCACCCAGGAGGAGTTCTTCCACACCTTCAACGCGCTGTACGAGGCCGGCAAGCAGATCGTCCTGACGAGCGACCGCTCGCCCAAGGAGTTGCCGGGCCTCGAGGTCCGGCTCGTGTCCCGGTTCGACTGGGGCATGGTCGCGGACATCGGCCAGCCCGACCTCGAGCACCGCACGGCCATCCTGCGCAAGAAGGCAGAGCAGGACCACCTCGAGCTGACGATCCCGGATGACGTGCTCCAATTCATCGCCGAGCACGTCCGCAGCTCGGTGCGCGAGCTCGAGGGCTGCATTATCAAGCTGCTGCTCTTCGCCTCCCTGAAGCATAGGGAGATCACCATCGAGCTGGCCCGTGACGCTCTGTCGGACAAGATCAGGCCGGCGGAGGAAGCCGGCGCCGACGCGGTGGGCCGGCGCGGCGGCCCTTCCATCGATCGCGTACAGGAAGTCGTCGCCCGGCGGTGGGGTGTTACGCCCGAGGGCCTGCGCTCGAAGGCGCGCACCAAGCGCCTGACCGTGCCGCGCCAGGTCGCCATGTACCTGGCCCGCGACATGCTCGGCATGCAATTGGTGGAGATCGGACAGGCCTTCGGCGGACGGGACCACTCGACAGTGATTCACAGTCTCGACAAGGTGTCCAGACAACTGGCCCGCGATCACAGCTTCCGCGATCGAGTGACTCAGGCGCGGACCGAGTTGTCCGCAGTTTAGACGTTGGTAAGTCGCCGGAAATGTTGGGTCGGTGTTGGCTGATGTGGATGGCGTGGACGCATTTCAACGGACCAGTAAGGCTTCCACATAACGGGGCGCGACGGCACCGCGCCAAGCCACTGGTACCACGTGCTCTAGCGCCGGAGCAAACAGTTCCACATGCTCTACGGTTACTACTAGTCTTTTCTTATATGGTTTGGTAGTAGGCTGTACGACTCGCATCCAATGAGGATTGGATGAAGTTCACGATCACGCGGGAGAAGCTTCAGGAAGGCCTCCTAGCGGTCGTCTCGAGCATTCCGACGAAGACGACGCTACCGGTCCTCTCCAACATCCTGATCGAGGCCACCAAGGAGGGCATCCGCCTTTCCGGTACCGACCTCGATATTGCGGTTTCCACGACGGTGCCGGCCGAGGTCGACGAAGAAGGTGCGTTGACACTGCCGGCCAAGAAGCTCTCCGAGATCGCGCGCGAACTGCCCGGCTCACCAGTGCGGGTCACCTCGGCGGGTGAACAGCGGGCGCAGCTGGAGTGCGGAAAGAGCAAGTTCCGCCTGCTGGGGCTTCCGCGTGACGAGTTTCCCTCTTTTCCCGTGGTGCGGTTCGACGGTTCGTGGAAGGCTCCGGCGAAGGACCTGCACAAGTTGATCGGGCACGTCTCGTTCGCGGTATCGACTGAAGAGAGCCGGCCGATCCTCAACGGCGTCCTGTGGGAGCTGCGCAAGGACCGGATGCGGATGGTGGCGACCAACGGGCACCGTCTTGCCCGCATGGAGGTGCCACTTTCGGGCACCGGGACATCGCAGGCCGACCTCATTGTCCCGCCCAAAGCGCTCGAACAGATCCGCCGGCTGTTCGCGGAGGACGTCGAAGTGGAGATCGGCAAGAGCGAAAACCACCTGGGTTTCCACAGCGGCGGCACGCAGGTCTTCACGCGGCTGATCGAGGGCCCGTACCCGAACTACGAGCAGGTGATCCCTCGCGAGAATGATAAGTTCGCGACGGTGGACAAGGTGGCGATGGCGGCCGCGTTGCGGCGGATGAGCATCGTCGCCAGCGACCAGACACACCGCATCCGGCTCTCGTTTGGCGGCGGCATGCTGAAGTTCAGCGTGCAGACGCCGGACCTCGGCGAAGCCCAGGACGAGATGGCGGTGACCTACGAGGGCGACGCACTGGAAATCGGTTTCAACGCGGCGTATCTGCTTGAACTGCTCAAGTACATGCCGACCGACGAGGTGCGTTTCACGCTGAAGGCGCCGGAGCGCGCCGCGACGGCCGAGCCGGTGGGCTGGGACGACCCCGCGTCCTACACGTGCCTGGTCATGCCCCTGAGGTTGATCGACTAGGACGAGCCCGCGGGGACCTTGATCGGCGGTGCGGCCGCCGTGCCCGATGCGATCGCGGGCGCGGCGGCCGCGTGCCTTTCTGGCGGGACTCAGTCCCGTGGCGCGGTGACGGCGCCGCTGCCCGTGTCGGGCGGCGGGCCAGGCAACACAGGTGCCGGCTCCTCGGACTCCTCGGGCGGCACCACGACCGGCGCGCCACCGAGCTTGAGGAGGATGAGTTGCTGGCGCCAGCGAGTCCGACCGGGCCGGAACGACGGGTTTGAGGTGAGCGGATGAGGCAAGGTCGCGATGAGCAGCGCGGCCTGATCGAGGGAGAGGCGGTTCGCCGGCTTGCCGAAGTACCGCTCGCTCGCGGCCTCCACGCCCCAGAGGTTGGGGCCGAACTCCGCGACGTTGAGATACAGCGCGAGGATCCGGCTCTTGTCGAGCGCCCACTCGAGCCGGTAGGCGATCACCGCTTCCTTGAGCTTGCGCAGCGGGTTGCGCGAGGGTGACAGGTAGAGGTTTCTCGCGAGTTGCTGCGTGATGGTGCTGGCGCCGCGCAGCCTGTCGCGGCGCGGCCATGCACGGCCGAGCGCCCGCCAGAGCTCGGCGCGGTCCCTGGGGTTGCTCCACGAAAAGGCAGCACGCCGGTACCCGATCGCCTCGCGCAGCGCCCGGTAGTCAATCCCGTGATGCAGGTAGAACGCGTCGTCTTCTCCTGCGGTGGCAGCCTTGGATAGCCACGGGCTCATGGAGTCGGCGGGCACGGGCGCGTACCGGCGTGGCGTCGTCTCGCGGCCGGCGCCCTGATGCTGCGAGCGCATCGCCATGAACGCCGTCTGGGCCGGCCAGTGCGTTTGCCACCAGGAGGGCGGCGGCCAGACGAAGCCGAGCCAGAGAACGAAGCCGCCCGCCGCCACCATCACGACGGCGGCGATACGGCGGAGCGGGTGCGTCATCGAGTCAGCGGCGCGCCGGCGCTGCGCGGGTGACCAGCGCACCGGACAGGCCGAGCGCGTCCACTTCGTTGGCGCCCCCCGGGAGGAGCGCAAAGGCGCCGGCGCGACCCTTGGGCCCGTCCAGGGTCACGGCGACGGCGAACCCGCGCCGCTGGAAGTCGGGCGAGAGATCCGCACGCAACGACAGCGCCACCCCGTCCGTGACGGTGACGGTCCCGCCGAACCGGATCTCTTGCGAACGCCAGCGGCGGGTGGCCACTTCCCACTCTCCCCCCGCCTGTAGATGCCCGGCCAGCATGCTGATGAGGGCGCCGGGGACGAGGCTGGCTCCCAGCAACGTCGAGTCGTTGAGCCTCGGCGATCCGATATTCCTGGCGACGAGCGAGAGCTGTGTGCCACTGCGGGACGCGACGCGCACCGCCACGTCCCAGCTAGAGCCCTTGAGCGCCCCGGCAAACCAACGGCGCGCGAGGCCGGCCGAAAACCGTTCGTCGCCGAGGCCGACCCCCACGATGTATGTGTTGAGCGACGGGCCTTTCGGATAGCGGTCGTGGGCCCAACCCGCCGCAATACCCCGGTTGGCGATCGTTGCGCCATACTGGCTGAGTTGGGTCGCGCCGCCGGGAACGAAGCGATCGGCTGTCACATCGGCGCCGAGGCTGGCCTCCACTTGCCGGACGAGCCCTGCGGGATTGACCCACAGGGCTCGCGCGTCGGCGACGTCGGTCGTGAGCAGGTAGCGCGCAGGCTGGGCCGGTTCGATGGGAACCAGCACAGCCTGGGCCGCGGCCAGACGGGGCAAGGCCCACGCCCAGGCCGCGAGATAGACGGTGGCGAGCGCCAGCGCCCGCCGCGCCTTCACGGCAGCCGCGTGAACGTGCTGTGGGTCGTACTGCGCACCGGCACGACGATGCCGGCACTGATGACGTTCGCGTTGACCATCGAGCTGTCACTCATCGTGCCCCCGAGGTAGACGCCGGCCGCGGAGACGAAGGCGTCCGCGGATCGCTGGCCGCTCCCGGCGAGCTCGATCGTCTGGCCCTGGGCCTCGCCCGAACCCGACACGGTGTAGGTGACGGCCATCGCCAGGTGCAGCGCCCGGGTCCCGGCATGATCCTCCCAGCCCACAACGCGATGCTGCCGCGCCATGTGCACGGTGACCGCGAGGCCCTGGCTCGGCGTGGTTATCGAGGTCGTGTCCGACCAGGTCGTCCCCGCTGCGGTCGAACCCGCCGGCAGCTGCGGCAGGAACTCGCGGAACCCCTGGGAGACTTGCCGTACTGCGGCGCTGGCGCTGTCCGGAGGCGTCAGCGAAATGATCTGTCCCTGCGGCGAGGCGACGATATGCACGGTCTGCCCCTTGGCGGCAGCCAACTCGGCGGGGCCGGGGCCCCCCATCGGTGCCGAAATGGAGAGCGAGTCGATGGTGACAGCAACGCCGATGTTCCCTGAGGCGTCGGCGACGGCCACCGTGACGAGCACCGCGGTGGAGAGGTCGAGTTTGGAGGTCTGTCCCATGGCCTCCTGCTCCACGTGCGACAGCGACTCGAACCGGTAGTGGCCGGTTCCGGCGGCGTAGCGGAGCGTGGTCGGTTCGGCCGGCGCAGCGGGCGCCGCGGCGGGAGCGGTGGGAGCGCGCGTTGGAGCCGGCCCCGCAGTCGGCGTGGCGCGGCCAGCGCAGGCCGCGACCGCGAAGGCCACGGCGACAAGACATGGACGACGGTTCATGAACCTCTCCTTGTCGAGTTCGGCGCCTCGCATTCGGGGCGCGCAGGTTGGGCTGGGGAGAACATACGGCGGCGCCGCAAGCCTCCCCGAAGGGCGCTCGCGGCGCCGCCGGCGGAGCCGTAAGCCGAGTTCTGTTCGACCCGAAGGTCGGACGGTCATCTCTCTGGGATGGCGGTCGCCCGCCACCTCGCGCGGCCTACCCGCGGCTCGCCGTTGCCGGCGTTGTCGGTCCGGGCCGGACCTCGCCGCCTATTTGGCCTTGCTCCGGCTGGGGGTTGCCGTGCCACGCCTGTTACCAGGCGCGCGGTGGGCTCTTACCCCACCATTTCACCCTTACCACGCCCGAAGGCATGGCGGTGTCTTTTCTGTGGCCCTGTCCGTCGCCTCGCGGCGCCCAGGCGTTACCTGGCAGCCTGCCCTAGGAGCTCGGACTTTCCTCAGGCCCGTAATGGACCTGCGACCGCCTCGCTCCGCACTGCAAGATACCCCGTCCCACGAAGGGAGACAAACGCGCGCCGACCCGCGTGTGCGGTTGGGTGACGCGACGGTGACGTTTGCCCGTAACATGGCACGCGAACTCGAGCGAGGAGAGCCATGCCCGCCGTCGCCGCCACCGTCGCCACCGTGCTGTTGCCCGACGAACGCGCCCGCGTCGAGGCGGCGGGACAGGACTGCTTCGTCACCCTGCACGGCGAGTCACTCGACGACGCGATCCGGCAGGTGCGGCGCCAGCGCGTGGATGCCGTTTTTCTGTCCGTCCACCGGTGCGATGACGCGGCGTTCCCGCGGGTCGCGCAATTCGTCCGTGAGTTCCCTCAGGTTCCAGCTGTCGCGCTCATTTCGCGGCCCGATCACGAGGCGCCCCACCGG
>Ga0182021_10003707_pt1 | contig 17971 bp, 13 predicted proteins | sample 612E3MmetaG_FD_120493 | JGI IMG/M metagenome (GOLD analysis project Ga0182021, IMG submission 120493) | Permafrost microbial communities from Stordalen Mire, Sweden - 612E3M metaG (Illumina Assembly) | ecosystem: Environmental > Terrestrial > Soil > Wetlands > Permafrost | place: Sweden... | reverse complement strand
GTTGTGCAGATTCCAGGCAATCGAACCCTCGACCAGCGTGTTCAGGAAGCTGTCACTACCGATTTGCGTATCACCAGCCTTCCAGGCATCAGCAACGCCAGTGGCGGTGTCGAACGCGATACGGCCGCCAGCGATCTGCCACGGGGTCGACCAGATCAGCCAAACCGGGATAGCATAAGCGAGGCTGTTGCCGCCAGCAGAGCCGTAGCTGCCGATGCTGATGTCATACACGCCTTCCGGCAGAGGAGCGCCGAGAGCGATACCAGTGGTGATGCCCGCCGGCAGTGTCGAGCCTGCGAGAGTAGCAGTCGAAGAAGCGGCGAGCGCGGCAGCGCCGAGAACCGCAAGCTTAATGGTGTTTTTCATAAAACCCCCTCCAAAGTGCCTAATCCGGCCTCTCCGCGCTTCTTTCGGCTCTGCTCCAACCTGCCCAGGTTAGGAACCAACTTCGCCGGCGCCCAAAGATCGGCCGTGTGAGGTGACCTTAGCAGAACTTTTCACGGTGTGTTGATGATCTGAACCCAGATTGGGTTTCGGAGTTAGTTTCGGAAAAGCTGCGGTTTTTGCGCCACATATATGCTTCGAAAACAACATCCGCAGGTAGAACAACGCACATCGGTAGCACGCAGGACGGGTATTCTCTCCACAGGCGGACTGGAGCGCGAAGCGGGAAATGCCGACTAAGTTATTGAAATAACGGGTGAAAGGTCACAATGGCTGATTCTGGGGCTTGCCGGTCCAAGAATGCCTCCCGGCAAGGCCAGCCGCTCGGCTCAATACAAGCGCAGCGCCCTTCCGGGCGGGCCGGAATCTATTTAGCAAACTGTTTTAACTAAGGAATTTAGAGCTTGCGCGCCCTACGCAAGCAATGGAGCCGGATCGCGGTGGGAGTGCGCCGATGGTGCGGCAATCCGCATCCGCTCATAGTTCGGGAATCGCCCGCCACGGGCTTGGCGCCGGCGTTTCAGCACTCGAGAAGGGACGCCGCGAACGAGCGCCAGCTGCCTGTATCGGCCACCGTGATCCCTAGCGGCGTGGATTCGACCAAGCCAAGCTCCATCAGGTGCTGAGCCTTCCGCCGCACCGTCTCCTTGGGAATGTTTAAAAGATAGGAGATCGCGATGTAGGTAACCGGCTTCGCGGCCTGGGCGGGTTCCTCGGGCATGAAGCTGAGCTGGCCGGCCGCGAGGAAGATCAGCACCTCGTCGGCGGTGAGCCCGCGCCTGGAGCGCGCGGAGCCGAAAGCGCCCAGCATTTGGTTCACTTTGCCGGAAAGTGCCTCAAAATCCAGCGCTTCTTCTGTCACGCCCATGACCCTCATCAGCCCCCTGCCAAAAATACGGGCAATGCCGCGCGGCGGTCAAGGCGCTTGCGGCGGCTAGCGTTGCTGCCCTTTGTCGCTGGAAAAAAGAGGGCGGCGCCTCTGCCTTCCGGCCGCGCCGCCCGTAACGTGGATGTATATATAAAAACAGTGCGGTCACAGAACGAGCGCCTGGGCCACGCCTTCCGCCTCTTTCATCTTGCCCGCGACATCCTGCTCGATGGCCTTTTCCTCGGTGGCAATCGCGGCGAGGCGGTCTTCCTGATTCTTCAGCGTGTCGAGGTAACGGCGGCCAAGATCGGAGCTTGCGCCAGTGCTCGTCAGGTTCTTGCGGATGCGGTCCTGGTCCTCGGCGATCTTCTTGCGCTCGGTTTCAAGCTCGCGCTTGTGCGTGTTCGCCCTGCCGATGGCGGTGGCGAGTTCGCCAAGCTTGGCAATGGCCTCCTTGAGGGCGGGCGTCTGGTTCTCAAGCCCGGAAATCGTGGCGGCGATGCGGTCCGGCGCCAGCGAGGAGAGGCTCACGCTCTCGTGGTCCAGATGCTCGCGGTAGAGCGACGCCTTGGTGGTTTTCCCTTTGGGGGCCTGGACCGTCAGGCGGAAGCGGGTGGGCGTCTCCTCGGCGTTCTTGCTATCTCCGGCGGGCTTCCAGCCATCCTGGCGCGGCTCTTCGATGATGACCTCGCGGTCTTCCTCGGCCGGCGGCGTGATCTCGTAATCCACCGTCCAAAGCGACTTGACCGTGACCGACAACTCGCCGCGCACCGCCTTGCCGAGCCGGACCTGCTTGATGCCCCGGTCCGAACGGCGGATGGCCGTCTTCGAATCGAGCGCGAAGGTAACAAGTCTCGTGGTGCCTTTCGGCAGAAGCGGAAGCTGAGCGTCGCCAGCGAAGTTTATTGTGCCATCGCCGCCGGTTTCAAATGCCGTGACGAGGCCTGCGGGCAGCGCCGAGTCGCCGTCGTTCTTCAGCTTGATGGCGGCAAGCGGCCTGACGGCGTTGGTTTCGGGCTGGTAGAGATAGGTGCGCGACGCCCCAATCTCGCGATCCACGAATGGGACCATCATGGTCGCGCCGGAAGCCAGCGTGACCTTCGAGGGGAAGCGATAGAGCACCTGCGTCGCTGCTTCCTCGGCCTCGGCCTTCACAGCCGGCGAGCCCAATTGTTCCTCCGGGGCGAGCCGCTCGTAGATGGCGCCTACTATCGGCGCGGGCATGGGTGCGTTCATGGCGAATCCCCGGGCCGCACTTTTTGCCCTGGGCATGGCCTGCGCCATTCCCACGTCAGCGCGCTCTTCCATAATGGTGGCGTCGTCCTTGCGGGGAACGATCCGCGCCGATGCCGCGACCGGAATTTCGGGCCGGTCCACGAAGACCGCCGAATAAAGCGCCTGCTTCAAGGCGACCGGGTTGCCGGACACGAGCGTCAGTTCCACGTCCTTCCACTCGCCGCCGGTGAGGTTTTCCAGCACGCCCCAGCCTTGCAGGCGCGCGCTGGCGCCCTCCTTGGGAAGCACGAGCCGGTACGCCGTCTTCCAGACGGGCGCGCTGACCACATAGCTGAAGCCGGCCTGGCGCTCGCCCTGGCCGCCCAGATTGATGGTGATCGTGCGCTGGTCCTTGGCGCGGTTTTGCGCGATCGCGGTCAGGGCGCGGTCGATTTGCGCGCGCAATTGCGGATCGGTGAAGCGCAGCGCCGTCACATCCTCAAGAATCGCCTGCACGAAACCGTTGGCGGTCACCAGCGTCAGCCGGTGCTTGACCGTCTGCCCGCCATTGTTGGGAAGCTGAACCTGCTCTTCCTCGATGCGGAAGACGCGGCCCGCCGCTTTCACATTGCCTTCGATCTCGACATCGGCGCCCACGAGCGCGTTCAACAGCGCCGATTGCGATTCCAGCGCCTGCTGGCTGAACGGGAGATCGCGGAATATCTCCACCAGCGGCGTCTTGCCGGGGAGGCTGACCGCGCCGATGGCGCCCGCGCCGTCGAACACCGTCAGGCTCTTGAGGACATCGTCCACCTGGTCCAGCCGCACCGGCAGCTCGATGGCGCCGGCGCCGCCGATGCTGCCCGAATGGGTGAATTGCGCGAGGCCCGAGGTGGACAGCACAACGCGTTTCAGAGGGAACTCGGCTGCCTCGGATACTCCTGGAAGAGCGGCCAATATAGCCATCGCAACAATCCGTTTCATGACATCATCCGCTACAACGTGGCGACACAGACAGACAGTGACTGCCACAAAGGTATAAACTTCTTATTACGGTGACTTCGCGGCCAAATTGGACGGGAACCGTGGCCGCGCCTTGTCCGAAGCAGGATGGAGTCTAATAAGGAACCATATCCAACTTTTGGGAATTACGCTGAGGTGGCGCGCTTGGAAAGGTAGAAAAGTTTGCGCATGGGTTATGAGTGCCCTCAGCTCTCCCAGGACACGGTGACAACTTTGCCTTCCGCGTTGAAGTAAACGCAGAGAATTTGGTCCGTTTCGACGATGTACCGGCCTTGCCACCCATCGAATTTCTTTTGTTGCGCCGAGGAATCCCGATGTGATTCCAAGGGTCCGCCTTTTCTTTTCGCCCCTCTGTTACGTTCTGCCCCAAAGCCTCTTTTGCAGTGCAAAACCTGCCGCTGAACCGCGTGCAATTTGGGATTGCGCTTCCGTCGATTTGCGCGTTTATGTGGTGCCGCGCCGCGGTTTCCGGCAAAGATGCAGCGGCGCAATTCCGGGGAAAATAACGCACCATACATCGAAAGCGATGCTTGATGTGTCAGAGTTAAAGGAGTATGGGCTCCGACCGGATACTCAGAGGGATTGTACGCGTGTTAACCGGTGCACAGCTTCGCGCCGCCCGGGCGCTCCTTGGCATTGACCAGAAGACGCTGGCGGATCAGGCGGGTGTGTCCTTGCCGACCGTTCAGCGCATGGAGTCGAGCCCGGGCATCGTTCGCGGCGTTGTCGATACCTTGACGAAGATCGTGAGAGCCCTGGACCGTGCCGGCATCGAGTTGATCGGCGAAGGCGCGCAAAGCTACGGCAGCGGCCGCGGCGTGCGGCTGAAGAAGACGGCGGAAGGGGCTGCGGAATGAGCATGGAGTGGCCACTGTTTATTCTGGCCGCGGCGCTTGCCGTTTACGCTGGCGCCGTGCTGCTTGCCGTTTCCCTGCCGCGTCCGGCGCTTGGGGCCGTTTACCCGCTCTGCATCCTGGCTGCCCTGGCCGCCTGCGCCGCCGATATCTGGGTGCTGGCCGGCCAAGGCGCCTTCCAGGCCACGCTGCCGCTCGGCCTGCCCACCGTCGGGCTCCGGTTCCGGCTCGATTCGCTCTCCGCCTTTTTCGGGCTCATCGTCAATCTGGGCATCGCAACCTCCAGCCTTTACGGGACGGGCATCGGGCGGGCGGAACTGTCGAAACGGATCGAGCCCTTCTATCCCGCCTTTTGCGCCGCCATGAACCTCGTGCTGCTGGCGGACGACGCATTCGGCTTCCTCTTCTTCTGGGAACTCATGTCCCTCAGCTCCTGGGCGCTTGTGGTTTCGAACCATGAGGACGAGGAAAACCGCAAAGCCGCGTATGTCTATCTCATCATGGCCGCGATGGGCACCACTGCGCTGCTGTTCGCCTTCGGCGGCATGGCAAGCCCGGCCGGCGCCGCTGGCGGCTTGGCTGGCCAGGCGGGCGGCTACGCCTTCGACGCCATCCGCGATCACAAGCTGACACCGCTGGTGTCCGGGCTCGTGCTGGTGGCAGCCCTGTTCGGCACAGGATCGAAAGCCGGCCTCATGCCGCTGCACGCCTGGCTACCGCTCGCCCACCCCGCCGCGCCAAGCCATGTCTCCGCGCTCATGAGCGGCGTCATGACCAAGGTCGCCATCTACGGGATCATCCGCATCGTCTTCGACCTGCTCGGCACCCCTGCATGGTGGTGGTCGCTGCCGTTCATCATCCTGGGGGCGGCAACCGCGGTTGGCGGGTTGCTTTACGCGGTCCAGGACCGCGATCTGAAGCGGGTGCTCGCCTATTCCACCATCGAGAATATCGGCATCGTGTTCGCGGGGCTGGGGCTGGCCATTGCCTTCAAGGCAACCGGCATCGTGAACGCCGCCGCCGTCGCGATGGCCGCCGCACTCCTGCATTCGCTGAACCACTCCTGGTTCAAATCGCTGCTGTTCCTGGGCGCCGGCGCGGTCCTGCATGCGACCGGGCGGAGGGACATGGAGAGCCTGGGCGGCCTTATCCATCACATGCCGCAAACCGCATTCTACTGGCTTGTCGGCGCGCTATCCATCTCCGCGCTGCCGCCGCTCAACGGCTTCGTGTCGGAATGGCTGCTGTTTCAAGCCGTGCTGGCCGGCCCCGGATTCCCCGAGCCGATCCTGAGGTTCCTGTCGCCGGTGGTAGCCGCGATGCTGGCGCTCGCGGCCGGCCTTGCCGCGGCCTGTTTCGTGCGCGCGTTCGGCACGGTGTTCCTCGGGCGTCCGCGCAGCACGGAAGCTGCCGAAGCGCATGAGGTGCCGGCAGTGCAACGCGCGGCGATGGGCATCCTCGCGGTGTTGTGCATCCTGGGCGGATTGTTCGGCGGCTTCAGCGCCTGGGCCATCGGCCCCCTGCTCAAGACCCTGGCAGGCACGGAGCTTGCGGGCCTCGCGAACGGGCCGACCAGGCTGTCGCTGATCGCGTTCACCCAGGGCCGCAGCATCTACGACGCGCCGACCATCGCGCTGTTCGTGGCCCTTTCCGCGATCGCGACCATGCTGGTGGTGCATTTCATCTCGAACCGCGGCACCCGCCGGTCCCCTGCCTGGGACTGCGGCTTCCCCGACGCCTCGCCCGCCACGCAGTATTCCGCTTCGAGCTTCAGCCAGCCGCTGCGCCGCGTCTACAGGGGCATCGTGCTTGGATCGGTGGAGGTTCTGGAGATGCCGCCTCCGGGCGATTTGAGGCCGGGGCGGTTTGCGGTGCGCTACAGGGACCATGCTTGGCGCAACCTCTATAGAAGACCCGCGGTGGCGCTCTTGTTTCTGGCGGGACGCTTCAATGCGTTCCAGTTCCTCACCATCCGGCGCTACCTCGTTCTCATGTTCAGCACGCTCATCGCGCTTCTCATTATCATGGCGGTGTGGATGTAATGGCCTCTCCGATTCAATCCTTCATGGCGCAAGGCGCCCAGATGTTCCTGGTGCTGCTGGTGGCACCGGCGGTCGCTGGCATCACCCGCAAGGTCAAGGCACGCCTGACACGCCGCCAAGGCCCCCCTGTGGTCCAATGCTACCGGGACCTCCTGAAGCTCATCCGCAAGGACTCGGTCCTGGCCGGCAACGCCTCCTGGTTCTTCCGCACCGCTCCCTATCTTATCTTCGCGTTCACCTGGGTCGCGGCGGCGCTTGTGCCGACCTTCGCATCGGGCCTGATGTTCAACTGGGCGGCGGATGTGGTGGCGCTGATCGCGCTGATCGGCGCGGCGCGGGCGCTGCTGGCGCTTGCCGCCATGGACGTGGGTACGAGCTTCGGCGGCATCGGCTCCTCGCGCGAAATGATGATCGCCTCGCTCGCCGAGCCTGCCTCCATGCTCGTGATGCTGACTGTCGCGCTTGCCGCCGGCACCACGCGGCTGCCCGAGGTGGCGCAGTTCCTCATCAGCCAGCCGCTTGAAATCCGCGTCTCCTTCGCGCTGGCCTTCGTGGCGCTCGTCATGGTGGCCATCGCCGAGAACGCCCGCATCCCCGTCGACAACCCCGCCACGCATCTTGAGCTGACCATGGTGCACGAGGCGATGGTGCTCGAATATTCCGGCCGGCACCTCGCGATGATCGAGGCCGCGAGCTATTTGAAGCTCGTCCTCTATTTCTCGCTCGTCATTTGCCTGTTCGTGCCCTTCGGCATGGCGCCGCTTCATGGCGAACCCATCGCCTGGGCGATCGGGCTCGCCGCCTACCTGACAAAGCTCACGCTCGCGGCCATGGCGCTCGGCGTGTGGGAGGTGAGCATCGCCAAGATGCGCGTGTTCCGGGTTAGCGAGTTCCTGGGCAGCGCCTTCATTTTCTCCTTCCTCGCCATTCTCCTGGCGTTCCTTTCCAGGGAGGTGCTGCGGTGACGCTCGCGCTAGACGTTGCTCCAGTGATGGTTGCCTACGACGTTGCCCACTTCCTGGCGGGCATGATGCTGGTCGCAAGCTTCATGCTGCTCTACCAGGACCGCATTTTCGCGGTGCTTAACACCTTCGCGGCGCAGGCCATGCTGCTTGCCCTCGCCGTGGCCTGGCAGGGCTATGTTCACCACCATCCCGACCTGTTCATCACGGCGGCGATGGCCTTCGGCCTCAAAGGCATCGTCATCCCGCTGGCGCTCAACCGCATGGTCGTGCGCCTCGGCATTCACCGCGACGTGGACCAGGCGGTCAACGTGGCCTCCTCCATGTTCCTTGGGCTCGGGCTCACAAGCCTTGCGCTGCTGCTCGTTTTGAAGGTGACGCCGGGCGCGTCGTCCTTCACGCGCGAGGGGCTGGCGCTGGCACTCGCGGTCATCCTGCTGGGCTTCCTCATGATGATTACGCGGCGCAACGCGGTGACGCAGATCGTGGGCTTCATGTCCATCGAGAACGGGCTCATCCTCGCCGCGACAGGCGCGCGCGGCATGCCGCTGGTCGTCGAGGTGAGCGTGGCCTTCTCGGTGCTCATCGCGCTGTTCGTGTTCGCCGTGTTCGTGTTCCGTATCCGCGAGCGCTTCGACAGCGTGGAGATCGAATATCTCGACCGCGTGCGGGGCGACCGGCGTGTACAGGGAGACGGGCGATGAACGTAAGCGTTTGGGCGATTGCCGTCATCCCCATCGCGGCGGGTATCCTTTTGGCGCTGATCCCGAGCTATCGGGTAGGCGCCATCGGAAACGTGCTCGCCTCCGGGCTCACCTTTGCAACGAGCCTCTCCTTCCTTGCTATGCCTCCGGTCGTCGAGGACTACGTTATTCTCGACAGCCTCAATACCTTCTTCGTCGTTCTCAACACATTGGTCGGCTTCACGACCTCGGCGTTCAGCGCCAGCTACATCGGCCACGAAATCGAGACGGGGCGCCTTACCCCGCTCTTCGTGCGCTTCTACCATGCGATGTTCCAGGCCATGATGGCGGCGATGAACATCGCCCTCCTGGCCAACAATATCGGCGTCATGTGGGTGGGCCTTGAGCTGGCGACGCTCATTACGGTCGTCATGGTCGGCATCTACCGCACGCCGAACGCGCTCGAAGCGGCCTGGAAATACTTCATCCTGGGCATCGTCGGCATTTCGCTCGCCTTTTTCGGGACGATCCTGGTCTATCTGGCGGGCCAGGGCGTCCTGGGCGAGGGGCTGCCCGCCATGACCTGGAGCAAGCTGCTCGCTTCGGCGCCCAAGCTCGACGCGGCGCTTCTGAACCTTGCCTTCATCTTCCTGCTGGTTGGGTATGGCACCAAGGTAGGGCTGGCCCCGCTGCATGCGTGGCTGCCCGACGCCCATGCCGAAGGGCCGACGCCCATTTCGGCGGTGCTGTCCGGCCTGCTCTTGAATGTCGCGCTATTCGCGCTGTTGCGCTTCAAAATGCTGATCGCGGCCCACCCCGGCGCGCTGAAGCCCGGCCCGATCATGATTACCATCGGCCTGCTCTCGCTTATTTTCGCGGCGTTCATGCTGTACCAGCGGCGCGACATAAAGCGGCTGTTCGCCTATTCCTCCATCGAGCATATGGGGCTCATCACCTTCGCCTTCGGCATGGGCGGGCCGCTCGCAAACTTCGCGGGCCTTCTGCACATGGTGATGCACAGCCTCACCAAGTCGGCGATCTTCTTCGCGGTGGGCCATGTCGCGCAGGCCAAGGGCACGCAGCAGCTCTCGGGCATCCGCGGCTTGAGCGTGACGAATCCTGGGCTCGCGGTGGGGCTTGCCTTCGGCGTGATCGCGATCTCGGGCCTGCCGCCGTTCGGCGCCTTCATGAGCGAGTTCCTGATCTTAAGCTCAACCTTCGCGCGCGAGCCGCTGTTGGCGCTTGCCGCCGCGTTCGGGCTGCTCGTGGCGCTGGGCGCGCTCCTGCTGCGCCTTCAGAACATCCTGTTCGGGGCTCCCACCGGACCGCATCACAAGGTGAGCGCCTCCTCGCTGCCCTGGATGGTGCATTTATCGCTTGTGCTCGTTGCGGGCCTCTATCTTCCCGCGGCGGTTATCGCCTGGTTTCAGAAAGCGGCGGAGCTTTTGGGATGAAAGGTTTCAATGCAAAAACCCTGGAACATGGCGTCGCCCTGGTTTCGGCGATAGAAGCCGTCAGCGAGGAAGACGCGCCGGCTGACGGTTTCGTTCGCATCCGGGCAAGCGACGCGCTCTGGACTGGACTTGCCAAGGGCTGTGCCGCGGGCTGGCACGATCTCGGCGCGCTTTGGTACGATGACGGCACCATGCACATGGCCTTATGGCAGGCGGACGACGCCGCGGCGGGGAAGGCCATCGTGTCGCTGGAGGCGCGCCACGGCGTCTACCCCTCGGTTGGCGCGCACCATGCGCCCGCGATGCGGCTCGAACGGGCGATGCGCGATCTTTACGGCATCAATCCGCTGGGCCTGCCCGACAGCCGCTCCTGGCTCGACCACGGCGCCTGGCCTTCCAGGCCTTCGATAACCGGCAAGGGCTACCAGTTCCTTCGCGTGGACGGCAGCGGCCTGCACCAAATCCCGGTCGGCCCCGTGCACGCCGGCATTATCGAGCCCGGCCACTTCCGCTTCACCTGCAACGGCGAGATCGTCGCACGGCTTGAGGAACGGCTGGGCTACCAGCACAAGGGTGTCGAGGCGCTTTGCGCGGGCGCGCCGATCGCCAAGGCCGGCAAGATCGCGGCACGCATCTCGGGCGATAGCACAGTGGCCTACAGCTTCGCATTCGCGCGGGCCGTCGAGGCGGCGCTCGACTGGGAGATACCTGAGCGCGCCATACTGCTGCGTGGCATCATGGCCGAGCTTGAGCGCCTGTCGCACCACGTGAACGATGTGGGCGCGGTCTGCAACGATGCCAGCGTCGTCGCGATCCTGGCCCAATGCGCCCTGATCCGCGAGGACATCCTCGCCACGGTAGCTGGCTGCTTCGGGCACAGGATGATGATGGACCGCATCGTCCCAGGCGGCACCGCCTGCGATCTGGACGATGAGGGCGCACAAGCCATCCGCGCCCTGCTGGGCCGGCTCGAAGCGGCGTTCGCTCGCGTGGTCAACGCCTACGATCAATCGCCCTCGCTCCAGGACCGCGTTCAAAAGACCGGCATATCGCGGCCCGAATACGTCCGGCAGTTCGCCGCAGGCGGCTTCATAGGCCGCGCCTCGGGCCGCGCCTTCGATGCGCGCCAGGCCTTTGCCTATGCGCCTTACAACCTCGTGACATTCGAGGTGCCGTCGCGAACCGCGGGCGACGTGGACGCGCGGCTCTGGGTCCGCATCGAGGAAACCGCCCAGAGCGTCGCGATGATCCGGCGGTTCCTGGATATGCTGGAGCCCGGACCCATCGCCGCGCCACCGCCACCCTTGCACGGGGGACATGGCGCCGCCGTTACCGAGGCGTTCCGGGGCGACGTATTCCTGAGCGTGCGGATCGGCGAGGAAGGCAATGTCGCGCACCTGCACGCCCGCGATGCCTCCTGGTTCCAGTGGCCGCTTCTGGAGGCCGCGATCAAGGACAACATCGTCGCGGATTTTCCGCTCTGCAATAAGTCGTTCAACTGCTCCTATTCCGGGCACGATCTTTAGGGGCCGCCCATGCACATGCTTCTGCTCAACGCGCTATTGAAAGGCCCGGCCGTGAAGCCCGCGCCGGAGCCGGCCTCCTGGGCGCTGGAGGAACTGGCCAGGGCGCTTGGCGAGCGCGCACGGCGCAAGCTCGGCCGCTCGCTCTCCATCCGCGAGGTCGATGCCGGCTCGTGCAATGCCTGCGAGCTTGAAATCCACGCGCTCAACAATCCCGTCTACGACATCGAGCGCTTCGGGCTCAAATTCGTGGCCTCGCCGCGCCATGCCGATGTGCTGCTCGTCACCGGCCCCGTCACCTGGAACATGCGCGAGGCGCTGGAGCGCACCTATGCCGCCACACCCGATCCGAAATGGGTGGTGGCTGCCGGCGATTGCGCCCGCGATTGTGGCGTTTTTGCCGGAAGCTACGCCTGCGCGGGGCCGGTCTCGTCGGTGATCCCCGTGGACCTGCACATTCCGGGCTGCCCGCCCCAGCCGATGGATTTGCTCAAAGGCCTGATGGGGCTCATCGACGCAGCCTGCTGCGACGGGAAGCGGCACGCGGCGCGGTGATCTTCACCCGCGATCTCAGGGAGGCGGAGCTGTTCCTCCCGGTGCGCGGCTCCGGCGGCTGGTGTGAATCGGGCTCGGATTGCTGGAAGGCCTATATGCGGCACGCCACCGGCACCATCGATTATGGAAAGGTGCCGGCGCTGGCCCAGGGCATGAGATTCGATATCCGCTGATCCGCCTCCCGCCGATTTCGCGGCGCCGGTCCCAGATTAACAGATCGTTCGTTTCGCGTAAGTCCCAGTCATGGTAAACGCGCGTATGGTAAACGGCGTCGCTCCTCATCTTTTTTCACCGCGTTTTTGCGAATTTTTTCGCGCTTTTTGGAGAATTTCTGCATCTCAAGAATCCCGTTAAATATATTTGCAGATTATACATTAACCGTAAGCGGCTTGCACTTCGGCCGCGTCGGCAGTAAATCGACATTGTCTATCAATGACTTAGCGGAGATCTCCTGCGTTAACGGTTCGTCAAAGCACCTATGCTAACTTAGCTCAACATGGAAAAGCCGAACGAAATGCGTTAAGTAGAGCGGAGCCTGAGGTAAATCTCAAAGCCCGGAACGCCCGTTAAGAGCCGGGGGAACAACTCTTAAGGAGGTTCGCATGAATAACCGCATCTTGCAGCGCTTGAGGCTGCTTGGAGTTGCGAGTGTTCTGGCGCTGGCGGCGACAGCCGCGATGGCGCAGACGGAGGAAAAAGCGCCAGCTCCCGCAAAGCCCAGCGCCGCCGCGAAGACCGGAGACACGAAGACTGGGGAAAAGTCAGGGGCAGCGGCCAAGAAGCCGGCCAAGCCCGCGGGGCCGGCTGGCTACGCCAGCGAGGCAGAGGCCCGCGCCCACTGCAAGGGCGAGGTGGTTTGGGTGGATAAAGACCACTTCTATCACTATGCCGGCTCCCGCGAATATGGCCGCAAGCCGGGCGCCTTCACCTGCGAGAAGGGCTAGAGCGCGGCTGGGGGCGGACAGTTTTTCACTGCCGGCGCCGCCGCTTCCGCAAGCGCGGGGGAAAAATCCGCCGTTGTGTATAATCGGGGCAAAACCGAGGATTATCAGATACATGGTTCTTGCCATACTCCGAGGCTCCAACCCCTCACCCTGTCCCTCTCCCCCTGGGAGAGGGAACGCCAGAAATTCCGCTGCGGGCAGTTCGAGGGTCCCTTCTCCCATGGGGAGAAGGGCAGGATGTGGGGAGATCCGCTTGGTTCATTGCACCAGCCAGCGCTACCAAGCACAGCCTTTTACACCTGCGCGGAACATCGAGTGCAGCCTTAGCATTCCTGCCGTATCTCCTCCGCAACCGCCGCTGTGCATGCCCTGTGAAATACCTGTGACAGACGCCCAAGTTTTCCCCAACTTCCCGCCCGCCGCTCACAACTTATCTTGTTTCCTGCACCCCTTTGCCACAAGATGTGGTCCCGTTTCGGGTAGCTAACCACTAAAGATAGAGGCTGCGTTGTTGCTTCCGTGTGACAGCAGCGGGCACCCGAATCGCCTAACCTCCAAACTTGCCGCTAGCGGGGAGCACCCTTCAAGGAGGGTGCGGCGGCATCTTTCTTCGCTGGCCGTCCAGGCGGCTCCCTTCCGTACAAACGCTCTACATCGCTGGTAGCTAGCGCAGTTATTTGCGCTGCCGTGTCCCCCTCCAAGGCCGGGCTGCGGGCGATGCCGTATGTCTTGTTCTGCGTCTGTCAGTTCTGCGTTCCACAATCATCACAATGCTTTAGGGCAGGCGCACCGAGCTGTGCGCCGGGGGCAGGAGAATTTTCGATGCGGATCGAACGGCGCTTCACAAAAAAAGGTCAGTCTCCCTATGCGGACATCGCACTCCGCGAGGCCACGAGCGAACTCAAGAATCCCGATGGCAAGCTGATTTTCAGGCTCGACGGCTTTCTCGTGCCCGAGCAGTGGAGCCAAGTTGCCGCCGACATCCTCGCCCAGAAATACCTCCGCAAGGCGGGCGTGCCGGCCCGGATGAAGCGCATCGAAGAGAATTGCGTTCCGTCCTGGCTGTGGCGTTCCGTGCCCGACGCCCGCGCTCTCGCCGATCTGCCCGAGGCTGAGCGCTTCGGCCCCGAGAAGGATGCGCGGCAGGTGTTCAGCCGCATGGCCGGCGCCTGGACCTATTGGGGTTGGAAGGGCGGTTATTTCTCGTCCGAGGAGGACGCCCAGACCTTCCACGACGAGCTTTGCTACATGCTCGCCATGCAGATGGCCGCGCCGAACAGCCCGCAATGGTTCAACACCGGCCTGCATTGGGCCTATGGCATCGATGGCCCCGGCCAGGGCCACTACTACGTGGATTTCCAAACGGGCGAGCTGGTGCGCTCGGCCAGCGCCTACGAGCATCCGCAGCCCCATGCCTGCTTCATCCAGTCCGTGCAGGACGATCTCGTAAACGAGAACGGAATCATGGACTTGTGGGTCCGCGAGGCGCGCCTGTTCAAATACGGTTCGGGCACGGGCTCGAACTTCTCCAGGCTTCGCGGCGAGGGCGAGCGGCTTTCGGGCGGCGGCAAATCGTCGGGCCTCATGAGCTTCCTCAAGATCGGCGACCGGGCGGCCGGCGCGATCAAGTCTGGCGGCACCACACGCCGCGCGGCCAAGATGGTGATCGTCGACGCCGACCACCCCGACATCGAGGAATTCATCAGCTGGAAGGTGCTGGAGGAGCAGAAGGTCGCGGCGCTGGTCGCGGGCTCCAAGGCTTGCCAGAAGCACCTGACTGCGATCATGAAGGCCTGCGTGAATTGCGAAGGTCATGGCGAGGATTGCTTCGCCCCCGCAACGAATCCGGCGCTCAAGCGCGAGATCAGGGCTGCCCGCGCCGCTTTCGTTCCGGACAACTACATCCAGCGCGTCATCCAGTTCGCGCGGCAGGGCTTCAAGACCATGACCTTCCCCGCCTTCGACACGGATTGGGAAGGCGAGGCCTATCGCACCGTCGCGGGCCAGAACTCCAACAACACCGTCCGCGTCAACGACGTTTTCCTGCAAGCCGTTGAAGAGGATGGCGATTGGGAGCTGAAGGCGCGCATGGGCGGCAAGGCGATGAGGACCGTGAAGGCGCGCGCCCTCATGGAAAAGATCTCCGAGGCGGCCTGGGCCAGCGCCGATCCGGGCATCCAGTTCCACACCACCATCAACGACTGGCACACCTGTCCCGCCAGCGGACCGATCCGGGCGTCGAACCCCTGCTCGGAGTACATGTTCCTCGACGACACCGCCTGCAATCTGGCCTCGCTCAACCTCCTGGCGTTCCGCGGCGGCGATGGCGGCATCCTCGACGTAAAGGCTTTCGCCCATGCCTGCCGGCTTTGGACCGTTGTCCTCGAAATCTCGGTGACGATGGCCCAGTTCCCGTCGAAAGAGATCGCGCAGCTCTCCTACGAATACCGCACGCTGGGCCTGGGCTTCGCGAATTTGGGCGGCCTGTTGATGGTCTCCGGCCTCGGCTACGACTCGGATAAGGGCCGGGCGCTGACGGCGGCCATCTCCGCATTGATGACCGGCGTCTCCTACGCCACCTCGGCGGCCATGGCCAAGGAGCTTGGCTCCTTCGCCGGCTACGGCCCGAACGCCACGCACATGCTGCGCGTCATGCGCAACCACCGCCGCGCCGCTTATGGCCGCGACAATGGCTATGAGCAGCTCTCGACCGCGCCGGTGCCGCTGAAGGACGGCGCCTGCCCGCAGGACGACCTCGTTACAACCGCGCGCGAGACCTGGGACGAGGTGATCTCGCTAGGCCAGGCGCACGGCTTCCGCAATGCGCAAGTCTCCGTGATCGCGCCCACGGGCACCATCGGCTTGGTCATGGACTGCGACACCACCGGCATCGAGCCCGATTTTGCGCTGGTGAAGTTCAAAAAGTTGGCCGGCGGCGGTTACTTCAAGATCATCAACCGCGCGGTGCCGGAAGCGCTCAAGACGCTCGGCTATGGCGCCGAGGCGATTGCCGCCATCACCACCTATGCCGTTGGCCGCGGCACGCTGGCCGATGCGCCGCACGTCAACCACAAGACGCTGGCCGCGAAGGGCTTCAGCCCCGAGAAGATCGCGAGCGTCGAGGCGGGCCTTGCCAGCGCCTTCGATATCAAGTTCGTGTTCAACAAGTGGACGCTGGGCGAGGAGTTCTGCACCAAGAGCCTGAAGCTCACGCCGGAAGTCATGAACGGGCAGGGCTTCGACCTGCTCTCGGCCATCGGCTTCTCGAAGGCCGAGATCGAGGCCGCGAACGAGTATGTTTGCGGGTCGATGACGCTCGAAGGCGCGCCGGGCCTGAAGCCGGAACACCTGCCCGTGTTCGACTGCGCGAGCCCCTGCGGCAAGCGCGGCAAGCGGGCGCTGTCCTGGCAGAGCCACATCCACATGCTCGCCGCCGCCCAGCCCTTCATCTCAGGCGCGATCTCCAAGACCATCAACATGCCGAACGTGGCGACCGTGGCCGAGTGCCGCGAGGCCTATATCCTGTCCTGGAAGCTCGGGCTTAAGGCGAATGCGCTCTACCGCGACGGCTCCAAGCTCTCGCAGCCGCTTTCCGCGCAGCTTCTCTCCGAGGATGGCGAGGATGCGGACGCGATTGCCGCCGCGCCACAAGCCAAGCGCGTGAACATCGTTGCCGAGCGTATTGTCGAGCGCATCATCGAGCGCGTACGGCTCACTGCCGAGCGCGAGAAACTGCCGAACCGGCGCAAAGGTTACACCCAGAAGGCCGTGGTCGGCGGCCACAAGGTCTACCTGCGCACCGGCGAATTCGAGGACGGCCGCCTTGGTGAAATCTTCATCGACATGCACAAGGAAGGCGCCGCTTTCCGCAGCTTGATGAACAATTTCGCCATCGCGATCAGCCTTGGCCTGCAATATGGCGTGCCGCTCGACGAATATGTGGAGGCGTTCACCTTCACGCGCTTCGAGCCTGCGGGCTATGTCCAAGGCAACGAGGCCATCAAGAACGCGACCTCGATCCTCGACTACATCTTCCGGGAGCTGGCCGTCTCCTATCTCGACCGCAGCGACCTCGCCCATGTCGATCCTTCGGCCATCGGCTCGACCGTAATGGGCGGCGGTGTCGCGGAAGATAAGCCGGGCGGAAAGGCCTCGGCGCCAGTTCTTCTGGCCGACCGGCTGGTGAGCAAGGGCCTCACCCGTGGGCTTCACCACAAAGTTGTCATAGTTCAAGACCAGACTCAGAATGAGCGAGTCGGTGGCACCAATAGTTACGAGACACACGGTGCCCTTGCTTATGCCCTGCGTGCGGATGATGAAAGCCTTCCGCTGGGGCCGTCCGATGTAAACGCGCGCGATGGGGCGAGTGCCGCGTTTTCTGCAACCCATCTGTCAGTTTCGAGTATGGCACGGCCTCCCAAGGCTGAGCTTCTCGCTGAAGCGCGCGCGAAGGGTTACGAGGGCGAGGCCTGCGGCACATGCGGCAACTTCACTCTCGTTCGCAACGGAACCTGTCTGAAGTGCGATACCTGCGGTGGCACGACTGGGTGTTCATGAGATTATGCCGCTAGCTGGAGCCCGCGCCGCAATAGGCGCGGGACGTTCGACGCCTCAGACACAAAAAGGGGCTTAGAGCTCGAATGACGCTCTGGACGATAAATCCCAGCCAGGACCACGATGTCTATACCGTGGTCTATCTTCTCAAGGATGCACTGAAATCCGCGCTCAGCGACGCTTGGTATTTTGAGCGCACCGTGCTGCCGAAAACTGACCTCAAGGGCGCGGGCCATGATGAAATCGCGGCGAAGCTTGGCCGCTTCCGGGATAGCTGCAAAAATCTGGAGGAGCGCGAGGCCCTGATGGTCACGAAGCTTCTCAGAGCCCGGAACTGGGCACAGGAGCTTCGCGGACAGGCACCCGGCTTCCAGTTCGACATCGACGCCTTCCTGGAGGCGACCGCAGCTTGCGGGGAAATCCAGTCCGGGTTCCTGCGGGATGCGCAGCGCATGTTCAACGGCGGCATGTCGATGGTCCGCTTCCTGGCGCAACGCAAGCTGGAGCCCAGCGAGGTTAGGCCGATGATGGGCCAGCCCGCAGGGACATTCTATCTCGTTGGCGGCCATACGGCGCTTTACGAGCTGCGTGCGGCTTGCGAGGCTTTTCTCGCGCAGCTCGATAGCGAATTCTTCGCGTCGGAGCCGGAGGAGGCACTTCCGCCCATGCCGTATCTCGAACAGCAATCCCTGGAACCGCAGTATCTCGAAGCGCAGTATCTGGAGCCGCAGCAAGAGCCTCCGCTGCGTGTCAGCAGCGGTTTGAAAATCCTCAAAAACCAGCGGTTTGAATCTGTAGCCGGCCCGGCGGATTGAGTGCTCCGGAACAGCAAGGGAAGGAGCGCGGCGGC
>Ga0182021_10003706_pt1 | contig 17971 bp, 21 predicted proteins | sample 612E3MmetaG_FD_120493 | JGI IMG/M metagenome (GOLD analysis project Ga0182021, IMG submission 120493) | Permafrost microbial communities from Stordalen Mire, Sweden - 612E3M metaG (Illumina Assembly) | ecosystem: Environmental > Terrestrial > Soil > Wetlands > Permafrost | place: Sweden... | reverse complement strand
GGCGTACTTTTCGAACTCCTCCCATGCCTTCTTCGACAGGACGGCTGCCTGCTCGTCCGCTGCTTTGCGGATCGCGGCAATTTCCGATTCCGAAGCCTTGACCTTCGCAGCCTGCTGTAGAAGTTGGTCGCGCTGATAATAGATTTTGCCGATCGCGTCGAGCTCGGCTTCGTCGCCCTTCTTTTCGAACTCGGCCGCCTGGCGGCGGAAATCCTTGAGCTGCTCCGCGCCCTTTGCCACCGCGTCCAGTGCCGCCTTGCGGCGCGCCTCGGTAGCCTCCGCGACGTGGAGTTGTTGGCCCAGATCCTGCGCCTGAGCCTTCGTCAACGGCTTGTCGGGTTCGAGCAGTTGCTTCTGGAGCCGCTCGACATCCTTCTTGGCGTCGGCGTAAGCCTTCTCCATGCCGTCGTGCGTGCCGAAGAACCGGGCGCGAATCCGATCCGTTTCTTCCTTGCCTGCACGCAGGTCTGTCCGCTTGGTGGCTGCCTCGGCATCGTTCAGCATCTTCTGCAACTGCTGAATCTGGTTCTGAATGTCGTCCGCACGCTTCGCTCGGGCCTCCTCGTCGCGCGTGGGAGCGATGGCTTGCAGGATGCCGAAGTCGCCGACCAGCCCCTGCTGTTGGGCCCGTAAATCCCCGATGCGCTTCAAGGTGGCATCGCGGTTCTTCATGATGTCCGGCGCCCGGCGTTCCAGGTCGGCCACTTCCTGACGATGACCGGAGATCGACATCTTCGCCCCGATGCCGCCCGCAGCACGAATGTCGGCGGCATCCTGCATCGCCTGCTCCTCTTCGCGGCGCTGCCGTTCATCGTCTCCGGCGGTGCTGATGTTATTGAGGAACCAGTCGACGCCCTTCCCAACCCAGGTCACCGTGACAACCAGCCCTTCTTTGAACTTCCGCACTAGCGCGTCCCATTTGGTTTCGAGCACGGTCACTTCACGCTGGTATTCGGCAAAGCGGCGGATGTCCTCCTCGGTCGGCCCGAACCCCTGCTCGTGGGCGACGCGCAGGTTCTCGTTGAGTTCCGTCATGAACGGAATCGCCTCGACGCCAACCTTTTTGAAAAGATCCATGGCGGCGGCGTCCCGCTGAATGCCCTCCGGGAGCTTGTTCAGGCCCTCGGAGATCTCCGTCAGAATCTCGGAGGTGGGTTTCATCTCTCCCGTGGCGGTGTGAAAATCGATGCCCATTCCGCGCAAGGTGGCCCGCGCCTTTTCGCCTTCCCTGGAATTGTCGTCGGCTGCCTGGGACAAACCGCGCATCAGGCGCTCGACAATCGAGATGTCCTGCCCGACCGCGCGCGCCGCGAAGCCGAACTGCCCGACTTCCTTCGCGGTCAAACCGGTGCGCAGCTCCGCGTCCTTCACGCGGGTGCCGTATTCGCCGAGACTCTTCGCCGCCTCGAATGCGGACGCCGCAATGGTGCCCAATACAGCAGCGCCAGCCGTGACAGCAATGCCAAAGGGACCAAGAGTCGCCAGCACGGACGAGAGAGCGCCCTTCGCCCCCTGGAGCGGATTCTCCATGAATTGGCTGACCCGGTCGCCGAACGATGTGATGGCTTCGGATTGCTTCCGCAGCGCTTCTTCGGCTTCCTTGGCCGCCTTGACCGCGACAGCTTCGCGCGCGGCCTTCTCCTCCATGGCGATCATCTTTTCGTAGGATCTGGTGATCGCGTCAATGGCCTGCGGCTCGCGGTTGTATCGCTGTAGGAGCTGGTCCCGCTGGGTGATCAGCCGGTCCACGCCGCTCTTACCGTAGGTCTCGGCCTGCTTTTCGAGGGACGCGATGAGCCGCTGGACCGAGGACCGGGTCTGATCCGAAATCCGGATGACCTTGCCGTGCGACGATTCCGCTTTCTTCTCGAAGCCGTCGAGGGCGGCGTTGGCCTTGTCCGTTATTGGGGTGACCTGGTCCTCGGCTTCGAGGATTACGCGTTCCGCTTGGTCTGCCATTTACGCTGCCTTGAGCATCACGAAGGGACGAGCCTGAAATGCGGCGAGCACGGCCTGGCGGTCGCGTGGCGAGACGCCCCACTGCGCCTCGCGCCGGTTGTTGAAGGCGGCGATCTGCGAAGCCGTCATTCGCCGGCCAGGAAGAGCTTCGTCGAGAAACCCAATCGCCGCGCGGTTCTCATTTGCGGTCAGGACTTTGAGGCAGCGCAGAGTGTGCCTGCTCCAGGTCCAATCGCGGATGGGCTGGAGACCCCGCGCCGCCTTGTATTCGGGGTAACCGCGGCGGCCAGACAGTCCGGGCTTCAGCGGCGCCGCCGCCTGATCGTAGATGTTCCGCCCGCTCTGAATGCGTGCCCGGATCGAATCCGCCAGCACCTGCGCGAAGCCCTGCATTTCGGTCGCGGTGTAGGGCGAGTACACGAAGCGAGCATGCTTGATGACGGTTTGGAATCTGGCCATGGTTACTCTTTGCGAGCAATAGCTCTGGAAGACAATGTCGTGGTCAGTGGACCTAATAGGGACGATCCAAGGGCAACTAAATTACCCTCGGCTTGCGTGGCGTCTCACCCTTTCTCCCCTCAGCTGCCCGCGACTGATCTATCGTGGTTGTGAAGGTGAGGTCGCACGTGAGCTTCGGAACGGACATCGAGGGCATGCTGAATTCGTACTCGGAATACCTCCACCACGGCCATCCCGAGAACGCCAAACGCTTCGACGAAACCCGAGGATCTGCGCGCGAGTCGGCAGTGGCTGAGGCTGTTGTGTTCGGAATGCTTCAGGGGTTTAACGTCGATCCCAGGATTAACGACGACGTAAAGACGGGAGGAGCGGACTTCATTTGTTGTGCTTCTCGTGGTCCTTTGGTAAAGCGCTTGCCCCAGGACCGCTTCGTCGTTGAAGCCACATCGCTAAGCCCCGATGCCGTTACAGACCGATCACAGATCCCAAATGAGGTGCCCGACGAGGTGAGCGGCGGTGCGTTTGGCCTGGTTACGCGGAACATCTGCAACAAAGCAAAGGACAAGGCCACGCAGCTCGGCGGCTACTCAATGCCACGGGTTCTTGCCATCGCCTCAAGCCACGCCGCCATCGCTGTGCTCTTCAACGGCGCGACGGCCACATGGGCACTTGTTTCCGACCCGCATTGGAAGCAGGAGATCGGAAGTAACGCGGTAGACACTGCGGAGTACACCGACCTCGAAAAATCCGTATTCATGAAACCTGGTCCCAACGGAACGATCGTCGCATGCAGGAAGAGCATCTCAGCGATCCTCCTTGTTGCAGTGCACGGGAACAAAAGTGAGGTCTGGGGCATACTTCATCCGGAACCAGCGTGCCCGCTGAATATTGCCTTCCTGCCAGACCTGCCGTTCGTCCGCGTAGCGCAATGGCCGGTAGTGGGCGGAAAGATCCTGACCGAATGGGTCGTCGCAAGTCCCACCGGCCATGGCGTGTACCACTTTCCGATCCGGTTGCCGACGACTACCCGATAATGAACGCCACCGCAAACGGGGCTTGACCGACCTACGGCGAAGTCTTGTTGCAGCCATCCCCACTTCTGATTTGCTCTTGACGCTCGGCTTCGATCAGTTCCAGCACGCGGAACTCCTCCTCCGTGATATCCGCCAACGTGATGGTCAGGCCGATACTCTTCGCATTCAGAAGCCGGAAGCATCGTCGAACGAGGGTGCCGTTCGGCGTGTCCATCGCCTCTTCGAGCAGATTCTTTGGGCAGCTGGGCCCGTGACTGACGTCGATGGCCTTCCAATCCGCGCCACAGGCTGAGCAGCCATCCAACTCCGTTTGGGCTGAGTAACCGCACTTCCGACAGCGGAAGACGCGGTCGGGACATTCCTCGTCAGGCCCACACAACCCTCCCTGGTGCAGCACTGACCGGATTAGGAATCGCACGCCCGGATCTTCCGGCCAGTCGCCGGGCGCGGCTATTCCGGGTCTTCGTCGGCCTCGATTGCCAGTTGCGCGATGACCTCGGACACCGCCGCCGACTTGTGAACGATCGGCGCGGCGCCAGCATAGCCGTCGTGCGAGATGTGCAGCTTGTCGTAGAGGGCGCCGCTCGGCTCCAGGAACGCCCGCGTCTCAATGGACCGGCGCGCCGCGACTACACTGGTCGAAGCCCGCTCGTGGTCCTGCATCTCCTTGGCGGTCGGCATCCGCAGCACGTGAATCACGCGCGTGCCGGGGACTCTCATCTCGATCCGGTAGTTGATCCCTTCGCGCTCGACATTGGCAACGGCGCACCGCTCGATGCGGCCGATCACCATGCCGGCCTCGGCGTCGTCGAAGTCCGGACCATCTTTGTCGGTGCGGATCTTGGCGAACAACTCGGCGTTGATCTTCGGCAGGTCCACGTCCTCGCTCTGCGACTTCCCGCGCCCCAGAAAATGTCGCACGGTGCGCTGCGCGCGCGCCCAAGCACACCACTCCTCGTCCGAAGGGAACCGCACCTCGCAGGTCTTCTCGCCGCCCGAAAGGATCGGCACCACAAACGGCTTACTCGCGTCAAACATTCAAAGCCTCCTATTGGCAGATACCCTGTAGCGGCGTGGTGACGGTCATTGTCACCATCCCGTTGGTGGGGTCGTAGAGTTGAACGCCGGTGATCTGGAGCGTTACGATGCCGTCTGTGTTTCCGAGTTCGGCGACGTTGAAGCCCATCTTCTGGATGAGCATCGTGAAGGAGTTGTTGGCGTCGCGGGTCATGGTGAACGTGGCCGTCCCGGTGGTCAGGTTGATCAGGTTCGCGTACTCGGTCGACCCCGCCTGTACGCGCACCACAAACTGGACCGCGAACGCGCGGTCGCCCCACTCGAAACGCCCCTGGATCTGGTAGCCATCCTGGGCTCCCGAGCCAGGGAAGAAGCCAGGCCGGAAGTTGTTCTCCCAGGAGGCCTCCATCGACACGAACTGCTTGGCGCTGCCGCCAGTAAGGTAGTTGATGCCGTTGAACGTCAGAGCGCTGATCATGCCGGCATTGAATTCATGCGGCGTGGAGATGGCTGGCAGCGTGATGCCGCTGGGCGAAGTGTACTGGCCGGTGGTGACGCACTCCACCGCGCACATCGCACTGGCGCGGCCTGGAGAGTTCTTGATGGAGAGCTTCCAGCCCTTGACCGCGCAGCCCACCAGCATTTCGTCCAACACCGCCGACCCACCGGGCCGGATCTGTTGCACGAACGAGAAGTAGGGCAGCTCCAGGCCGGTCGGGTTCGTCGCTCCCAGGGCCGGAACGATGGTGTAAACGTACGGACCGCTACCGCTCACGACAACGTTGCCCATAGAGAAGGACAGCGCCCACGCGAGGAACTCCGACGAGGCGTACTTCGAGAGCTCGTAGGCCGGCATGTTGTAATGCGACTTGAAGAGCTGCGTCGGGAACTCGTGGCCCTTCCCGATTTCCGCCCGGTCATCCTCGTTCACGGGGACCTTCGCCCACGGTTTGGTGTTGAGATTCGTGTGACGCCAGATGGTGGCGACCAGATTCGCCGTTCCGATGGCGGTCTGTTTGCCGAATCCCCAACCGTTCAGCAATTCACTGATGTTAGCCATGCTACTTTTCCTCCTCAGCCACAACTACCGGCTTCTGCGCCGCCACCGGCGCGGGAACTTGATGCCATCCGGTGCTCATCAATGGTGAAAGTGCTTCCGCGGTCGCCTCGACTTCCTTGATCTCGTCGCCTTGGGGCGATTTCATAAAAACCAGGTCTGCCATTTCCTCCCCTTTTCCGAAAGCTACGGGTTGTAAGATTCGATCAGCCGCACCGGCACTTCGAAGTACTCGAAGGTGGCTCCGTCCGGGCTGATCACGACCGTGTTGCGGCGCGCCGACGGCAGGTAGAAGTCCATCGGTTCGCAATTCGGATCGACGGCAGTGTGCAGCATCCGGAGGCTGCTGCCCGCTGGCACGTCGTTCACGATCCAGTTGAAGAGATCCTCGTAGCCGACATCGGCCTCTTCCGGCGCGCGCAGGTACAACGAGAACTCATGCACGAATACGAGCGCATTGCCGAGTCTGCCTGGCCCGGTTCCCTGCCACGCGATCATGATCGAACCAGGCGGCATCGACAGGATCGCCAGACGGATGTTGTTCTGCGTTGGCTGGCCGAAGACGGTGGCGTTCTCGGTGTAGAACTGGATGTAACTGCCATCGCCGCCGAGGGCATCCACGAGGTTCGGCAGAGCCTGGAGCGCGGTCACCCACTCGGCCAGGATCATTTTCGGATTAGTCATCGGGATTTTGCCCGGCCCGCGCCGTCAGTGAAAGCTCGACTAGCCCGTACGGGTCCGGCTGGCGCACGGTGGTCACCACGAACTGCGATCCCCAAGCGGTCACCCAATCACCGCGCTGAGGGAAGCTAGCAAGGGCGGAGGCACTGACGGAGATCTCCTCGATATTCGCCAGTGCGCCGGACTCTTCGCGCACGCGTGCGTGGCGGATGGCGGTGATAGTCACCGGATCGCCAACCGCCACGCCTGCCTGTACGGATTGATACACCACCGGCTCGCCGAACGCCTGCTGCATGACGGCGTTCGCCGCCGCGTCGATGGTGGGCCAGTCCGACATATGTAATGATGCGGCGGCGCGGCGGCCGCGCTTAGTTGAGCGTGATGATCGAGTAGAACACCGTCACCACCATCGTGCCGTTGCCGGTGGCGAAGGCACCCGTGGCGTTGACGATGTCGATGCCGGTCGCCGATGGCGGCTGGATGACGCCAGTGGGCGGCGGCACCACGTTCTCGCTCGCGGCCGCGCTGGTGACGGTGGCGGCGGGGATGGTGGACGAGTGCGGCACGACGCCGGTCCCGTGATACTGGAACGACACCGCGCCGCCGCCGGTGAACTGTGTGGCGCCGGGCTTCATCTGCACAATGAACTGATCCACCACGAGAACCTGTCCGGCCGCGGGCGCTGGCAAGATACTGACCGCCGCACCGAACATGGCCATGATCTGCGCCGCCGTGAGCGTCACCACGGTTTTCTGAATCAGTGACGGGTCGGTGTCCGCCGCCTGCACCGGCCCGAAGCCGAGCGGATTGAGCCGCACGCGAACGGTCGCGTCGCCAGTCAGGCCGCCCGGCGCATTCACACCGCTCGCCTGGCTGAGCACCGCATAGCCGATCTCCTTGTTTGAGACGCCGGCCGCCGTCAACGGGCTGGACGTGGCCTGTAAGGCGGTGTTGTTCCAGAAGACCTTGTCTCCGGGGTTGAACGTGCTCGCGTCTTTCGCCAGATCGAACACGCCCTCCACCACCAACTCGCTCGAGTCGCCTATGTTCTGAGTGTTGACCGTCACGCCGAAGATGTTGCCGACCTGGCAACCGCCGCCGCTGAGCAGCGCATAGGGCGCGACAACCGTGAGGGTTTGACCTTTTTGAACGTAATTCTGCATCGGTTTTTCTCCTGTTCGTTATGCCCGCCCCGCCCTACTGGCCGGCGTTCTTCTGAAGCCCGCGATAGTCGAGAGCCGCCGCGCCGAAATCCATGCGCGCCTTGATCTCAACGCCATCCACTTCGAAGCCCTGCTTGGTCTCGATGTACACGCCCTGCTGCCCTTCCAGGTAGCAGTACTCCACGGTGTCGATCTGTGCCGGATCCGCGATCAGATACCAGCCCGTGGTCCCATTCGTGGCGGCATCGAGACGCGGCTCGACCACCGGAATCAAGCTGCGAACCCACTCCGGCACGACCTTCGTCGCATCTGCCGAAGCGATGTTGATCGGGTACACGAGCTGGAGCATGTAAGTCTCCAGCGCCGTCGGCACGGCGATGAACCGCGGAATGAGGTTCAGCGGAGTGCCCTGCGGTCCTTTCTGCAACCGCATCGCGCCGCGCCCCTTGCCCAGCGCGGTCAGCGGAGCGGAGTTGGCAACGGTGGAATCGATGGCGCTGGCCACGCCGGTCAGCAAATTGGCGTGGTTGGCGTGGAATAGCGCGGTGGAGTTCTTGTCGCCCGCGTACACCGCCGCCGGATTCGACGTGATGATGCCCCAGACGGTGTTCGATTCGAGTTGCGCCGCGGCCACGCCGAGCAACGCCGGAACGCGGGTGAACGCCTGGAGATCGTCGTTGATGATGACCTTCCGCGTCAGTGCCACGATCTCGCCGTAGGTGCCGAGCGCGTAGTTGATGTTGTTGTCGGTCAGGTTGGCGCGGTGGTACTCGCCCTTCTCATTCAGCGCCTGCAAGACCGGCGCGTCGGCGAGCATCACCCGGTTGATGGGTTTGAAGTCCTGCGCCGTCACCTGCCGGCAGAAGGGCTGGAACGTGCGCGGATAGGCTTCATAGCCCTGGCGCAGAGTCTTGTTGGCGACGTTGGCCAGGATAGCCGGGAAGTCCGCGGTCGACTCGGCGCCGCCCGCAAAGAACTCCCGTCCCCGCGAGGATCCCTGTAGCGCCATCTCCGCAATCCGTGTCACGTCCATCCCGCGCGGGTTGGTGCCGCGCAACTCCAGGGCTTCCTTCGCCATGTCGATGAGCTTGAAATTGCGATACTCGCGGGCCATCTCGACGGCGCGGCGCTGCTGCTCGGGACCGTAGCCATCGAGATATTCGCCGGTCTCGTTGCCGTTGTGGTCCCTGCGCCGCGCCAGGAAGAACCGCCCATCCGCACGCAGCAGCAGAGTCATCTGCATGCAGGCAAGGCGCTGCTCCATACCGTCGCGGGTTACCGACGTGCCGCCCTCCCCGCGAATCGGGAATGCCGGGCCGTCTGCGCCTGCGCGCGGCGGGACTCCCTGCTGGCCCTTGGTCGCGAGATGGGCGAACAGTTCCTTCCGTGCCTGATCGACGGGCACGCCCTTGGCGATAAACTCGCTGATGACGGTCTCATCGATCCCGTATTTGGTTGCGGTCGCACCCAGCGATTGAATCTCGCTGACGCGCTCCCGTTCGGCCTGGACCGCCTCTTCCCTCGCGGCGGCCAGAGCCTGTTCGTTCACAGTACGGGCATCCGCGCCCGTGTCCTGCGTGGTCGTATGTTCCATTGCAGGTTTCTCCTTTTGTGGGCTGATTGCCCGTACTGAATCGTTCGGTTGTGCGCTCAGAAAGCACGTGTTGAAGTCGGCCGGCACTGTGCAAGGCGAAATCTCGAACGGCTCCCAGTCGGTGGCCTTGAACATGCCGATTTCTTTGTCGTTCAGATAGGGCGGCTTGCCCTCCGGCATCCCCTCAGTCTGCGCGTCCACCTTTTCGCGTTTGTACACGAAAGTTCCGAAACTGAGGTTCTGCAGGATGCCGGTGCTGGCTTTGCGGAACATCTCGGCGCCATCCGGATCGCCGAGATCGAACTGCAGCGTGGCCATGCCCTTATCGCCATTGGGCCAGGCTCGGCGCACCACGCCCAATTGGGCCCGCGTGCCGACCTTGCCCGCCATGAGGGACTTGAAGTCGTCCCCGGTGAAATGGGTGTCGAACACAGGCGCGCCATTGTTCAACCGGTCGAAACGGCAGCCCTGCATGTCGAGCTGGAGCATGTAGGGTTCGCCGGTCGCGCGGTCAACCCTCGGGACGGCGGCCCCGCTGTACCAGACCACATCGATGGTCCCGTCCTTGGCGTTGGCCGTGCTCGGCAGCACTTGCGCGTCGGCGGAGAAGATTTCGGCGTCACCCTGCGCGGGCGGTGGCGCGCCGTTACCCGCAGGGGATATTTCGGTTCGTAGAAGCGGCATCGTGCCTCCTAATCCTTTACCGCGCTGACGGCGATGTAGTCGTTTTCCCCCAGCTTCTTCAACTGGTAGAGTTGCTTCTGCAGCCACGCGACATGGCCCTTGAACTTGTCGTCACCTTCGCGATGCCACTTCACCAGGTGCTGGTAGAAGTGGAAGTTCGACATGTCGCCAGCGTCGTAGCACTGTCTGCAGAGATCGGTGAACCGCGCGATGGCAGCCTGCTCGGCAGCAAAGGAATCGTTCAGAATCTCGGTGACGTTATCGTGGGTCGCGGCGGGCTTCAACTCAATCGTCGGTGCGCCTTCGAGAAACAGCACGCGGCTCACCAGGCACTTCATGTGGTCCTCGCACTGCTCCTTCATCTGCTTCAGTCCATCGGCCAGATCCAGGCCCAGGCGCTTCACGTCACGCTGGTCGAGAAGATACTGAAGCATCAGGGAGCCCTCAATGTTGGCGGCCTCCTGAAGCCCAGCGATTACCTGTGGGTTCCCTTTCATAAACGTCCTTCCTTGTGGTTGAGTCTTTAGCCGCGGTAAAGCCGTGGGGCCGATTCGAAACCGCTGCCGGAGCGCGACATGCCAGCGACGAGCAGATCTTTCACCATGCCCAGGTCCTCTTCCGAGAGCGCCGCGAAACCCTGGCCCTTGGACTTGGTGGGTGCCGCCTTGCTACTCGGGGTCCGCTCCTCCGTTGCCGCCGGCTGCTCCTGGCCGCGGAGTGTCGTGTTGCGCGGGTCGGAATCCAGGATGATTTCGAATTTGTCCACCAGCTTGTTGAACAGCGCTATCTGCGCAAGCTGAGTGGGAGGGTCGTAACCGTTCTCCAGCACGGCTTCGAACCAGGTCTTGCGGCCCATGCGGACATCTTTTAATACGCCCTCCGCATCCTTCACCGGATCGACCGATTCGAATCGCGGCGCGGTCCACTGCACACTGCGCAATCCGATCTTCGGGTCGTTGGCCGCGAGTTTCGGAATCTTGCCCTGCATAATCAGCGTGTCGATGAAACGCCGCCACACAGGCATCGCGAATAGCGGGATCAGCGTGAGCCAGCGGAAAGCCTCCACCGTGTTGCGGAAGCCGAGCATCCCGCCGCGCCAGGAGGAGTAATTCACCTGCGACATGTCTCCGGTGCCGAGTTCGTAAGGCAAGCCGATCCCGGCCATGATCCCCTGCAACTCGGTCATCTTGTATTCGCGGTAGCCGCCCGCCGCCGGCGGATTGTTGAACTTGATGTCCTGGCCGGGCTTCAGATACTCAACCATGCCCGGCTGAAAGCTTTCGACCGGCAGCCCACTGGACGGATCGGTTCCCGCGATGCCGAGCGGATCGCCGTCGACGCCTTCCGGTTGCTGAACGAACGCCGTAACACAGGCTTCCACCTTCTTGCGGACCCGCTCCGCGTCGCAGTAATCGTCGAGATCTCGGAGCGCCATCATCACGGGCGCCAGCCACGGCACGCCGCGAACCTGGCCAGGCCGGAGCACTCGGTAAACGTGCATGATCTGGTCGGCCGGCACCGGCTGGCTCACAATGCCGCCGCGCGGGTTGAGGATCAGCACGCCACCGGGGTGGTAACTGAACAGCCAGTAGGCGACGCGGCGTCCCATCTCGTCGAACTGCACGCCCTCCATCACGTGGCCGTTGACCAGCCCCATCGTGCGGGCCTGATCGAGGAAATCGGCCTCGAGCATTTGAAGCTGAAGCGGAATACGCAGACCGGCATCCGAAGGACGCGGTCGGAAACGGACAATCGCTTCGCCCGATTCCGCCATGGTGCGGACGGTCAGCGTCTGCATGCCGTAGAAATCGAGGCGCTGCGGCGTGTCGCAACCGTCGGCGAAGAACGGCCACTCGGTATCGATGATCTTGTCGATGGCGGTGTTGCCGGTCTTCGCTTTCGGAACGATTCCAGTCCCAACCACATTCCCGGCCAGTTCCTCTACCGCGCGCGCCGCATACGGATTGTTGCGGATGAGATCGCGGCTGCGGTTGCGGAGCCAGATGAGCGACCCCATCAACTCGACGTTGGCGTCGGTCGAGGCGGCATACCAGCCGTGTGCGCGGCGGCCGGCGGTGGCGCCGTCGTAGCGGAACCGATGCGCGTGCCGCTCCAGATAGCCCGTGGTCAATTCGAGCGCCACGCGACTGCGCACCCGCTGCAACGCAACGCGCGGCGCCACGATGCCGATCGCCTTATCGAGAAGATTCATTTCGTTACCAGCGGTCGTCCAGCGTTGGGCCCGTGGGACCATCGCCACGCTGATGCTGCGCGAAACGGACACGGTTTCCGGCTTGCCCGCTGGCCTGTCGGATGTCCTCTTCGATCTCGGCTTTCGCCTTGCGGAGATCGTCCACCGAGCGGCCCGTCACCTCGCGCCCATCCGGAAACCGCACTTTCAAGGTGGGATTCCCGAGCGCCTGGTTGATGGCGTCTAAGTTTGCCTGCAATTGCTGAACGGTCAGGGCCATATCAATTTCTTCCGAACCAGTTGCGGCGCGGTATCCATGGGTCTTCGCCGCGCTCTACGGGAGGCGGCGCGGGCTGCGCGGTGTTGGCCGGCTTCGTCACGGCCGGAATTGTGGGCGTCTCCCCTCGCCGCGCCTGCACCATCCGCGCGAAGCGGTCGCAATGAACCGGCAGCTTCAAGCCGCTCGCGTACAGCGCATGCAGCGCCGCATACGCGAGGACCCGGGCGTCCAGCCCTTCGTTGCGGGCGTTGGCCGGCTTCCGCCATTCCTGCTTCGGAAACCCGTTGTGGTACCGCGTGAACTTTCTCTCAGCGGTCAACTGCTCGAAGTACTCAAGGTCGCGCCCGATCGGGAAGTGGCAATAGCCCGGCCCCACATCCCGGAGCTTCAGCCGGTCGTAAATCGCCGTCTTCGCCGCATCCACACCGATCATGAAGAACGGCGTCTGGTTCTTCCGGCTCGGCTTGCGTGGCCAGATCGGCGACTCCCCCGCGCGCCCCTTCGTAGCGTACACACGGCGGTTGTAGCGGTCACGCGTGAAGTGCAGCACGGTGGCATCTTTGAACCCGCAGTCGATGCACGTCGCGACGATCCGCATCGGCAGCCCGGATGCATGCAGGTACTCGGAGAGCAGCAGTCCCTCCAAGTGCTCCCACACCTCGTTGCGGGTCACATCGCCTGGGATTACGTGATAGGCAATCGACCAGGATTCTTCATCGCATCCCCATCCGGCGATCTCCATCTCCAGCCGGTCTGCTTGCACGTCGACGCCAGCCGTGATCAGCGCGACTCCTTCCGGTGCCTCGGCTTCGAACGGCTCGCAGCGATTCCACAACCCATGGGCATCCGTCGCAACTTCGTGGGTCTCCTCCCACAGTTCAGCAAGCACCGTGTTCAGACATGCCTTAAGCGTCTCCGGCGACTTCTTCGCCGCCAGAAACTCCACCGCAATCTCTCCCCAGGATTTCTTTGGCGAGATCAATTGCGAGACGCGAAAGCCGGGAATCGGTGAGGATGGGTTCGCCGCGCGGTATTCGCCGCGCTCCACCATCTCAGCTTTCAAGCGGTGTGGAATTAGCTCGCGGCACTCGGCGCAGCGATACGCGGCGTCTTCGGGTTTCCCATTTGGCCACACCACACCCGGCCCCGTACCATCGCCGAACGCGAGCACCTGGTAGCACCCGCACTGTGGGCACGGCACGAAGTAATCGCGCTGGTCGCTTTCCCGCCACGCCAACTCGATGCGACTGACGCCCTTGATCGTCGGCGTGGACGCCATGACGATCTTCTTGTTGTGAGCGAACTCCGCGGTGCGCTGGATCGCCAGCGATACCGGGTCGCCCTCCGTGCCCGCGCTCGCAGGGTAACGGTCCACCTCATCCAGCAGCGCATAGCGGATCGGCCGCATGGCGAGCCCCGAGGGCGAGATGGCCCCGGTCAGCGTGATCTGCCCTGCGCCATAGGCGAGAACCTTGTGCAGCGTCGTGTTGCTCGAATCGCGCGACTTGACGGGCGCGATCTTCCCACGGAGCGCGGGCGTGGCACGGAACATGGGCGCCACGCGGTCCTTCGAGAGCGCCTTGGCATCCTCCGTGCGCGGCTCGACGACCAGCACTGGCCCCGGATCCACATCGGCGATAAATCCGATGAAGTTGAGGAGCACCTCCGTCTTGAGGATTTGGGCCCCCGATAGCACCACGACCTGGCGGCAGGGATGGCTGGGGCTGAGGACGTCCATCGGCTCCCGCTGGTACGGCCGCGTGCGCCATTGGCCCCGCTCGGCCGCCGCGCCGCCGGTCAGAACGCGGTTCTCATCCGCCCACTGCGAAACGGTAATCTCGCGAGGCGGCAGCATGGCCGCGGCGCCAACCTCATGGATGGAGAACGGATGCATGTTACAAACCTGCGTCTGCGATGGCTTTGCTCACCTTGCGCAGCACGGCCTCATCGTCGTTTTTCAGTAGCCGATGGATGGCTTTCTCGTCGTTGACGGCGGCCAGCATGGGCGCCAAACGGTCGGCACGCGCCTGGAGGTGGTCTTTCACGATGGCCGAGAAACTCGCGGCATACTCCGATGCGCGTACCGCCTGGATCAGCTTGCCGGCGCGCTCCTCATATTCCAACTGCGCCGTTCGCGCCTCGAAGCTCGTTTTGACCGCTCGGGCGCGCAGGTATTGAGCGACCGGATCGCCCGTTGCTGTCGGCGGCTCGGGCATCGGGGAAACCCGCTCCTTCGGCGCTGCGGCGGCCGTTCGATTGACCGTCTGGCCGGCGAAGGTGTTCCTGGCCCACTCCTGATTGGCGCGCTCCGGGTCGATGCTCCCGTCCGGCAGCGTGGTGATGCGCTTGCTGGCGATGGCCTTCTGAACGGCGGGCAGACTGCATCCGCGCATCCGCGCGTACGCCCGGAGAGAAATGCCCATCATCGCCATACGTTCGCCAAGTGAATCTTTCTTTTGAAAAATCGAACTTCAGAGTTGCTATTCGCCGCGACTGAAGTGATGTATGTGTTCGATGCCACGCACCACCAAGACCACCAAGCAAACCGCCGCCGCCTGCTACGCCGAACGCCACACCGAGTGCCAGGACCTGCTGAAGCGCATCGCCAGCCGCCTGGAGCAACACCAGAAGGACCAGACTCAGGAACCCGCCAACTGGGGGTACGCTGGCGACCTCGGCCGCGTCACCGAAGAACTGGCCTACGTCCTCGCCAGCCTGGGCGACCGCAGCGCGGTGGACCAGAAAGGACTGGAGTACTGAACATGCAGAAACAGAACATACAAATCGGCACGACCTACATCGTGAAGGTCAGCGGCACGCTGGCCAAGGTTCGCATCACGCGCGAACACCCACGCGGCGGATGGTACGGCACCAACCTCGCAACCGGACGCGAGATCCGCATCCGCACAGCCGCCCGCCTCCGCTCGGAGGTGAAACCGGCTGGAGAAGAGCGCCCCGCGCAAATCCGCAACCCGCGCTTGCCGGACTTCAGTGCCGGCGAACTGCGTTGCGTTGTGGAACGAGCCAAGGCCGAGATCCTCGCGGACGTCGCCGCCGGGACCGTCCCCTGCACTTGCGCCTCCTTCGGCGAACTGCACGACTACACGGACGCCAACGGCTACGGCGGGGCGTTTGAGCTTCCCTTCGACAACAACGAGACGGACTTCTGGAACGCCGTCCAAGATGCCGTTGACGCATGGATCAAGCAGGGAGGCTTGCAACGCCTCACTGACGAAGAGGCGCGCCGGATCGCCGACGAGATCGAATTCTGAAACAGGAGACCACCATGACGACTTTCACCATCGACACCGACAACAACATCACTGCCTTCGCCGCCGCCGAGCAGATTCCAGAAGGCCAAGATCGTTTCACTACCGAAAAGGAGTTCGCCAAGCTCTCCGCCGACTGGCCCATCACGCGGTTCGTCGAAGTCTGGAACGCCTTCGCCGGTGCGCCGCCCTTTGGCGAGTTGAAGCCGGTCAAGAAGTTCACCGACCGCAAGACGGCGGTCTCGCGCATCTGGAAGGCCATCCAAGCCCTGACGCCAACCCCCGCGCCACAGGCCGCCCCGGTTGCGCCGAAGAAGGCCAAGGCGACCAATGCCGCCACCGCCAAGGACGCCACGCCCACAGCGCGCGACGGCAGCAAGAAGGCGATCGTCCTCGAAATGCTGAAGCGCCCGGACGGCGCCACACTCGCCGACATCATGTCCGCTACGGACTGGCAGGCTCATAGCGTCCGAGGCTTCATCTCCGGCAGTCTCGGAAAGAAGATGGGCCTCACCGTCGAATCCTTCAAGCGCCCCGACGGGGTCCGTGCTTACAAGATCGCGCAGTAACAGCCCCGCACTGAAAGCGCGCCGCCGGTCTAATCGCCGGCGGCGTTTCTGTTCTTCAAATCCTCGGCGATGGCGGCGAGTCTTTCGTGGACCAATTGTTCCCTGAGTTGGCATTCCCCCGCGCGGACATAGGTACCGTTGATCCGCGCAATGATGCGATTCTCCAACTCGGCCAACTCCCTACGCACCTCGGCGAGCAGCGCCCGATTCTGAATGCTGACATAAGTCGCGATCAGTCCGGACACCAGCCCGGTTACGGGGATCAGAATCTGAAATAGATGATCGTTCACGTTCCCTCTCCAGAATGCGTAGCTCGGTGGACCAGTCCGAGAGTGCTAAACACAGGCCCTGTAGATCCTTGTGACCGCCGCGCAGCAAGGCTTCGACGGCGGCGATCTCAGTGCGGCACCGCGCCATCTCACGTTGGATCTCCGGCGCCGCGGCTTTTACTTCGCCGTTGCAGGCGGCGGCTTCGGCGGGCATTTGTGGCCCGTCTTCGCAAGGCATCCGATCTGGTGACCCACCTTCTTCACGCCATGCACCGTCTTCTGCGCTCCGATTACCAGCAGAGCGACCGCCATCGCGGCAACTATGATTCCTGGGGTTGGCATCGATCCTCCTCGTTTGATTTGCCCGTGTCTGCGAATGCGTGGCCGTTCTCCGCGTGCCGCGCCTGCTTCCCCGTGAACTCCTGCCACCTGGTGACGATCACGTCGCAGTACTTCGGGTCCAACTCAATGACGCGCGCCTGGCGGCCGGACTTCTCGCACGCGATGAGCGTCGTGCCAGAGCCGCCAAACGGATCGAGCACGGTGTCGCGGCCCTTGCTGCTGTTCCTGATGGCGCGCTCCACCAACTCCACCGGTTTCATCGTCGGGTGCAGATCGTTCACCGACGGTTTCTTGATGAACCAAACGTCGCCCTGATCGCGGGCGCCGCACCAGAAATGATCCGTGCCTTCCTTCCATCCATAGAGGATCGGTTCATACTGGCGCTGGTAATCGGAACGCCCCATCGTGAAGGTGTTCTTCGCCCACACGATGAACGTGGACCAGTGCCCACCCGCCTCGCGGAACACCCGCTGCAGCGTGTGGATCTCCGACGACGACATGCAGATGTAGATAGCGCCCTTCGTCACCGCCAACAGGTTAGTGCAGGAATCGCGCAGGAACTGCTCGAAGCCATCGCCCAGATTGTCGTTGGCGATCTTGCGGTTCTTCTTGCGGAGCTTGTCCTTCATCGTCGCGCCGTAGTTCACGTTGTAAGGCGGATCGGTGAAGACCATGTCGGCCAAGCCACCGGCCAGGACCTTCTCTACGGATTCCATCTGCGTGCTGTCGCCGCAGAGCAGGCGGTGCTCACCCAGAATCCAGACATCGCCAGGGACCGTGACCGCGGTCTCTGGAGTCTCTGGCACTGCATCGTCGTCGGTGTTCCCGGCGCGAGCCTCTTCCGGCTCCTGGAGCAGTGCTTCAATTTCCTCATCGCTGAAGCCCACGATGTCCAAATTGAAGCCGTCCACCTGGAGCGACTCCAGTTCGACCCGCAGCATCTCCTCGTCCCATCCGGCATTCATCGCCAGACGATTGTCTGCGATGACCAGCGCGCGGCGCTGTGTTTCGGAGAGGTGATCGAGGACGATGACCGGGACTTCGGTCATCCCGAGTTTCCGGGCGGCAAGCAGGCGCGCGTGACCCGCGATGATCACTCCGTCCGCGCCGACCAGGATTGGATTCGTCCACCCGAACTCGACGATGCTGGCGGCGACCTGGGCGACCTGCTCCTCCGTATGCGTCCTCGCATTGCGGATGTAGGGAATCAGGCGGTCGACCTGCCGGCGCTCCACGAGAAGATCGCGCAAGACACGCTCGGGTGTCACGGAACTCCCCTGACTCGTGGTCGTATCTTGCGCGGTTTTCATTTTGATGGGGAGTTACGCCTTGGCGAGGTGGGCGCCGAGAGCCGACGCCACGGCCTGCTGGTGAGTCGCCGGAGTCTGGCCGGCGGTGAAAGC
>Ga0182021_10003705_pt1 | contig 17972 bp, 15 predicted proteins | sample 612E3MmetaG_FD_120493 | JGI IMG/M metagenome (GOLD analysis project Ga0182021, IMG submission 120493) | Permafrost microbial communities from Stordalen Mire, Sweden - 612E3M metaG (Illumina Assembly) | ecosystem: Environmental > Terrestrial > Soil > Wetlands > Permafrost | place: Sweden... | reverse complement strand
TGCAGCGACGGTAACGCTGAGCGGAGCGGCGACGGCGACGACCACGGCGAACGCTTCGGGCAATTACACATTCTCGGGCCTGGCCAACGGTGCGTATACGGTGACGCCCAGCAAGATGGGCTTCACGTTCAGTCCGGCAAGTCAGAACGTGACGGTGAACGGCACGAGCGTGACGGGCGTGAACTTCTCGTCTGGGGCGGTGACGTACTCGATCTCGGGGACGATCAGCGGCGCGGGCGGGAATGCAGCGACGGTGAGGCTGGGCGGAGCGGCGACGGCGACGACCACGGCGAACGCTTCGGGCAATTACACATTCTCGGGCCTGGCCAACGGTGCGTACACGGTGACACCCAGCAAGACTGGGTACACCTTTACTCCGGCAAGTCAGAACGTGACGGTGAACGGTGCGAACGTGACGGCCGGGAACTTCTCGTCAGCGGGTGTACCGGTAGTGCAGCTCTCAACGACGGCGATCAACTTCGGGATTGTTCTCGACTTTACGACCTCGTCAACCGGGTCCGTCACAGTTCGGAATACCGGCACTGCAACGCTGAACATCAGCTCAATCACCATTACCGGAACAAACTCCAGTGACTTCCGAATCTCGTCGAATAGCTGCGGAGCTACGCTGGCAGTGAACTCGACGTGCACGGTAGGCGTGCGCTTCACTCCTCAGGTTGCAGGTGCACGTACGGCTGCGCTGACTTTCACGGATAGCGCGGCGAACAGTCCACAGAACGTTTCGCTCTCTGGAACAGGAACCATGGTCTCGGTTAGCCCAACGAGCATCACGTTTGCTGCCCGCAGCGTGGGTACGACAAGTGGCGCCAGCAACGTTACTATTCGCAACGTCGGTCCGGGCACGCTGACGATCTCTGGTATCACGATAACTGGTACCAATCCCGGAGATTTTTCGCAGACGAACAACTGCGGTTCGTTAACCGTGAATGGGAGCTGTACAATCGCCGTTGTTTTCAAACCGGCCGCCAGAGGTACTCGGTCGGCGACGCTCAACGTCAACGATTCCGATCCGACAAGTCCCGAGCTTGTCACGTTGACCGGTACGGGCCGGTAAGAGGGAAGGACGGGTGACTCGGCGGGATCCGACATGAATATCCTGCCGAGCCATGGCCCCGCTCGTCTTGCACCTCTGCTGATGGCAGCTGTCTGAATCGGCACCGCCGCTTGTTAGTGGTTCAGCCCTCCCTTTGTTTTATCGCCTGGTTTTAAACATCCTTCTTCACATACATACTCTGACCAAAGCAAGCGAATACAGGGAGTTGGCCTCATCATGATCAAATTTGGCGTTATAGGATACGGCTACTGGGGACCCAATGTGGTCCGTAATCTGGAGACGCTGGAAGATTCAAAGGTTGTTGCGGTTTGCGACAAGAGCGCACCCGCACGCCAGAGGGTTCAGCGAGCTTACCCTGATGTCAAGACTACAGCGGATGCTGCAGAGCTGACTGAGTCTCCTGAGATCGACGCCATTGCGGTAGTGACTCCTGTTTGGGCACACTACGAATTAGCGAAGGCCGCTCTGGAGAATGGTAAGCACGTCTTTGTCGAAAAACCATTTACCAGTTGCGTGAAGCAAGCGGAAGAGCTCATCAATTTAGCGGAGCAGAAGAATCTTCGCATAATGGTGGATCACACCTTCCTCTTCACGGGAGCAGTGCGGAAGATTCGTGAACTGGTGGACGAGGGAAGCTTAGGGAAGCTGTACTACTACGATTCGACTCGAGTCAATCTTGGTCTGTTCCAGCACGACGTGAATGTGGTGTGGGATCTTGCGCCCCACGATCTGTCCATCCTTGATTATCTGATCGATGCGCAACCGGAGGCAGTCGTGGCTACCGGGCAGGCGCACTTGAACGGCCACGCGGACGTTGCCTTCATCACGCTGTATTTTCCTGACAAGGTCATCGCACACGTGAATGTCAATTGGCTGTCACCGGTGAAGGTCCGGACGACGCTCATAGGGGGCGAAAAGAAAATGGTGGTCTGGAACGACCTGGAAGCCGATGAGAAGATTAAAGTCTATGACAAGGGTGTGCATATCATGAATCACGAAGGTCTTTATAACCTGCTGGTGAACTACCGTTCGGGCGACATGTGGGCTCCTCGAATCCAACAGGGTGAAGCGCTCAAGCAAGAGCTTCAGTATTTCACTGAGTGTATATCGGAGAACAAACAGCCTTTTAACGACGGCGCCGCGGGCTTGCGCGTCGTCCGTATGCTGGAATCAGCGACAGAGTCACTCCAAAAGCGGGGGGAACTAATCGAGATATGACCGAGTTCGTGTGTATTGCTCCGGACGTCAAGCTAGGCGCCAATGTCCGGCTTTCCAAGTTTATCAATTTGTACGGCTGCGTCATTGGCGACGAGACCAAAATCGGAGCCTTCGTGGAAATTCAGAAAAACGCGTTCATTGGCCGGCGCTGCAAGATCTCCAGTCACACTTTTGTCTGCGAGGGTGTGACGATCGAGGACGAGGTTTTCGTTGGCCACAACGTTGCCTTCATCAATGACACGCATCCCCGCGCAACTACAGCCGGCGGCCAACTCCAAACGGAAGCGGACTGGAAGGTCGAAAGAACCCTGGTGAAGAAAGGTGCGTCGATCGGTTCAGGTTGTACGATTCTGGCGAACGTCACGATTGGCGAAAATGCGGTAGTGGGCGCTGGCAGCGTTGTTACGAGAGACGTCCCCCCGGACAGTATTGTTTTTGGAAATCCCGCACGAATCCATCGCTACATCAACCAGCCCATGGAGGCCACAAAGTGAGTTTTTCGAGCATACCTTTCCTTGATCTTGTTACTCCTCACGCTGAGCTTGAACAGGAGTTGACCAAAGTCTTCCAACAGGCCATACGCACCGCGGGCTTCATCGGCGGCCCGATGGTCGAGAACTTCGAGAAAGCGTTCGCTGCCTTTTGTGAAACCAAGCACTCGGTTGCCGTGAACAGCGGCACCGATGCGCTGCGTTTCGCCCAGATGGCGGCCGGCGTCCGCTCTGGCGATGTGGTGGTGACGGTGCCGAATACGTTTATTGCGACGACCGAAGCCATTTCTCAAGCGGGCGCCCATCCTGAATTCGTTGATGTCGACGAGCGCACCTACAACATGGATCCCGAAAAACTCCGGGAGTATCTCGAGCACAACTGCACCCCCGATACCTCGGGTAGACCAATCAGTCGCCGAAGCGGGCGTCTGGTCACCGCGATCATTCCCGTCCACCTGTATGGACAAATGGCGGACATGGATGCGATTCTTGAATTGGCCGATCGATACGGCTTGATCGTAATCGAGGACGCCTGCCAGGCCCATGGAGCACAGTACTTCTCACGTAAGCATGATCGCTGGTTTACCGCCGGCTCGATGGGTCGCGCCGCCGCTTTCAGTTTCTATCCGGGGAAGAACCTGGGTGCCTGCGGCGAAGCGGGAGCGGTCACGACGAACGACGAAGCTCTTGCCGCCAAGGTTCGCACGATTCGCGACCACGGCCAAGCGAAGAAGTACTATCACGATGTGGAAGGCTACAACGGGCGCCTAGACGCTATCCAAGCCGGAATTCTTCACGTAAAACTGCAACATCTCGCTATGTGGAACGACGAGCGTCGTGAGCACGCGGCGGAGTACAACCGTTTGTTCGAAGCTGCCGGGCACCCGGTTACTACTCCCTTTGAGCCTTCCTGGTCGCGTGCCGTCTACCATCTCTATGTCGTTCGTAGCGATGATCGCGAAGGACTCATGATGGCCCTCAAGGACCAAGGCATCAATACGGGCATTCACTACCCTATCCCGCTCCATCTCCAGAAGGCCTACAGCTCTTTAAAATACCTGCCCGGCACGTTTCCCAAGACCGAACGAGCCGCGTCCGAGATCGTCTCTTTGCCGATGTTTCCGAATCTCACCCCGGAACAACAGGCTCGCGTTGTCAACCAGTCGAGATGTTTTCTGGAGGCGAAAACCAAGAGCGCACCAAGCGAAGCCATGCAACTGGAGATGGCAGGCCGCACGTTATAACCAGCCTGATTTGCTGGCTTTACTAGGAGAGTCCCATGAAGATTTCAGTCATTGGCGCTGGTTACGTCGGCCTCACGACCGCTGCATGCCTGGCGGAAATCGGTCACAGTGTGTGTTGTGCCGATAACGACGAAGCTAAGCTCAATATGCTCCGCCGAGCGCAGATGCCGTTCTTCGAGCCGCATCTCGAGGAAATGGTTTCCAGGAATTACAGGGCCGGTCGATTGCAATTTGAAGCGCCGGACAGCACCGTTACGGGAGCGGAGGTGGTTTTCATCTGCGTGGGAACGCCGCCGCTTGAGAATGGTGAAGCGGATCTTTCGGCTGTCGCCAAAGTTGCCCGGACCATCGCGGAGCACACCACCGGTTACTGCCTGGTGATTGAGAAGAGCACCGTACCAGTCCAGACCGGACAGCAACTGAAACGCCAACTCCAGCTTTATTCCCAGAAAGGATTGCGGTGTGATGTCGTATCGAACCCTGAGTTTCTGCGGGAAGGATCGGCCATTCAGGATTTCTTTCATCCTGACCGCATCGTGATTGGCGTCGAACGGGAAGAGGTGGCTACCCAACTTAGAGAGATCTATCGCCCGATCCTGGAGCAGACTTTCACGTGTCCCGTGCACTCAGAGTGTACGCACGCTCAGAAGCCTGCCTGGATTGTGACCGATACCAACTCCGCGGAGTTGATCAAGCACGCGTCTAACTCTTTTCTGGCCATGAAGATTTCCTTCATCAACATGGTCGCCGATCTCTGTGAGGCCGTAGGTGCGGATGTGACCAAGGTCGCCCTGGGAATGGGCATGGATCCCCGGATCGGTGCCGCCTTCTTAAAACCAGGAATCGGTTTCGGAGGGTTCTGCTTCCCGAAAGATGTCCAGGCATTCGTGCGAATTGCATCGAAAGCCGGATGTGATTTCTCGTTGTTGAAAGAAGTGGAAAACATCAACAAGCGCCGTATTGAGCGGTTGGTTGAGAAAGTTCGCCAAGAGCTGTGGGTAATCCGCGGTCGCAAGATTGCCGTCTTCGGATTGGCGTTTAAACCCAACACCGACGACGTTCGCTTTGCCCCCGCCATCGAACTTATCCGCGCGCTCGTTCGCGACGGTGCCAAAGTGAGCGCCTACGACCCGCAGGCTACCGAGAAGGCAAGAACAGTGCTCCCGGACATCCAGTATTGTTCTAGTCCTTACGAGGCAGCCCAGGAGGCCGAAGCGATCATCATTACGACTGAGTGGGAAGAGTTCAGGAAGCTAGATTGGGATGAGCTGAAAAAGCTCGTCACTCGCCCACTCGTCGTGGACGGTAGAAATATGTTCCAGCCCGGAGAGATGACGTGCCGCGGATTCCACTACATCAGTACTGGGCGGCAACCCGAATCCAGTACCGATAATGGTGTGTCCATCACTCCACCTCAGGAGTTGCACGCAGTCCTAAAGTAGTCCTACAAGACTCAACCCCATGCTGATGCTTCCAACTTACGTTCTTATCACTCCCGCACGCAACGAGGCAAAATTCATCGAGCTGACCCTGAAGTCGGTAGTAGCCCAGACTGTCCCGCCGCTCAAATGGGTGATCGTCAGCGATGGTTCTACCGATGGCACTGACGAGATCGTTCGCAAGTACACGGCAGACCACGCGTGGATCGAGCTGATTCGTACGTCCGAACGGCCCGAGCGGCATTTTGCTGGAAAGGTGCATGCCTTTAACGCCGGATATGCGCGAGTCCGAAGCACCGACTATGACGTGATCGCGTGCATGGATGCGGATATCTCGTTCGATGAAGATTACTTCAAGTGTTTGCTTCAAAAGATTGCCGAGGATCCAGCTTTAGGCCTCGTAGGAACGCCATTTCAGGAACTCTCTAAGCAGGTGTACGACTACCGCTTTGTAAGCATCGAGCATGTCTCCGGGGCCTGCCAGGTGTTCCGGCGCGAGTGCTTCGAGGCAATCGGGGGATATGTTCCCATTAAGAGCGGCTCTATCGACCACGTGGCTGTGATTACAGCCAGGATGAGGGGGTGGAAAACCCGGACATTCACGGACCAGGTCTGCCTGCACCATCGCGCGGTTGGAACCGCGCAGGCGAGCACGGTACGCGGGCGATTCAATTATGGCGTCAAGGACTATGCAATTGGCAACGCCCCGCTCTGGGAGTTTTTCCGAAGCTTGTATCAGATGAGCAAACCTCCCTTCCTGCTGGGAGGCATGGCCCTGGGGAGTGGCTATCTCTGGGCGTGGTTGCGAAGCGAGGAAAAGAACGTGTCCCCGGAATTAGTAGCCTTCCACCGCAAAGAGCAGATGCAACGGCTCAAGAAGTTCTTGCCCTGGAGTAAGAGCTCAGCCGCTCCCGCCTTGCAACAACCGACCGAGCGTGCCTGAAACGGAAGAGTTGGCGTGGCGAGAATGAACCCCGAAACCAAATCCAGATTGGCGCCCGACACACCCAATCCGAGCAAAAGAATCACCAGATTGAACGCGGAACCCGCACATAAACCAGTGCGCTCTTCCGCGGTCCACCCGAGAGCTGGCGCTTTGATCATCAATGCCGATGATTGGGGCCGCGACAAAGAGGCGACTGACCGCATGTTCGACTGCCTCCTTCGAGGTTCTCTTTCTTCCGTCAGCGCAATGGTTTTCATGGACGACTCGGAGCGAGCGGCTGCGCTGGCGCGTGAGCGGGGGAGCGACGTTGGTCTGCATCTGAACTTCACGACACCTTTTTCTGCGCCTGGCTGTGCTCCTCGCCTCTTAGAACATCAGCAGAGGCTGTACCGGTATCTGTGGTCGAACCGCTTCACCCAGGTTGTCTTTCATCCTGGGCTTGCTGGTTCATTCAAGTACGTCGTAGCGGCACAACTTGAGGAATTCCGCAGGCTTTACGGTGCGGAGCCAGACCGCATTGATGGCCACCACCACATGCACCTGTGCGCTAATGTACTTCTTGGGGGGCTAATGCCGACGGGAACGCTGGTCCGGAGAAACTTCTCGTTCGCGCCGGGAGAGAAGAGTTGGATTAATCGTTTTTATCGCAAATCGGTGGACAGACGGCTGAAGCGGCGGCATCGGCTGGTCGACTACCTGTTCTCGCTGGCGCCGGTCGAACCTGCGGATCGACTGCAAGGGATTTTTTCCCTGGCTCGGCATGCTGTCGTCGAACTGGAAACACACCCGGTGAATCCCGAAGAGTATCGGTTCCTGACTTCAGGCGAAATATTCCGCCAGCTAAGCGATCTACAGGTCGCGCCAGAATTCGCCGCGTCTGTGCGCCCGCGAGCGATTTCCTACCAGCCGGTGCTTTAGAGAGATAGAGAGGATAGTCATGGATCCATTTGTGAGAGTTTACGGCAGAGACATCAAGGTCGAAGGATGGCTGGTCCGCACGGCGCGCATCGATGGAGAGAAATACTGCTTTCTGGATGATCCAGAGCCTGTGGTAGATGGCCTGAAGAAGTGTAGCGCCCGGATTGACCTGTTCACATTTATGCAGAGGTTGCCGGAAATCGAGCCGCGCTATCGATATCCCGTGGAGTGGGACAACTTCGCCGCGTTACCCATCTCCACCTTCGATAACTGGTGGATGAAGCAGATTGGCTTCAAGGCGCGTAACAAGGCCAAGCAGGCGGAAAAACGTGGAGTAGCTCTGAGGGAAATACCCTTCGACGATGTCCTGGTTCACGGTATCTGGGAAATCTACAATGAAACCCCGGTGCGCCAAGGGAAAGCCTTCCCGCATTACGGAATGAGCCTGCCGCAAGTACGCCAATACGCCGGCACGTTTCTCGATCAGAGCATCTTTATTGGAGCGTTTCTCGGAGACAAGCTGATCGGTTTCGCTAAGCTGACCATGGACGAGACCCGTACCCAGGCCGGGCTGATGCATATTGTGTCGATGGTTAGCCAGAGAGACAAGGCGCCGACCAATGCCCTAATTGTTCAAGCCGTGCGCTCCTGTGCAGAACGCCAGATTGCCTACCTCGTCTATTCGAACTTCGCCTACGGGAAAAAGCAACACGATAGCCTGAGCGACTTCAAGGAGCGCAATGGTTTTCAGCGGATCGACGTGCCGCGCTACTACGTTCCTCTAACCGCCGTGGGTCGGGCTGCCTTCCGCCTCGGGATGCATCACCGATTGGCGGACCACGTACCTGAGTCCTTAATGGCAAAACTCCGGGATTTTCGGACCGCTTGGTACGCTCGGAAATTGCAGTCTTCGCCTGAATCATCCCTCTAAGAGAGAAACGTGCCCGGAATCGTAGGACTCATCACCAAGATGCCGCGCGAGTGGGCTGAGCCGCAACTCCTGCGGATGGTCGAGGCCCTGCGCCACGAGTCCTTTTACGAGATCGGTACATGCATCGACGAGTCGTTGGGTGTCTACGCCGGTTGGGCGGCGCTGAAGAACTCGCTCGCCGACAGAATGCCGGTGCTTAACGAAGGAGGCGATGTTTCTCTCGTCTTCTCCGGCGAGGAATATTCCGATCCTGGAGTTGCTCAGGGTCTCAAACAACGGGGTCATTCGCTCACCGAGAAACGGTCTTCTTATCTGGTGCATCTTGCCGAAGAGGATCCGAACTTTCCTGCGTGTTTGAACGGAATGTTCCATGGCCTGCTGGCGGATCGGACCCGCGGAACAGCAACACTCTTTAATGACCGCTATGGGATGCATCGGGTCTACTATCACGAGTCGAAAGAGGCATTCTATTTTGCGGGGGAAGCCAAGGCCATCTTGGGAGTGCGTCCCGAGTTACGAACACCGTCCCCGCAAGGTCTTGGCGAATTCGTCGCTTGCAGCTGCGTCTTAGAAAATCGCACAGTATTCAAAGATATTTTCGTTTTACCCGCAGCCTCGGCCTGGGTCTTCCGAAACAAGGCCATCGAACGGAAGAGTACCTACTTCGAGCCGCGCGAGTGGGAGCAGCAAGATCCTCTCGATCCGGTATCCTATTATCAGGAATTGCGGAATGCACTTTCAGGGAGTCTCCAAAATTACTTCACTGGGCCGGAACGGACAGGAATCGCACTCACTGGGGGCATGGATACCCGAGTGCTCATGGCGTGGCATAAGGCTGCTTCCGGATCGCTTCCGTGTTACACGTTCGGAGGGATGTTCCGCGACTCCCACGATGTCCGGCTTGCCCGCGAAGTTGCCAGCGCCTGTCAGCAAACGCACCAGGTAATCGAAGTCGGCGATGAGTTCTTGCAGCGTTTCCCGCACTACGCCGAGCGTAGCATTTACTTGACGGAAGGCGGCGTCGATGTCTATCGTTCCTCTGACCTTTACGTCAGCGAGAAGGCGCGGGAGATCGCGCCGGTAAAGGTGGTTGGAACCTACGGCAGTGAAATCGTACGGCATGCCGTGATGTTCAAACCACTGCCGCTCGAGGACGGTTTGTTCCGTCCCGAATTTCTTCCGCAGGTTCGCCACGCTGGGGAAACGTACCGGGAGATCCGTCGAGTGCATCCTGTCACTTTTGCTGCTTTCCGGCAATCACCGTGGTATCACCACGGGATCCTTGCCTTGGAGCAAACGCAGTTGACGGTTCGATCTCCGTATCTGGACAACAATTTTGTACGGATCGTCTTCCGCGCGCCGAGGTCAGACAGCGGAAACGGAAGCGGCGACGTACGGCTGCGGCTGATCCAAGACGGCAGCCAGACACTTGGACGGATTCCGTCCGATCGCGGAGTGGGAGGAGCCTCAGGTCGCTTAATGTCTGCGATTTCTCGTGGTTTCCTCGAGTTTACCTTCAAGGCTGAGTACGCCTACGACTACGGGATGCCGCAGGAAGTCGCGCGGGTGGATCACTTCCTTTCGCCGCTGCACCTGGAGCGGCTCTTCCTGGGAAGACATAAATTTCTGCATTACAGGGTCTGGTACCGTGACGCCCTCGCCAAGTATGTGCGGGAGATGTTGCTCGACCCTCTGACATTATCGCGACCGTACCTGGAGCGGAGGGGGCTTGAGAAGATAGTCAACGGCCATCTTCGGGGAGATCGCAACTACACAACTGAGATCCATAAGATGCTGACGTTGGAGCTTCTGCACCGCCTTTTTTTTGATTCACAGACGGCGGCCGACCGGAGCCACTCATGAGCGCTACCGCTTTGCGCGAGGAGCATTCTCCAGTTTGCACCCAGACCGGCAAACTGCCGCAGTCGGAACTGGAAGTAGGACTGCTTACTGGTGGCCAGGATCCGCACTATGTCTTCGGCTTAGCCATGGCGCTGATCGCCCAGGGGGTGGGCCTGGATGTGATCGGTAGCGACTTGGTTGATTGCCGTGAGATGCATATCACTCCCCGGTTGAGATTTCTTAATCTGCATGGAAGCATGCAGGAGGCGAGCGTCGGAATCAAGATAAAGCGGATTTTGCTCTCCTATGCCCGGCTTATTCAATACGCCACGAAGGACAAGCCGAAGATTTTTCATATTCTATGGAACAACAAATTTGAGTTTTTCGATCGAACTCTATTGTTGCTCTACTACAAGCTGCTGGGAAAGAAGATCATTCTCACTGCGCACAACGTGAATGCGGGCAGGAGAGATGCGAAGGATTCACTTCTGAATCGCCTGACCTTGGGAATCCAATATGGTCTCGCCGACCACATCTTCGTGCACACGAAAAAGATGAAACAGGAACTGCTGGAGCGGTTTGATGTCGGCCGGGCAGCAGTCACGATCATTCCCTATGGCATTAACAACGCTGTTCCAGATACCGACCTCACTTCCGCCGAGGCCAAGCAGCGGCTAGGAATCCGGGATGGTGAAAGGACAGTCCTGTTCTTTGGAGCCATCAAGCAGTACAAGGGCCTAGAATTCTTGGTGGCTGCATTTCAGCAAATAGCGACCACACAGGGGGGGTACCGGCTAATCATTGCTGGCGAGCGGAAGAGGGGGAGCGAGGAGTACTTGAGCAAGATCCAGCAGACAATCGGCCGGGACTCCAGCCGGGAGCATGTCATCCAGAAGATCGAATTCATCCCAGATGACGAGACGGAGTTGTATTTCAAAGCGGCGGATGTTGCCGTGCTGCCCTATACCGAGATATTTCAGAGCGGCATTCTTTTCTTGGCATACAGTTTCGGCTTGCCGGTGATCGCGACCGACGTGGGATCTCTTGGGGAGGACATCATCGAGGGCAGAACAGGCTTTGTTTGTAAGCCATGCGACCCAGATGCCTTGGCCGCAGCGATCCGAAGATATTTTGACAGCGATTTGTTCAGGGAGTTGGATGAGCGGCGTCGGGAGATTCGGGATTACGCTCTTTCCCGGCACTCATGGGAAGTGGTGGGTGACTTGACCCGAAACGTTTATTCGGGCCTGCTGGCGTGACAGCGGTTTTCAGTGATAGGTTGTGGGCAGAGTGGGCAAATCACTCGGAGTCCAACCGCCAAATGTCGCTTGATCAGTGGACACTCTCACGGCTCACAATGAGTCAGTCACATTTATCAAGAGTGCGCCGGGGGAAACCCTAATGCCTCCCCCGGTAGCGGCTATCCTCTTCGTCTTCGGGATCCTTGGCCTTTTCGTGCTCGACCGGGACCGGAAGGTCCGGACTTCTTGGGCACTTTGGCTTCCTGTCACGTGGCTTCTGATCGCCGGATCACGAAGTGTATCGATGTGGTTGGGTATGTCACCTGCCGTTTCGGCAGACCAGTACCTCGAGGGCAGCCCCATCGACAGGGCCATTTATCTGCTCCTCGTAGCCGCTGGCATCATCGTGCTCCTCGCCAGACAGACAAGCGTCGCGAGCGTGCTGCGCAGGAATTGGCCAATTCTCCTGTTTGTACTCTACTGCGCCATCAGTATCACTTGGTCCGACTATCCCTTTGTGGCGCTCAAGCGCTGGATCAAGTCTTTGGGCGACTACGTGATGGTTCTGATTGTGTTAACTGAACATGATCGCTCACACGCGGTCAAGCAGGTCTTGGCGAGAGTGGGATTCTTGCTCTTGCCGCTCTCCGTCCTTTTCATTAACTACTATCCGGCCTTGGGCCGGTACTACGCACGGCATTGGGATTCGACGCAGTTCTTTGTAGGCGTGGCCGACAACAAGAACATGCTCGGCATGACTTGCATGGTGTTCGGGTTCGCGGCCTCTTGGCGGGTCCTTGAGGCCTGGTCTGGACCCCGCCGGGACCGGGCCAAAGCCCTTATTGTGCATGGCACTGTCCTGGCAATGGCCATTTGGCTCCTTATCAAATCAGATTCGAAGACTTCGCTGATCTGCTTTGTGGCTACCAGTGGGTTGATCGCAGCCCACACGTTGTTGAAGGTGGCTCGAAAACGCGTGGTTGTACACATTATGGTAGCGGTGGTAATTGTGAGTTCCTTCTCCGCGTTGTTTCTCGGTATCGGAGGCGGCGTTCTGGAGACCATGGGAAGGAATTCGACGCTTACCGGACGAACCCAAATCTGGGAGGTACTGCTTAAAGTCCCTATCAATCCGGTTGTGGGTACAGGGTTCGAAAGTTTCTGGCTCGGGGAAAGACTAGCACGGCTTTGGGCCATGCCCGAGTTATACAACATCAACATCAACGAGGCTCACAACGGTTATCTCGAGACGTATCTTAATTTAGGAATGGTCGGCTTGGCTTTCATATTGGGACTTATGGCGACTGGTTACCGCAATGTCCTCCGCCTGCTCGACCGGGATCCCGAAGTGGGTCGACTGCGGCTGGGCTATCTTGTCATCGCAGTCATATACAACTTCACCGAAGCGGCGATCCGAACCACGGATCTGGTGTGGATTGCTTTCATTCTCGCTATATTCGCTTACCCTGGACGTCCGCTTGCGCGAGTGTCCGAGTCGAAAACACGTTTCGCGACGGCCCCACTTGTAGAGGTGGAACAGGTCGTCTGAGTACCCGCGCTTAAGCCGAAAGACAAGAACCAAGAACAAAGTGGTGAAGGATAAATGAAAATCGCATACCTGGTCCTTGCCCATAATAATCCTCGGGTTCTGAAGAGAGCGATAGGGACGCTTTCATCGGAAGATTGCGCATTCTTCATTCATATCGACCAAAAAGCCAGCATGGCGGAGTTTTCAGGGATCCGTGGAGAGAATGTTTATTTTACCGAGAAGCGCCTCCCCGTGTATTGGGGCGAATTCTCTCTAGTCCAAGCGACACTGCTATTGCTTCGAAGGGCATTAGAAAGCCCCCAGAATCCCGATTACTGTGTTCTCGTAAGCGGGAGCGATTATCCGCTAAGAAGCTCCGGATACATTCGCACTTTCCTGGACAAGAATCGTGGCACGGAATTCATGAACCTAGTGAGAGTACCGGCCCCTGGAAAGCCACTCTCCCGGATCAACACGCTGAGGTTTTCGTCGCATAGACCTGTGCGTAGATTCGCTGCAAGAGTGTTGGCGAAGTTCGGCTTGTCTCAACGGGACTATAGAAAATACCTCGGAAGTCTAGAACCCTGCTCTGGAAGCCAATGGTGGGCTCTGACGAGAGATGCGTGTCAGTACACACTGGAGTTCGTGGAGCACAATCAACATGTTGTGAGGTATTTCGAGGATATGTTTGCGCCTGACGAGGCATTCTTTCACACCATTCTGGGCAACTCCGAGTTCGGGTTTCGGATCCGGAGAAATTTGCACTACGAGAATTGGCCTGCCCAGGGAGGACACCCTGCAATGATCAAAGATCAGGACATTGCTTTGTTCAAGAGACAGGATAAGGTGGGCCTCAACGATGTCTTCGGTGACGGGGAGTTGTTATTTGCGCGAAAGTTTTCTGACGACAGCATCGAATTACTACAGCGAATGGACGACATAATCGAGCAAAAGGAACGGTCGTTGCTTGGAAGCGAACTTTGCGAAAGCGAGAAGACGGCTTCGGCAGAGCGGCATTAGGAAATCCTGCAACCCGTAATCTCGATCCTCCATTTTCCGCTTGTACCGCCCGGGGAGTGGTTGGCGGGCCGTTCGCTCTGGCGCAGAGCTGGCAGCATTAAGAAACCATTCCATTCCTGTGGAGGGACATCCGTTCTGCGGCGGAAATGTCGAATCGGGCCAGGGATAACCCAACGCTGTCCCGAGACGTGGAAAAACTGCTGAGTCGGCAATGCTGGGAGACATGCTTTGCGCTTCAGGGCCACGGATCTATCGACAGGAAGGCCTTCTGGTCGCGCCCTTATGGCCGAATGGCCACTGGCAGAAGAGTTTAGCGGACGGTGTACTTCTGTGTCTTGCGGTTGCTCTCGGACAACGCATAGACTCTCTTCAGACAGACCTAAACTTCGATTCTGCCGGAGAATAAAGTGTTGAGATTCAGATTTTCCCCCATCGTCTTCGTCATTCTTTGTTTCGCCGGATCTTTATATGGTCAAGCGTGGTCCGGCATCCTCGATCCGTCTCGAGCGATTGATTGGTCCAAGGCAGGCGTAGTCGGAGGAATCCCTACGAACCGCACGCAGTGCGTCACATCGCAGTGCAACGCAGTTTCTGGAGGAACGGTTACCGCAGCCTCCATCAACGCTGCCCTTGCATCTGCGCCTGCTAACACCTACGTCCTTGTTCCCGCTGGTACGTTCACCATGACGGCAGGACTTACCTTCGCTAACAAGAGCAATATCACGCTGCGCGGTTCCGGAGCAAATAGCACGTTTCTGAGCTTTACCAGCTCCAGCAATAGTGGGAACTGCAATGGCCATGACGTGTGTGCCAGCAGTTCCGACACGAACTATGTAGGCGCACCATCAAACACGGCCAACTGGACAGGTACGAACGGTGTGGCTGGTACCTATACCAAGGGAGCCACATCCATCATTCTCAGCAGCAAGTCAAATCTTGCAGTCGGTAGTCAGATCATTCTCGACCAACTCGACGATCATAGTGATAATGGCGGCTTATACGTAGGCTGTGAATACCCGGATGGCTCAGCGGCCTGCTACTCGGGGGCTTACCCGGGCGGCTATGCGCGTGGGTCATCCCTGGCAACCATTCGCGGACAGCAACAAATCGTCAACGTCACCAGCATCTCCGGTTCCAGCCCTTACACAATCGGAATCACGCCCGGAATCTACGCATCTAACTGGCAGTCGAGCCACTCTCCTGGGGCATGGTGGGCTACGAATTCCGTGCAAGGCGATGCTGTGGAGAATATCTCCCTCGATCACACCAACGGAGGAGATGGCATTACTTTTTTTAATTGTACGGGCTGCTGGGCGAAAGGCGTGCGCGGCATCCGATCCAGCACTGCACCGCAATCTTGGTATCACGTAGCTTTCGCAATCTGCAATCACTGCGAGGTCCGGGACTCGTATTTCTATGGGTGGCAAGGGGATGCGTACGGGGTAGGAGCTTACGTTGCAAGTAACGTGTTGCAGGAAAACAACATCTCGCAATATCCCGCCGGGATTTCTTTCTACTCCTCAGATTGCGAGGGCTGCGTGTCAGCTTACAATTTCGCTGTCAATCCCTATTACGGCAGTGCGTCAAGCTGGCTCTCTCAAAGCAGTTACTACCATGCTGTTGTGACGCTTTCGCTGCAGGAGGGAAACATTGGAGCTGGCCTTTATGCCGACAGTTTTCACGGCACTCACGTCTTGAACACTCAATTCCGCAACCGTTGGGACGGACGGGAGCAGAATAATGGTAGCGCAACGTCTTCGAGCACGGTCGGAATTCGGCTTAATCCCGGAGCGCGTTACGACAACGCAATCGGGAATGTTCTCGGAACGTCTGGATACCACACGAATTACAAAGCCACGCCGAGCGGTGGCAGCTTATATGTCTCCTCGATAGGTGCGGGCGTTTATCCGGAAGTTGGTACGACCGACAACTTAGTAGCGACTACGGCAATGTTCTGGGGAAACTGGGACACCGCAACCGGTGCCGCGCGCTGGAACGCTTCAGAAGTTCCTACCGGACTTCCCAGTTATTCCAATGCCGTGCCTTCGACGGAGACACTTCCGGCATCGTTCTACTATTCCTCCCAACCGTCATGGTGGCCTTCGGGGAAGGCGTGGCCTCCGATTGGTCCAGACGTAACCGGCGGCGACGTTGGGCAGTGCTCCGGTGGAACTGACGACAGTTCTGAGGCTTTCTCCAGTTCGCAATGCAGAGGCGGCACGCTGACAGCAATAGCAGGCGGGAAGGCAACCAGCATTCCTGCGATGGATTGCTATTTCAACGTCATGGGTGGCGCGGCAAACGGTACGGGAAGTGCGCTGGCGTTCGACGCGAGCGCGTGTTATTCGTCTTCTGGTGGTGGTGTAGCTCCTCCGACAGGGCTAACCGCAGTGGTCCACTGATCGTATTCGGTGAGGGGATCGCGGCCTGAGTTCGCGATGGGGGAAGGCTACCCGTGGCGGAAGTTGCGCGATTTACGGAAAGCGTTTCTTGCTTGTCCCAAACAGCTACATTGATGGCGCGCAAGTGTCCCGCACGATTGGCGTCCAGATTCCCGGTAAGCACCTCAATCTGAATCAACGCGGTCAGGTTCGGCTCCCAGATTCCGAAGTAATAGAGGAACCGACCGCAGAAGTCCCTCGCATCGCACCAACAACCGTTTTGGCCTTGGTGCGGGATTCCGGCCACCAGAGATTTCGCAACGTCCCCTGATTTTGCAAGACTGGTTCGCCCGTGTGTTTTGATGCTGCTCGTGGGGGGCGAAAGAAACGAGCATTCGGAACCAACCTTTGAGCGCTCGCGGCACCCTTTTGTGGAGGAAGTCTGAAGCCTTTTGATGCAAGCGGCGCATTCCGGGTTTCCGTGGACTCGGGCAATGTGCGCCAGCTCGCCACCCGGGGTGCCGGGGCGACGTTTTTTTCTGGGGGCGTAGGGTTAGCGGTCCAGATAATCGCGACTGTGGTCCTGGCTCGGCTCCTCACGCCTCGGGATTTTGGGGTCGTCGCCATGGTTACAACCTTCAGCCTGCTTCTCTCGAACTTCGGGCTGAATGGATTCACGGAAGCAGTGGTGCAGCGAGAGAAGATTGACCACGCGCTTGCCAGCAACCTCTTCTGGATCAATCTGGCCAGTGGCTTTGCGCTCACGGCGCTATTTGCCGCTGCGGGGTCGCTGTTGGCGCGGTTTTACCGGGACGCTCAAGTCGAGCGTGTCGCTGTCGGCATCTCGATCACGATCTTCCTCACCAGCATCTCCGTTCTGCATCTAGCGCTGCTCAAGCGAGCGATGCATTTTTCCGAGGTGTCGGTGAATGATATCGTTGGGCGGATCGTATCGGTGCTGGTTTCGATCTGGCTCGGTTGGTCGGGCTGGGGATATTGGGCGTTGGTCGGGGGAGTTGTTACGCAGACCCTGAGTGTGACCCTTGGGGCTTGGATCCTATGCCCGTGGATGCCGGGCCCTCCACGGCGTGCCGAGGGCACCGGATCATCGTTGAAGTACGCGCTCCACACCTACGGACACTTCGGCGTCACTTACTTTTCACGCAATACCGACAACCTGCTGGTCGGCTGGCGCTTTGATGCGCAGGCGCTCGGTTACTACAAGAAGGCCTATGACCTGTTTGCCTTGACCGCAAGCCAACTGGTTTCCTCGAGCACGATCGTCGTTGTCTCCGCGCTGAGCCGAGTGCAGAAGGACGCGGCGCAGTTCCGCCGTTATCTCTTGGGCGCCATTGCCGTGATGGCGTTCGTCGGAATGTGGCTGTCGGCTGATCTTACGTTGGTTGGAAGCGATCTGATTCGGCTGTTGTTGGGGCCGCGTTGGAAGCCGGCGGGACGGATCTTTACCTTTTTTGGGCCGGGAATCGGCGCCATGATTCTCTATGGTACCCACAGCTGGATTCACCTTTCCATCGGCAGAGCAGACCGCTGGTTCCGCTGGGGGATTATCGAGTTCGCCGTAACTTTCCTGTTATTTATCGCTGGACTGCCATGGGGTCCGGTGGGAATAGCGGTCGCTTGGACGGTTTCCTTCTGGATTATGATCATCCCTTCGATGTGGTACGCAGGAAGACCAAT